>Ga0206131_10001595_pt1 | contig 28959 bp, 32 predicted proteins | sample Helgoland_Spring_FD_148636 | JGI IMG/M metagenome (GOLD analysis project Ga0206131, IMG submission 148636) | Pelagic subsurface seawater microbial communities from Kabeltonne, Helgoland, North Sea - Helgoland_Spring_Bloom_20160517_1 | ecosystem: Environmental > Aquatic > Marine > Epipelagic ...
ATTGTATCATCATCTTCTTCTTCTTCTTCTTCTACTTCATCAGCACTTTGAACGTCATCATTATCACTGCTGTTTACATCAAAACTAGGACCATTATCTGCTTCTACTTCATCTTCTTCTTCTTCCTCTTTTTGTTTTAGCTCTTCTTCAGCCGCATCATCATCAGAATCATCCATTAGCATACATTTACCTTGTCCTACCAATTGACTAGGAGGTCTTACGCAAGCTTGTTGTAGTCTCCATGTCACACCGAACTTACCACCTACAAACCATAGACCACCGCATTGAATTAGACCCTTTATACTACTACCCTTTGGAACTAGTGTCATAGGTGTTTGACCGTCAGTATCATCACGATTAGGACCAAACGTGCATTGACCTTTCATATCAAACAATTCACAATTGAACTTTCCATTCCAATATGGTAGTTTAATATTGAGTGTTGGATTGCGGTCATAATCCGGTTCTCCTGAATCATCTTTTTTCTTAGGATATTTAAGCAATGGATTAAACAATGCCTCAGCGACTTGCCTATTCATCTTACTCTTACCAAACCAATCCTTAGAATTATTGACCGCATCGTCCAAAATCTTTTCTTGTAGTTGTTTAACTTGTTCCAAAAACTTGTGTTCCGCATCACTTTTTTCTGGATTAAATTGTAGGGACAGTGAATACTTAGCAACACCACTTCCCTCATCAACCCATTCATTTACACCCCAAGTAAACATAAGAGGGATTTGTAGGGTAAGCCACTGCCCGTTATGGATTAATTTGACTGCTTTACCGCCGCGCTTGTCGACAGTAGGTGGTTTGTATTTAACATTACCACACCAATTAGATTTCGCTTTTACAAAACTATGAGAACTCATTTTATAAATTAATATATATGATTTTTTTTAAATCAATTTTTTATATATTTAACGGCTTTTCTTTCATGTTGAAACTTGGAACTTTAATGTTTATTCCAAGAATTTAATCGTTCATTTCTAAAAGCAGGATTTTTAAAATTTTCGCGATTATCTGGTGATATGTGTTTGCTAGGATTAACATTAAATTCCCGTTTATTTATTTTTTTTCTGGTTGGTGGATTACGTTGAAAGTCAATTGTTTTAACTTTTGTATGTGTATGATTGGCTCTAGGAGAAAAAGTTTCTTGTAAATCATTTATTTCATCGGCAAAAGTTTGCTTATACCATTCATGAGTTTTTGGAGTAGTTACACTTGCGACTTCTTGTGAAGAAAATTTTAATCTTCTATTATTAACAGGCGTTAAAGGTTTGTTTGGGTTTACATTTATAGTAAAACTTTCTTTATTAATATTAGGAACAGGTAATTTTTGAGGAGGAGGAGCCGATGGAATCGGCGGAGGTTTTAAAGAATTCAAAGTTTTCTTTGTTTTTGTTGGTACTACTGATTTTGAAAATCTTTTTCTAACCTGAGGAAGTTTTAATTGTGGAATATCATTTTCAATAACATTTGATTTTAATTTGATCTTTTCTCTTTTCAAATAACAAATAGTGCAACAAGATAAACAAGTTATAATTGAAAAAATAGTAATTAATATAACAGCTGTATTATCGTTTTTATTTTCAAGATCAATAGATTTTTGCTCGTTATTTGAAATTGAAGTATCATAGATACTTTTATTAAATTGAGTTATATTTTTATTATCATTTATAGATTGTGTAGTAACAGTTGCTTGTGTTGTAGTAGGAATAGTTGTTGTAGGTGTTGTTGTAGTTGTTTGTATATTACTAGTAGTTGATGTAGTGGTTGTTGCTGCCATAGTAGTTGTTGGTAAATCTGTAATGTTGGAGTTAGGGTTAAATTCGGTTATATTAGTTGTATTTACAATATTGCTTGTATTTTTTACAATAGAAAAGTTTGAAATTATATTACTTACATTAGAATTATTTAATATGTCTTGTATTGAAGAATTAAAATTATTAATATCAAAATTATTTTCGTTTAAAATTAATTCAGAATTAACCGGATTTTCTGTAGTAAAAGCATTTTTATATATATTTAATGGGTCCTCTACACACATATAGACGCCGATTTTAGATACAGTTACACCATTGATTTCATTATTCATACCCCATAATTTATTACAATTTGTATCAATAGAAAATACAGATGGGAACATCAATAAAAATATTAGTATTTTATCAATCATATTAGATAATAGAGTTTAAAAGTGTTTAAATATTTATATGTTTAAATAATAAATATAAAAATAATTTATAGATATTATTTATATGACGGAACTTGTAAATGAGAAAACAAAAAATTTTCTTTTGGCTTTATCTCCAAAAGCATATTTAAATACAGTTATATTTGATGATATAAAAAATATGAAACGAAGCAAAAAAAAAGTGATAGAAAAAGATTTTATTATACCAGAACACCATGAATATGAAAATGTGATATCAAAAAATTATAATGTATCACAGTTAAAGAAAATTTTAAAGTATTACAACTTAAAAATATCTGGAAACAAACAAGAAAAAATTTCAAGAATATATAATAACTTGAAATATTCTTATTATGCTATAAAGGTTCAGAAAGTATTTCGTAAACATATAATCAAAAAATTAATATTTTTAAAAGGCAAAGGATTATTTAATAGAAAAATATGCGTAAACGAATGGGATCCACTAACGTTGGAACCACTAACAGAGATAAATTTTGATAATTATATATCTATAGAAGAATCAGGTAAAACATATGGTTTTAACATAGCATCTTTTTATAATTTATGGAAAAGAAAAGCAACAGACCAAAACACAATAATTAATCCATTTTCTAGAAATTCAATTAGTCCACGATATTGGGATATTTGTCTTTACATTATACACGTATCAAAAAAGTTCAATAGAAATGTTATAGTTCAGAGAGAAGAAGATGAAATAATTTCTATAAAAAAGAGAATCGAACTGAGAGCAACTAGTTTATTTCAAAAAATAGATGAATTGGGTTTTATTACTGATATAGCTTGGTTTATGAACTTATCTAGATTGAGGCTTGGTAGATTTGTAAAAGAATTAAAAGAAATTTGGACTTATAGATTACAAATTCCACAAGAAACAAAAAATCAAATATGTCCTCCTCATGGTAGGCCATTTATAGGAATACATCTTTTAGATATTCTACATTTATCTAAAGAAAATTTGAGAAAAAAGTGCTTAAAAGTAATGGAAAATTTAATTTCCGGAAATGATCATGATTCTAAACACGTTGGTGCTACGTATATTTTAGGAGCTTTGACCTTAGTATCAGGTGCTGCAGCAAATTCTATGCCATGGTTGTTTCAATCTTTTATGTATAATGTAGGTGGTCCTCCAACACCACCACCCAATAACCAAGTTTAATTTTATGGTGCGTTTTCGTCATAAAATTGAATTAAATATATTATTTAAAAAATCAATATAAAAAGAACTCGATAAAAGTAATCATAAGATGCCCAAGAAAAAGGTCACCTCCAAATCCTCCAAGGCTTCCAAAGCCAAAGCACCCGATGTAGTTCAACAAGCAGCACCGGTTGCTCCAGTAGCAACCCCATCAGTTGAAGCACCATCTACACAAGTTCAGCTACAAGAACAATTCACTTCTCTATTAGCACAATTGACCGCATTGCGTTCTCAATTGACTGCCGTGACTACACAAGCACGTAGTCTAGCAAAACGCGCTGACCGTGAATTGAAACATGCTCAAAAGCAAGGACGCAAGAAGCGTAAGTCCGGTAATCGTGCTCCTAGTGGTTTCGTAAAACCAACTAAAATCAGCAATGAATTGGCTAGTTTCCTTAACAAGCCAAAAGGAACTGAAATGGCACGCACTGAAGTCACTCGCGAAATTAATAACTACATTCGTGAAAACAAACTTCAAGACCCAAAGAATGGTCGTCATATTCTTGCTGACAAGAAATTGAAAACTCTATTGAAATTGAAGAATACCGATGAATTGACTTACTTCAATCTTCAACGATACATGAGCCCTCATTTCGCAAAAGCCAGTAGCTCTACTTCTAGCTCTACTTCTAGCTCTACTTCTAGCTCTACTTCTATCTCCAATTAAATACATAATTAATTAAAAAAAAATAATAAATGATACTAATAATTATATTAATATCATTACCTACTATATTCAAGGAAATATAAAATTATCTAATTCCAATATTTCATATAACTTTTTCTTATTATATTTACCTTTCATTAGTTCATTGTTGTCTCTACTTATATCAATATTAAACAACGAACAAATTCTATTGTAATTATCTAGATTTATTTCATTACAAAAATTTTCTTTTACCCAGATAATATACGATTTTTCTGTAGATTTATTTTTCCACATTAAATAATACTTATACAATTTGAATACAGATCTTGTATTATTATCATAATCTGTACCACATAATATACACATCGTTTTAAAATTTGTGTATGATATATTTAACTGTTTTAATATCTTATCGGTATCATACAAACACATAGTTTGTTTTTTTATATTTAAATATCTTAAAACACGAGGACATCCGTATACAAATAAATCCATATCATCGCTTATACAAGCATATGCTTTTTTTTGCAATACCATCTTAGCACACAGAACATCTGCCTCGCCTTCTGCTATTACTTGTGTTATACCATACGAATCTAATAATTGTTTTATATTTTCTATATCTACATGTTTAATTCTTACTATTCTTTTCTTTAGTTCTTCCATTTTTTCAAGCAATAAATTGTCTTTTACTCCGTTTTTTTCATAATTTTCTTTCATTAAATAATATTTTTCTGTTAATTTTCTTTTTTCTTTCTTTCTTCTTTCTATTTCTTCCATTTTTTCTTGTGGTGTTTTACCATCCCATATAAATATTGGTATAATATCATATTTTTTAAACAAATTGCATAATAAATAAAATCCTTCTATTAAAGATAATTCTTGACGAAATTTATACATATATATGTGCGTATCTATACATATTGTTTTACCTCTCAAATCATTCAAATGAATTGTTTTTAAAGTATCTTTACAAGCATACTTTATAAATTGGTTAAGTAGTTTTATTCCCATTTATGATTAAAATATAAATTTTATTTTTTAATCAATTTTTATGAAAATATAGACATTCTCATTGTCTTTAATAATTTACTCTCTTTGTTTTCATTATAATATTTACTCATCCATTCTAAATTTGTTATTAATTTATCGGATTTATAATTAGTTTTTATAAATTTGAATATCTCTTCTAGCATTTTTGCCGTCTTTTTAAAACATATAATTTCACTGTTATTCTCATAACACAACTTGAAAAACGAATTATAATTCATTAGAAATATAATTTTTAATATATAATATTCAAAAACGTGTGTCTTTTGCCTATACGTATTTGGTTTAAATAAATTTTTATAATCTATTATTTCCAAAAAATGTAATATTTTCACTACTTGAAACAATGAAAATAATGTTTCTATATATATCATTACTTCCCAATTTACCAAAAATTCTTTTTCATTTTTTGATAAAAACGTTGATATAAAAGTTGTATTTAAAAATATAGCCCAAAATTCACTATATGATTCACTTATTTCAAATTCACTTTTTAATGGAAATATACTTTTTACATCTTTTCTTAATTTTTTATAATCAAGTCCTGAAAAATCCATACATAACGAATGCATTGTTTCATGTATCAATACTTTAAACCACTCTTCTTTTCTATATATTAAACATTCACCATTAACAGCACAAGCATATGTTACAGCTGTATTACAATTTACTTGATCTAATATTTCTGTTTTACTTTCCGGTAATAGTTTTTTATGTTCGCTCAGATAAATATATAATATGAATTTTTTTTGCTTACTATCTGAATATTTATATATAAATTTTAACCAAGTATATATTTTTTTAAACTTTTCATGATAATTATTCGTATCTTCGTTATTTTTTAAAACAAACTTTACTGTCAAGTCAAATTTGTTTATTTTTGCTTTAAATACAAATATTTTTTCACAGTTCTTTATTTCATCTGATATACTTTTTGGAATATATCTTGAATTAAGCAATGAAGAATTATCATCAATCATTTCAATTTGTGATGTATAATTAACAGTTTCATTGCTCATTTTTTTTATATCAGTATAATATTTTTTTAAAGTATCTCTCAATATAGATGATAATTCTTGCGTCTTTAATGGAAATTCCATAAAATCTTTGAAAAATGGTTTCATTAAATCTAATTGCATATTTTCCAATTTCATATATATATTATAAATATTGTTTATAATATATTTAACTAGTTTTATTATTGTAATTCTTTTCTAATTCTCATAGTATCATAAAACACTACATCTGGACTAGCTCTTACAATATGTTGTAATTTTGCATCTTTTGTTGCTAGTAATATTTTTTTAGCATCTTTATTTTGATTATATTTTGCTCTTTGTCCATCTTCCATTACCTTTTCTTGTCTACCATCTTTTCCAAAAAAGTCTTCATCCGTTTTTATTCCTTTTCTTTCAGGTATTTTTTTACCTTTAATATTACCTGTTTTGCCTCCAAATGATTTTGAAAGAACCGGGTCTTTTGACATTTCTGGATGTGAATTTTTAGAATTTAATGTAAATGATTCAAAAAACTTTTTATTATTTGTAAATTTATGTGCATGATAATAATGTTCTACTGATTGCCATTCGTATTCATTGCCTAATTCATCTTTACCTAACTTAAAAGGTGTTTTCGCAAAATTAGATAATGTTTTACGCCAATTTGGAATTTTTCTTAATTCTTCAAAGTCTCCTTTTCTTTTTTCAGGTATTTTCTCTCCCTTACCCTCACCAGGAGCAACATTTTTTGATTTTGAATAAAATCTAAATATAATTTCTTCATTATATAATTTATTATCATCTTCTTTCTTAGTCGGTTCTGTTTCTATCTCATCAGGTGCTTTTTTTAAATCTATTTTATCTTTATCATCTAACCCTTTTTGTATACCAAAATGATTAGTAAATTTCGGTATATAACTGTATATATTTTTACCTTTACTACTCAAACACTTTTCTCTTATAAGATTTTTTATTCCAAATGGTATTTCATGAAATCTAAATATTGATTTGTTATTATAACTTATTAATTTATAATGATTTCCTGTATGTTCTGCTATAATGTAAAATCTAGGTTTAAATACTCCTTTTTTTACTATAGATTCACTTACCATATCTCCACAAGATAACACATTTTCCATATCTTTTTCTCTATATTTCAAACTACTAAGTATAATCATCTTTACATTTAATACTTCTTCAAGTATTGAAATAGAAGAACTATCAGCCCAAAATCTACAAGTTCGAACATGCTTGCGTAATTTATCTAATGTTGTTATCCCTTTCATCCAATTATAATCGCCGCTTATATCTTTTAAATTTTCTAATTCTCCTTTCGTTTTTTTAAATTCTTCATTGGTATTCCTTAGATATTTTTTTAATTCATCTATTTTATTTATTATCTCTTTTTTATCACTATGTTTATCTACTCTATCATATATTCCAGTCTGTAATTCTTTTTTTAATTTCATATATTCTTTCTTTTTTGTATTGCCATCAAGGCTCATTTTTTTTATTTCGTCATTTAAATTATCAATACCTTTTTGTGTCATATCATAATATTCTTTATATGTTTCAAAATTTTTATGATTCATATATTCGGCTAAAATTCCTCTTAATTTATTTACTTTAACGTGTCTTCCTATATCTTTAAAGCCTTCTCTAACAACTGCAAATAAACAGTCTCCATTACTTTCTACATCTTTTATATCATATAAATCATTATGTAAAAAAGCTCTAACCCAAATAGTAGCTTTTCTTGGAACATATTTTTTTCGTCTTTTTTCGTCATCTTCGTAACTTTCTTCTTCTGGATAGTCATCGTCATCATCCTCGTCAATATTCAAAGCATTCGCAATTTTATCTTTTTTTACATCATTCAAACTGTCAGGTGCTTTTTCGAATGGTTCATCATCGGTTGGTAAATTTTCGTTTTCTATGCATTTTTTTATATAATCTTTTGTAGCAAAACTAAATAATATAGGTCCTTCTATCAAAGAAATATCTAGGTCACCATCGTCGTCTATTAATGAACTATATGAAGATGACATAAATTCATATATTCCTATTTGATATATTTTGTCTTTTTCATCTACAACCAAATATACCGGAACATACGTTATATCAAATTTTTTATAATCTTCTTTTATTTGACCTACAGCAATGACAACTTCATTTCCTTTTATATTAATTCCATACAAAGATACATCTTTATTCTTATCTTGTTCTTCTATCTCTTTATTTTCTTTGTATTCTAAAGCAGGATCAATTTTGGATACAACCATTATATATTAAACTAATATATATTTAATATTTAATTATTTATAATTATAAATTGTTTCAAATAGGGGTCTTCTCGTAATTGTTCCAAATAAAACCAATGTAATTTTCTTTTTTCTACTATATCATAATTTAAATCATTTTGTTCGAATATTATAATTTCTTGTATTAAATCTAATTTCCTTTTTTTCCTCTTACTTATCTCATAATATCCCGCTATCAATTCAAGTTCTTTCTTTGTAAAATTTTCATTGTATTCTTGTTCTAGCAAAAAAAATATTTCTGAATAATTGTCATCATAATGTTTGCTAGTAGCATTAATTTCTTTTTCTTTTTCTTCTATAAAATTTTCCAATTCATCAAAAGTCAATCCCACTTCATCTTTATTATTTTTATTGTATTCTTTTAAACTATACTTTATATTTTGTGGTTGTATAGACATATGTTAATTAATATAACCAACTTGTTTTTATATTAATTTATTAATCTTCTATTTCGTCCAATACATCTAAACATTTAAATTTCATTTTCTTTGTTATATTAGATTCACTTATATTGGTTATTTCTTTTACAATATTTTCCCATTTATCTGCATCTTCTTCAAATTTATTCTTGCCAGCCAATACAATGATTGATATATTTTCAAAAAATTCTTCTTTATTATTGGGTTCCATATTTTTTATTTTTTCAAACAGTTTGAATAAAAAATCATACATTACATCCTTGTTAATTATATCATAAATCATTAAATTTACAAAAAAACTACTTCTACCTTTCCTATGTTCGTTTTTTTTATTTGTTTCACACAACAAATTGTAACTTATGCTTGTATTTTCTTCTTTTTCCTCTTCATCTTTATTTTCAAATACACTCATATATTCATTAAAATTTACTAAACAAGTTTCTTTCATAGAATTAAATTCATTTATTAGATTTTTGTAAAGCTTGGCATACAAACTAGACCAAAAGGTATTTAAACTCCCTATTTCAAAAATACTTTTTGCTATTTCATTTAAATTTTCATCTGTATTATCCTCTTTGCTTATTTGCTTTCTTATTGTTTTTTTTATAGTTTCATTGATTTCATCAAAATTTTCTTTTGTTAATTTATTTAAATTACTTCGAATATCATCGATTATACATTCAAATCCGTCTTCATTTTTATCTAATTTTGTCAATTTAAAATTTCTTATATTTTCCCAATCTTTACTTGTTATCGCATTATCCTTTTTTCTTGGTTGTCTGTTTCTTTTTTTAAATACAGGTGTTTTATTATATGTAGGTGCTCCTACTTTTTTCGCCAGATCATTAATTACTTGAATTACATCAAATGATAATTCTGGTATTTCTCCCTGTTCTCTCAATAATGTAATAAATGGCATATCGTATTGTACTAATCCTGTCATTTTATGATAATATTAATACCAATATTGCTTTTATATGTTTTTTTTATATATTATTTTTAATAAACTTAAAAGCATCTCATTATATATTTATAATATGTCAAGTTCTAACGATCATTACATTATAAATAACTGGGAAGATGAAAAATTAAATTTGAAAAATAGTTTATTGAGAGGCATCTACTCATTTGGTTTTGAAAAACCAAGTTCTATACAAAAAGAAGGTCTCTATTCAATGGTTTACAATAAACACAAAGACGGACTGCGAGATATTATAGCTCAAGCACAGTCAGGAACAGGTAAAACAGGGTTATTTGTTGTAGGTTCTTTACAAATTATAGACGAAACTAAAAAAGAACCACAAGTAATTATATTAGCACCAACAAGAGAATTAGCCGAACAGTCTTATAATGTCGCAAATAACTTATCACATTATATGGATATTGAAACTATTTTACTAAAAGGCGGCACATCCGTCCAATCAAATAAAAAAGAATTGGCTGATAAATGCCCTCAATTATGCATTGGAACTCCAGGTAGAGTTCAAGATATGATTAGAAGAGGTTGTTTAAAAACTCATAATTTAAAAACTCTTGTTATTGACGAAGCCGACGAAATGCTTTCTCAAGGATTTAAAGAACAAATGTATAAAATATTTCATGTTATGCCTGATAATATTCAAATTGGTCTATTTTCAGCAACAATGCCAGCAGAATTACACGAACTTACAAAAGCAATTACTAGAAGTCCTACTAAAATTTTAGTTAAAAATGAAGAATTAACTTTACAAGGTATTGCCCAATACTACATTAATTTAGCCGATGATTCTCAAAAATACGAATGTATCAAAGATTTATTCTCAGGTTTATCTATTTCACAAGCCATCATTTATTGTAATAGTGTTAATAGAGTAAATGACCTTGAAGAAGCGATGGTTACTGATAGTTTCCCCGTTAAAAAAATTCACGGTAAAATGAATGAAAAAGAAAGAAGCACAATATTTAAAGAGTTTAAAAATGGAGGTTGTCGTGTTTTAATTACATCTGACTTATTTGCCAGAGGTATTGACGTTCAACAGGTTAGTATTGTAATTAATTTTGATATTCCTAGAAATGAAAATACTTATTTACATCGTATTGGTAGGTCAGGACGTTGGGGTAGAAAAGGCGTAGCAATTAATTTTCAAACAAAATATGATTCAAATCGTCTTCAAAGATTTCAAGAATATTACCAAACAGTCATCCATGAAATGCCTGTAGATTTTACAAAACATCTACAACCTTAATATTATTATATATATATGAATAAATGTTGTATTTGGATACAAAGTTTCCCTCCATTTAGAAGGACTGCTATTTGCCCTATATGTTTTGAATACAAGTGGCTTCTTAATAAATCAATGACAGAATTTGAAAAAACCGGATGTTTGACTTGTAGTTTAAAAATAAAAAATGATTATGACCGATTAGAAAACGAACTCATTGATAATTTAGTTAATAACTTCAATGATAAATATAAAATAACTGGTAGATACGACTAACTCGTTATTATTCTTATTCTATTTTCTTTATTTTAATAAATGCAAAATAAAGAAATAGCCCATATAGATTTTAAAATACCTTTAAAATATCAAAAAACATATTCCATTGAAAATAATTTAGTAAATGATTTAGAATTATTTGAAACACAAAATCTTTCTAATAAACCGGTTGTTAATTACTTATTTAATCCAACCAATGACTTAGGACAAAAAGGTTTAAGTCAATGGGATTGTTATACCACGGATATTAACTTTTTAACTGATTCTCAAAAATTATATAATAATATCAATAAATTAAAGGAAAATCATAAAATTATTAATGATATGATAAAAACGTGGAAAGAAGTTAAAAATATTCAGAATTTTGATGAACGTTTTCAATATATAGAATGGGATAGACTTGCTTTTCTTAATACTTGGCCTGTTGTTATGTATATTTTAAGTTTTTTAAATATTACCGCTCCTTTAATGCAACTAATTGCACCTATAATGGCTTTTATTTTACCATTTTTCTTATTAAAAGCTGCTGGATTGCCTATAACTGTTGGCAAATATAAAGAAATTTTAACAAAAGTAATTTCAACCAACGCATTATATAGACTTTTCACTGACTTTAAGGATGCTGGTGTTAAAAAAAAATTAACTATGGTTTTCACTGTTGGATTGTATTTTTATAACTTATACCAAAATCTATTATCTTGTTATAGATTTTATATAAATTCATTTTATATTATTGAAAAAATAAAGATTATGAAACATTATTTGAAATATACAATAGACCAAATAGATTGTTTTAAATCAAATATTAATAAGTATCCATCATATTCGCAATTTAATTCAGATATAGAACATCATAAAATACAACTCGAAGCATTATATAATAATTTAAACTTTTTACCTGAAAAGTTCTATACATCAAATACAATTCCTACGTATGGTTATATTATGAAATATTTTTATGACATTTATAATTCCGATGATATAAATAATCTAATTGAATATAGTTTTAGCTTTAATGGTTACATTAATAATGTAATTGGTATTCGCGAAAATATAAATAACAATAGTATAAATCAAACAACATATAGCAATAAAAACAAGGCAAAAATAAAACAAGTATATCATCCTACCTTATCAAATGAATGTATCAAAAATAATATAGATTTCAATAAAAGTATTATACTTACTGGTCCAAATGCTGCTGGTAAAACAACTTTACTTAAATCTACAATTATTAATATATTATTTAGCCAACAAGTTGGATATGGATTTTATAAATCTTGTGAATTAAATCCTTTTGACTATTTTCACTGTTATATTAATATACCAGATAGTGTATCAAGGGATAGTTTATTTCAAGCAGAAGTTAGACGATGTAAAGATATATTAAATGTTATTGAAAACCATCCACATTTAAGACATTTCTGTGTATTTGATGAATTATATTCTGGAACAAATCCATATGAAGCAATTTGCAGTGCTTATTCTTATTTAAATCATATAACCAAAAATAAAAATATTAAATTTGTTTTAACAACACATTATATTAAATTGTGTCAATTATTTAAAAAACACAAACAAATTAAAAATTATAAAATGAAAGTTAAAATGACAGAAGATGATAAACCAATTTATAGTTATAAAATAAATAAAGGTATATCAAAAATAAAAGGCGGTATTTCTATATTAAGAGATTTACAATACCCCGAGGATATTATTTTAGAAGCTAAAAATATATTAAATTCCCTATAAATAAAACAATTATTAACTCGTTTATTTAAAAACAATTTTATATATTTTATTATTAATGAATTCAAGATCTATTATGATTTGTTTAACAGCTACAGGTATATCTTCTCTGTTGTTATTTTTTTATTTTAAAAATAAATTATCAACGGTTGAAGAAAAACTTGATTCAATGTTTCAATTAATTCAAAATTATGCCACTCAATCAGAGAGAAGAAATAATGAAGCAGAATGGAGAGTTCAAGAAACATCGCCATCACAACCAATGGTTAATGCCGTTCAAGAAGTAGAACATGTAAATAATTCAAAAATTGTTGTTTCTGATAATGATAGTGATAGTGATAGTGATGAAGAGAGTGAAAGCGACAGTGGTGAAGAAAGTGATGAAGAGAGTGAAACCGAAGAAGTAGAAGAAGTAAAAGAAGTAAAAAAAGAGGATAAACACGAAGACAAAACCGAAGAAGACAAAACCGAAGAAGAAAAAAGCGAAGAAGAAACCGGCGATGATAGTTTAGATGGTTCAGATGAAGGTGATACAGCCGACGATGATGAAGAAGAGGAGGAAGAGGAGGAAGAGGAAGAAGAAGAGGAAGAAGAGCAGGCGACAACTTTAGAAACTCCTACAATAGAATTAAAAATGGACGATGATGAACCAGAGGCAAAAAAAATCGTAGTTGATACAATTGATTATGAAAGAATGAGAGTTTCTGATTTAAAAAATTTAGCCAGAGATAGAGGTTTGTCTGGTTATAGAAATTTAAGGAAAAATGATTTAATTCAATTGTTATCTCAATAATTTTTCTCTAATACTAATATATTATGAGTTGGGGAACTTGTTATAGCGGATCAAATAATATTCATCATAGTGCACCAGCACTGATGTCAGACCAAAGAATTTTTACAACATATGTTACTGCTTGTGATATAAATAAAAGTTTGAGACACAATGAAGGAATAACTAATAATTACAATTATAGACAATATTTACAGAAAAATGCTTTACATATTATTAATGAAAATACAAAATCAGCAATGTCTTGTAGCAATAAACCTTGTTTAAATTCTAACAACAGCAATAGCAATAAATATTTGTTTAGTAGTTGTATGGATCAAACACAACCATTTGGTTACGAGGGTTCTGATTTAAAAAATATCTATTTATCTAGAGAACGATTAAATAGTAATTTGTCAGGACCAATAATATCACAAGAGGATTTACTAATTAGCAGATCAGCAAGAAATTAATGACTTTAATCTTTTATAAAATCATTAATTTAAAAGTAATAATTCAATATATATAATGTTATTTTTATCAATTGATGTTGGTATGAAAAATCTAGCGTATTGTATTATTGATTACAATATAGAAATTGCAATAAAACATTGGGGTATAATTAATTTATGTAATGATAAAAAATACATATGCAACGGAAAAAGTAAAAAAGGAGCTTGTAATAAAAATGGTAAATATATCAACAAAGACTTAAAATGTTATTGTAAAATACACGCCAAAAACAAAGGATTATGTATTCCTACAAAAGATTATAATAAAGACATTATAAAGAAACGCAAATTAAAAGAATTAAAAGAAATAGCAATAAAATACAATATTTCTCTTGAAGGACAAAAAAAACTAAAAAAATCAGACATTTTAGAAATTATGCATACAAACCTTACAAATAATTATTTTGATATTGTCAGTAATGTATCAGCAAAATCAATTGATATGGTTACATACGGACAAGGTATTAAATACATGTTTAATGAAAGATTTCAAAATATTAAGTTTGATTATATTTTGATTGAAAATCAGATTGGTCCTCTTGCTTTAAGAATGAAATGTTTACAAGGTATGATTATGCAACATTTTATTGAGAAAGGTAATAATAATATATATTGTGTAAATTCATCTAATAAATTAAAAGACTATATTGGCAATAAAAAAACAACATATAATGAAAGAAAAAAAGAAGGGATCATAATAACTAAAAAATTATTAACAGAAAATAGTTTGCTGAATAATTGGATTGAATTATTTGATAAACATAAAAAAAAAGATGATTTAGCAGATTGTTTTCTTCAATGTGTTTGGTATATCAACAATAATATAAAAAATAAAAAATAAAAGATAAAAATTAATATATAATGCGGAATATTTAAATATAAAAGGTCTTAATAAAACATAATGGAAACTATCAAGATTAATTCTGAAGAACCTCCAAAACTTAATGTAATGGGTGACAATGATTTAGGTACAATTAAAATCAGTGGGATGGATTCACCAAAAAAATCTATTAATTTTGGTCCTGGCGCTGATTTACTAATGAACCCGAATAAAGCAAGTAAAAAACATGTTACTACGGATATTAAATTAGATGATTTAAATGATGTGGTTGATTTAAAGTTAGATGAAGGACCTAAGATTAGTGCTAAGGCAGCTAGAAATGATTTTATGTTTGGAAGTAGCTCACCCGGAATAAATTTAAAGGTTACTGAACCTGTTCCTACCACTAGTGGAAGTCCTGCCTCTATTGGCAGTATTTCGCCTCCACCAAGTATATTAAAAAATGCTAATAGAGTAGTGAAAGAAGAAAGCAAAGATGGATTTAAAAAATTTAATGAAATTCCTGTAAATCCAGTTGTAACACCAAAACCAATGAAACCGAAATCAGCTGAAGAAACTCTAAAAGAAAAATTTTTTTACTTAAGAAAACTTGAATCATTAGAGAAAAAGGGTGTTACATTAAGTAAAAAGTATTCAATGGAGTCGTCTTTATCAGAAATGAAAGGTGAATTTGAAATGATAAAATCAGAAAGTGAAAAAAAATCAAGTATTAAATTTCAAGGCAAGATGATGATGGCTTTAGTTTCGGGAATTGAATTTTTAAATCAAAAGTTTGATCCATTTGATGTAAAATTAGACGGTTGGGCTGAAAATGTAAATGAAAATGTTGAGGAATATGATGATATTTTCGGTGAACTACACGAAAAATATGCTAGTAAGGCAAAAATTGCTCCAGAAATTAAACTATTGTTTATGTTGGGTGGCAGTGCTGCTATGGTTCATATGACGAATACAATGTTTAAATCCTCTATGCCGGGTATGGACGATATATTAAAACAAAATCCAGATTTAATGCAACAATTTACACAAGCAGCTGTTAATACAATGGGAGATCAAAACCCTGGATTTGGTAATTTTATGAATATGGCTATGGGTCCTGACCCACCGAGAGGAGCACCTCCAGGACCACCCGAAGAATATAAACGAGAACCTCCAAGAATGCCTGGTGGATTTAATACTGGTAGACCTGATATAGGAATGTCAAGAGGACAACCAGACTTTTCTGATGCAGCAAATATGGAAAGTAATTTTTCATCGTTTCCTTCTGGAAAAAGTAAAAGACCTGAAATGAAAGGTCCAAAAGATTTGAAAGATATTCTTTCTGGATTAAAAACTAAAACTGTAAAGGTAGATAATAATAGCGTTGCTAGTGTTCAAGAACTTCAAGAATTACAATCTACTAATCTAGGTGGTAAAGTTAAGAAAAGTAGAAGAACGCGTTCGGAAAAAAATTCAATTACTTTGAATTTGGATTAGACAATTAAATTTATATATATTCATTTAATATATATAAATGGTTCTAGGGTTTTTACTATATGAAGCAGTTGATTTAGCTTGGAATTTCGGTGGAATGACATATAGAGGAGCTAAAAATGTTTATAATTGGTATTATGAAGTTCCAACAGCTGATGATATTGAAATAAAAAAGTTAAGTGAAATAGATAAAAGAATGCGGCATATTGAAGATATTCTTGGTAATTTAACACCAAATCAATTAGAAAAATTATCAATAGATGTTAAGGTGTTAAAAGATAAAGATGATTAATAAAATATATTTTTTAAAATAAAATATATATTTTTAGATTTTAAGTAATTGGGGAGAGAAAAACACGTTATTTTTTCCTTGTTTTCCTTGTTTTATAAAGTCTCTTCTTTCTTGTATATTTTAATCTTCTTCCACCTTCTTGTACTGGCGGTGGTTCAAATATTTTATAAGAATTGAGAACTGCTTCTTGATTTAACCACATTGGTTGTTCGATATACGTTGTATTTCCATTTTGATTTACTCTTTGTAATTTTAACATAATTGGTTCAGTATTACCACTTCTTTGTATTATTTTATAATAGAAACGAAACGGTGGCATGCTTTGACTATATACGGTCTCAAGATATACAAAAGTGCCAACATCTAATTCAGTGTAACCGCCTTTTTGTTCTACCATATCTTCTAAGTCATCTTTTTCACCATAACCTTGACCTTCACCAAATAAAGCTGTTTTCATTTCTTCTTCGGTCATTCTGTCTTTCGCCTCTATCCAATCTTGTTTTTTTCCTTCTCTTGCACTTGATGCAACCAATTCATCCTTTTCTTTTTCACCCAATACATTTCTTGGTTTAGTTCCTTTTGCTTTATCTTTGAACCGTAATTTTTTTAATTTATCTTTTACAACATTTCTTGTATGATGACTTTTTACCAACTTATCTGTTTCTTTTTTGGATCTTTCAGGAAATAAAGATTTAACAGCGTCTATGCTTTCATCTTTAAATTCTCTAAAAATTTGATTTATTCTATTCCATCTTTCATCACATCTCATAGCAAGAACTAAATTATCAGCTCCCAAACCGGAAGAAGTAATATCTCTTAATCCAAGATGAACTTTTACTTTTAATTTATAATATTCCCCGCCATATTTTTTTGATTTACTTTTAGATTTTCTACTAGTAAATATATCTCTAAAACTGACATAATCTATTTTATAACTTTGTGTTGGTTCTACAAGAGCATTTTTATCTATAACTTTTTTACCGTGTGTATTTTTTGCCAATACAGTTTCTATTTTAAATTCTGGTTGTGTTTCTTCTTCACGATTTTTATAATACTTAGCTGTTAAAAATGTTTTTTTCATTTGTTGTTCAACTTGAAATTTTAATATACTTTTTTTTACAGGTGATACAATGGGTGTTCCTTTTATATTTTTTCTAGTTGAATTCTTCTTATTCATATTAACACAAATAAAGTCTTTATGAGTTGGAACTTTTTCCATATTTATTCTTTGAACGTTTTTAATTTTTTTATATTGGTTCGGCCATTTTGATTGAAAAGGAGGATTTTGAAACTTTAAAGTATACGAATCATTGAGTTTATTTGTTTCTTTTTTACCTTGTTCGGCTAATTCTTTTTTTGTTAAACTTTTTGTTATTTCTTTAACAGTCGCTCTTACGCCATCATTTAAATGGTCTTTTTTCTTATAAATTACCGTATCGCCGACATTAATTTTTGTTTGTTCTCCAGGGTCATAGTAGTCTTTTCCTAATTCTTTTCCTGTATACACAAACTCGTGTTTTCCAGATAGATTAGTAGTATAATGCCATTCTATTTCAAATTTTGCTTGAGTTTCCTTATTGCATTTACTATCAATTTTTGTCTTTTTTAACGTCTTTGTTGTTCCTTTTATCATTTATAATTTAATGAGAAAATTAAACATTCATGCTAAATTCATTCATATTTCTTAATGCTTCTCTTTTCACATCTTTCATTCTTGCTTTTCTTAATATCTCTTTCGCATTTTCAATTTCTTTTTCTGTAACTACACCATCATCGTCTTCATCTAATAATTTTTCAAAATTTCTCCATTGTTTTGGAATAATACAATAAGAACTTTCTTCATTTAAAAGATGCATTGCTAAAACATGAAATATTGCTGTAATAGCCAAAGCAATTAATATATCTTTTGTTGCCATCCAAGCAATAGCAAATATCAACATTTGTTTTGCTACATTATTTTTCAAGTATTGTTCTTGTGATTTAGTTAATTTTATAGATATATATTTTGAACCAATATTCATCATTATCATTACTAAACCAGCAAAAAATTTACTATTATTTAAACTAGCTAGACCAGCTCCTAGGTTTCCTAATAAAGTAGCTCCGCCGCCATTTTGTTTATCTTTTTTTACTTTTCTTTTTACCATTATTAATATATTTATAGATATTTTCTTTCATTAAAAAAAATATCTAATTACTTTGATTTTTTTCGTCTTTCATTTCCTTGGACGCATTAATTTTTGCTTTTTCTGCTTTAACTTTTACCTTTCTATCATTATCAGTTGTATTTTGATGACTTAATTTATATTCATGAGTTTGAAGATTTCGCTGACGGCTAAAGTTTCCAAATCCTTCTTTTTTGCCTGCCATTTTCTTTAATTTTGTAATTTCTTCCAATGAAAAAGGTTCGGTCGTTTGACATGTGTTTGTAGTATCATTCCAATATGGTTTATTTGGGTCTGCTTTTTTACAACTTGCATCATCACTTGCTTGATCTTTCATTCCTTCTTTTTTTGCTGTTTCCGCAACACATTTCTTTTGTGCAGTATCCCATTTTGGATAATCGGCATTTGCAGCTTTACAACTAGCATCGTCTTTTGGGGTCTCTTTTTTTCCTGTGATTATGCTAACATTAAATCCATCCAACAATGAAAAGTTTTCTTTATCTGTTTTGTAGACAACAATAATATAAATTACAGCTGCCATAATACCGGCATTTTTACCGCAAAAGCATAATAAAAACACAACAACCGATAATAATAACATTTTACCTAAACTACTTGCAGCCATTTCTTGTAAAAATTCAGGCACATGCATTAATAATACAACTATTGAAGCTGCTAATAATAATTCAATATAGTGGTTCATTCTTATATACATAAATAGACATTTTTTTGGTTTATTAAAAATAAAAAATTATCTATGATTTTTATAAGAATGGCTAGTCAATTAGGATTTTCAGAATTTAATAAAGATCAAAAACCAGATATGGAATTATTAAGCAACATGTATAAAAAGCGAAAAAATAAAACTATACGAAAAAGAGCAAAACTTCCAAGCGCCAAAGCAGAAGAATTCCTAAACTCTATGAAAAATATGCAAGAAAATATGGAAGAAATGGATGGAGATGGTGAAGGTTTAGCAAATTTTAATCCTCCTCCTAAAGCAGAATTAACAAAGATACCTGAAGATATTGTTGAGAATTTAGATAATCAAAATAGTTTAAATCAACCAGCTGATGATGGTGCTGTAACCGTCGAAGGTTATAACAACTTAAATAATGATGTAATGAAAAGTTATTATGATTCATATGTTCCTTATTACAATAATCCACAAAATCAAAGCACTTTTCAAAACAAAGACGAATTAATGAAAAAGTTAAACTATTTAATTCATTTAATGGAAGAAAACAAAGATGAACCCAATAAAAATGTAACAGAAGAACTTGTTTTATATATGTTTTTAGGCGTTTTTACTATTTTTGTAATTGATTCATTCGCAAGAGCTGGCAAATATACCCGTTAATTAATACAAAATACATTATTACTTATTATAGGAAGATTAGCATAATTGTAAAAATAATATGAAGCCATAGTCTGTAAATAGCTGTCATATCTATTTAATATTATTTTTAATATCATATTATTATCACTTGTATCCTCAATCAATAATATGTTAAATTTTTTTTGTTTATTAATCATTCTTATACTATTAAACATTCCTAATGTAAATAATTCATTTGTTTGGTTATTATTGAAAGATGCTAATAGCTCTATACTATTCTCACCGTCATATGTTATATGTGGATCTCTAAATATATATATACATTGGTCTTCTTTATTGATATTTAATATTGTAATTATCAATTCATCTTCACTACATAAATGTAGCAAACTTGAAATATTCGGAACAATTACACATTTAAATTTATTTCTAATTAACTTTAATAACTGCATATATGAGGTTGAATTTTGTTTTGATAATTTATATGTCATTATATAGCTTTGGTCGAATGTAACATCTTTATCCCATCGTGATATATCAAAAAAAAATGTTTGATAAACCATCAATGGAACTATTAATGTAGTTTCTCCTTCTCTTTTAAAGAAAAATACAGTATTATCATGTTGAAATCTATGATTTACATAATGTGAATATATAGTTATTGGTGCTACTCCCTTCTTTCTTTCTTTTTGATGGACACAAAGATAATCAACATAATACAATATAAATTTATCATTATTAACATAACACTCAAGTGGTCTTGTAGTCATACAGCTAATAATATTTTTTAATTTTGAAAAACGATTTTTATAATGTAATGATACAAAAACCTTGTCATTATGCCCGGTAAAATAATTTACTATAGATTTTTCAGTAGGAGTGTATTGTTCGTGCTTGTTTGGTAAAAAATTATTTTTAATAAATTCCATTAGCAGTGCCTTTTTTTCAGCTGAAATATTATCAAACGTATCAAATTCAATATCTCCTTTATAATATTTATTTTTTTCAGGCTTTCCTTTTTGTATTAATCCTGGTGGATCATACCAATACCATAAATTATGAATATGAAATACAGGTTGTCTAGACCAAAACGAATGTTTAAACTTGTAATAAAGGTACAAAGTAATTAATATCAAGATTATTATCATTATTGCATATAAAATCATTTATTAATTGATTATATAAAATCAACTTGAAAATAACTTAATTATTTTGTGAAAAAATGAAATGTTTAGTTAAATACATGCATACTATGTTAGACAAGGATTCTGTTATTGCCGAAGCAAAATGGGCGCCAACCTATGAAATTAATCAAACCTTAACCATAGATAAGTTTGAATTTAAAATATATGAGGTTTATGAAAAAGAAGATATTATACAATATACAATAAACTTAACAAATCCCAATTATAAAATTCCATCACTGATAGTTGAAGAAGAAGCATTATTGGACCATGATGAAGATTTGATTGAATGCGTAAAAAAATTAATCAGAAGTAAAAAATTTGAAGAAGATTTTACTCAAGAAACTCTATCAAAAATTTATAAAAAATCTAAATAGATTATATATGTCTGATAAAAAAGAAGATACTTTACCGCCTGGGCACAAATTAGTAGCAGATGATGGTTCAGGTGTTGAATCGAATATAAAGGTCCAAAAAATAAAGATGGAAAATATTTAGTTAGCGTTCAAAACCCAAGCAGTGGCAAATCAGTACTTAAAAGAATGTCAAGTGAAGATATGCATCATCCATCAGCACTAGATCAAGCAAAAAAGCACTTGAAAAATGTCTCCTTTCAAGTTGGAAGATTTACAGTTACACATGGACCAGCAGCTAAAAAACTAACAGCTAAAAAAAGTCAAGGAGGAAAACGTCGTAAAACTAAAAGAAGAAAAAGAAGAAGAAAAAGAAAAACAAGAAGAAGATCTCGTAAACGTAAAAGAAGAACCCGGCGCAGACGCCTATAAAAATACTGTGTTTTTCTCTCCCCAACTACCTCAAATAAGAAAATATATTTATTTTAAAATATATTTTTTTAATCTCTCTTTAATCTTTCATTGCACAACTTAACATACTCCTCATTTATTTCATATCCAATAAAATTTACATTTAAGTTTTTGGCAGCTACACATTCACTACCAGAACCAGCAAATGGTATAACAACCAACGTTTCTCCTTCTTTATTCATACTTGCTTTTATTAATTTTTCACATAATTCCAATGGCTTTTGTGTTGGATGGTTTACCCTCTCTTTTTTTCCTGCTCCACCAGCCAATGCTGAAATCTTAATAACATCTCTAGGCAATGCTCCGTTTTTATGTGCTTTATAAACTGTTTCTTTGTCTCCTTTGCTGAATCTACCTTTGGTTGCTTTCCTTACTTTACCAGCAGCATTTTTTAAAAATCCTTTTGTATATGGTTCTCTTACATCATCTCTGTTGAATACTGGCTTTTCTTTATAACAACACAAAATACTTTCATGTGTCCTTTGCCAGAAATTTAACCGTGGAACTGTTTTATTTGTATAATGCCATATAATCCACCTAACATTGATATTAATTCTAACTCTTATAAAAGATAAAATTTCACTAAATCCATAAATATACAATGTTCCCGTTGGTTTTAATACTCTTATACATTCTTTAATCCATTCATCACACCATTTCAAGTAAACATCCATATTCTGTTTATCGCTATTATTTCCGAAATCTTTCCCAATATTATAAGGTGGATCGCATATAATAATGTCAATACTTTCTGGTTTCATTTCTTTTATTTTTTTTATACAATCCTCATTTATTACTTCTTGTATTTTATTCATACTATTTATATTATATATATCGTTTATCTTTTAATTCACTTTGCTATTATATAAACCCAAAATATGATCTGCTCCAGGACATAAAATGTTATAATTTCCTTTATCTTTTCCTTTGATTAAATGATGAACATTGTGATTATTATACAACCATTTAAAAATGAAATTATCCTTATATTCACATTCATTTATCTTATGAATATAATAATGTAATTCGTTATATATAATATTATAAATAAACATAGTAACAAATGATAATAACAATACATGTTGCCATTTACATTCGTAAAATAGTTGAATAGTATAATACCAAACTATAAAGATTATTAAATTAGCATACTTCAAATCAGTCCAATACCCAAAAAATAGGTCATCCTCGTCGTGTCCTTTTTTTGAATACATATCATTCGTTTCGCTTAAATGATGCTTTATGTGTGTATCATCATATATACCCCACTTTCTAACAAAACTATCAGGTTTATTATGCATTATAACTTTATGCCAAAATACTTCCAAAAATGAAAATTCCAAATATAATAATATTATTAATAATAATATTTTCATTATTATAATACTTAAACAATTTTATTTCTATATAAACCCAAAATATGATCTGCTCCGGGAAATATTATATTATAATTACCTTTATTTTCACCTTTGATTAAATGATGAACCTTGTGATTATTATACAGCCATTTAAAAATAAAATTATCTTTATATTTTCCAATATCATTTATTTGATGAAAAGCATAATGTAATTTATCCCACATTACTTTGTAAAATAAAGATGTTAATACTGCTGCTATAAAAATATAATACCATTCTACACTATAAAATAATAATACTGTTGGATACCATACAATAAATATTAATAATGTTATATAAACCAAGTCAAATGTATCAAAAAATAAACTATCTTCGTGGTAACCTTCTTTTAAACTCATATCATTCAAGACATCTAAATGATGATTTATATGTTCATCTCCGTATATACCGTATTTACGAATAAAACTATCCGGTTTGTTATGATATATTTCTTTATGTATAAATACTTCACAAAATGTCAATTCCAAGTATAATATTAATAATACTAATAATAATTTCATAATTAATATTATTTTATAAATTATTTTCGGGTTTTTTTCCTATTCTTTCGTTTCTTTTTTCTTTTTCTTGTTTTCTTTCTACCTCCTCTGGTGTGTCTTCTTAATAATGAATCTAGTTTCAAACCATTTGGTGGATTATCTCCCCATACTTTCAATTTACCTTTCATTAAAAGATTTTTATTTTTTTTATCTTTTTTTGCCTTAGCTGTTCTTAATGCTGATTTTAATTTACCAATGCTAATACCTTCTTCTTCTTTCTCTTCTGGCACCGATTCAAGTTCTTGTAATAATGCGATGACTTCATCACCAAAATCATCGTCATCTGTATTATTTAAAGCTTCTGCTATTGTTGATGCTACTTTTAAATCATTAAATTTTCTATTTTTTTTTCTATTTTTATCTATTTCTATTTGTAATTTCATTTTTCTGAATTTTTTAAGATTATCTTCTGCTTGTTTTTGTGCTGCTGCCATCTGTTCCATTTTTTTTTTCATTTTTTTTTTCCTATCTTTTTTAGCTTTTGCCAATTTATTTCTTTGTTTTGCCAATTTCTCTCTATTATTTGGTTTTATTTTTGGGGGCATAACTTATATATAAAATCATATATAATTTATTCTGGTTTTTTAAGAAAATATAAATATTGGTATTCATATTGAACTTCTGTCATTTCAATTTTACCTTCTAATATAAATCCTACCTTTTTTGCTTTGCCTAATGTATCTTTTTGTTTTTCCATATAAAGTGTGTGTTCATTTTGACGCACATGTTGTGTAGCATCATCGGTAAATGTTTCTGTAAAACTAGCTTTATCATTTCCTTTTTCATATTGAAAATTAGCTTTATAAACAAAGTCTTTAAATTTAACACCTGAAGTTGTAATACGTTTTGGAGCATATTTTTGAGCGGAAACCATTAACAGAGGGTCGGCAGCATTAACAATAGGATCAAATTTGTCTCTATTTACTAAGTGAAGGACTAATACACCACCAGGTTTCAACCAATCATATACATTTTTGAAAAACATGTGCTTATCTTCGATATAATATATAGTATAAAAAAAAGCTAAAGCATGTGTAAAAGTATTTTGGTCGTAAGTCATTGATTTTAAAACATCTCCATGTTTAAATTTACAATCCTTATAATGTTTTCTGGCACATTTAATCATAGATTTAGATTTATCAAGCCCTTCAACTTTTTTACCATCTTGTTGATAATGTGAAACAAAATGTCCTGTTCCACAACCAATATCCAATATATTGCTGTTCTTATTTATTTTGGCAATTCTCTCAATATTAGTTACTTGATGAGCGTACTTTTTATCGTCATAAAATAAATCATCATAGATAGAACAATAGAAATCGTCATATAATGTATTATTATTTTTCATAACAAATTTTTTGCTTTGTGTAAAAGCTTCTACTTCTTTACGGTTTCTATTTACTATTGTAGTGCAAAATAATATAATAATAATAATTAATGTAGCTTTACACCAAACGGATGTTTTGTTAAAAAAATTAATAAATTGTTTAAAGTTTCTTGTAATGTTTCGAAACATCTTATATGTATTAATGGTATTTTTTTTATATGAAATCTAATATAATGAATGACAATGAAATTGATGACAAAAGATTAGAGAAAGATTTTCGATCAATATCCTTTTCAGGATACAAAAAATCAGCAGCTAAAAAGGAATTACTAAATTACTTGTTTGCGAACAAAATAGAAGAAAGTGTATATTGGAGCGTTGAATTAATATGTGCTGGACATTATGTTCTTTTATGGGATACAATATTTTTATTTATAAGTAAATTCGTAAATTTAGGAAATCCTCGATTACCATTGTATATTGAAATAAGACTTAATGATTTTAAAAATATTTTAAATAGCGGATATTCAGATAATGAATTAAAATTAAGAAATAATGATAAAATTAGAAAATTATTTGCGGAGGTGATATGTGTATTATGTTTATCAAAAAAGAAAAATAGTTATGATTCTCCAAAAATAAAAGATAAAGAATATCATAGTGTAAATTTAACACATAAATTGAAAGCACCAACAGTTGATTATGCGAATAAAATCTTCAGGAAAGATGATCCTAAAGAGCTTTTTATATCTATAAATGAATTGGCTTGGAATATAGATAAGAATAACAAGAACAGTTCCGAAGCATATTATTGGGTGGAATGGATATTGGGATTTGAAAGTATATGTAAAAAAAATAAACAAATTAAAACACAAGGAAGTAGACGAGAAGCACCTGTAGAAAGTAAATATCAAAATGATATTATATGGATAATATGGGATGTAATATTTCAAGAATCAAAAAAACATCCTGAAGGAATACAAAAAATAATAGAAGCTTTACTCAATTTATTTAGCGTAAGATATTCGCCTGGTTCTAAAAAAAGACGGAAAACAATGATATATTTTGCTATATCATTATTAACAGAACCCTTTGATGCTAATATACCATTATATAGAGATAAGAAAACGATATCTAAGGTTACGGGTAAAATTAATAATATATACAAACAAATAAAGAAAAATGAAGTAAAACCTTTGACAGATTATTTATTTAAAAATACATGGAATGGTGGTAATTTAGAAAAAACAATAGATAAATTAAATAGAATGGATGCGATAACAAATATGATCACACGAAACAAGTAAATATTTTCTCTGTTTAATGTATAAAATGCCAGTTAATCCTAGCAATAAACGTTTAAGAGCAGCTAAAGCAACCGCAAATGACAAGATTATGTACAATGGTAAAGAATATGGTGCCGGAGCCAAGGCAGGTAATCCAAATAGAATCGGTGTTCGTTTGTTTAACTTTAGACTTTTTCCAAGATCGGGGGATAAAGGAAACAATTGTGGTTGTACTTTAACTCAATTTAAAAACCCTAACCGTAAATCTGGACAATAATTTAGGAACAACATTATAAATTTTATTTAATATTTATAATGTATATAATGGCACGTAGAAGTCGCGCACGTAGAACTCGTAGAAGAACCTTGTCTGGCGGAAAAAGACTACGCAGACGTAGTAGAAAAAGAAGAAAGTCTCGCAAAAAGAGAAGAAGCAGAAGAAGACGCTAAGCATCTAAATCTTATTTTTAATTAATAATATTTAGAATTTATATATGGGGTTAAAACAAGCATATGGAAAACCTCCGGTTCCACCGCGTAAAGAAAGTATATCTACACGTGTAAAGAAGAGTAGTAAGGCTGATGCCGCATTTGTAAAGAGTAAAATGGATGAATATTATAAAACAACTCAATTAAGAGGCGATAAAGCAAAACCTACAGAAATGGAGCAGTTGCGTGCAAGAGTTTATGCCATACCACCAAAAACACGTATACGTCCTTTGCCTTCAACTCTAAAAAAGAGAACACCGCCTCCACGCATAAAGAGGGGAGGTAAAACAAGAAGAAAACGTAGAAGAAAGAAAAAGAAAACAAGAAGAAGAAGAAAAAAGAAAACAAGAAGAAGAAGAAAAACGAATATGCGCGGATGTTCTAAAAAAAGAAGACGCCGATAATTTAGTAAAAATTTATGTCATAAATATAAATTTTTAACCGTGTAGTAATATATATGTCAAACAGTGGTGTAGAAAATACCGTACCTATATTACAAACAGCTACTCCTTTAGCAACAGCCGCGGACAAACCAAATATATTAAGAGTTGATCCGCCAAGTTCTTATTGGTTTTGGATTAAAACTTTATTTTTAATATTAATGATCGTTGTTTTAGGCTTGAATGTATATTATTATATGACAGAAGGCGTTACATTATTTGCTAAAATGATGGGAGAAGGAGTTGAGAATACGGAAGAAGAAACAAAAAGAGGAGCTGAAGCAATAGAAAAAGTTTTACTTGAACCAGAGGAAAGTAAAAATATCAATAAAAAAAAAGATACAATTGAAAGTAAAAAAGAAGTAATTTCAAAATTAAGACAACGTATTCATAAGGGCAAAGATAGCAAAAAAGAAAAAAAACAAGAGAAAAAAGAAGAAGAAAAAATACCAAAATCAGTTCCAAGTCCAGATTTATCATCGCACGATGATTTAAATCATCAAAAAAAACAATACTGTTATGTAGGCAATTTAGGTGGAAAAAGACATTGTGCTGAAGTAGAACAAAGTGATAAATGTATTAGTGGAGATATTTTTCCAAGTGAATCGTTATGTGTAAATCCAAATCTAAGAAAGTAATTTAATACATTATATTTAATTATTAATTATAATGTATCTATTCTACATTTTTTCCACCAAAATACCATCGCAGAGACAAGTAAGGTGGGAATACGTTCATCGATTTATCAGATGTAAGGTCAGGGCCATCTCTAACAAGATCTTGAATTTCAGCACTAGATAAAGCACTATTAAAATATCTTAAATTAGACATCATACCATCAAACCCATTGTTGGCACTTACAAAAACATCACCATAATTCTGTTTTACTGGACCACTAAATACGTGTCTTACTACAATAGAACCATTAACAAATACATCAAGATTTAAGTTATTCACTCTAATAACAACATTAATCCATTTATTA
>Ga0206131_10001597_pt1 | contig 28937 bp, 29 predicted proteins | sample Helgoland_Spring_FD_148636 | JGI IMG/M metagenome (GOLD analysis project Ga0206131, IMG submission 148636) | Pelagic subsurface seawater microbial communities from Kabeltonne, Helgoland, North Sea - Helgoland_Spring_Bloom_20160517_1 | ecosystem: Environmental > Aquatic > Marine > Epipelagic ...
GATATATATCCGCAAGTAAACGCGATTTCCGCGGGAAAATGTGGAGATGCAAGGGAGGGTTCGTATATTTACGGGGTAAGGTTGCGGTGGCAGCCGAGCGTAATTAAAAACCCAATTGTGATGAGAAGGAAATGGAATGCTGATTTAGTTGTTAATATGGTTAAGTATGAACTTGAGCAGATGGGTTTAGGCCATTTTGAGACAAAGCATTTGCTGGATGGTGAGAGCGGTAAAGAGCCTCACATCATGGTTACCATGGATCCGAGCGATCGTCAATTCGGTTATGTAATTGAAGCACTCGATCGTTATTTCAGCATTGATATGCTGGTTAACCGGTTTAAATGCCGTCAAAATTATTACAAGCTCCCCCAGTCCAAGAAGGACGAGTTGTTTGCTCAACGCATTCACCCGGAGTTGTGGGAGCAAGAGTTCCTAAAATCAATCGCATAAGTTTTTGGGATTGCAAGGATTCGTTCGTATATTCATGGGGTCCGGTTGCGGGCAAAGCAGTTAAATTAAAACCCGATTGATATGTGGATTGATGATGTGTGTAGTTTGGTGTTGATTGAAGCGATAGCGATAGAAGAAATTAGTGAGAATAAATAAAAAAAACCCAATTAATATGTTGCAAGTAAAAGTTACCAAGATGAATGACCTGAAGTTCGAGAAGAACTTATTCAACCCGTTGAAAACAGGCCGTGCGATTGATAGTTATTTTAGTAGTGAAGGTGGTGTAATGCCAGGAACGAATACCGTTGTTACGGGTGATCCAGGTGTTGGTAAAACAACAGTGTTGCTAGATATCCTTGCTGACATGAATAATAAGGGCAAGAAAGTGTTGTTTGTGTCGGGTGAGATGAATCAGATTGATATGGTTGGTTACGTTAAGCGTTTCCCCAAGTTTGGTGATGTGCCGATTTTGTTTTTAGGCGATAGCGATGATGAGGATCCGCTTGAAGTATTGCGTGGTGCATTTAATGTTGGTTATGATTGTGTGTTGATTGATTCGATTGCGGAGGTAGCAGTCATGATTCAAGATTATTACGGTGGCACTTATAAGGGTGCGACGACGAAGCTACTGACGTTGCTTGAAGAACAGAATATGGGTGAGAATATGCGTGGTATTAATACGGCAACGTTGCTCATCCAGCAAGTAACCAAATCAGGTTCGTTCGCTGGTTCAAATCGCATTAAGCATATGACGACAGCGATGGGTCATTTAAAATTCGATAATGAAGGTAATCGTTACCTCGCATTTAGTAAAAACCGTCGTGGTGGTAGCATGAATAAATTTTTCTTCAATTTAAACACCAAGAATCAAGTGAATTGGATGTATGAAGAAGCAGCAAACGCTGAATAAAAAACATTAATTGGGTGATGGGGGTGCGGTCATAACGGTGACGGTGCCCCCGTCTTACCAACGGGGTGCGTGCGTGCGTACGGCGTACCGTATAGGTATCCCACCGGCGCTGATGTCCATCGACGTGTATATTACCATACGTGTAGTTACGATATATTAGTGTATCGAAAATAACTATAGTACCTCGACAAGTATATACGAATATCCTCAATTAACATGGATACCTTACTATCCCCTCACATATTTATACGCAACATTTAAGAACACTCATGAAAGAATTAAGCACATTTAGAGAATTCCTCAACGAAAACGAGGACGATGGATACGATAGAGCATCTAAAGAACTATTTGATATGACTTGGGACGAAGTACGCAGAGAAAATGATCCACGTATGAGACAAGCAGTTCACGATGAAGTTCAAAAAGACGATGATACTTACATTGATGATGTTCAAGAAAACCAATCATCTTCACAAGAATTTTACGAAGTAGAATTTGTTGAAATGAACGGTAACGAAGTCACTCGAGACTTCAGACATTTTACCGACGAGAACGAAGCAAAACAAATGTTTAACGATCTCAAATCCAATCCAGAGATTGTTAGGATTACAAGAACCGAATTATTTAAAGGCGACGGAAAAAACTACTTAGGTGGTTCGGAAGAAAGAGAATCCGCCGTAAATAAAGAAACAGATTTACACCGTATATTTCTTAACTCTCGTTTAGGAGATAAGAGATTCGAAGAACCAGAATCTATCATGCAGTTTTTCAAAAGAAAAAACCAAGCACGTGAAGAGTTTCTATCTTCACCAGAACTTAACGAATTTGACGACAAATCCATGAAGGATTACGGTGATGCTATGAAAGTTGCTTTAGGAGCGGATAAAGAAGAAACTTCCATCGAAAAAATATATATGGATATGTTGAAGAATGAATTACCATCACAAGATGAGGTAAACGATGCATTCGAAAAATTTGAAAGAGAAACTCATTATTTAAATAATAAGCCAGTTGGTGAGTGGGATGCTATGGATATGTCAAATTGGAAATCAATTTTACGTAAAGATGGTAAAATAATGGAAAGTATGGCTAGGCATAGAGTTTCTTACACTAAGAAAGATTCTTCTAAAGATTCTATTGATTTTATAGGTGGATTAAATGCCGAGGATGAATTTTATGAATTGATGGATAATGATGAGATCGTTTCTGCTAGCCTTGAAATGCTTCGAGGAGATAAAATGGAGGTAGTAGACACATGGTCCAGAGATGAGAATGGAAAAGTTTCTGTTAAATTGGACAGTGGAAAAACCTTTAACATGGGTGAATGAAAAAAGTAAAAAGAATCATTTGGGAGAATTGGATCAAACCATGGCATCAACTTTAAATGAAGCTCGAACAATTATATAGGAATATCCAAGAACGACTCGATGTCGGCGATAAACTATGGGCGGATGTTGATGGTGGAGGAAAAAAGTCATGGAATGATTTTATTTCAAAACTATACGCACCCGATTTTGAACCTAATACCGAGGATGAAGAAAAGGTATTAGGGTTATTAATGAATTACTTCCGAACTAATAAATCAAGCGGATTAGAAATATATTTAAAAGATTTGCTACCTTTAAAATCTAAATTTCCTAAAATTTTAGATCCTCAAGCCCAAGACTACATACCTGCTGCTAGCGAAGAAACCGAATGGGTTTCAAACGGAGGAGATTACGCATGGAGAGGAGCTACTATGCCCCTAAATCAAGCTCAAAAACTTATCCGGGATGCAGAGTACAAACACACACCGATGTTTTCGGATCGAGGGTTCGTCATCAATCAACCCAATATAACCTATGTTTCCAGGGGTGAACGTGGGTTTACCTCATTCTCTTCAGACTTAAGAGGAGCATTACAATTTAAAGGTAAAATGGGCACAGATGCCGTTTCAGTCATCTACGGGGTAAAAAAATCCAACCCCAATCTGATAATGAATCCTGATGCTTCCGATAGCATCTCTATGTTTAAAGAAAACGAGACCTTATACGTCGGAGATAACGTTCAACCCGATGTTGTTATTATCAATGACGTACGCATAATGGGTCAAATGTACCAAGAAGCAAGACCATGGATCAAAGCCATCGAAGATGATACTAGTTCACCCCCCATGAGATCCCAATGGGAAGCTTATGGCACTCAATGGGCAGAAAAAGTCACACTAAACCCTAGCTATGATAATGTAGATCCTGTTGATTTTAAAAACTCCCCAAAAGATACTAAAATGAAATCGCTAGAAGAGATATATACGGAGATACGTTTGAGAGAGGTCGGTGAAGGAACTTCTGAGCCATTCAAGTACAAGAAGAACTTCGAAAGAGGTGGTTCATTTGGCTATCTAATTGATGGTTATATAATTGATGGGCCTACTGGTGATGAAAAAATCCCAATTAAACTTCAAGGAATTACTTATAAAGAGCGTGTTTCTGATGATATGGAAATGGATCGCCCCGAATTTTATGAATTTGTAAATGAGCCTAACGGTACTGTTTTAGATGGAATTGAAATTATTTTCTCGCATGCTGGGGATAGTAGTTTTGGTTTGGTTAATGATGTTAAGTTTATGTTTCGTTTGATGTCTACAATTAAAGAAATCCTACAAAAAGAATTTGCTAGTAATATGCCTAATCTTTTGATTTACTCTCCTAATAAAAAAGGTAGTGAACAAATCGAGGATACTGGTCGGCATAGGTTGTATAAGGCGTTTATTTCAAAAGCATTTCCTAAAGCAGAAATGTTTATCGATGATCAAGGTGAAGAAATAATATTTAAATTAAAGTAGATGCGTATATCGGTTATTATAATGGTTATATTGTGTATTACATCGTGTAGTACCACATCAAACATGCAATGTGATGAGATGTATGGGATTGATTATGATTGCGATATACCACAAAAAAACTCATATGCTGTAGATAGACATTATTATCCAAATGTTCAATCTATTTATTATTATCCTCGCTATACTCGCATTATTCGTCCCACAACGCAACCTCTTCCCCATAGTGAGCAAAAAAACGTAATATCTAAAAAACGGCCTTCAATCGTAAAAACAACTCGTGGTAGCGAGTAAAGTATATACGGAGATATAGGAGGGGGAGTGGTGTTAAGTTAGGTTTTTTGGATATTTATTATTATGGCAACATCCTATACAAGATTACAATTAAGAAGTTTTCAAACATCTTCTGCTGATTTAACTGCTCAAGCATATACTTTTACTTTAGCAAATAATAATAATTCTACTGCATATTTTGCTATGGAAGGTGTAAGGATTTGGGATGGTAATAAGTTTGTTTATAAAACTTTATTTCCTTCTGCCTCTTTATCGGCATTAACTAATTGTACTGTGGTGAGTGGATCTACTAATGCTGCTTTTATAATTGATCCTAATGCTACTGCTACTTTTGCTTTTACTCCTACTGCTACTATAGCTAAAGAGCAAATGCAATTTTCAGCTCCTAACGCTCAGATATTTAGTTTAGGAGATGCAACGGCTTCTGGTTCATTACTAGGTGTAGATTTAGCTATTACCCCTTAAGAAGGGGCGTCATATTAAAGTCATATTAAAATTTGGCTCCACCGGAGATCGTTCGTATATTTACGGGGTAAGGTTGCGGGCGAATCGCAGCTGTAATTTAAATTTTTAGTTATGAGTGATTTAATGTTTTCAGCGACTGTAAAAGATGTTCAATTCTTGAACGACGAGCAAATTAAAGAAGTTTGCCCAGTTGCATTTTCTGAGAGTGCTAGTAGTGAAGTTTCAAAACACTACACACACATTCCAACCAATCAAGTAATTGATGATATGCGTAAGCTAGGTTGGGGGGTTATTGAAGCGAAACAAGTTGCAGCTCGAAAAACAGCAACAACGGGTTTCCAAAAACACATGATGGTTTTCCGCCACCCAGATTTGATGGTTGAAGGAAAAGATGGTGATAATGTTTGGCCTCAAATCATCATGACTAATTCCCATGATGGTAAAAATTCATTCACGTTCCAAGCAGGAATGTATCGATTTGTTTGTTCAAATGGATTGGTAATTGCCGATGAAGAGTTCGGTTCAATGAAAATCCGTCACATGGGTTATGATTTTGATACTTTGCGTGAAACCATCAATGAGATGGTTGATAAATTGCCCCTTACAGTTGATAGTATGAATAAGTTTAAAGCCACTACACTTGATAAAAATCAAAAGTATGATTTGGCTCGTAAAGCACTTGAGACACGATTTAAAGTCCAAGAAAACCAGAAGGTTGACCAGCTTTATAAGATTGATCTTGATGAGTTTCTTACCCCAGTGCGTAAGGAAGATGCAGGAGATGATTTGTGGAGTGTGTTTAATCTCGTACAAGAGCGTGTAGTTACAGGAGATTTTGAATATGTTTCCGGTGCTAAAATGCGTAAAGCTCGTGAGATTAAGAACTTTAAGCAGGATTTGAAAGTAAACCAAGAGCTCTTTGAGGTAGCGAAAGAATTCGCAGCATAAGAGCAATGCCATGTTGATTGGAGGGGGAGGATGTTAACCTCCCCCTACTTTTAATTTAATTTTACTAAATGCCTAAAAATACAAATCCATATACAATGAAAACAAAAGATGTAGTTCAAATGATTCTATCTAAAGCTGATGATTATGAGCTAAGAAATGAAGTAAGGGCTGAAGCAATAGCGATTTTAAAGGAGAATCCTAATATAGATACTGGGTCTGCTTATTTGATGGCTGCTATAGAATGGGATGTAGCATGAAAAATTATTGGACTTATAATACTACTATAGGAGATCTTGAGATCAACTATATTTATAAATGATATGGACATTAACAAAATTTTTGGGGCATTTAATTCTGATAAAGAAGATGATGGGGTAGATATCCCAACTCCTGATTTTGTTAAAAAGATGTTAGATGAAAATCATCCTAGATATTTTATTGGGATGTTTTCTAAACTCATTAATAATAATCTTTCTTATCAAAAGGGTTTAGTTAAAATGTTTAAGGAAGCTGATCCTTCCTTTGATGTAGACGGTGTAGAAAAAGCAGGCCGTTACATGTTATTTAATAGAGCATGGGAATATGTTAATAAATTTGATCTTAATGACCCGTATTCCCAACACATATTAGAAGATATTTCTAATAAAGAAGAATCATATAAAAATTTAAAGAAGGCATTGAACACATCAATGCAGTATTTTGAGGAGCAAGAAGAATATGAAAAGTGTGCTTTTCTTAAAAAACTACTTGATTCCCCAAATCTTAATTCGTAACTTCAGTTTTAAACCACTTAAAAATGTATTTTAGACAACACATCCAGAGAAAGCTCGAAAATCTCGAAGCTAAATTAAAGCATATTGAATTCCATAATGGAAGAGGAAATAGCCAAGAAATCAATAACGTAAAAGTAGAGTGTGAGGAATTAGTTGAGGAAATCAAGGCTACGGTAGACCGTGAACCTATGACCCCAAACGAACAAAACCGAGTATAATGCTTACAGCCGAACAAATCCAAGCTAATTGGGAAGAATTCTGCAAGAATATTACAGGTCACATTACAGGTGATAGAAAGAATAAACTTATTGAATTTTATAAAAAATATGAGGACCGCATTATGATAATGCCAGCTGCTCATAAAAAAGAATATCATAATTCATTCCCAGGAGGATATGTTGAGCATGTTAATCGAGTAGTTCGATGTGCTCTTAAACAATCCAAATTATGGGAAGAAGAAGGAGCAGATATGTCTACTTTTACTAATGAAGAACTTGTTTTTTCTGCTATTAACCATGATCTTGGTAAGATGGGGAATGAGGAACATGAATCTTATATCCCTCAAACTGATAAGTGGAGGAAAGACAAGTTAGGGGAGGATTACATGTTTAATAAACAAGTTCCATTTGCTTCAGTTCCCGATCGAGGTTTATTTATGCTTCAGTCACATGGTGTCTCGTATACTTTCAATGAGATGTTAGCAATCCAAACTCATGATGGGTTATATGATGAAGCTAATAGTAAGTACCTTAAGGCATTTATGCCCGAACAAAAACCACGAACTTCTTTACCATTTATTTTACATCAGGCCGATTTAATGGCAGCTCGTATCGAATTTGAACGTGAGTGGTTACCTAAATTTAAAAATTCCGTGCCTACCCAGGCAGAAAATTTTACATTGACGAAAGAAGCTAGAAAGTCCACAAAAGATAAAGCACTTTCCCAACTTGAAAGTAAAGGTCTTAAAGATTTATTTGATAAGCTATGATAGAAACAGTAGTAATTAGTGTATTAAGTGTATTGGTTGTAGCCTTAGCGTTTACTACCATTAATCTTTTACGCAAAAACGAAAAGCAGGAAGACATATTGGCAGGATATATAACATATCTTGATCAATTCAGTAGAATAATAGAATTTTCGGATGAAAAGATGAAGAAAATTGATGAGAAAGGAATATTTAAAAGCGATGATGAAATCGGTTTTATGTATGAGCAAATTAAAGATCTCCAGAAAATTCTATCTAACTTTAGGATAGACAAATTATGAGCACATTACCCCCTAGAAAAAGGAAGAAGAAGACAAAAAACCAATATTTTACTCAAGAAACAGAAGACGCTATTGTTAGATACAATGGCTCTTCTGATCCCGAAGAAAGGAGTGAAATTTATCGTACAGGTATCCATTATGGTTTTTTTAAACTTACCGAAAATATAATTCATACTTTTAAATTTTATTATACAGAAGTAAATGAAATTGAACATCTCCAACACGAGGTGATAACATTTTTATTGAGTAAAATCCATTTATTTGATCCTACACGGGGGGCAAAAGCATTTTCATACTTTGGTACGATTGCTAAACGGTATTTGATTATACAAAATACTAAAAATTATAAGAAAAGGGTAGACAAAGCACCAGTTGAAGAATTATACCATAATTTAAATTATTCATATGATATGGATTATGATCCTATGGAAAAAGATAATGATTCACTTTTTATGGATGAATATGTTAGGTATTGCCAAAATAATCTTTCCGAATTATTCCCAAAGCTTAGAGATGCTAAAATAGCGGATGCAATTTTATCTATATTTGAACAAAGAGATTCTTTAGATATTTTTAATAAAAAAGCACTTTATATCTACATAAGAGAAATGGTAGAGGTTAAAACACCTCAAATTACTAAAATAGCCGATAGATTAGGTAAAATTTATAAAGAACATTACCTCTTCTACAAAAATAATGGTTATACTAATTTTAAAGAGGAACCATATTTATAAATAAAGAATAAATATGGGACAGCTCGATAAAAAAATATTTGGTAAGAAAAAATTTTCCGACATATTGGAAGAAATTTACCTAAATCAAAAGAAAAAGGAAGAACAAATTTCTACCCTTATATCCGAGCTAAAACCTTTAATCCAAGATATTGGGGATGCTACTCTAGTAGTTCCCTTACTTAAAGAATATCTTGAAATATCTGTTAAAAATGATGAACAACTCATCAAAATGGCTACTATCATCCAACGTGCAGTAAATAATGAAGGAAATGATGATGGTAATTTTGGAATGACAGAAGATGAGAAATATCAGTTATTAGAAGAAGTAAAAAAATTCAAGGACGATAAAAAGTAATGCCTAATTTTCAATATGGCATAGCGGGACTTTCTCAGGGAGTTTTGAGTGGGAATGATAAACCCACTAAATCTAAAGGAAATAAAAATATATTTTCTAGCAGAGTTAAGGATATTATTTTAAATGAATCTCACCCCGAATTTGAAAATTTCGGAGAATGGGCTTCCATTGGTGCAATTTTTATTGAAGACGTACTCCAGCCTACAACTACAAATTCAATATCTATTGCTTATCCCTTATTTCCTAATATTAAGCAATATCCTTTATTAAATGAAGTTGTCGTTGTATTATCTTTACCTTCTACAGGATTAGAAAGCAATCCTACTTCTAATAGGTTATATTATTTACCCCCTATTAATGTTTGGGGAAGCCAACACCATAATGCAATACCAGGATTTTCAGAATTAGCCCCATCACAACAAAAAGATTATGTTCAAACTTCCGCAGGGAGTGTGAGGCAAGTTACAGATGGTGGAACTGAGATTAATCTAGGAGAAGGATTTGTTGAACAATTAAACATAAACCCACTTCAACCTTACATTGGTGATTATATTATAGAAGGAAGATTTGGTAATTCAATAAGACTTGCAGGATATGAAGGAAAGGATCCTATTACTAAAATTAGAAATGGGCAAGGGCCCCGAACGGATGAGGGGTGGACTACAGTAAATGAAGATGTGAATGAAGATAGTGGGTCTTTATATTTAACTTCAACACAACAAGTTAATTTAGAACCTAATATTTTTAATTACAATTCATACACTAGTTCATTAGCACCCGAATTAGTTCCCGAATATTCGTCTCCTCAAGTTTTAATCAATTCTGGTAGGTTAGTTTTAAATGCTAAAGAAGATAGTATATTACTAAGTTCAGCTAAATCTATAAATTTAAATTCTCAATATTCAGTTAATGTAGATAGTGAATATTCTTTTGTGGTAAATTCTCCTAATATATTGTTGGGTGATAAAGAAGCAACAGAACCCCTATTAAAAGGAGATATAACTATAGAACTTTTATCTGAGTTGGTTGGTGAATTGCAGAAATGGATGGGTCAATTTAATAAAAATCCATCTCCTTATTTAACAACTATGGTAGCTTCTACTACTCCTTTAATTACTACATTAGTTAAAATCAAAGCTGACTTAGAAACTAAAACTAAATCTAAAGTAAGTAAAACTATCTAATGGCTAAGATTGAAGAAAATATTATTAATAACTCCACTGTTGGTGCGCTTAAACAAAGTGGGATATACTTGATTATAGGGTTAGTAACCAAACAAGCTATGATATTCGCCGATCGAATTGTCCCTAGCTTAGAAAAGCAATTAGTAAAGTTTGATAAAGGATGTCCTACCCCTGAGGAAGTAGCTAATGTAATTTTTATTAGGAATAATGTGTTAGATCAAGCTAATACTATATCTAACATATTAAAGGGGTTTAAGATAACATTAGGTTTAGCTAAATTTGGAATTGATTCTTTAATAAAACTAATTATTGCATTAAAGATAGCCAAAACAGGTATTTCATTAGGCTCTAAATTTATTCCTGTTATACCTGGAGCTATAGTATCTGGGTTGAGTGATTTAGATGATTTAATTACTAATAAAACATTTGATAAATTTGGGAATTCTAAAATTGCTCCTACTAAGTTTGCTATTGACGGGTTTTCAGTCCCCGTAGCTTTAATGTCATTCTATGTAAATGATTTTATTAAAAAATTAGAATCACTAGATGAAAAAATTCAAACTTGTAGCCCTCCTAATACTATAACTTTGCCTCCTCCTTCACCTGAGTTGGTTGAGATTGCTCAAGTTGAACAGCAAGCTGAGGAGTCACCTAATTTATCAACATATCAAGGGTTTATTTTAGAAATAGAAAAAGTTCCTTATTCACCTACTGTAAATAGGATAAGGGCACTTGGAAAAAACCAAGATGGAATAGTGTTAATTCAAACCGAACTTTCATTTACCCAAGTAGAACAAATAATGATTAATGAATTAAAATTCGTTATTGACAGAGATAATTTAAAAGCTTATTAAGTAAATATTTATAAACAATGAAATCGCAAGTATTAAAATCTTTAATTAAAGAGGCCGTTAAAGAGGCCATACAAGAAGAATTAAGAGAAATTTTATTGGAAGCTGTAAAGGCTCCTAAACAAACAGTAATAGAATCTTCTCCTAAAGTTATTCAACCAACACCCGTAAATGAAGATAGAAGAGCCCAATATGCTAGTATCTTAGGCGAAACTGCAGCTTCATTTACTTCAGCAGACGTTAAACCTAGATTTAACCCCCAAGGCACAATGCCTGGTGGAGATTTACCTCCCGGAGAATTAGGAATGGACCAAATAATGGGATTAATAAGTAAAAAATAATGGCTATAAAAGTTGGAAATATACCGGCGTTTGATCAATACCCCACTGTGGGTATTGGGTTGTCTGTACCTTTCCAATCAACTCCATTAGACATTAATACCCCAGGAAGTTTATTACCCCCCACAGGTTCAGACGTAATTGCTAATGCTACTTCAGGTTCTGATTCCATTTTTAATATTAATTATACTACAGCCGAACAAGTAAAGTATAATCTTATTAATTATTTTTTGACAAGTAAGGGAGAACGAGTTTTCAATCCTTCTTTTGGCAGTAATGTTCAAGCCTTCCTTTTTGAACAAAATGATCCTTCTTCACTTGAAATCCTTAAAAAAAGTATAGAAGAAGATATTAGTCTGGTGTTTTCTGTAATTGAATTAAAAGAGGTAAAAATTATAGCTGATGAAGATTACTATTCAGTTACAATCCAAATATTTTACTCAGTTTTCTCTAGTTTAAATGAGTTTGTAGAATTTAATATGCCCCTATAATGTCCTTATCTTCAAATACAAGTAAAAAAGTTAATAGAAACGTTGAATATATCAACAGGAACTTCACTGAGATGAGGTCGAATCTTATTAATTTTTCAAAAACATATTTTCCTAATACTTTTACAGACTTTAGTGCTGCTACACCAGGAATGATGTTTATTGAAATGGCTTCTTATGTAGGGGATGTTATGGCTTTTTATACTGACAATCAGATTCAAGAAAATTTCATTCAATATGCTAAACAAAGCAACAATCTATATGATCTAGCTTACATGTTTGGTTATAAACCTTCTGTTTCATCAGCTGCTACTACTGAATTAGATGTTTTTCAAACTGTACCTGCAATTTTAGAGGGGGGAGAATATGTACCTGATTTTAATTATGCTTTAATAATTCAGGAAAATTCAACAGTTACGGGTACGGCTAATGTATCTTTTTTAACCCAAAATAGAATTGATTTTAGCCAATCTAGCTCTTTAGATCCTACAACAGTAACTATATATGAGGTATCAGGGGGTAACCCAACATCATTCCTTCTTAAAAAGAAAGTAGAGGCAGCTTCAGCTACTATCAATAGTACAACTATATCAGTTGGAGATCCTCAACAGTTTTTAACAACTAATATTGTAGCTAGTCAACCTTTAGGGATATTAGATATAATTGATAGTGATGGGAATGAATGGACTGAGGTAGATTACTTGGCTCAAGAAACAGTATTTGAAACTATACAAAATACAAATCCTTTTGGTCCTGATCCAAATACAACAGATGAATCTGGTGAGGTTCCTTCACTTTTAAGATTAAAAAAAGTTCCTAACAGGTTTGTTTCTAGATTTATAAGTAGTAACAATTTAAACAGTGGCTCTGCTACTCTACAATTACAGTTTGGTGCAGGTACTACTAACGACTTTAGTGAGGAGATAGTACCCAACCCTAATAATGTAGGTATAGGTTTACCTTTTGGACAAAATAAGTTAACAACCGCTTATTCTCCTACTAATTTTATGTTTGATAAAACTTATGGTGTTGCTCCTTCTAATACTACTTTAACTATAAGGTATCTAACTGGTGGTGGTGTTGGGGCAAATGTCCCTGCAAATTCATTGAGTTCTATAACTAATACAGGTAATGTATTATTCAGTACTGATAATTTAAATGCTGCTTTAGCTCAAACTACTTTTAATTCTTTAGCTGTAGATAATCCTAATCCCGCTACTGGGGGAGGGGATGGTGATTCTCCACAAGATCTAAGACTTAATTCTTTATCAAGTTATGCATCTCAACTTAGAGCAGTTACTCAAGAAGATTATTTAGTAAGATCTTATAGTTTACCTTCTCAATATGGTTCTATAGCAAAAGTGTATGCTGAGTCTCCTAAACTAGAAAACACTCTACCAGGGGAATCTAATTCAGTTTTAGACTTATACATTTTAGCTTATAATGATACCAACCAATTTGTAAATGCTAGCAGTGCTTTAAAGCAAAATTTATCTACCTATCTATCTCAATATAGAATGATTAATGATTCTATTAAAATAAAAGATGCTTTTGTTATTAACATAGGTATTAACTTTGAAATAGTAGTATTACCTAATTATAATAGCAATGAAGTATTATCGGGTTGTATAAGAAGATTACAAGAATATTTTAATGTAGAGAATATGCAGATTAATAAGCCTATTCTTATAAATGAGTTATATACTATACTAAGTACTTGTGATAGTGTTAAAGGAGTTCAAAATATTAAAAGTATTGAAATTGTAAATAAAGTTGGTGAAAGTTTAGGTTATTCTAAATATGCTTATGATGTAATAGGAGCTACCCAAAGTGGAGTAGTTTACCCATCACAAGATCCTTCTATTTTTGAAGTTAAATTTCCTAATACCGATATTAAAGGTAGAGTAGTACCATTATAAAAATAAATTATGGCCGTATATAAATTATTTCCCGAAAAAGATGCTTCTATATATTCTCAATTTCCCTTACTTAATACAGGAGTTGATGAAATATTAGATGTATCTACTTTTTTTACATCTGCTGATCCACAGGTAAGTAGATTTTTAATTAAATTCTCGCAATCTGAAATAGAGGATGTATTAACTAATAAAATAGGGACGGCTTCATTTCAATCTAATTTAAAAACTTATATAGCAGATATAACGGGTTTAAACTCTACTACTACTCTAGAAGTTTACCCTGCATCAGGTTCATGGAATATGGGTACAGGTAGGTACTCTAGTTTGCCTCAAACCCAAAATGGAGTATGTTGGACTTCTAGGTTAAGTGCTAATGATGGAAATTGGCCTACTACTTTTACCCCATATGTAACTGCTTCATATCAAACAGCAACTCCTGGGGGAGGGACTTGGTATACAGGTTCTAGTTTAGGTTTAAATGTTACTCAATCCCAAGAATTAAGTTATTCAAGTGATAAAGATTTAAATGTAGATGTAACTAACACAGTTTTAACTTGGTATAGTGGATCTAATTCTTTAGGAGGATTTTTAAATGATGGATTTATAGTTAAACAAAGTAATAGTGATGAATTTGTAGCAAATAGAAATTATGTTACTACAGTAAAATATTTTTCTATAGATACTCATACTATATATCCTCCTGAGTTAGCGATGAAGTGGAGAGATTATAATTTTAATACAGGGTCTTCAACCAATACTATTATTGATACTACTCAAATGGTAGCCTCTTTAGATAACAACCCAGGAACTTTTAATAGAGGAAGTATTGAAAAATTTAGAATAAATTGCAGACCTCAATTTCCACAAAGGGTATTTCAAACTGCTTCCTTATATTCTATTAATCATTATTTACCTACATCCTCATACTATGCTATAAAGGATTTGGATACTAATGAATTTGTAATAGATTTTGATACTAACTACACTCAAATAAGTGCTGATAATAAAAGTAGCTATTTTACTTTATACATGAATGGTCTAGAGCCTGAGAGATATTATCAAGTTTTAATTAAGACTATTTTAGGAGGTGAAACACTCATACTAAATGATAACTACTATTTTAAGGTAATAAATGGATAATTCACTTAAACCATATAACTCAGGGAGTGAACTAAAATTATCTAAGAAGCTTTATAATAAATCTGCTTATTTAAATGTCATTGACACTCAATTTACTGAATTAGTTCCCCCAACTCCACCTGTTGAGGAACCTGTTAGTGTTGATGAATTTTTTGTATTATACAATGATTTATTTTATGAAATTCCAAAAGAAGGTGATATAAATTCACATGAATTTTTAATAAAACAAAGCACAGAATATGTGGGGGCTCAAGGTATTTCAGATGAAATACAAGCCCTTTTTGATGAAATTACTGTTTTAAGAGAAGAAAATCTTGAATTACAACAAAATATTATAGATTTAACAACTGATGATAACACTAACTCCACTAGCTAATCCCGAAGGAGCTACCCAACAAGAATATAATGCTTCCCAAGAAGTACTTATTCCTGTAATAAACTCCTCTTCAGAATTTAATCCTGTAACGGATCAAGTTATTTTCTCTGTGGAAACAGTTACTGGTGATTTATTGTCAAGTGGGAAGGTTTCTAACTTTAGTATTAGAAATTATGAAAATACATTAAACGAAGAAAGTATATCTTCTGTTGTTGTCTTCCCTGTTAGGGATATTGAAAAAGTTGGATATAATGAAGGAATTTATAATGTATATTATAATTTTTATCAGACAGCTTTAAAATCAGATGAATATAGTTATTTTATCCAAACTATATCTCCTAGTAGAACAGAAATAAGATTATCGGTAAATAATGTTCCTAATAATGAGGTAGAAGAATTAGTTCAAAACTTTAGTTCTTCATTAAAAGTAGAAGGGTTATTTAAGGATTTTTATGTTGAAATTGGTAATTCATACTACATAGCTAATAACATCCTTTTAGATACTTCTACTGAGGAGTATAGCATTTTAATCAAATTATATCAACCTCTACCTAATTCTATTGAGGTTGATGACCAACTTAGAGTAGTACTTGAATCAGCAGAAACAGTAGGGTTTAATTTAGTACTACCTCCTACCCCTATTATTATTGAAGAAGATATTCAACAAATAAAGGGTCCTAATTTTAGCTATCAATTATCGGATCAAACTAATAACTCTACAGTTCAACAAGATTATACTTCTTTAGAACAAAGTACCCAATTAACTTCTTCATATAATGAACTCCAAAATGTTCTTAACCAAAAGGGCATAACAGTTAATGTAGATTATACTAATTTTGATAACTTTATTCATTTTAGTTCTGCTTATCAAAGAATATTAAATTTCTATTATAAAGTAGGTCAAATAGAATCTTACCAAAATAGTATAGATATTTTAACAGGAGTATCATCTCCTGGGGGTAATGTATCTTCTTCTTTAGGAGTTTATCAAAATCAAATTACGGATGTAATTAAAAATTTTGATGGGTATGAAAATTACTTGTATTATACCTCAGGAGCTTTAGCTTATCCTAAATCTAATTCCACTCAACCTTATAATCTTCAATCAACAGGAAGTGCTGAAGTAATAAATTGGATGGGGAGTGCTAATGAATCTTCTGCTTATTATGGGGGTAGATTATATACTGCTTCATTTTATGATGAAGAAAATCAAGATAATTTATGTAATACAATTCCTACTTATTTAAGGGAAGATCCTGCAAATGAAGGATACGAATTGTTTTTAAATATGATAGGTCAACATTTTGATATATTATATTCTTATATAAACACTTTAACTGATAGGTTTAATAATGATAATAGGTTAGATTATGGTATTTCTAAAGATTTAGTAGCAGATGCCCTAAGAGGAGCGGGACTAAAATTATACCAAAATAACTTCTCATCAGATGATTTATACTCAGCATTATTAGGTATAAATGCTTCAGGAAGTTTACTACCTCCTACAGGCTCAGAAGTAATTACTAATTATATTACTGCTTCTAATGATGCTTATCCTTTAGAAAACATAAATAAATCTACATACAAACGTTTATATCACAATTTACCTTATCTTTTAAATAAAAAAGGTACAGTAGAAGGTTTAAGGGCACTTATTAATTGCTTTGGTATACCTGATACAATTTTAAGGATATCCGAGTTTGGGGGAAAGGATAAAAATAATACAAACGATTGGGATTATTTTCAAAACCAATTTAATTATGCTGCTTACGTTAGTAGTTCTTCTACTAGCAATCATATAGAAATACCATGGAATGTAAATACTGCTTGGGATAGTTATGATGACAATCCTGAATCTATATTTTTTAGATTCCAAGCAGGAAATAATTTACCATCAGAGGACAAATATAGTATAGTTTCTTTTAATGAAGGGGCTGCTAATTTTTATGTAACTTTAGATTACACAGGTTCAGGATATAGTAGTGCATCATACTCAGGCGCAATACCATCTGCTTCTAATGAATACGCTAAATTATCTTTATGGGATGGTACAACTAAACTTACTAGTGTTGATGCACCTTTTTATGATGGAAATTGGTGGGGTGTTCATGCTGCTAGAGAAGAAGGAGCCTCGGGTAATAGTGTTGATGTAATTTTAAGAGCAGCTAATTCTATATATAATGGAAATGATGGTTTTAAAATAGGATTTACTACTAGCAGTGTTGTAAATACAACATTTACAGCATGGATTAACCCTACATTTGCGGCACTTAATTTTCCTTATAATAATAATAATAGTGTTACCTTAGGAGGAAATGCTTATTATGGGTTAACAGGATCCTTCCAAGAAATAAGATTTTATAATGTAACCCAAAGTGAAGCTGCATTTCATGATTATGTAATGAATCCTTATTCTATTGAGGGGGTTCATGTTTCATCATCTGCAGATAATCTTATATTTAGAGCTCCTTTAGGTAGTGAATTAAGTACTAGCACAGGTACTTTAACTTCAATTCATCCTAAAGTAACAGGTTCATATATTACTAGTTCTTTTTTGAGTAATAATAATAACTATACTGTTAATTCTGATGTAGTATTCTATCCTCAAACTGAAGTCATATATTATGATCAACCTGCAGTCGGTATCAAAAATCGTATTTCTGAGAAAATTAGAAGTCAAGATTTAGTTTTACCTGCTACAGGAAGTACTTTATCCCCTTATAGAAGTATTCAACAAAACTACCCACAAAGTAGTAGTGCTTATACTAGAGATGTAAATTATGTTGAAGTAGCATTTTCACCACAAAATGAGATCAATGATGACATTAATGCTTCCCTAGGATACTTTAATATAGGGGATTATATCGGAGACCCCCGATTATTGTCGCAGTCTGTCACCTCATATCCTGAATTGGATAGATTACGAGATACTTACTTTGAAAAATATTCTAGCAATTATAATTGGACAGATTATATAAGACTTATTAAGTATTTTGATAATTCTCTTTTCAAAATGATTAAAGATTTTATCCCAGCTAGTACTTCACTAGCTTCAGGGGTAGTAATTAAACAACATTTACTTGAAAGAAATAGAGTTCCACTTCCTGAAGTATCTTACTCAGAACCTTATTACACAGGATCTATAGAATCGGGATTTATAAGTGGTAGTACGGGGGGTGGATTTAATAATGTTAATACTTTAGCAAATAGTCCTGAGAATGTTGATTTTCATTCTCAATCCTTATTCAATCCTGTATCCCCCTTTGTAACCCAAAGTTGGTCATCTTCAGTAGATACACCTGTAGGACCTCAAATTATAATTCATACTACCCAAGAAGAATTTTATGATGGAGAGTTTAGTGGTAGTGAATTTGTAGCTACTACAGGAGAATTAAATGATGAAAATACTGTTAAAAAACCTTCTACTTTAGAAATAAATTATGATATTATTTTTTATACTAGTAGTGTAACTCCATCTTCTCCATTTTTAAATGCACGTTCTATACCAAAACAAGGAGAAATATATTTATGGTATGATACTGGTAGTTTCTTAGATACAGGGGAAGGAAGTCCATTAGGACCTCAATCAGGATTTACCGGAGGATAAAAATAATAAAAAATGGCAGCAGCACCACCACCACCAGAATATGGTCAAACCTTTACAAAAGGGGTAAAATATATTAAAGTTAATAAACTTGATAAAGATGGGGAAGACTTTGGATCTCAACTAAATGCTGCTGATAATATTGAAATTAACTATCCTGATATAGGTCCAACTCAATATAATATTTTAACTACTCAAGAACAGGATGGGTGTTATTTAATGGGAGTTATTCCTGTTGAAAATACTTCTTCACTTAATAATGTTAAAAATTTAGATCTTAATATATTTAAAGCCCCTGTATCTAAAACTTTAGATCAATTAGAAGTAGCAGTGTGGAATCCTGGTAATGATGGGGGGTTATTTGTTGCGGGTGGAAATGGGGGTGGGTATTATGATGATGCTACTGATCTTTTGGATTTTAATTTAGCAAATACTCCTACATCTGTAACTTCTAGTATAACCGTAAGTAATGTAGTGGGATCACCTATTTATCTTTCAGTTTTAATACCTGAAACAAGTGTTAATGCTTGGGTTGAAGGAATTCCTATTAATCTTTGGGAAAATTATGGAATACAGCTTTTAAATGTACTTTCTATAACTGGGGCAGGTACCCAAACTATTAGCGCTCAAAGTAGTTTAAATGATAATTTTGGTGGTAGATACTATTTTGGAGGGGTAAATTTTAGTTTATTTGGGGGGTCTTTTACTATTATTCAAGTAATAGAAGAAATTAACCAATCTACCATACAACCTCCTCAGGTCTCCAATCCTATATTAATTAATATTAATCCTTCAGTAAATCAATTTGAATGGTCTGATTATAATGCTGTTTTTGGGAATGTTGATATGCCTCAATACTCTCAAACTTTTATGCAAATAGATTATAATACAGGAGGTACAATTCCTACTAATTTTGAATTATTATATAATGGATCAGCCGTTAAGGCATCCATTCAGGATTCAAATTATACCCAAAGAGGATGGTCTAATGGTAGGTATAATGGAAGTAGTAATAGTTCAATAGATTTTAATACTTATACAAAATAATGCCATTAGCACCATCACCATCTGCATTACCAGTTAATGATATAACTGTTTCGGTTGAACAAGAACAATTAAATAATTTTTTAGGCTCTGTAAATGGGGCTTTGGGAGGTTTACCTGTTGCTGAAAGGAATCAAAGTTATTTTGCAGTATTTATTGGGGCAGGAGGTACAGGACCTGAGATTATAGATCAAACTGCATATTTTATTACTTATTTAGTTGATGAAAATGGTAATGTAAGTAAGCCCTCTGAAGATTATGATTCTTTAAATAATTTAAATCAAAATTTTGAAATTGGGAGAAACGTAATTGTTAGAAATGATGCTGCAAGTGCTGTAAATGGTCAGTTAGTAGGGAGGAAAAAAATTGCAGCAATTGGTAAACAAGAACCTATTTTATATTCTCAAACCGGATCTAGTATAGGGGCTAATGTTAATTCTCTTAATTTTGACAGTGCTATAGATACAAATATTGTTCCAAGAGCTTTATTTTGGATGAATAAAGGAGCAGCTGCTATTAGTGATGGAGCTAATTCATTTAGTACTTATAATGCACCATTCCAATCTCCAGAAGCTACAGTAGCAACTGTAGATGCAACTGCGGGTACTTATACTGTAACTAATTTAAATGTTTCTCCTGCAGATGAAATACAAAATGTAATATTTTCAATAAGTACCCAATTAGAAAGTTGGAATGATGAAACAGTTTCAGGGGAAATCCAATTAACAAAGGATGGAGATGTAATTGGTACTGTCTTACCTTTTGATTTACAACCCGCTCCTTCTACAGGTAATCCTTTTATTCAGGATTTTACCCATTTAATACAAGTACAAGCAGCTGATTTAGCAGGAGGTGTATTTAAGGCTCAAATAACCATGAATTTACCAGATGGTGCAACTAGCCAATTACAAATTAATTATCTTAACTTTAAAGTAACTAATCAAAACCCTGAAACTACTGTTCCTGCTACTGATTTGCCATTTTGGAATAGATCCGATACTAATACATGGGTAACCGCATCAAACGAAATTTCTTTAAATTATGGGAATACTCAAAATTCCCAAAATGTATTAAATGAAATTGAGCCTGGTTTTAATTTTTCTCCTGTTACTATACCTTTTACTGTTACCCCAGGTGATAGAATTAGGTTTGGATATAATAAGGAAAATGATTATACTATCTATGAAGTAATAGAACCTTCACAAGATGTTGATGGTAGATTAAAATTAAGACTTAATTCACCTCCACCACCTTCTAATACTTTAAACAGCTTTGTTTTACATAAAGTAGATGTTAATAATCCTGTTTATATAATTTTAGATGTTCCCAAAATAGGAGGAACAAATGGTTTTAATGGTATTATACTACCAGAATACCCAACTAAAAAATTAAGAAAAAATTTAGATAATATAATCCTTAATTTAAAAGAAAGAGGAATAATAACAGATAACGAAACTTAAAAATAATAATATTTATAACCACATATTTATAAACAATGGGATATTTAAATAATTCGGTAGTAACAGTAGATGCTATCTTAACAAACAAAGGCAGAGAACTCTTAGCAAGAGGTGATGGTTCTTTTAGAATCACTCAATTTGCTCTTTCGGATGATGAAATTGATTATACTTTATATAATCCAACTCATCCTTCAGGAAGTGCTTTTTATGGTCAAGCTATAGAAAACATGCCTTTATTAGAGGCTTTTCCTGAAACTACTCAAAATTTAAGATATAAATTAGTAACTTTACCTAGAGGTACAGCTAAAATGCCTGTATTAGATTTAGGTTTTTCTCAAGTTACTTTAAAACAAGGTGCTTCATTAGCAATTACACCACAAACTTTAAATTACTTAGGTAATAACCAAGTATTTGAAGCTAATGGGTACACAGCTACTATAGCTGATGTTAGAGTATTAAATACATTTAATGGTGTAGGAATTCAAACAGAAGGTGCTGTAGCCCTAAATCAAACAGAAACATTAGGTACTAACGTTTCAAGTACAGTTGTTGGTACAACTATTAATATGACAGCTACTACAGTAAATACTTTATTTGGGTCAAATACTGAATTAAATACTACCTTACAGGTTATTGGAAGAGATAGTGGAGCTAGAATAACCATCCCAATAAAAATTACAAAAACTAACGCATAATGTCATTTACTAGACTTTCTCCTGACGACTTTTTAATTAGTGCTGATAGTGTTACTGCAGGTGCCTGGACTGGTAATGTTCCTACATTAACTAGCTTTAATACCTCCTCAGTTCAAGTAGCTTCAACAAGCGGAAATTATTATTTAAATATATACCAAACAGGTTCTACTCAAACCGCTGCAGAAATACAATTTAATATTGCTTTTGGGGATGCTGCAGGATCTGGGTCATTATTATATGATGCTGGGATTAATGGTAAATCATTTACTTCTACAGTTTACGGGCAATGGCAAAATATTGTTTTAGGAGATGAAAATAACCAATTTATATTCGGAGGTGTAACTCCTGTTACTCAAAGTTTTTATGCTATTTCAGTAGAAAGAAGTAAATATAAAGGTAGCATATTTCCTGGGACTTTGGCCTTAACAATTCAAAGTTCAAGTGCAGGAGGTAACTTTGATCTTCAATTAACTGATAATAGTAATGATGTTTCAACTACTGTATTTAATGAAGCAGGAAGAGTATTCCAGATAGTATCAGGATCAGCAGGTAAAGCAATAGGATCAGGAGCAACTCCTTCAGATGCAGTTGCTAATGGGATGACTGCATCAGGCTCTTATGGATTATTTTTACCCGATGTTGGGGCTATAATTTTAAATGCAACAGCTTTAGGTTTAGAATCAAGTGGAGGAGGTGTTGGATTAAATACTTTATATAATTCAAATACAACAGATAATAATCCTGCTATATTATATAATGCCATATCAGCTTCAGGGAATTTTACTTTAAATAGTCAAGAAAATATAACTTCAGATTATGTTTTTGTAAGAGCAAAAAATAGCCAATTTAATTATTCTTCAAACCCTTCATTTATATCAGGTTCTACAGGAGAAGTGCTTTATAATAACTTTATAAATGCCCCACAAACTTTTGTTACAACTATAGGGATGTATAATGATGAAAATGAGCTATTAGCAGTAGCTAAATTAAGCAAACCCCTTATTAAAGACTTTACAAAAGAAGCACTCGTTAGAGTTAAGTTAGATTTCTAATGAATGAGCTATTTAAAAACACTTACAAACCAAGACGTAATTATAACTCCATTTGGGGTTAATAAAGGACTATCCTTTATTGGTAGAAGTGTACAATCTTTATCCCCTTATGGAGGAGCTATTTACGGAACTGGTGTGTATGGGCAGGAGATTATATTAGGAGATACTTTAAATCAAGCTTATATAGATAGATTTTTAGCTGTTAATATTCCTGAAGGGGAATTTTTTGATACTATTACAGAACCCACTACGGGATATTTTTCTACCCAATATCAAAAATTAGTATATGATTCTGTTAAACAACTTTATTATTCTAATTTTACTATATCCTCTACGGGAGATGCTCCTGCTACTGCAAGTTTAGTACCTGGTGTTACTCCTGAAGGTGATAGGTTAACAGGATTAAAAACTTCTAGGGGAAGATTTTATAATTTTTCTCAATCAGATTTAACACCTCAAAAAGAATTTCCTAACCAAAATTACGGTACTTTAGGAATATTATCAATACCTTCTAAATTATATGGTAATTATATTCAACCTTCTTCATTTACTATAAGATTTGGATCTGGTTCTGCAGGAGCTACCTATTATGATATAAAAGATGATGGTGAAGGTAATTTATTATTAGATAATCAACACTGTGGTAATATTATATATGAACAGGGAGTTGCAATTTTAACAGGAAGAGTTGTTAGTGGATATGGGGCAGATATTTATGGAAATAATTTTTATGGAGGGGATACTGGGAGTTTTACTAATGACCCAAATTGGGTAAAAGATTTTGTAGATACTAGAAATATTAGTTGTTCTTTTTCTTCTTCATTTGACATATATGAAACTCAATATAAGTGTACTATACGAGCAAATGAATATAACTATTCATTAAATCCTAGTTTATTGAAAAACTTTGGACAAAATGAAATTCTTATTTCTGGGAGTAATCAATATAAAGATTTTACAACAGGTTCAAATTTTAGCCCTTATGTTTCTACTGTAGGGTTATATAATGAAAATCAAGATTTAATAGCAATAGGAAAATTATCTCAACCACTTCCTACTTCACAAACTACAGATACTACCATACTTATAAACATAGATAGATAATCTCATGGCAAAACAACTTAAAAAAATATTCGCAGCAGGTACTGATGAGGTAGTACAAGACTTTACTATAAACTCATGGCATGTATCTCAATCTGTAGATGCTCTTACCGCTGCTGAAGCTTATGATATTTCAATTAGTGGTAGTTTAAATGTAACTGGATCTGTTAATATCAAAGAATTAGACACAGATGCTGCTCTTACTAATTTTGTAGTTATTGATACTTCTACAGGTACTTTAAAAAAACGTACTGGGGGGTCAGCAGGTACTAATGGTTCATCAGGTACTTCAGGATCAAGTGGTTCGTCAGGTACTAGTGGTTCATCAGGTTCTTCGGGTACTTCAGGTACTTCAGTTGTTGGTCCTACAGGTAATTCGGGTTCATCAGGCTCATCAGGTACTTCAGGTACATCAGCTGGGGGTATAACAGGATTAGATACTCAAGTTTTGTATTTTGATGGGGATGATAATCCTGCAGGTGATAGTGAATTAACTTGGGATGATGTTAATAAAACATTAAGAATTTCTTCCGCAGATAATGGAACCTCAGGAAAATCTAATTTAATATTAACTAACGATGTTGCTAATCCTACACTTTCTACAATTAATTTAGGAAATATTGTTGGAAAAATGCCTGATGATGCTACGGGTATAGAACATGCTAAAATACAATTTGAACCAGATAATGCCGATTGGGTATATGCTAGTGGAGAATGGAAAATAGCACCTTCAGCTATAACTTTTTGGACTAATACTACTAATGTTTCTACTTTAAAAATGAAAATTGGGTATAATGGGCAAATTCAATTAGCTAAATATGGTAATTCGGGAAATTTTGTATCTTCATCTCCTACCTATAACTTAGGAGTAGACACTACAGGAAATATAGTAGAAGTTAGTACTAATTACTCAGGATCTAATTATCAAGTTAATACTGTAGATAGAATAGATTATAATAGTTATACTAATGAGGATTTAACGGGGGCAGCTTCATATCAATTTGTAGTAGATGGAACAGTTGGGTTTAATACGGCAGTACCTGATACTAATAAAATTTTAATTCAAACTACTACTAAATCATCTTCTACTAGAATAAAGATTAATATTGGTTCTTTTACAGAAGAAATGAATATTATGACTCCTGTCTCCCAATCTAGATTATTAATCGGAAATACAAATGCAGGAGTAGGTAATGATTGGGCTGTATATGAAGTTACACAAGTAAGTTTATTAAATGATGCTACTAAAGGTGATTATTTAGATTTATATTTAGAATATATTTCTGAAGTAGGTGGTACTACATTTACAGCAGGTACGGGACTTGAAGTATTACAATTTAGACCTACTAACACTACTTCAACAACTACTATATATCCCATATCAAATTATTATACTAGAATAACTTTTGGTAATCTATCAGATGATGCTATTGATACTTTATTTGGATTTTGGTTAGATGAAAATTTTAGAACTAATACATTAAAAACAGGAGATGAATTAATTGTAGAAGCTAAATGGTTTAGTGATGGTGTCTTTGGTGAAAGTGGGGGAACTATTAATTTTATAGCTTTTGCTACTCAAGATGGTTCTACTCTTCGTAGAAGGTTTTTATCAAGAGATAATGGAAACGGATCTGAAGTATTCCAAGTTGGGAATTCAACAGATGCAAATTATGGAAAAACCCAAATTTTTAAATTTCAATATTGGGAAAGATCATCTACAGAATATGGTTTAATTCCTTTATCAGCTTATGATTCATATCAACAACCTTCTGTATTAAACTAATATTTAAAGTAACATGGCAAAACAACTCAAAAAGATATTTATTCCTGCTACTGATGAGGTAGTACAAAATTTTAGGATACAATCATGGCATGTATCTCAATCTGTAGATGCATTTACAGCAGCCCAAGATTACGATATTTCAATTAGTGGAAGCCTTACTACATCAGGAAGTGTAACTTTTAAAGGATTAAGTACTACTACAGGTCAAACTGATGTTTTAGTTTTAGATGGTGATATCATTAAAAAACAAACAACAACTTTAGGTACTTCAGGTACATCAGGATCTTCAGGTACATCAGGCACATCAGGATCTTCAGGTACAAGTGGTACTTCAGGTACAAGCGGTTCTTCAGGTACTTCAGGTACTTCAGGTTCATCGGGTACAAGCGGTACTTCAGGTACAAGTGGTTCTTCAGGCACTTCGGGTTCAAGTGGTTCTTCAGGTTCATCGGGTACTAGCGGTACTTCAGGACAATCAATAGCAGGTTCTTCAGGTACATCAGGATCTTCAGGTTCTTCAGGTACATCAGGTAGTTCAGGCACATCCGGGTCAAGTGGTACAAGTGGTTTGACTTGTTATCAATATTCTATAACTCCCAGTACTTCAGGTCAATCTACTATAACATATGATAGTTGTGAATGTGATGGAGGTACGCAAAATTTAATAGTATTACCTCCTATTGATTGTGGAAATAGTGCAGCATATTCTGGCGGAGTTGGGTACCCTATTCAACAACCTGTTAATTTTGGAACTTCAACAGGTACGGTTGCTATAGTAGGAATTGCTTATAGTGTACCTGATAGATTTATAGTTGAGTATAATGGAAGTATAGTTGCTGATAGTGGATATAGAGGAGCTTCTTCATATAATATTGGGGGAGGTAACAGATCATCATTTACTACGGCATTAAATGGTCTTGTAGACCCCGTCACTAACCTTGCTTATCCAAATACATCAATCCCAGGTACTGAAAGTGATGGGTATCCTACAGTAACTTCTCCAGGGACTACTACTATTACCTTTAATAAAAATCTTTCTACTGTAGAGTATGGTGATTTTAAAGTATATGCTCCTATGAGTAATACTGCATGGGACGCTGAAATCGGATGTCCTAATGGGGAAGCTTCACCTGTAGGTACTTCTACTTATTCTGCTACAGTATTTGCTACAAGTGCTCCTACAGTAACTTCAGGAGAAGCAGCTACAATAACTTGTCAGGGAATTGCCGGGAGTATAGATAATTCAACTGCTGGGGGAGGTACTACTACAGGTGGTAATGGGGATAATAATTACATTAGAGTAGTTCAACCTAATATTGTGTATAGTATAGATGAAAGCGTACCAGGGTATACTATTGATACTACGGTGGTTTCAGGTAATCCCGGAGCGGATACTATTGGATTTTCAAGTACTACTCCCACAGCTCCAGGTCAACTTTTTATAAATACGGGAAGTGCAACAGGGGCAGGGGATTATTATTATTTATTTACTCAACAACTTGTTAATAGTGGATCAATTAGACTTGTTGGAGCAGCAGGTGGTGATCGCACATTTAGTGGTTTAAGTGTTTCTGAAGGAGTTGGGTTTATTACAGTAACTTATGACACAGTAACAGTTGATAATGCTACTGCTTATGTTAGAGGTGAAAGTGCAGCTACATTTGATGTTAATGCTGATTGGTATGAATATACAATCCCTAGAGGATATAATCGTATAGCGATTCAAAATCTTAGCGATGATACAACTACACCTTTTATTTTAAGAGCAGATAGTACCTTAGATGTAGGAGATAATGCTATTTTAGAAGTAGAATTAATAGCAGGAAGTTCAAGAACTTTTTATGGATATTTCTATAATGTAGGACATAACTCAAGTAGTTTTTATAATAATGCGGGAACCCAAATATTAGCAGATGCCGATACTACATCAGTATTCCAAGTAATGTATTGGGAATCCGGAAGCAGTGCTAATAATGGTTTAGTACCTTTAACAGCACAAAACGTTAATCCTTAAAAAATAAATAATGAATTGGTTATATAATAATGAAAAAATCACAGACATATCACAATTTCCACTTGGAACATTTGGGTTTATCTATGAAGTGAGTACCCCCGAGGGTAAAAAATATATTGGAAAAAAAGTTTTATATCACAACAAAAAAACAAAACTCAAAAAATCCGAACTAGCAGAACAAAGCGGTCGGGGGAGAAGAGCATTGCATAAAATTGTGAGTAAAGAAAGTGATTGGAAAAAATATTATGGATCTAATAAACATCTAAAAAACCAAATCGCTGAAGGTGAAGTTACGCTGGAAAGTTTGGGTAAACAAATTATAGAGATAGGTTTTAATAAAAAACATCTTACTTATCTGGAAACTAAATATTTATTCCAGTTGGAGGTCTTGGAAAAACCCGATTTATATTATAACGATAACATTTTAGGAAAATTCTTCACTAAAGACTTGGATATCTAAATTCCTCAGCGTATATTCACGCTCATGGTAAATCACTTACTAGTAACTCTAGTTGATTCTGTTTTAGGGAGAGGAAAAACCACATCCAGAGGTAATTATGCTTACCACTGTCCTTTCTGTAAACATCAGAAACCCAAATTAGAAGTTAATTTTACGGAGAATAAAAAGGGTCATAATCCTTGGCATTGTTGGGTATGTAATACTAGAGGTAAAACTATACCTAATTTACTTAAAAAAGCAGAGGCATATGATAAAATAGCCGAAGCCAAAAAATTAATCCCCCAGGGATCATTTGTTGAGGAAACAATAGTAAAACATGATTTATCACTTCCCCCAGAATTTACTAGATTTATAGACAAACCTACCAGCCTAATGTCTCGTCATGCCTTAGCATATTTAAAAAAACGAG
>Ga0206131_10001599_pt1 | contig 28923 bp, 28 predicted proteins | sample Helgoland_Spring_FD_148636 | JGI IMG/M metagenome (GOLD analysis project Ga0206131, IMG submission 148636) | Pelagic subsurface seawater microbial communities from Kabeltonne, Helgoland, North Sea - Helgoland_Spring_Bloom_20160517_1 | ecosystem: Environmental > Aquatic > Marine > Epipelagic ...
CTGGTGGAGGAAATTATCTTTTGTTTTCGAGAGAACTACTTGTTCATAAGATGGTAAAGAAACATGATATCATACTGTGAATGTCTCGAAGAATCAACTTGTATTTTAGTAGGCTAAAAAGGGATAATGATTTTGAAAAACAAGAAAAAATAATAAATTTAATACCTATAATTAGAAAATATTATTCATTTAATAATATTAAAGCAGTTGGAGAACCTGAAAAAATTAAACGTCCTTGGTTATCTATTATAAAACAATTATGTAAAGTAAGATACAAAATTACAAGAAAAGATTATCGTATTTATAAAGATGATGGTATTGTAATTAGAACTATTTTATATCATTTTCAGGATATTTGAGATTCAATTATCTCAATCTCTTTTTCATATAATTTTGATAATAATTCTTTAATAAAATCTTCACTATAATATTCTTCAAAAATTTCTTTTAATATTTTCTTCTTTTCAAGATTAAATTTAATTAATTCTAATCCCAATATAACGATATCTTTATTTAAATTTTTATGATCATTAATTATTTGTGGATATAGATATTCAATTTTGAATTTCCAAGAATCATGTTGATTTAAATAATATAATTCTTGTATTTGACCATCAATCACACGTAATTTTTCTCTATACAAATTATTTCTTCTATTATTTCTTCTATTATCTTCTTCTTGTATTTTCCTATTTTCTTGTAATTTATTTAATTTCTTCATATCTTGAGATTCTTTTTTAATTTTAGGCAAATCATCTATACAAATAAAATCTGTTAATTTAATTAATCTATTTAGCTCCAAGATTTCTTCATATATTGAATTAATTTTAATTGTTTCATTTTGTATATTCTCATTATTAATATCTTTTAAATAATCTTGAATTTTTGATTCAATACAATCTTTTATAAAATGACCTGATTCCCCACAGTTAAAACATTTATCTGATGCACCTTTTATCATTTGATTTATTAATTTAATTTGTTCATCAGATAATTCAATTTGACAGAAACTACCTCCTCTTACATTATCTATGCCTTCCTTTTCCATATATTTCAAAGTATATTTATCTTCATCGTAAGAATCACAATCAGATATTAATTCATACACTTTTATTGGTTTATATATTTTTGTCCATTCGCTACCATTAGAATTGAAATGAGAATCTAATCTTATGCCTGGATTGTTAGTTTTACCTATATAATATTTGTTTAATTCGAGTTGTAAAATATAAATGAATACCATATTTATCATTATTAATTTATTAACTTCTATTTTTATAAATAATAATAAATCAATTTTTTATTAATATTTCAATGCGTTAAATTACTTAAAAGAAAAATGGGGATGACAATAATTATCGTAGTGATTGGAACCCAAATACAAAATTACTTTATATTGTAAGAGATGATTATTTAATAAATGCAACAATAAATTGTTTTTCTATCGATGATAATACTGAAATTATTGAAGGATTCACTAAATATAAATGGTTGAAATAGGCGTTTTAAATGTTCAAAGGTGTAAAACAACTATTTGAAAAAGATAAGTTGTGACTGATTATAAGCTTTGTATCGAAAGAATCACCCACAATCAATTCATACCACAAATTATAGCAATATTATCATAATCATTTGCACATGGGTCCAGCAAATATCATGAAGAAACAAAAAAATGGAAATATAAAAATAGCCAATACCAGTAATTTATATGGTAAAAATACAGTATAACTGAAACATCTGAAACATTTATCCTCTTTATGTCTATCCTCTAATAATATCTTGTTTTCTTCGTAAGATAAAAATATATTATCATAAATATCTTCTGCAGAACCAGGCATATATTTAAAATATAACTCTTCAAATTCATTATCTAGCATCATCAAAAATTCCATGGCCAACGAATTTAAAATCATGTTTTGAATGTCAGATTCTACAAAAACAACCCATATATTAGCCCCGTATACAACTAATGTAAAGGAGAATTCTTGGAATGTATCCAATATTGAAGTAAGGCTGCTCACTTTATTCATTTTTTTAAGACTAATGCTATTTGTAATGTTGTCCCATAGGAAGAAACTCCTAACAAAATAAATAATACAAATTCCACAAATCATTAGTTTATTTTCCATTGTATCTGTGCTGTTACAGATATTACCGTCAAATGTTTTTACTTCGTGAGCAACCAATGCTGCAAATAATAACCACTGTGCTAGGAAAACCAAAACCGGAAGAGCCATCACAAGAGAAAATATGTGTGAACAATATATTTTATTATTTTTTTTTAATTCTTTATTAAGATAACCATATTTTAAATGATATTTAAATAGACTGAACATACCGAATGAAGGCGACCCTTTCACTATTTCCTTCTTGTCTTCATTAGTTGTTTCTTCTTCTGATATGATTGGAGAACGAAATCCAGGGGATATTTTCTTTGCATGTTCCCCTCCTAATAGCAAATGATCTAACATTTTCATTTTAAAACTCTGCCATACCAATGGTATGGCTTCACACACATGAGTACAATAAGATTTTTTCTTTTCTCGTTCTGCATTTTCATTATCCGAATTTGTAAATCTACTGATATTATCTGTAAAACCATTAGTTGGAATTCTAACAATCATTTAAATAACTTATTAAAAAACTTATTAAGTTATTTTATTATAGTTTATATCACCCGTTCATTTTTATATTAAACAAATAATCATTATATGTAATGTCGATTATTAATCTTGATATTAATACATATCCGCAATTATTTAAGGTTTCTCTCCAGAACAAACATAAATACGGTGAAGTTAATACAGATTTTGCATTGGTATCCAAAATACTATCTCTTATTCCAGAACATAAGTTTAAGAATCCAAATCTTACATGGCTAGACCCCTGTTGTGGCTCTGGATACTTTTCTATTGTACTTTATAAACTTCTTGACAAGCATCTTCCTATTATAGATGCTGAGGCAAGACACCGTCAAATTATTAAGATGATTCACATGGTAGAAATAAATCCTGAACATATTATTGGTCTTAAAACATTATTTGGAGAGAAAGCGAACATTAAATGCGGTAATTTTCTTACCATAACCGGTAGTTATGATATGATAATTGGAAATCCACCATTTAACAGCAATGGTATCGTAAAAGTACCTACCAATAAAAAAGTCAGTAAAAAAACGGATGGTATATCCATATGGCAAAAGTTCATTAAAAAAAGCATTGATTTACTCGAAGGTGGACGATTAACATTTATCACACCATCTCTTTGGATGAAGCGAGACCATCCCATGTACCAGTACATGATACAGCACGATATCAAAAAAGTTCACACGATGACAAATACCGAGACAAACAAAGCTTTTCATGGTCATGCCCAAACACCAACCTGTTATTTTACTATGGTAAAAATAACAACTAACAAACAACCCTTATATGTACCTATATATGATAAAACTATTAAAAAATATGTGAAATGCGAATTACGAGTCAACAATAAATTCATGTCTCTGCCATTATTTGCACAGTCCATCGTACAAAAAATACTAGTATTAGTCGATGTTTACGGCAGCATCGATGTAATTAAAACGAGCATGAGACCAGATTACAAAGGACTATCCGTTAAAAAACAACCTGACAAAGAACATTTGTTTCCGAACATATCAACTTGTATTATAAATGAATTGCAGCCACAGTTAGTTATTAATTACTCAAACAGAGAATGTGTATATGCCAATCGACCAAAATTGGTATTAGCGCATAAAATGTATGGGTTCCCTTACTATGATGCGAGTGGCACCTATGGTATTTCTAACAGAGATAATTATGTGATTTTGAACAAAACGCCTGAAGAATTCACAAGGTTAAAGCAGTTCTTTTATACAAAATTCGCTTTATATGTCTTTGAGTCAACTCGCTATAGAATGAAGTATCTTGAGAAATATGTCTTTGAAATGATACCAGACATTACCAAAATTCCAGATTTCCCATCAGATATAACTGATGAAAATCTTGCTACATATTTTAATCTTACCACGGTTGAAAAAGAAGCTATTGAAACACACACCAAAAAAACATACAAGAATATAAATTGAAACCTAATTTAAATGCACAAATTAGGCAGTATAAAATGGTTGATACCAGCGAAAGATTCTACATAGGGACAACAAGATTTACCAATAACACTTATAAAGAAAACTCTGACTGGAGAGAAAGATTTAAATGGAATGGTTGTATTTACGGTTGCAATAAAAAAATGCCATTAACCATTCCACATTTAGCATTAGTATTTGTCATAGAAATGAATAACGATACCAACCAGATTATGGGCATCGGGTTGGTTAGAAATTATATTAATTCCAAGTACAACATGTGTATTTACACATCAGATACCAATTATAACAGATACATATACAACAGCTCTTACAGGAAAGACAGGGTGGAAATTAATAAAAAATTATTAGCAGCATTGGAAATTATCTTATTTAAAGGCAAGGGTCACTATAAAAGAGGCCAAGGTATTACTACCATTCCTTGGAAGAGATTCGGTGGAAGCGGCGCATATATTTATAAATTATTTCAGAAATTATTTAACTGAGGGTGGTACTGGAATCGTTGTAAATTCTTCGTCAATAATGACACCATTTGAACATTTTATATTTTTCGAAATGAAATTATAGTCAAGCATTCCAACAGACTGCGAATAAACGCAACTTATATTTGCAATTTGCTTATTTGCATAAATTCTTACTTTGTGACATCTTTCCAAGTTTCCAATACATGTTTTAATCAAATCATCCTTGGATACATTACCAGACAAAATAATCTGCTGAATATCGTTTAAGTTTTCTAGAAATATAGTAGCGATCAATTCGTATACCTGCAATTGTGCCATTTTTTTCTCTCTCATTTTATCTCTTTTCTCAAGTTGCTGCATAAGATATTCCTCGGTAATTTCTTTACATAGATATTTTATTCTTAAATTACTATTATCAGAAGCGTTCTGACAAGCTATGCGCAACCGATTTAATTCAAAGCGTTGGAAATGAACACACCCATTGTGTAACCGCATAATACTTTCACTAATGTTATTTCCTTTATAAGGGTCCCCTGTGATCGCTTTGTTTAATTGTCGTCGAAACTGCCAAGAACCTGGTAATCCACCGCAAGCTTGAGCACCGGGAGTTTGAATTGGAGCTGCTCCACCACCTTCTCTCTGCCATTGATAGAAGTGAGGGTTATGAACAACGCCATTGACTCTCAAACCAGATTCCCAACTGAAAGCAATGTGGCATTGGGTACACCACATTTGATCACAATTTTTAACAGAAGTAAAATCAGCAAGAATAAATTCATTATCTTTATCTACCATAAACCCGTAATATGTACCAAATTCTTTAAATGACACTTGTATACTTGTCTTGAAATAGTCTTTGTTTGGTTTGCTATCATTGCATTTTTTCCTAGATATTACAGTTGGAATCTCCGATAAATGTTCGCCAGATATATTTATACTGCATTGGTCTTTGTAATCTTTTAATTCATCATAATTGGGTACTTTTACATCGATCTTTTTTATAATACGCATATTAACTACAAATCCAAGCGAACTTGCCAAAGTGCATATTTGTTCGGATAACAATTTATTCACCTGGATAATGGTAATTCTTTTCCCATCATTTGTCAAACATCCATCCGTATCGACAATACCTGCCAAAAGTCTTAATCTAACGCTTCTCTCATTCATCAAATAAGATTCTGGTATATGTTTGTTATGAAGTAAATCGTATTTTTTCAATTCATCTTTAAGAGGACATGTGGAATTGCACGGTTTTACAGCACTTTCGTATCCAACACTGGTTTCGCAAAGACTAAATTTAGTTTTTACACAAACCGGACAATCTGTTTCACTACCAACAGCTCCCCTTTTATATCCTGTACCCTTTCTCCTTACTGAAAATCTATAAGGATTAGAATGTACAATTTCGCCATTATTTTCTAATGCCCATTCCATCCATTTTTGTATAACTTCGGTATCATTTCCAGAAATCCCAGAACCATCGCTATAACCATCGCCTAGCCATGAGCCTAAAATATAAGGATCTAATTCGACAGTTTGCGGTTTCCAACAAATATTTTGGCTCTTAAAACCATAAAGTCTTTTCTTAATTGAATCGCTTAATTTCAAATAATTATCTACTGTAATTCTCACTGCCGATTCATCAATATTTTCTATGATTTGATTTGCCTGTGCGAGTATATTGTCATAATTATCGGTCGTGTAATGGAGTTTTTTACTTTTAAACGCCATATGTGTTCTACTGAACCAAAATACTTTAATATGAGTTTCGTGAATAAATAATTTTTTATAATGTGTGGGTTTTAAAAGTAGGGTATGCTTACTATTAACAGTATAAGATGATCCTTTAGTTTGATTGACGGTATACAACTTATCATCGCCATTAATAGTATCTTTAACAATTCTTATGTTGCCGTCTGTGCCAACTAATTTATCCCCGATTTTAATATCTTCTACCATTTTTGTTTTACCATTCCATAGTAACACGCTTGTCCCTTTTGCAAAACAGCCTGCTATTTTAAAAATTGGAATAGCACAAGAAGGACAATTGCGAGTTTCTTTTTTGATAAGTTTAGCACTTTCCACATTATTTGGATCACATTCATGACCACACTCTTTCTCTTTACCCAATACATCTAAACATTTTGGACAAGTCCAGGTAGCACAAAGACCACATTTCCAAGCAGAAGACAGGAACCCACGACAACCTTCTACGCCACATTTTTGCTTAAATACGCGTTTTTCCTCCTTTTTACCAATTTCTCCTCGCTGAAATCGTTTAATATTTTGTTTATCCGTGTCTATTTTTGTTTTTATCTTGTGATATTCTGCTAGTATATTTTGCATTTTTGCATTGTCAACGACGATAGTTTTCTTCATACTGTCAATCTTCAAATAATTTTCTACCGCAGGCATTGTTTCAGGCAATCGTGCTTTTTCTTGCTCTAAAAGCAACTTCGCCCGATGTGTTTTATAATCACCATTTACGAATGACCGTAAGGTATTTGTAACAAGGAACTCCCTATTCCATGTACATTTACAATTGGTACCCATACAATGTGCCTGTTGTGTAGTATTTAGTAAATACCGGCGAACACAAGTCCGACAAACATCTAAATTACACTGTGGACAAGATATGCGTGCTCTGACAGAAGTCGTGAACTCTTCCATGCATACTTCGCAATTGGAGGATTGTTTGGTTTCAGAACTCATTATGTTTATGTTATATATTAATTATTATTAAATCTTTTTTCTGTTCAATTTTAGTAGTATCTTTTTTTCACTCGTTTATATATATATGACAAGTCTTGCAGTACAACCACGACAACAATCGACTAATCCAATTGCAACAGGTACACCAGGGTTATATTTTTATGTAAATAACAAAACCACCCCAAATGATCAACGTTTACGAAGATTGATAGGTGCTGTCGGTAATACTGGTTCATTTACCAATATTAGTACCGACCAATCTGAATATCAGTGGGCTTGTACACAAGTAAGAAAGGCAGGGGGAAATACCGGATATGCATGTGGTGGTGTAATAGGGTCGAATTTCTTTGATACAGATAAGATGTTATATACAATCAATTATGTAATATTACTCATAACACATCGCGATGAAAGCTCTATGGGAACATCATCGGCTATAAAAGCAAGAAGTGGTGTAACTCCTGTAGCTACTCATGGTTTTGTAGTTTTAAGAGATTTGACAAGAGTTACCAACGGGATTTTTCAAGCGATTGAACAAAAAAAACAACAGAAGGCATATCCTGGGTCTGAATATTTTGACCAATTAAAAGCTTATTTAACTGATGAACCAATGTTATATATTGAGGGACTCTGTGCAAACAAGGCAGCCGGTCGTGGAGCAGGAATGCATATGATGGATCTAGTGCATCGGATTGCATTAGACACGGGGCCTGATATATATCAAGGATGTAAATTATCAGCCTTAGTGTATGTCATTCAATTCTATTTTAGAAAGTTTTCATACAGATTTCGCAAAGGGTGGTATGGTGATGGTGCTACAAAAAATCTTACAGCAGAAAATCTTAGGTACTTAAATAATATGGTACTAAGACTCCCGCGTTTGCCTGAGGATGATGCTGCCTATGATTATACACCCTGGGTTGAATTTCTAAAACTTCTTTCAGTTACTGGATTTAATGCTCAAACAACACAAGAGCAAGCTGCAAGAGTATTAACATTACGTGATAGCATCAAACATCTCTTTGATGAAGATGGAAATATCTATGCTGTAACTTCAAGACTAATCGAAGCTCTAAAAAATTTGGGTTGGGGGGATCAAGGTTATAAAATGTATTTTTGTTTTTATAATGATCCCCTTTTTGGTGTTGATACTTTTGCATACTCAACTCCTTTTACTCAACAAATCATTCAATCATATCTTGCAGCTTCGGGCAAAAACCCTGCGCGCAAATCTGCAACAGGTGTGACTGGACTGATCCATAAAGTACAAGGTCAAACAACAACACGAGAGGTACAAAGTATGCTGAAGGGTGGTAGAAGACGAAGAAAACGAACTAAAAAAAAAGCACTAAAAAAAAAGCACCGGCGCACTAAACGAAGAAGAAAACGCAAAACTCGTCGTAAAAGAGGAGGAAAGCAGAAACTATCTAATAAAAAGTGCAAGATATTGAGACATCAACATTCAAAATTAACACATCATGTCAATATGGTAGGAAAGGCATTACAGGTTCAATGTAATTAACCCAGTTTTAAAGGAAATTTATAATTATTTTCTTTAAACCTTTAAAACGCGGGTTTAACAATAGAATTAATCTTTTTTAATATATATATATCCATTTTTTACCTTTATGAAGAGTGAATAAATTATCTATTCTTTACTTATTCCTTACAATTATACTCTGTTGTTTCAAAATAGTTCATGTTTAATATATTGATTACATATAGCAGACTGGAATGATAAATTTTCACGATGTTGTGAAAGGATAATTTGACCATCCATTGTTATTCTGTTTGCCAGATAAGTTTATGAATTGAAACATTTTTATATATAAAATTAAAAACTTATTGTTTAATATATGTCAGATTCACCCGATTTCAATATTACAAATTATTCATTAGAAGATTTAATAGAATTAATAGGAGCCGGTTCAACCCAGACCCAAGAGAGTATTAGAGGTGCTATAAATAATGCTGTGAAGCAATTTGAAGCATTGCAAAATTCGGACGCTGTTACTTTTTTCAAAGAGGTTGGTGAAAAATTATTAGAAAATTTTGGAAAATTACAAGATATCATAGATTCATTAGATCAAAAAGAAGAATCGGTGTATGATGAAAATGTTTCCGAAAACGAATATTACAATAGTGAAAATATCTCGTCTTTACTAACAGAAGAATTGCCTAACAGAAAGGAAAATGTATCTGTTCTAGACCCAGAAAATCACATGACCCAGGGTCAGGGTCGGCTATTAATTCCCAATGTCCACAATGTTAATACTACTCAAGGTAGCATGAATCCTACCTTGAGAAATACTTATTTAAACATAATTAATGTCGACAGTCAATATAGAGAAATTAAAAGCGGTAGTGTCAAGTGCTCTGGTATAGATGATAATACATCCAATAAATACTTAGGTACAAGTACCGATTTTACATTTGATTTAAGTGAACCGATGCATAATGTAATGTCTATAACAGTTGGTAGCATTGAAGTTCCAAGAACATGGTATCCTTTTAATGAACAATTTGGTACAACTAGTTTTGAAATAAATGGTAAACTAGTTACTATCCCCGAAGGATTTTATGATGACCCATCTGTATTGGAGTCAGTTATTAAATCGCAATTAATAACAATCGACCCTTCTTGCAATATAGATATATGTGGTAATACATTTAAAACAACAATAGATTGTAGTAGTAATTTTACATTAAATTTCATACCTGATGTTTCGGGATGCAATCTTAATAATTCGGGGGCGAAAGTTGATCATAATTTAGGTTGGCTTTTAGGATTTCGACAACCTCGGTATCCAATGGTCGCTGGTGGAGAGATGAATAGATATGCTAGCGAGGGATGTGTAAATACTTTTGGAACCAGATATCTGTTATTAAAGGTAAATGATTTCCAATCGAACCGAGTTACTGGTGGGATGGTATCTCTGACAGATAATCAGGAAAAATTTAAATTACCAAGTTACTACAGAAAGATAAAAGCATCAACGCCATTTTGTTCTACTGATGAGAACGGGGTACCAAATCCACAAACAAACACTGACCCGAGTGGAGCTATTCTACAGCGACCCAATTCCGGAGGCGTTGAAACATTTGTTCGGTCTTGTAGAAAAGGGACTCAAAACCCCAATTCTATTATAGATGGTAGTAATAATATTACTAATGCTCAAAAATATACCGCACAACAAATTGTAATATCTCGGAAAAATAAATCGCAGAATCGGTATTTTGCACCGACAGATACTGATATTTTATTGAGATTTCCTGTAGACAAAAATTCTGATAGAAGGAGACCGATAATATACGGCAATGACGGGACTCAAACACGCACATATTTCGGACCAACTACATTGAAAAGGTTAAGGGTTCAATTGTTAGATGACAAAGGTTACCCTGTAAATCTAAATAATATGAATTTTTCATTTTCTTTAATAGTAAAACAATTATATCAATATTAACTCACAGTACAACAAAAACAACATTCGTTTTCAGACTTTGCATTAATTTTAGTTTGAGATATCATCCCCCTTTTTATACCATGTATTTCATTAATATTTTCCAGGTCAATCGTATTATAAATTTGTTCATTTAGTTTTTGGTAAAAAATATTAGTGTTGGTATTGTTTTTAGCGCTTGTTTCATAATAAATCATGTTATTTTTGTCAGCAAATGTCTTTGCTTCTTGATATGTTACCGACCTTGTGGATTTATCTATTTTATTACCTACAAGCATCAAGGTAGGATAATATCCAGATGTACCATTATTTATATTAATTTGGTCTAGCCAAAAAGAACATTTATTAAAAGACGATTTTCTGGTGACATCGAATACTATGACTGCGGCTGCAATACCTCGATAATATGTTGAAATAATGGAAGCAAAGGAGTCTTGACCAGCAGTATCCCATATATGAGTTTTAATTGATTTATCATCAACTTTAATGGTAGTTGTAGAAAAATCAACACCAATTGTGGAATTATAGTATTCATGGAAATCATTTTTAGTAATACGTTCGGTAAGAGCAGTCTTACCGACATTAGCATCTCCTATAAATATTATTTTAAATAAATAGTCATATGACATCTTATATTATAACAATAAAATATATCAATAATATAAGATGTCAAAGATAATTGATGATTATGGTTACAGAATTAAAATTACACCAGAAGAATTCGAGGCAATAACCCTTGTGGATAATGGTATAGATCCATATCTAAAACTGAAAAATAAAACACTACATCGCGATGTGAAGAAAGAATATAAACGACGATTGGTTATTAATATATCCTCTTTCATGAAAAAATCATCGAAAAATAGACAACTGGTGTTTAAAAATATACATATTCGTAAGAAAAACACGCGCGATAAAAACACAATCCGCTCTAACAGGAGTTATTTAAATAAAGTTGATTGGAAGAAATTAGACAACCTATATAAACAAATACTACAGATTGGAAGAACTAAAAAAAAAAAATTTCCTAAATCTAGAAAAACTAGGAGGCGTAAAAGTTGATTATCCAAACAAAAACTTATCTATTGTAGTTTTAACGCAAAATATACGATGTAGTATGATACCTGACATAAAACAAAAATACAGAATAGTCAAGTAATTATACTTTCCAAAGACCACATGTATCGAGTAAGCTAACAGACATGTCAATAATACATCAACTATTGCAATATTGGCTATTCTAAATCGATGAACTCCTTTCCCAGGATTACCCAGTGCATTTCTATATTTACATAAACCAAACATACATTATGTTAATATAATAACGAAAATTGCTTTAAGATAACACTATTTTAAACACTAACGAATGAATATAAATTGTGATACCATGTGGACGATTATAAAAGATAAGCAGACAATTACGATGAAAATGTGCATTACAACACAACCTGACATTATGATAGAATCGAATTTATTAATTTCTCTCCAAAACAACACATATAATACAACATTTAACAATGATACCTTTAATTCCAATACTACGGTTTATAATAATACGGTTTATAATAATACGGTTTATAATAATACGGTTTATAATATATTTAACATGACAAACAATACTATTTATCATTCCATTGAAAATAATACCGTACCATCGCCATCATTTGCAACGCCATCATTTGCAACGCCATCATTTGCAACGCCATCATTTGCAACACCATCGATGCACATATTATCGAATATTAGAGGCAGTCGCAGTACATCGCCATCTCCTGTTTTCAACAGTTCTCACGATAACATTACATTGGATAATATATCACCTTCGTCCACTAAAGATGAGTCTGTTATAATGCCTGTTTTGGCATTATCATCAGGTATAATATTAACGTTTGCATTGTTAATATCATTATACAAACGCCAGCTAAGAACCAATAGAATCCATTCTTGCACACCATTAACTAGTCATTACAATTATGACGAACCTGGTAAAATATCGGTAGTCAAACCGGTCGTAAATACCGTAACCACTAACATAGGACGTCCAAAGGATTATATTATAGAACAGTTAACTATGGCAAAAAACTCAACACCAACAACCCAGAGACAAATTTCACGACCCAATTCCAATGAAGCGGGGGGTAGTAAATAATCCATGATTGTTCAGGTTTTTTTCCATGTCCACTTAATATTTCGCTTAAATGTACCGTCGTCGTTTAATTCTTTTATGAAAAAATATTTATCCTGATCTTTTACTTCACCGGAATAAAGTGTCTTAACAGTTAAATTAGGTATATAAATTTCTTCTCTGTACCAATTATAATGAGCACCCAATCCAGGATAACTATTTGAATCTTCTTTTATTGTGTCGACCTTGTATATGTCTAAACTTGGTTCTCCATGGAAAAATCTTATGTTTTTCGAGTATTCTTCTCCCAATTCTTCGGAAATCCCTCGCGTCATGGCTTCAATGGGGGTTTCCCCTTTATTCATTTTTTCTCGCATATCATCATTGCCTTTCATTTTTGGACGCGGGTCTTCGGATTGGGTAATATTATGATGAGATGTTTCGTGTAATAAATATTGTTTCGCTTGACTATCATATATTTTCACTGAAACAGCGGACACTATCCTTTTTATTATACCATTAATCATGGCCAATTTTGTTTCGCCTTTTTGAATCTCATTATAAAGATTTTCAACCGTCTTTGATTTTCCATTTTCCCATTTTGTCGTATTAATACCTTGTTCCTTTAATTTTTTTTTCAAATGTTCAACATTGTCGGGTATAAATTCATTGACACCACCGCGTCGTGTTCTAGAGCGTCGTGTTCTAGAGCGTCGTGTTCTAGAGCGTCGTGTTCTAGAGCGTCGTGTTCTAGAGCGTCGTGTTCTAGAGCGTCGTGTTCTAGAGCGTCGTGTTCTAGAGCGTCGTGTTCTAGAACGCCGTGTTCTAGATTTTGAATTCTTTTTGATTTGTCGCTTTATTGACATATATATACGTGTATATATAAATGCCAATACTCGAGTTAAAGTAGTTGCTAAAAATGAATGATAATTTATTACATCGTAATAAATTCTAGGATTTGAAAGGAAATTAATAATTGAATCCTAATAATTTAAATATATCACGAATCATAATTTCTTGTTCAATGACACATTGTGTCATATCTTTCTCGAATTTTTGTATTTTAGATCTTATTCTATTCCAGTATCTCTTGACCATTGGGATAGTATTTTTAATTTTTTCATACACTTCTTTATTACTTAAGTCTATCGAGTCAGTATTTAATATTAGTTTAAAAATTCTAACAGCAAAATCAATATTTTCCATATTTTCAAGACAATTATGTATAAAAATAATAGGTTTTCCATTAATGACCTCAAGATGTAGGTCTTCTCTGCTGCATATTCCAGATTTCAATGATAAAAATAATCCACATTGTATGTCATTATTGGTCTCCATATCGCGATAAAATTTATCAATCTCAGGCTTGGTGACATTTTTCTTGTAATTTTTTGTTTCGATGAGCATTGAAAAATCTTTCTCCTTCATAATAAAATCTCCCCGTCCAGTTTGTTTATGTGTATCTTCAATTTCAGCGGTTGGAAAGCGTCTGTTTAGTTCATGGTGAGTAAATTCTTCTCCAGCCTGTCCTTTTATGGTAGAATGTTTTGTTGTTAAAATACAGGCAGTTGTTATTTCGCGCTCCTTTTCGAGTTTCTTCTCATAATCATTTCTAATTCTTTCTATTTTTGATTCCCAAAGTTGTTCCTTTGAGAGAAATTTACAATAAAAGTCATCATTTAATGATTTGTACAATTGTGCCTTTTCTGTTTGGTGTAAGTTGATTTTATTTTGCATTCTCTCCATATTATTATTTAATGTAGTAATTTCTCCTTTAAACTTACTCTCAGTCCTGTTACGAACGCCTTCTATTATAGCGTCAACTTCACTTTGTTGTGTTTTAATGAGTTTTTGTGTCTTGAGTTTTTCGAGTTGTATTTTTTCTTGTAAAATAATAAGTTTCCCTTGTTCTTGCGTTTTAACTTGTTCGAGGCGTTCTTCCCATTGTGAATTATCCCATAGTTGTTGTTGTTGGATTCCCAATGATAAAAATCGCATGCCTAGTGCAATAGCTTTTAGCTTATCGAGTCGACTAAGTTTGATAAAATTTAATGTATCAGGGTTATTTGGAAGGGAAAAGTCAACTAATACTTCATCAGTATTCATAATATAGGTATATTATTTAAAAACTTTTTATATGGGTTGTGTAATAAGGATAAATGAATTATTTTTTAACTGGAAAGAATATAGTAGAAATGCTAAGAACAAAGGATAAGGAACGGTCGGATTTAATATTGGAACCAATGCAAGTAATGGTTCAACTAACATTGTTGGCACATAGTCCTATAGGAACTAAGATTAGTGTAAGTAATAATATTTTAAGTATACAACCACCAACATGGACCCAGGGAACTATCAGGTGGTGGAATAATGATAATAAAGATGATTTGTATTATTTATTTCATGCAATTCGTCGATATTATAAGTGGTATAAAAGTCAGGATGATAAAGTATATAAATATATATTAAAATGGGCAGTAAAAGGCTTGGATAAATTATCTGAAACCTATAACAAAGCGGATAAAAATAATATAAGACATACTTTAGCATTGTATAAAAATGTGCTTGATTTAAAAGCAGACGAGATATTCAAGGATAATAGCAATGATACGGTTACTATAGATCAAGTATTTAAGGAAATTACTACTATTTATGATCAAAAATTAATGCGAGTAACCTATAATTCATTATTAATTTTAGAAGAAGAAGATAATACAATATTTAAACAAAAAATATTGAACGGTCTAACATTAATACTAGAACCAATGAACATTAAAATTCGCAAATGGATAATGGAGAAAATGGCATGTTAATTGTAGATGACAATGTATGCATTTAAACTAAATGCTAAACAGAGCCACAGTATGTAAGGTATAAGAATATAAGCAGCCAATTTGTTAATGTTGAAGTATTTTATAAAGGTTGCTATTGAAAATCCTAATATTAGAACAATATCTAACAAAGCCAATTTTGGCATATTAAGCGTAAAGAACAGCGTGGTCCATATCAGATTGAAAAACAGTTGTATATTGAAATATGTTATCGCGGAACAGTAAGGATAACATTTTTTGTTGGTCCATACTGTATAGGTAGAAACACCCATGAAAATGTATAAAATAGGCCAAATAATTCCGAAAATATATCCAGGTGGCGAAAAAGGCGCTTTTTTAAGATTTCGATACCATCGATTCATTTATATATACATAGTATATAAATGAAATTAAATACTTTGATAGTATTGGGGATATTATTTTTAGTAGTATGTGGCTGTTTATCCCACACATTATTAGAAAGTTTTAGAGGAAGAGGTGGTCGACGCGGAGGTGGTCGAGGAGGCGGTGGTCGAGGAGGCGGTTGGCGTGGTGGTCGAGGAGGCGGTTGGCGTGGTGGTCGAGGAGGCGGTGGTCGAGGTGGAGGATATTTGCATAGGTTCAGACGCAGGGGTTATGGGGGATGGAATAGAATGCCTGCAATATGGGGGAATATGTGGCCTTCTCTTTGGTCTGCTCCATGCAATTGTAAAAGAGGATGCACTCCTGATGGATGTGCTTTTCCAGGCACAGGACCTGATGATTGTGTGTGGGCAGCGGATTGTAATTGTTGTGGAACAAATTATTATACATGAGTTGAAAAAAAGGCACTAAAAAAAAGGAACTCATGTTTTGTTTAATAAAAGTAGAGGAGCTTTTCAAAATTGGACAAATTATAAATGTCCAATGTGGAAATCTGTGATTTATTTTTGAATCAAAAATTGCACAAAACGCAACTTCTTTAGATGAATGTAGTGTGAAAACATTGGAGTTTTGATTTCCAACCACTACATCGACTTTTTTACAAATTTATTTTAAAAAGATTTAAGCATATTTTTTGTATCCATATATATATGCAAAAAATATGCACAAAATTTCACTGTAAAAATTGTGACTATAAATGCTCTCGGAAATTTTTATGGAAACAGCATCTTAAGACCAAGAAACATAATGGAAACATTTGGAAACATTTGGAAACGAAAAATATGCACTTTTGCTCTTGTGGGAGGACCTACAAGACTCGTGGCGGACTTTACAAGCATAAAAAAAACTGCGCCTACACTGTAGAGAAACCAACATTTCCGACAGAAGCACCGACAACAGACACGAATTTGATATTACAGGCAATTTTGAAAGAAAACCAGGAATTAAGAAAGGAAATGAAGAATATCAAATCAAGTTATACAATAAATAACAATAATCAAAAAATTAATATCAATGTATTCCTGAATGAGCATTGCAAAAACGCTATTTGTTTAGAAGATTTTATAAAGAATTTACAGTTAAGTCTTCAAGATGTGTCAAAGACCGCTAACCTAGGATTTACGGAAGGTGTCTCGAACATCTTAATCAAAAACTTAAATAACATGCCTGTAATACAGAGACCAATTCATTGTTCTGATGTTAAAAGACAAAAATTTTACATAAAAGATAAGAAAGGGTGGTATATTGATATAAGCAATCAAAAAGTAGACAAAGCTATCGAAGAGGTATCCCATAAACAGTTTCATAAAATTAAAGATTGGCAGGAGGTAAATTCGGATTGGTCATCTAATGATAAGAAACTAAAAGAATGGCAGCAAATGGTACAAAAATTATCTGGACCTACCAATGACGATGACATGGAAAAAGAAACAAAGAATATAAAAAGAAAAATAGGCGAAACGACTGGTATAAAGGAAGCAATGTCTACAATGGGGTAACCAAACCACAAATATTATCGAAATTAAAAGGACATTAATCTCCCAACATGTCGTTCTATACATACGAATACTCTTTCCTTATTGATTTGACGACCATCTTTATAGCTATCGGAATAATTTGTTTTTCCATGAGGTATCCCACACCTTGAAGGAGTGACTATATCTTCAATGTATCGAAACAAATTATAGTGAATTAAAATGGATCTTACAAAATTATAATGCGAATTACATGTCACAAATATTTTTACACCCTTTTTGTAGAGTGATTTCATAAAATCGACAACACCTGGCCTGAATAGACTAAATAACTTCTTCTCATCCTTTGTAAGTCTTTCCTTCAAATATAGTTTGTTACCCCATTTATATTTTTCTTCTAAATTAGAAGAAAATCTTTTAGCATCATAATCAATACTATCAAAAGAAAAACTATTAAGGTTTGATTTAGTCAACACTTTCCAACAGTTAATGATAATATGATAATGTTCCAATTTACATATCTTTCCCTCAATAATATCACTCATTAATTCCGATGTCAATCCTTCCTTCTTTTTGACCAATATAGTTTTGTAGCCATATTTTTTGGCTATATTTATATGAACATCATTATAATCAATGTATAAGTATGGTAAAGTTGGTAAATCGGTCGACTCCTCATCATCACTTTCCTTATCGCTCTCAGAATGTTCAGGGGTGACAGTTTCCTCATTTTCGAGAACTGTCAACGAAAGTTTCTCATTTTCCTCTTTTTTGGACTGTTCTTGTATTGATTTTCTTTCTTTATATCGCTGTACAATTTTTTTTTTAAGTTCGGACATTATAATATATTTTTATAATATTATAAAAATAAATAATATGGATATTTATTATGAGTACTTGTGATTTTACACTGCAAACCGATTTGAGTTCTATTAAATATTGTGCAACAGGAGTATTTTATGTGTCGTTGGATTTATTTAGATCTATGTTTTTATTTTCCGCCCCAATTACTGATTGTTCGTTGAACCCAAATCTTCTTAATGACTCACAAGCAGATATTTCATATTGCGTTTTATCAAATTTATACCCTAGTATAAACCCTGTGCATGCCATGATGGGGTCACCATTATCAGAAGGAATCATACGAAGAGATTCAAGTGCTAATCAATTGATTAAACATGATTTTATATTTTATTTATCGGAAAAAATATTCAATAATGCATCATCAGCTTTTTTAGTTTCGAATTTACAGGAAATGAAAGCGGGAATTGAGGAAATGGGGTGGGTATATAAAAATAATATAGAACAATTATTGACAACAGCATACAATAATGGGATGGGAATGACAAACACGATAACTGATGAAAGTAATATAGTGCGAAGATTGTTAAAACAACTAGAACATTCTGACCCAGGTAGGTTGATATGTGTACCAAATGATATTAACAGCGGAATAGTAGATACAGATGCGTTGCAGTCAGTTCCTTTTATCGAAGGGGATTCAATATCTATATTTTTTACTTTAGTTAGTTCAGTAGAACCGAGAAAATATCGCCTCATTTTATATTTAACAAATGATGCTGCAAAATTGAATACTAATATTCACCCAGCAGACAGCTTGATTCATTATTCCGAGTACCAAGGAAATATTACAAACGATGGGGTACCTTAGATATTATTCTTCCTTTTTAAATAAAAAAATACTTCATTTTGTAGTATTTTTTTTGATATTTATCCCAGTCCAAACTTGAGTCGCCTCCTAGAAAATTTCCAGACGATGGTCAAAAATCGGCTATATTTTCCTTGAGGTCATCCCCAAATATAGTATAAAGTTTATTAAAGATATGGGTTATAAAAGAGTCCTCCGGCACCAGTATTTTCGGTATAATGAATATATTCAAGTGATGTGGGGGGAAAATATGGTGTCCCTACAGATCGGTATGAGTGAGAATTAGGCTGCCAGAATACAACTGTTAGAGGGTCACCATTTGGGTACAGCCATGAAAATGTTATGCTGGTAACACCTGAGACATCGACCGTATCGTTGGGTGTATATTGATGTCCATTCACATCCATTGATGAATTATATTGATTATGACTGATATCAACAGCGTTTAAAGCATCTGTCTTACTAAGATAAAGAGGATAATAGTATTTGTCATTCAGCGGATTTGTACTAGGGTCATAGTGATTAGAAGTATATACATAATATGTAATGGAAGTGTTATTAATATCACGCTCATAATCAGATAAACTGTCGCTGTCGGATAAGGAATAGTCGCTACTACCACCACCTAGTTCACAATTATCACTATCGGTAGCAGTATCAGTTGCGGTAGCAGTGTCCGTTGCCGTATCAAGACCACGCGGTGTATCATCTCCAGAAGTAGCTGTGTCTGTTGCTGTATCTGTTGCTGTTGCGGTAAGGTCATTTGGGTCTCCTTCACTAGTACCTTCTGAGCTATGTCCTTCTAAACCAGAAGTTGTACAAACATCTGGCTCTGGTGGTTTTGGCATTAACCCTTGTGCCACTAAATCTCGAATGACTAGCGCCATTTTTTCTGCTTCAAACATCAATGTATTACCATAACGATTAATATATTCGCGATATTGAATTTTTATTTGCGGAAGAATAAAGGTGGGAGTCGCTGAAGTTTCAAACAAAACATTTGAAACGCTCGATGAAGAATTTCGTTCTGTAATATATTCATTCAGCAATTCGCTGTTATTTAAAATTTCTGAATCTAATTTTAAAACTTCAATCTGACCTTCAAGTGTAATAAATGATTGGTATAATAATGTTGATTTCCGCAGACCATCAAGTGTTTTATATCCCCAGGAAACAAATTGTCGGAAGCTTTTATAATTAGAAATTGCCTCATCTGTCATTTCACTAAAGCATGTGGCACCTGGAGATGTGTCAAGAAACTTTTGAAATGCCTCTTTTTTGAGGCGATATAATTGATTAGAAATATTTTCGTGCACGGCAAGAGTGTATTCAATGACAAGGTTGGAAAAGTCGCCTCCTCTGAAAAGTAGCAAATATCGCTCAATTTTGCAAATAACCTGTTTTTCCAGAAAGTTGTGATAAAGCGTTGAGATATCATTTAATCGTTGTTCATACAGCGGTATTACTATATATTTTCCTATATATTCGATCATGGTTTGTTGCGTTTCATTTGATTTAACATTCAAATTATTTATTATTTCGCTCCAATTATTTTCACTTTCCACACTGTTTGAAGCTAATGTTTGGATAATAATATCAAGTTTATCCATAGTTGTATTTGTCCGTGTATTCATACTTACATCCGCAGCCGAAAGTTTACTGGCGATAGTAGTCATTGCTGCATTCGTCTGAGCGTTCATGCTAATATCCGCAGCCGAAAGCTTGCCTACCATAGTATCCATAGTAGCGTTAGTAAGAGCGTTCATGCTAATATCCGCATCCGAAAGCTTACCTACCATAGTATCCATAGTAGCGTTAGTGAGAGCGTTCATGCTAATATCAGCCGCAGAAAGCTTGCCTACCATAGTATCCATAGTAGCATTAGTGAGAGCGTTCATGCTAATATCCGCATCCGAAAGCTTACCTACCATAGTATCCATAGTAGCGTTAGTGAGAGCGTTCATGCTAATATCAGCCGCCGAAAGCTTGCCTACCATAGTATCCATTGTAGCGTTAGTGAGAGCGTTCATACTAATATCAGCCGCAGAAAGTGTACTGGCGATAGTAGTCATTGCTGCATTTGTCTGAGCGTTCATGCTAATATCTGCAGCCGAAAGTGTACTGGCGATAGTAGTCATTGCTGCATTTGTCTGAGCGTTCATACTAATATCCGCATCCGAAAGCTTACCTATCATAGTATCCATTGTAGAGTTAGTGAGAGCGTTCATGCTAATATCTGCAGACGAAAGCTTACCTATCATAGTATCCATAGTAGCATTAGTGAGAGCGTTCATGCTAATATCCGCATCCGAAAGCTTACCTACCATAGTATCCATAGTAGCGTTAGTGAGAGCGTTCATACTAATATCCGCAGCCGAAAGCTTGCCTATCATAGTATCCATAGTAGCGTTAGTGAGAGCGTTCATGCTAATATCTGCATCCGAAAGCTTACCTATCATAGTATCCATAGTAGCATTTGTGAGAGCGTTCATACTAATATCCGCATCCGAAAGCTTGCCTATCATAGTATCCATAGTAGCGTTAGTGAGAGCGTTCATGCTAATATCTGCATCCGAAAGCTTGCCTACCATAGTATCCATAGTAGCGTTAGTAAGAGCGTTCATGCTAATATCAGCCGCAGAAAGTGTACTGGCGATAGTAGTCATTGCTGCATTTGTCTGAGCGTTCATACTAATATCTGCATCCGAAAGCTTACCTACCATAGTATCCATAGTAGCGTTAGTGAGAGCGTTCATGCTAATATCAGCCGCAGAAAGTGTACTGGCGATAGTAGTCATTGCTGCATTTGTCTGAGCGTTCATACTAATATCCGCCGCAGAAAGCTTACCTACCATAGTATCCATAGTAGCGTTAGTGAGAGCGTTCATGCTAATATCCGCATCCGAAAGCTTACCTACCATAGTATCCATAGTAGCGTTAGTGAGAGCGTTCATACTAATATCCGCAGCCGAAAGCTTGCCTACCATAGTATCCATAGTAGCGTTAGTAAGAGCGTTCATGCTAATATCAGCCGCAGAAAGTGTACTGGCGATAGTAGTCATTGCTGCATTTGTCTGAGCGTTCATACTAATATCAGCCGCCGAAAGCTTACCTATCATAGTATCCATAGTAGCATTAGTGAGAGCGTTCATACTAATATCCGCATCCGAAAGCTTGCCTACCATAGTATCCATAGTAGCGTTAGTAAGAGCGTTCATACTAATATCCGCCGCAGAAAGCTTACCTACCATAGTATCCATAGTAGCGTTAGTGAGAGCGTTCATGCTAATATCTGCATCCGAAAGCTTACCTATCATAGTATCCATAGTAGCATTAGTGAGAGCGTTCATGCTAATATCAGCAGCAGAAAGTGTACTGGCGATAGTAGTCATTGCTGCATTTGTCTGAGCGTTCATGCTAATATCTGCATCCGAAAGCTTACCTACCATAGTATCCATAGTAGCGTTAGTGAGAGCGTTCATACTAATATCCGCCGCAGAAAGCTTACCTACCATAGTATCCATAGTAGCGTTAGTGAGAGCGTTCATACTAATATCCGCATCCGAAAGCTTACCTATCATAGTATCCATAGTAGCGTTAGTGAGAGCGTTCATGCTAATATCTGCATCCGAAAGCTTACCTATCATAGTATCCATAGTAGCATTTGTGAGAGCGTTCATACTAATATCCGCATCCGAAAGCTTACCTATCATAGTATCCATAGTAGCATTAGTGAGAGCGTTCATACTAATATCTGCATCCGAAAGCTTACCTACCATAGTATCCATAGTAGCGTTAGTGAGAGCGTTCATACTAATATCAGCCGCAGAAAGTGTACTGGCGATAGTAGTCATTGCTGCATTTGTCTGAGCGTTCATGCTAATATCTGCTGCAGAAAGTGTACTGGCTATAGTATTCATTGCTGCATTCGTCTGAGCGTTCATGCTAATATCAGCGGCAGAAAGCTTGTTAGTTATAGCTTCCATTGTAGCATTCGATTGTATATTCATGGCAACATCTGCGATTGATAATTTGTCTGATATCGAGGACTGGTTTGCGTTTAACTGGTAAATTAAACCAGTTAATACATTCCCCAATGTTGTATTTTGTAGAGCCTGTGCATCGGTAATGGCTTTGCTTAATGTATCTAATCTTTCGGCAATTAGTTCGGATGCATATGCTGTAGCTCTGGCTGATGCCTCGGAAGCAGCTGCTGATGAAGCAGTGACGGCATCAGACGTCGCGGTATCAAAGCGATTTCCACTCATTTACTATAAGTGCATATTTTCTAATTTCTAATACTACTGTATAATTTCTCAAATTGTAAAGTTAATGAATAATTCGAATTCATTAAACCAACAAGATCTCCAAATTTATCTATTAATTTAATATGCAACTTTTTAATGTTTACAGGACCAAAATACTCTCTTGTTTTTTCTAGAATATTAATCATTTGGGTTTCATGAAATTCCACAGCATAAAAATTAACACTTACTTTCATTCTAGCCAACAAAGATTTTGAAAAAAAATTATTATCATTTAAAATAGAACTCAAATTATCATTATAATTTCCAACAAAATCATCCACATATAAAAACATATAATCACTTTCTGCATCGGAATATGGTGTATTTGCTTCAAAATATCCATTATATGTAATATTACCCCTTGTTAAAGTATCATCAAAATTAATTATACGGCCCTTTGGTTCTCTGAAACCAAGGGCCCAGCCAAATGATTTTATTAATTTTTGATTATATGGATTTAAATTAATCGTATAATTTATATTGTTCAATGAAGCATCCCAATCAGCATGTGGTGTAGTACTTAATCCATAATTGGGTGTTGGGTTGAATGAAGTGGGTGGTTTATTATCTGGAGGAGTTGAATCTATTGTACTAGTAGAATAATAAGAAGCCGTCCAGTTCCGAATTTCAATTAATGTTTTGAATCTAAAAAAGAATTTACCCGATATATTATCTATACCACATGTTAAGAAAGAGTATTCATTTCTTTGCGAATCTAAAACATTGTTAATATAGGTAATAGTGGTTAAGAATGAAGGAGACCCATCTACTAATATTATTGATAACGGTTCAAGGGTTGGTGAAGATGTTATCGTTACAATGCATTTATTGTTGCCTTGGGCTTCTGAATAAAGAGGGAAGGAATTTGGAATTTCCGCAGCAATTAATTTCATACTAATGACATTTTCGATTGGATTTGGTAAATTTATAATGAAATCTGTGCTATTTGGATACAATGACAAGTCTCTAAATAGTGTATCCAATGAAATAAGTTGTGTAATGGTTTTTCTTTCAACTGGGTTAATACTTCCTAAAGGATATTTTAGTGGGAATGTCGAAGTTGTAGACGGTTCTTCGATTTCAATAACATCATGGCTAGTGACGGTGTTTGATTTTTGGGGAAGAGGGATGTGAGATAATCGGTTTTCTTCGTTTATTTTGTCGAGAATGACATTGTAAGCTTGGTTTAAAAATGAATCCAGATTTTTTTTTAATGTGGTATCCTTGATTTTGTTAATTTTTTGCATTTTCATGCGATGTTTTTCTTGAATATTATCTAACCGTGGATTGTCGATGTCAAATAATTTCAATAGGTCTTCGTAATCGTATTCACTAATGTTTAACTCTAAATGACTCATACTTATAGTGTTATGTGATTTATTTATACAATATTTAAATTTATAATTATTTTAAATGTTGTTTAATTTTTTAGAGTGAGTCTGATTTTATACTTTCTACTATTAACTGGATTCTTACCGATCGAATGATTATTACTGGTCGCTCCAGTGTCGTCTGCGTTAAATGTTGGATGGACTTCAACTGTGAATACTATAATATCATCCGGTTCAAGAGGCACGTTATTGACAACCCCTGATGCATTAGTACCTCCACTCGCATCAAACGCATCGAGAGCCTTCGTACTCCTAGACGCACTGGCATCCCCACCGGGCTGATGATTCAAAATCTGAGTAAGAGCTTGGTGAGCAAAATTCTTACTGCTTCGAGAGCCTGCACCGCCAAGTTCGTTGGAATCATCAAGTTTTGTTTGAATATTTTCGTTTAATTTATGATAACAGCCACCAGAACTGTCTCTAGTAATATCTGTCAACATGGCTGATTCATTGCTAAACATATCAACACTGCCGAAGGTACCGAAAATATCGTTCGCGATATTAAATAGCAGCTCACGACCGATAGAATTTTCTCCTTCAATGGCAGTACCAGATGATAGCAGTCCTGAGGACAAAACCGAAGACGGATCCTTAATAAAATTTGAGTTATACCATCGAGCTTTGTTAGTACCGTACAAAATATCAGTCGAAGATATGTCCATGAGATTAAACGATAGGTCTAAATCATCAGTAGTGGTTTTGTAAGTAAATAAATTACTCCAGTCCCCTTGAGACTTATACCAGTTTAGGTCAACTACCACATTACTATTACCGGAGGAGGCGTCTGTAAATGAATGTAGTAAAGGAGTATTAAATGTAACGGTGCTGTCGACCGCGAGTTGTCCAAAATCGAAAGTTAAAGGAGGCATTGTTATAACATAACATAATATTAAATATTATAAAAAAAAAATAATATAAATTTACTAAATAATATAATATAAATTTACTAAATAATATAATATTAAATATTTGTGGTTGAAAAAACACTCATTTTTAATTCATGAAAAGTAGAGACATTTTGTGTTTTGGACATTTTAATATATGTCCAAAATGATAAATTGAGTATTTTTTGTGATAGTTTTTAACGCAAACATTTGTTTGCTATAAGTTTGTAGGCTTCTAAACAAAGAATATGTATTAACCCACTAGAAGATTTTAATGCATGTTGTAAACGAATTTTTAGGTGTTTTTGTCCTATTTATATAGAATGGAAAAACGCAAAAATATTATTGTAAAAAGTGTGAATATACTTCTAGTAACAAATATGATTTTAATCGTCATTTATCGGAGGCGTTTACAATATATTAGTCAAAAACTAAATGATTTATCTGCATTGAAATGTCCGATGCACCGACTTAAAAAGACAGAAATTTTATGTGAACCTAAAGTTATTAAGAAAAATATAGGATATAATATGGGGTATAAAAGATGATAAAGTAGATTAACATGAACCTAAAAAAAGGCACCACAAAGCTAAAAGATGCAGAACTAAAAGAAGATAATACAGTAAATAATATTACAATATTATATATGCGTGGCTGGGATATAGGATTGGCGATTCTGATAATGTCAATAATGATTGGGTACATTTTTAATAGAGGTCTAGAACCATTCAAAAATCCTAAGGGATATTTATATTTATTATTAGAAGCTCCTGGATTTGATGTCCCTGAATTAAATGTGACAAAACAGATAATGAATCCTTTAGTTGCTCAAGCGAAATTTGATAAAGTAGTGGTAGTTGCAAATTCTGCTAAATATAAAGAACCATCGGATGGTAGTAAAATGACAGATCAATGGGATCATCAGATGGTTAAAGATTTAGGATTAACAGTAGAAAAATGGGTATTTGTTTGTTGTGACTCAAGTGTAACTCCTGCAACGAGATTAATAACTAATTTATTAAATGAATTTCCTGATATTAAAGGATTTTTGATTGATTCAGAAGATGGTACAATACCATCTTTCGTGGAGGTATTTAATAATTTAGGTCCAAAATATCAATATGCTATAGTGGGAGGTACTCGAAATTCATTACCTCCACAATCCAAATATGGGATAATGTTTGACAAATTTTTTAGCGAAGTATATACCGAAGGAACCAATGAAATGGATAGACAGTTTTATGATGGTATTTCTAAAAAGGTGGATGGGGCGATGTGTGTGTCTATGAATTCATCAAGTGTTGTTAAATTTTGGAAAGGGGTAAAAGATGTTCTCGGGGCGAATGAATCCATTGTACCAACTGTGTGTGGGTCTGGAGATTGTCAAGAGTTATTATTTGGAAATGATTGTTTTGATGAAAGATTATCAGGTAACAACATTGGTAGCTTGTTGAATGGGAATACCAGCGGAAGAAAGAATTTTGCTATTTGGTATGGTACAGGACAACAATTTTCTTGCGAGCCCGCCCAAACATGTTTAAGATTAGATTCTACAAATTGTATGACAAATAAAAAATGCATATGGAATCCATACAAAACAAACCCTAATACACACAAACCTGGCATTTGTTCTTCAGTTCCTATTAATTGGGGATGTTCTACTACATGGTAGTAAATTATTTTACAAAAAAAAAATATATTCTTAGATTAATGGGAGGAATGATATCAATTGCATTGTCATATAATATATGGAAAAAACATATTACAATTGGTGAAGATAAAATTGTTGGTATGGGGAAGGGTATATGGACAAACGACTATAAGATGTTGGATGAACAATATTTAATGAAACTAGAAGATGAAAAAATAATATGATATAATATAAATCATATTATATGGGTTCAGTAATGTCTAAATTTTGTGCATGTATATTTTGTTGTTGTCCGGATAAAAATTGTCAAGATTGCGAGAAGCAAAGGGTGGAAATAATTTATAATCAAGTTAGAGATTTAGATGAATGTTTTGATACTAATGAGTTTATTTAAAGTATTAATTGGAGAGAAATTAATAATAATAGATTTTATAAGTATATTTTAGTTTCAGAATAAAAACTTTTGAGGATACATTTTGCTATAAATATATTTCTCTCCAAATTTGGTGAGAAATACGAAGTTTATGCCTAAACAATATTTAGGCTTTAGGATTATTTAGTATATTATCGGTTGATTTAAAGTTGATTTGTTCTGGATAGTTGATTAAGTTTTTCCATAAGGTGATTTTCATTCATTTTTTGGTGGATTACCTAATTTGGTTACACAATTTATACCATCTTACATATTTTAGATATTCAAGAGTGATTATATCACGTTGGTTAAAGATATATAAAAAACATATTTCGCTTCGTCTATTGAATGGTTCTCTATTTGTCCTACCCAAAACTGGATACTTCCTCATATCAACCTTAAAATATTCATTCCTCTAATTTGTTGTTCAAAAATTCTAATAAATGCCTTTATTAGAATTTTTCCACAAAATCCATAATTTTTACCTGTTTACACAAAATTACTTTACTGTACATTTATAGTCATTTTCATATCGAAGCATTCTTTTATGAGATTGGTTTGTTTTTCATATTTTAAAAATATTTTTTTCAATATCTTTCTCTATTTGAACTTAATATAGATACTGCATCTATAAATATGTAAAACAATCCCTTTAATATTTTAAATATATATTAGAAAAAGAAGAACATTAATTGCAAGTTTGGTACCATAAATGGTGCAAAACTTACAATTAATGTTATTGGTATTGAGAGCATGTAAATTCAACATCTTTAGTTAATATTCTTTTGCCTACATAATGGTCTGTAAATTATTAAACCAAGTATATAATTTTAAGAGCATAAATGGTCTTAAATGTCCATTTTAAATATTAACGACTTTCTCTTAATGAGAAAGTCGAAACAAATAAAATAATTACACATTCGAGACCATTAATGCTCTCATAAGACAAGGTTTTTAAAAATGTTAAGTGTTGAAAATGTCCTGGAACTTTTTTAAAACACTACTAACTTAAAAAAAAGCACTAG
>Ga0206131_10001608_pt1 | contig 28831 bp, 22 predicted proteins | sample Helgoland_Spring_FD_148636 | JGI IMG/M metagenome (GOLD analysis project Ga0206131, IMG submission 148636) | Pelagic subsurface seawater microbial communities from Kabeltonne, Helgoland, North Sea - Helgoland_Spring_Bloom_20160517_1 | ecosystem: Environmental > Aquatic > Marine > Epipelagic ...
CCGTAGTAAAGGTGCATTTTTCTTTGGCCTCATACCAATCTAGACTCTCGTAATACTTTCGAAGCTTTCTGTTTTTAAACGGATATCCTCTTATGGCAAAGGGATAATTCCGAAGCACCTGAAGTGTGAATTCATCTTTTGCATATCTCAATTCTTGATTGTGGGCATAAAAAGAATAAGCAATCTCATGTTCAGCAACATCAAAAACTGCAGTATCCGACAAGAATTCACTGTAATAATCATACCAATACATGGCTTGATTTATGTCAATGTAATTTGACATCCTTAACTCGCCTTTCGGTTTAAAATTCATTTGCTTGTAAACCAGAGGTTTTTTGGAACCGTCCCCTCTAACCAACATATAACCATTCATATACTCCTCCCACCACTCCGTAGCTTTCGTTGAATCCACTACTTTCATTGTTGCCACATCATTCCAAAGATCGGTACCCTTAAAGAAAGATTGCGGCATATAAAACTCAGAAAAACCATCCATATCAATCACCAGTGTGAAATCATCAATTTGATTATTGGCCCAACGATTTGCTGCCGTGAGAATGTATTCAAAATTTAGGGGCATATCATTCGTACCTGAAACAGGAAATGAATAAGTATGATGAATTTTGGTTAATCCATACTTGAAATTGCAGTCAAAATAATTGACGTAAACGTATGTATACGCAAATTCACGATAAGGCAGTGGTTTGTCTTGTTTTAGGACCGTATTGCGGTAACCATTCATTACCCGATTAGAGTCCTTATATCGTGCATTCAACAGATCAATTTCCGCTTGAGGAAAACCAGCCAAACTCCCAATAGAATTAAAAGCTTGCTTATTGACAATGTCTGCCTTATAAGGAATTCTCTCGCCATTTATTTCAACAATAAAGCCTTTCAAATAAGGATGATTGCGGGTCATTATCCATCGGTCATAAATAAAATCTGCTGCCCCTCTTGGCATCGGCGCTTCAAAACCCATAAGCACTTTTTTTGCTTTACCAGGGTTGTAAAAGGTATAGTCCACGTCAATAAGAATGTTGCGCCCTTCCCTTTTGATTGTTAAAATTTCCTTACGCAATTCTACCTGTGTTTCGTTTACAGGAATGAGCTGATTTCCATTCATATAAAAAGCTCCGTCATTGGCGTATAACACCCCAAATGTAGGGATCAATAAAAAGATTAAAATGTACTTCATGTTACGTGGTTTAGGTTTGTTTTATTTTTCGTTCTTGACCTTGAGATTTGATTCATACTCAAAATCACCAGACTCAATATATTCCATGATTTCTTCCTCGTAGGCATGCTCATAAGCATAAACCTGTTCAGTTTTAGCATCAATAACATAAAGAACATAGAGCTCGCGATCGTTGTTTTGTTCGTGCATTGGCTGCACAATGCCTGCACTGAGCATCCAGGCGTAAATGATTTTACTTTTTATCATGGCTTTTGTTTTTCAAATGGTTTCCAACGGTAATGATCTAAATATCCATCATCATAATAGACATCCTCCTTTTGTGGGCCAGACCCAATATTATGGACGGCATAATAACGATTTGTTCCAGGCACCTTTTCATCTATTAAAATACCTATGTGCCAATTTTCCCAAACGATGATGTCTCCTGGTAAGTAAGGTTCAGAATTTTTGATTTTAGAATCTGGATAATTCTTATTTAGAAACTTTCGGATGATATGAACTCTTCGATGATCAATATTGGCGTCAACTTTCGCTGTGCCTCTTTTGGAATGAATAGGGTAATAATAACTCAAATCTGCTTTTACAGCTTCATGAATGAGTACCTGCATGTCGATTCCAACAGCCCTGTACGCACGTATGACCACATCAGTACAAACACCAATATGCGCAGGCACATCGCCATTTGGATAATCTATTAAACGATAACTTCCATCATAAGTAACATCTTGAGTCACCTGCCACTTGGCGTGATCCACAATGATTTCTATTGGCGTTTTAACTTTGGGTTTGGCACTGGTCTGGGTGCAAGCGTAAAAGCTTGTCGAAATAAGAAGGAGCGTAAGAAGTTTCATGTACTTCTAACTTATCCACTAAAGGATGTTACGGCTTGATTCAATGGAACTTGTTAAATTATGTGAATGGATTAAATGGTATGATTATAATCAATGTTTTGAAGAACTCGGATTTTCTGCCATACTTTTCGACTCAATCCTGTAGTACGTCTCTAAATTTCATTTACAGAACTTATTACTACTTCATCCTAAATGTCGACTGTCAGAAAAAACTAAATTCGTGAATGAAATCTCTGTATGAAATAATTTCTCCTGCCTCATTAGGAAAATGGCATGATAACGGAAACCTCAAATCAGAATATGAGATTATTGATGGGTTTCGAAAAAATAGTTTGATGAAAATCTGGAATGAATAAGAACAAATTATTGAAGAAAGTCTCTACAAGAAAGAAGTGAAAATGGATAAATTAGTTTAGTATTATAATAGATGATTTCAAGAATCCTTGTCAAAAAACATTGAAGTAGATCGCCGTTAATGCAGAATAGCGAATTAGTTTGCCCAGCAACATCATAAATGCGAGTGGTACTAATTTGACTCTAAAAAATCCAAACGCCGCCACCATGGGTTCTCCAATAATTGGAAACCAGGAAATTAATCCAAGATATATACCCCATTTTGAAAGCCTAGATTCCCACAAATCAAGCTTGACTTGATTGAGCTTGAATTTCTTAATGAGTCGTTCAGAATTACCTATATACCCAATATAATAATTGGTAAGCCCCCCAAATAAATTACCAAGAGTTGCAACGGCAAGTACAGGAGCAACGGAGTATTCCAGTTCATAGGCTGCTATAACAATCACATCAGAAGGAAAGGGCAAAATGGTAGCTGACAGAAACGTCCCAATAAACAATCCCAAATAACCAAGCTCAATCAGTTCCAATATCCAAGTAAATTAGAGCTTAAAAGTATTAAATTTAAAGTCCATTATACCTATAAGACCAAAACATCTAAAGTATTAATGACCACAATATTCAATGAGTAAAAAAAAATACAATTCGGTACCAGGTCGAGGCTTGCTGACAAAACCAGCCATTAACGACCGCAAAGAACATCTTTTGACTCTGGGATATTCTGTTGACCATATTGAAAAAACGGGTATCAGCTACACGGCTATTCAAAACAATATTGAATCACTGATTGGATCTGTAGAAATACCCACAGGACTTGTTGGGCCACTTCTGTACTGCGAATCAAATGGTTCAGAGGAGGTTTTTTGTGCGGCCTCAACATTGGAAGGTGCATTAGTTGCGAGTATGAATAGAGGTGCAAAAGCAATAAGTCTGAGCGGTGGCTTCAATACAAAAACAATTCATCAAAAAATGGTGAGATCTCCACTCTTTATATTATCTGAGGAGGAGAATGCCATTCATTTTGAAAACTGGATTAAAGAAAATTTTGAGGAAATTAAACGGGTATCTGAGATGTATTCAAATCACGCTACACTACTTGAAATAGCAAGCCATCAAGAAAAAAATAACGTGCACCTTAATTTTGTGTATACCACTGGTGATGCTGCAGGTCAAAACATGACCACCACATGCACATGGCATGCTGTATTATGGATCGTGGATGAATACGCCATACAAGGAAATGAACGAATTGATGAATATGTCCTGGAGGGCAACGGCTCTTCGGATAAAAAAGTATCAAACTATTTAATTGAACAGGGAAGAGGAATTAGAGTTGAAGCACATGCGATAATAGACGAAAGCGTAATACATAAAATTCTCAGAACCAGCTCCGGCAAGCTTTTGAAATTTTATGGACCCAGCAGAAGGTATGCGGAAATAAATGGAATGCTTGGATATTCTATTAACGCAGCTAACGCAATTGCAGCTATATTTTCGGCAACAGGGCAGGATCTGGCCTCTATTCCTGAGTCATCAATAGTTGAGCTGACTTTACAAAAGCACCCCAAAGGACTAGAGCTTCATTTGATTATGCATGGTCTTGTAATCGGTACTCTCGGTGGTGGAACTCATTTACCCAAACAAAAAGAAGCTTTACAATTAATGAAATGCTATGGGGCCAATAAAATAGAACGCTTTGCTTCATTAATTGCGGGTTTCACTTTAGGTTTAGAATTATCCACCTATGCCGCCATGGTTAGTGGAGAATTTGCAAAAGCCCATGAGAAGCTGGGAAGAAACAAACCAAAAGACTGGTTGCAATGGAATGAGATCAATCCAGATTTCATTAGATCAGTACTAAACTCCTCAGTGGACGATAGATCATCAAAAATCAGTATCAGCGACAGTGATGTAGACAATGGAATACTGATGAATTTATGCAAAAGAGTAAATCGTAAACCGATAGGTTTCATTCCGGTGAACATTGAAACGCAATCGGGTAAAGAGGAGCTCTTATTAAAATCTAAAGCTACAGATATCGAAACCATTAATGGCATCCATATCATGGCAGCATCTATTGACACGCAATTATGTGATCTCATCACAGACCATAAAGATCACCTCGAATACAGGGGGTGCCATATTAAAGAGCTCCTGATTCCACAGTTTCTACACCATAATGAGCTTCGTTATGCCCCAAAATATTACAACCATTACATCAATGAATCAAGGGAGATTTACATTCTTGCACAGGAGCGATTAATTAAAAACCAGCTGGAATTACTCGATAGTGAAAACAGCCCCGAGCTATGGACTGAAAAACACATCAAAAACACCATCAATGCCATTTCCTCAATTCACCTGAAGTTTTTGGACCCTGATGCTGTAGATAAACCTCTTGAGCTTTATGAATTTAAGGTTTCAAGCTCGATTCCATTATATAAAAAACTTATTCAAGTTGTTAAATCAGACGAGGACAAACACGCAGATAAGTTTGAGGTTTTACAAGAATATCTTGAATATATCATTGAACATGAGTCGGAATTGGACATTCCTAAGACTCTTGTTCACAATGATTTCAACCCCAGAAATATTGCCGTACGAAAATCCGGGGAAGTTTGTATTTACGATTGGGAATTGGCCGTTTTAAATTACCCACATAGAGATGTCATAGAGCTGTTGAGTTTTACCCTGCCCAATGAATTTGATCAAGTCGAATTAATGAAGTATTTAAAATACCACTATGAAGTGGAAGGAATTAAGCTGGGGCTTGATTGGGGAGTATGGAAATCGGCATATATATATACCCTCAAGGAGTATTTATTGACCAGAGTATTGTTTTACACTTCGGCTCAGGTAGTGATGAAATTAAAATTTGTGGATCGGATCTACACCAATTGCATAACAATGATCAACCTATTGGAAAATGAATAATACCAAAATTCATAAAGAAGAGCGTTTAGAGCGTTATTTAAGAAAACGATCGTGGCTGCTTTACCTAATCTCCTTTACTGTTGCAGGGACGTTGTATTTTGGTATTTATTTAGCCATGCTTCTTTTTCATGAAGGACACTATTGGTCCCTAATGATTTCTGGCTTACTGGCCCATTCCTTCTTTGTTATTACCATGCATGACGGGGCTCACAAATCAATAACAAAAACGAATTTTGATTATACCATAATGAATTTTTGTGCAGGCTTAATCGTCCTGCCTCTGTATACTGAATTATTCAAAAAATACCACCTACTCCATCACGCAAATACGAATACGGATAATGACCCTCTATGGAATACATTCAAGGAAAAGATGTTTGCCAAAAACCGAATTCTTTACGCTATTTTGCAGTGTCTTCCATTTGTTTTTAATCTGTATGTGATTCTTAAAAGATCACCTAACCATGCTGATAAATCAAAAGGGAAAGCAATTAAAATTAACTTGTGGCAGGTAGCCCTTTCATTTGCAGTGGCTATTGCAGTGATTATTTTGTTTAAACCGGGATTCCTGTTCGTTTTAGGCAGTTTTGCGGTAATGACCACATTAGGAGCAATTCGCTACTGGGGAGAGCATATGGGAATTGACAAAGGCAAAGAAAGCAACACGCACTGGTTCCCTTTGGGAATGGGTATTGGAAATCACGATGTTCACCACAAATATCCTGGATACTCATGGCTCACGCTTACCATTGGTCTACTTTTCCGCAAAATGGACACGAATCCCTTCAAATCTACCTATCGACTCTTTTTCCGGAAAGACTTTAGACACTACAAAGACAATAACTAAGCTTACTCGTTTGTTTGCAATGTGTATTCATTGAGGTATACAGAATACATTGTTTTTGATAAAAGAGATAAGCCCCCAGGAGCTTTAAGCTTCATAAGATCTCTCCAATACGTTTTTCCTGCATATTTGTCCTGAGATAAATAATACCCTTTACTGTGCATGATAATGGTTCTTTTTTCTGTATCCGCCATCAAACCTTCAAATATGAGATGAGTAGAATCACCTGTATTTAAATGCTCCATATAAACATCATCATCATTTTCCAATGAAGCCAAATAACTAATTTCTCCATTTGCTAAAGATGGTTTAATGATATTTACTTTTAATTCTTCATTTGGTGTAAAATCCATTCCTACATAATCCAAATCCCAAAACTTAAATCCTGCCTGCAAACGTATTTCAATATCTGTTCCTGCTATCAGTTCCTCATCTATAGGAACTGCTATGGACGTATAGTTTGCTTCTCCCACCAGGTTAATCGATTCAACATCTACCCACTTCCTATTCTTTTTTATGGATAGAACCAAAGGGACCCCAGCTTTCTTCATTCCTGCTATTGCTTCTTCAGTAGATCTTTTATGATTATTTTCTACCCAACCTTCATATCTATCGCCCATCATAGAAGCAAAAGTTTTGTACACCACTCCAGCCCATTCTGTATTTTTTAAATTTAAAATGACTTTTGCATTGGCTACGTCAGTTGGTTTATCAAAAGTCAAATACGTATTTACCATGTTTTCATCGGACTCTGAATCAAACAAATAGCCCTGCTCATCATGATAAGCTGCCAAAGGCGAAAGATCACCACCCTTTTCATTTGTTATTGACGTGGGGCTCTTCATGTCAGAAACTGCATGAACTTCCCCATCTTGACCCGGTACAACCTGAATATTCTTAGTATGATTCACAACTAAAAGCTCAAGCACGTTTGTATAATGTCTTTCATTTTCTTCATTCTTAATGTACATCTCGTAAATTGACGATTCGGGTCTGTAATCAGTCAAGATTTTATAATCATTTCGTTCGAGATTAGGTGCCGTAGCGCCTGTAAACAAAGTATTTGTAAAATGATAAGACTCACCATCGAAGGTATACACATGAGGACAATTACACGCTATTAAAAACAGAATAACAAATCCAGCTATCACAGCCAAAATAACGATTCCAATTACCTTTAACACTGATAAAAAAACCGCTACGCCGTCTTTCGTTTTAAATAGAGATTTTGATTCATCTATGTCATTTAAACCTATTGCAATGTTTTCAGAATCAATCTCATAGCTTTTATCTAAATAAACATGTGTTTGTTCTTGAATTTTATCTAAAAAAGATTTAGCTTCTTCAATAAGCAAATCAGCTGCACTACCATTTAAAGCACTTGCATATACATTTTCTTGAAAATCGTTTACTTCCCCTCTTGTTCCCGTAAGATGACCATTTTCAATTTTAGCATCCATCAATCGAAAAACATCCGAACCATGATGTACGACCACATATTCGGAGAGCTCATTTACATCATCCTTTTGATATTGTGCTGTGGCATTTGAAACCTTAGAGGATAAGTAATTATATCTACCGCAACTTGATAAAATCCCAAGTATCATCATAAATGACATTACCCTTTGCAATGTTTTATTGTTTTTCATAATTATACATTTACTAGTTCGTTTTCTTTTTCAAGCTCTTTTATCAGATCACATCCTTCAGCTTTCATTTCGTCGATATTTGATTCGTGATCAGAATCCAAAATATGTGTTTTTCTATTTCGACAAAATGGGCATGAGCTCATATACCCATCCGTATCAATATATAAGTATTTAAAGCCTGCTGCTGAACAGCCCGAACGCCTCTGATGGTAACCCGGATGCAACACAATCGGCATATCTTTATATTCTGAATCCCTGTTGACTTTCAGAAAGAAGTCATCAACGACAGTAGATTGCTCAGGTAATAGCTGTACGTCTTGTCCTGCATAATTTCCTACCGCCCGAGGTTCTAGAAGCTGAACAAACGACACTCCCATTCTTTGGGCCAATTCCAAATAGCTATATAAATTTTTCTTAGAAGTAAAGTCCCTAGTCAAACAAATGGTAAAAGTAACTACTAAACCATTATTAACAGCACTTTTAGCGCCTTCCATCGCCCAGGAAAAGGCCTTCTTATTTCTTCTAAATTTATTATGAAGATCACTATCGTGATGATCAAGCCCAATAGAAACACCTGTAAGACCCGCTTCCTTAAGCCTTTTTGCATTTTTGTTGTTTAAATTAAAGCCCGAGGTAAATACCCAAAAATCAGATTTCTTTTCCGCTGAATTTAAAATCTCAATGACATCGTCAATTTTAGCCATTGGGTCACCTCCTCCAAAGTGTATCACAGGTATTCCGGCATTTTGAAGCTTCTTTACAATTTTATTTTTATCCTCAACACTCAGTGTCTCTTTCTTATTCAATTCCTCTCCTTCATAACAATGCTCACAGTTCAAGGGACATTTTTTTGTAAATGCCAATTGCACCATTCTCAGGTTTTCAAGGTTAGTAACATCATTATATAAAGTCTTCCTCGACTCTAAATCAATAATTCTATAAAAATGCTTAGATGGCCAACCCGCATTATTGCAATTAAAAAACACCCGACCATCCACCAGGGCAAACTTATTATGATACTTTTTTTCCTTGGCATATTTTTTCTTTATGCCCACTGCACCTTTAATGATTTTAAAAAATTTGACTGGATTTTTATGCCGTTTAAGTATATGAAAAGATACGCTTGTCCATATTTTCACAAACATCCATTTACTCCTATTGCCTTCAATAATCATAAATAATTTTTAATTGAATTGATACGATCTATGCTTAAATTCTAAGACCAATGCCAATAGACGGTAAAATCCAATAGCTTCTTATGGTTTCTGGTCTTGATTCGTCTGACTTTTTTGCACCCACATAAAACACTGATCGTATTTGAGTATTCAGGTAAAGCATTTTTTTGTACAAATAAAACTCATAGCCAATGTGAGGTGTTACTAAAAAGGTAGTATATCTCAAATTGTCCATACCAGGAGTAGCCAAATTAAGCTCTTCCCAGCCCAGAATTAAACCAAGATAGGGATCAGACTCAAGGTTCTTAGCAAGATTAAAACGATACCTGAATGTAAAAGCATACTCTACACTAGCTCTAATATGTGTTGATTCAACAACATTGTCAAACATGTTTGAATGAAATTCCTCAGGAACATCCGAAGCCATGAGATAGATGCCTGCAGTAAAATTCGTGTTGTCTGTGAAATTATACATGGCATTTAAAGACCTTCCATTATTAAAGAACAATCCAGGTTCAAATTCGATCCTTAGCTTATTTTCATCCACATTTAAGTCCTTATCGTACAATTGTGCAGACACAGAAGCATTCACTCCAATACACAACAAATAAAATATCCCTATTGATTTTCTAGATAGATTTCTCATATTCATTTAATTAGTCTTTAGTTATTAATATTACAAAATATTTATAACACGAGCTATTTAAACTGATTCAATATCTCTAATAAAGTTTGCTTTTCAATTCCTCCAATATACCGTCCAGCTTAGACAGATGACTTGTGTTAATAAGTTTATACGACGTCTCCTGCTCAGAAAACATGTGTAAATATTCAGGACGCATCATTCCGAGTAATTTTTCTGTCTCATGATACTCTGATAGCCCACGCTTACTCAGCCTTTGAATTAATATATGACTGGGTGCATCCAAAAAATAAATAAAGCTGGGTAATTCAATATTAAACAAAGTATTCAGCTGCTCCTTTGAGTGATTTTCTTTTACGGAGAACCAATCAAATAAGAAACCCAACACATCGTACAGAATTCCTTTGTCTGACCTATTTATAGGCTCCTTAATGAGATCCAATATGCCTTTCATCTCTTCACTAAATTTAATCTCTATCTCCTTTCCTAAATGCAAGTCAAGATGTTTTGGGTGCATCACCTTCAAATAAACCTTGGCATACACGGTCGTATCAATTAAAGGATGTCGTTCACAAAGTATGATGGTTCCCTTTTTTTTTAATTCGCTGTGCATTTCATTGAATAATAGCATGGCCCCAAACATGGCAACAATTTTTAGGCTTGGTATCCCCTCTTTATCCGCACGCTCCCCTAGCCTGTTAATAAATACACATTGTCGGTAAAGCAAAGTATTGTCCTTAAACTTTTCAGCTTCAATTGTCGGTACCCTAAGAACAGAAATTTGATTTTCCAGATCCGTTTCCAGCCTATTTAGAATTGTACTTTTACCACTTCCATCAAGACCTGTAATTAAAATCATAAAGCTGAGTTAATGATGTTTAATGACTGCGTCAGTATTTCTTCTTTGCTTTGTAATCCATCAAGTACTTTCCAGTTCGATTGGTCAAAATGAGCCCACGATTTTGTAGCCATTCTTTGAAATTCCCTGAAACTGGTCTCTGAAGGAGCTTGAAGTCCACACTCGTAGCTGGATAAGCTCTGTTTTCTTTTAAATGCAGTATCATAATCCACTTCGAGCTTAATAACAAGATCTGGAAGAGGGAATAAAGCCATAAGCTGATTAACCAACATGTAATCTGCTCCTAATGCCAGCTCAGAAGCAAAATATTTATAATAAGACCCATTGAACAAGAGGGTTTTATTGGATGACTGGGCCTTCACCATTGCGTGATGCAAAGCATGTGCTAAAAACAACAATCGAGCATTTGAAGTAAGCCTGCACAAATACTGATCAACATCCGACTTTGAGGGGAACAAATTATCATCCATGGCATCCCAAACCGAAATCACATGCGCCTCTACACCGGTATGTATCATGGAATTTATAAGAGTGGATTTTCCAGATCCATCCGTCCCCGTAACTACAATCATTTTTTGCTTCATTGAATATTCTTTACTGCATTAGCAATCTCTTTAGGGTCAATTCCTCTCGATTTTAGATAGTCAAAATAAGATTCCTTTTTGAAAATGTAATTTATTGGAGAGCTGATTAAATCTACAAATAATTTAAGGAAGAGGAGCACGGTAAACTTCCATCCTATTTCCTGAGCTATCAATGAGAAGATGTAATATGGGGCCTTAAAAAGCCCAATCAATTTGTTCCAGATGGCGGGCGAATGTGCTTTATCAGAAAGCTTTAGTCGTGTAGCTGAATTAGAAAAGTATATCTTTTTCAGGATTTTCAAATAAAAGGGAAATTTCAAATGGAACTGCGAAAAGAGATTGAAATATATGACATCCTTTTCAATATCCTGAAAATAATCGTTGTAGGAAATCTGAAAATCACCCGATATATCTGCACTATGTATTCTTTTATTCGCTCTTCTTTTAAGGTAGCCTCTATTTGAACCAATTAATTTACGCATCAAGTCCTCTGAAAAAGTTTTGACACATAGATTACTCATTGACAGCGTGAAATACGCTTTATCAAGTGACTTAGATTCTTTGACGATTTGGAGAAATTTTGATTGATCAATATCCTTGACAAGTATGAGGTTATACACATCCATACAATCTCTAATTCCACATTTGTATATGCCCATATGGAGAATAAGGTGCAAAAGGGTATACTCGTTTGAAAGCGCTTTAAGTTTTAACCCTTCAAAATTAAATTCAATTGCCGAGCTCCAAACATCCTCCATGTTTACGTTGTACGAGCTTGTTGGAGACTTCAAACCCCATTGTGATCCCATTATACACGAATAATCTGGACTAATAAAAGCCATACCCACATGGCTATAATCCGCAGGTTTCTCTTTCTCTCCTCCCCAACCAAAGCCTAATGGAATAAATCCCATACGCAGATATATGTCCTGAACTCTATCCCAGTCTTTTTTATGAATCAAGATGTCAAAATCATTCATTCGTTTGTATCCTACCTCCTGATACACCACATGTGCCAAATAATTCCCTTTAAGAACCACGACATCAATTCCATTCTTAATAAAAGATTCTAATACACTGAATACTATACTATTACGATTACTGTTCTGAACTTTAACTTTATAGTATTCAATCCTAAAAAGTTCTATTATTTCATCCTTCAATAATAAGAATACATCGTGCTTTTTGAGCTGAGAAAATGTCCATGGAGCAAGCTTCCATGTTTTGCAGTATTCAAAAAGTTCCTGCTGAAGTTCAATCGTGTTTAAAAGCATTAATCGATCTTTTATGGATCCTTTTTCATCTGAGGTCCAGTTTATTTTTGATATGTCTGCTGAGAGTCTAAAGTGATTCATCCTGCTCTAAATCAATAATGCCTGTAGCCCCGTTCATCTTGAGTGTTTTTAACCCTTGAGCTGCAGTTATCAAGCCCTTAACACCTACAATTGAAGGAATACCTAGCTCCCTGCAAAGTATAGAGGTGTGACTCAATAAATTTCCTCGTTCTGAAACAAGTCCTTTTGCCTGCGTAAATAAACCGATCCAGCCTGGTTCAAAATACTGAGAAATCAATATGCAACCTTTAAAATTGCCATGAAGGACTGTGTTTTTATCAATTATCACGACTCGACCCTCTACTGCCCCGCCACAACAACCAATACCCTTTAGCTGATTTCCTTCAATCGATACATTCTCATCAATAGATTCATAGTAATTCTCATTAGACTGAATATAACGTACTGCTCTTTCCATACCTTCATATGTTTCATAATCCGCTTTACGCTGCTCTACAATAGCTTTAAAGCGCTTCTGTTCGGCTGAATTAATAATTTCATCAACATGTAAATAGAGAACGTCACGTGAATCCTCAATGCTTCCTGACACCTGCAATCTTTCTCCTATTTCCAAAAACAACTGTCGAAACAAAGCAAAAACCTGAGCTCTGCTATAGCGGTAATTCTCACGAGTCTTTACCCTATAAACCATAATGGATATTAGCTTCTTATAGACCAATCGCTTTACAAAATTATACGGATAATAACGTTTTAAAACTCTATGGTAATTAAACTTTTCTTCATCGGGTTTCACAGCCACAAGCAGTTTCGTATTGCGTTTTAAATAATCAATAAACAATAGCGGATTTTGTATGTAACTAATCGTCTCCATTTTCAATTCACTCTCACTTGTTCGCTCTCCATACTTTGAAATATGAATCATTATCGCTTCAAAAAAGGACTTATGTTTAATTTTTAATTCCTTCCATATTTCTTCACAATCCGTCTGCTCAAACAGCTCTTTCAATGGCTCATTCGTATGGATTTCTCGACATAAGGACTGAAAACTATTGACCAGATGTACAGAAACGACCTCCCCCTCAGTAAAAAGAATATCATTCATAAAATTAGGTTCTTTCCGATACAGCTTTGATTTTCTGATAAACCTTTTCAATCTAAAGAAAATCAGCATGGTAAAAAGACCATTTAGTATAGGAGCTAACCAGTTTTTTGCTGAACTGCTACGCAGAGACCAATAAGAATTTACAAGCTCATCAAAGGTCTGATTCTTGAGGACTTCCGAAGAAAAACGGTTTTGTGATTCAGTAATATGAGTTGCGTAGTTAATCGCATGCCTCCTACTATTCAATAATTTGAACAATAGATTGATAAAGATGCCTGTTCGTTTAATGAAGGTATGTCGCTTTGGAGGAGCCACAAATGGGACATCCGACATATTCCAGATTCGTGGCAACTGCCGAACAAGTCTTTTCCCCATGGGAAGTTGATATAAATTGGATTGCCATGCCCCTACATTGTAATACAAAGCTCCATAAATTCCACCAGACATATTTTGAATGTTATTCTGATTCTGTTTCAGAATACTTGTCTTAAAACCAATAGCCATAGCACTTTCCAAGTAAGCTGCTTCAAATGTAATCTGCGTAAATGAAATACTTAGCGGTAGCGTGAGTCCAGGGTAATTCCCCTCAGCATTGGTACTGTCCCATATAATTAACTCTTCGTGTAAAGACCTACTTGTTATTGGACGAACCTGCAACCAGTGCACCTTCCCATTTAGAATAGCAAACTCCACATCAACAGGTGCTTCTATGAGCTGCTCAAGTCGACGTGCTCCTTCTAGGAGATCATTCAAATGATTCTCTGTTTCCGTTTTTATTTTGTTCCCATTTTCAATACAATTGTGAGGTGTGCCATTTTCAAGCTTTTTCCCCTGATAATCGCTTTCGAGATCTTCAAAAACAAATGAATGAGCTGTATATCTTACTTGAAAAGCATTAAACTCACCTGAAACAAGATTCTCACCCAATCCAGGAATCATATTGATTACGGTGTCATCAGACAACAGATTTACGGGGTCCTTTGAAAAAAGCACTCCAGAATAATCAGGTGCAAGCATTTCCTGAATGACAATTCCATGTGATTGCGAAAGGTCGGCATAATTGCTCTGCTTGTAATACGAATTAAGCACAGCCATAACGGCTTCATTCAGATTAGATGTAGGTACATTTAAGCAGGTAAGATATTGGCCAGCAAAGGACTTTTCTTTACCATCCTCCAATAGCGCACTAGAACGAACCGCCCAAAGCTGATCTTCCCGAATGGAATAGCCTGACTTCCATTCTTCCAACATTGGCGATAGGCTGTCTGGATTATTCTTTACAGATGAAAGGAATAAATCATCAAGTAGATAAAATGCAGGAGTTCGAAATCCGTTTTCGTGCAAACAAATCAATCCTTTTGCCTTCCCTCCAGTTTCAGAGCTGGTCCTGAATTCATCTTCTACACCTACTATTTTCATAGGTATTAAAGGTAAAAGAAATCGTACAACTGAATGGTGAATTAAAACTATTTGTACATTTAGTCCGAATGAAAATAATCATCACAGGAGCAACAGGTGCATTTGGAGGAGCCATGGTTCGGTACTTTGCAAAAAAAGGACACCACATTATTGCCACTGGACGTGTAAACATCCCACCAAAGGAGTTACTGGAGATCGCAAGCTACATTCAAGCAGATATCACAAAGCCTTTTGAGTTACCTGAAGCGGATGTTATTATTCATGCAGCAGCTCTTTCTGACGATAAGGCAAGTCCCAAAGACCTCTACATTCCAAATGTTATTGGAACTAAAAACACCGTTGCTGCCGCCTCAAGATGCAAGACTTTTATTTTTATTTCTTCATCTTCGGTTTATTTACCTGATGAAAACATCATAAAAGAAAGAAATACTGAAAAACAAAACAATAAAAAACTTTCTCCATATGGATATTCAAAGCTTCTTTCCGAAGAAGCACTAAAAGAAGTTTTCAATGGCGAAAGATGTTTTATTCTGCGTGCAAGGGCTTTTTATGGACCTGGAGACACGAAGATTATGCCAAGAATGATGAAGCTTGTTAAAAATGATGTATTCAAACGTCCCGGTAAAATGGAGATCCAGCTCTCAATGACAAACTATTACAATATGGCACATGCCATAGAGTGTTGTTTTATGTCTGAGCATAGAGGTTTACGAACATATAATGTAGCTGATGATGAAGTTTATACAATGATCACAACACTGCGAACATTGTTTCAGACGATTTATGGAAAAACTCTCGAAGAAAAAGAAATCAGTATTCAATTTCTTAAGGTGTTAGCCGTTTTTAAAGTTGGAGGCCTAACTCCTCTTCTTATTCGTGGATTGACGCAAAATATGGTATTGGATATTAGAAAGATTCAAAATGAGATAGGATACAAATCAATCATTACGTTTGAAGACAGCCTCGCTGAAATAAAAGACTGGATTAAGAAAATTGGAGGTCCTAAGGCAATAGAAAAACCCAAGTCGAATCTGAACTGGCAACATCTTTAACTACATGACCAAGGTAGGCGAAGAACTATTTTATTTGACATAGACCATAACAAACCTTTCTCCTACAAGCCCTTAAACGCCCGATATACCTCTACTATAAAAGCATTTCCTTTTTCGATTTCGGTGGCGGAATCAGCCGATTTGAAGGTGTTTCGAATGCGTTTCTTTTGGAAATACTCATAGACCGTACTGCCTTTATCCGTTACCCATCCGTATCCATTAATGGTGGTATGCATAGCAAACTCGGGAGCATTGGGATTGAGCAGATCCTTACTCCATGGATAGGCATCGTACCCCTGCCCCATCTGATATAATATTGTTGCAGGAATATCGATTTGTGATCCCACCTTGTCAATACGCTGGCCTTTGTAGTCGTCCTTAAGCGGCTGACCCCATATTAATAAAGGAATTCTGTAAAACTCCGTACAGGAATAATCGGCATATTGAGGAGTGGCATGACCGTGATCTGCTACAAACATAAAGATGGTGTTGTCGAACCAAGGCTGTGACTTACAATTCCTCATGAACTCACCCAAGCATTGATCTGCATAAATGAGTGAATTCATGAAATCAGTTTCCTTTCCTTTCCAGTTTTGTCTTGATGATTTGGGGTGATCATAAGGAGAATGTGTACTTCCCGTAAAAACACAATGCATAAAAGGAGCTTTAGTTCCATTGATTCGCCTCAAAAACTCTTTAAACAAATCTCGATCGTAATAATTGAGCTTTCCCTTAGATAAACCCGAAGGAAAATCATCCTCGTCAATCAGCTGGTCAAAACCATGGTCCATAAAATAGCTTCCAATATTTCCATACTTCAAATCACCGCCGAATAAATAATGAGAGCTGTAACCTAAGCTTTTTAAATCTTGATTGAGACAGCGCAATTTTCGATGCTTATCCGGCTGAAGCGTAATGGCAATTTCTGGAAGTGCAGGCTGTCCACTAAAAATACTTGAGTTACCAATTTCAGAGGTGTGGCCTGTAGCGTAGATATTGGTGAAAAGCAAACCATCTTTTGCCAAAGCATCAAACTGAGGTGTAGCACCCTTTGTAGAACTCAAACAACCAATTCCTTCAGCTGCCCAGCTTTCCAAAATAACAAAAACCACATTGGGCCTTTTGTTTTTTAGAATCAGCTCTTCGTGATTCTTGTCATAATCAAAAAGCTCCGTTACAATTTTTTGTGCGAGAACAGGATCAATCTTGGGCATTAAGTGGTCGATATCACTGCGCAGGTATAACATATAGCTATTGGCGAAAAAATAAGCGGAATTGACAGAAATATCATTGACTATATATTTTTTTGAGAAATAGGCAGAATCAATATTGATGGGGATTTGCTGCCAACCCCCTCGTGCGAGCAAGAAAGAAAAACCACCACACAAAACAAAAGTCAAAAATGCCAATCCAACTTTAACTGCACAAGTGAATCTTTCTACAAAAGATTTGATCGGGTTTTTAAAAAACCACTTGTAAATAAACCAAACCAGTGCAAGCTCTAATGCTGCATAAATAAAGAAGAGAAAAGTCATCAGATAGTCTGCTGTCCGGAAAACCTCATCTGGATGTGCAAGATGCATAAATACACGAGAGGTTAATTTGTGATTCCATTCGGTGTAAGCGTTGATTTCACCGGCATGAATCAAAGAGACAATTACCACCTCAAACATGAGCACATAGAAGAATACCTGCTTCATCCACTTTCGATCAACGATTAGTCCAATGCACAATATCAAAAGAGGAAGCACAGAAAGATATGCTGCGGTAGCAATGTCCAGTCTAATGGAATAAACAAAGGTCAACCACCACTCGCCGAAAGAGACTCCCTCTAGCTTACTCCAATTGTGAATGGAAAATAGAATGCGTTGAAAATCAAAAAGCAATACCCATAAAGCAAAAAGCTTTAAATAATTTTTTCCGATATGAATCAATGTATTCAAGGATATAAAATTAATCTTTACAAGACATTAAACACACTCAAGACCGAAGTATGTTTTGTAGTATTCATTTGATGTTTGGGTTTTTAGAACTTCTTAATAATTGTACCTTTGAATAAACCAAATTCATGAAACCACTCTACCTTCTATTATTTATTCCTTTTGTGTCGCTTTGTCAAATCACTGTAGATGTGAATGATTTCGCTGACGGCGGAGATACCGTTCGTTTGAGTATAACCAGTGATCCAGGAATCGATTTTACAACAACTGGAGCCAATACGATCTGGGATTTTAGTGATTTAAGTGCGGAAGGACAGGAGCTCATAGAATTTAAAGATCCAAATACAGCGGGACCACTGATCAGTTTTACTTTTGGTGCTTTTGCCGATGAAGCATATCAAGCCACCAATTATTTTCCATCAACGGACATTCCATTGGATGCTGCTGGTGGATTTTTACCCGTTACTATTAGCGAAGTGAATCAATTTACAAAACATTCTGATGGTTCTGTCGATTTGTTAGGACTCTCTATTAATGTGGAAGGAACGAATATTCCCATTCCATCAGACACCATTGAAAATAAATATATTTTTCCGTTAGATTTTGGAAACAACTATAATTCAAGGGGGTACACCTATTTTGATTTAAATCCCATTTTTAATTTAATTTGGATTCAGTACAGACAACGCAGTTCATCTGTTGATGGATGGGGCACAATTACAACGCCTTATGGCAGCTTTGATTGCCTCCGTGTAAAACACGAAATAACTGAAACCGATTCTGTACTGATTGACTTTGCTGGAACAGGAAACCCTATTTGGATTGAGCTTCCGGTTCCTCCCTCCGTTGAATATGAGTGGATTGCCAAAAATGAGCTTGCTCCGATCTTAAGTATTAGAACAACAAGTGCAGGTGGAAATGAAACTGTAGCTCAAATTAAATACAGAGATATTTATCTCGGGCTTGATGCTGGAACCAATGAAAATACCCTGGACCTTAACATTGGGCCTAACCCCGTTCAGAATGATCTTATGATTAGAGGCTTAAAAGGAGACGACATCTTTGATATTTGTAGTTTGGATGGCAAGATTCTCCTCTCTGGAAAGCTTATGAATCAAGGTGGTTTCGCACAGGTTGATATGAGTGCGTTACATTCAGGAGTGTACCTTCTTCATATAGGTACAGGTATAAAAGTATTTACACAAAGAATTATAAAGCTGTAAAACCTAAAGAATCCTCATGTGTTACGAAACCTCACAGCTTGCTGAGAAATTGTATCGAGAAGCGATTCGACTTGGTGCGTCATCTGGTGAAATTGATCGTTTAAAGTTAAGATGGGATCAGCTTAAAGCGGAGCACGGTAATTATTATCATGCCAGTGGATTTAATCACCCCAAGCTTGCCGTGATTTGTTCTGAACATAATCAAATAGAATTAAAGCTTTGTGTATGGGGCCTCATCCCTAACTGGACCAAAGACGAAACATTTGCCGAGCAAATCTGGAATCGAACAATTAATGCCCGAGGAGAAAGTGTTTTTGACAAACCTTCATTTAAATTACCAGCACACAAAGGACGCTGTATTCTCCCTCTTGATGGTTTTTTTGAGCACCACCATAAAAACGGAAAGATCTTTCCCTACTTCATTAAATCTACTGATCACAAAAGAATGCTGATCGGTGCCATCAAAGACAGCTGGACAAATAAATCCACAGGAGAAATCGTTGAATCTTTTTCAATTGTTACAACTCCTGGTAATACATTGCTAAGAAAGCTTCATAACAATCCAAAACTCAAAGGTCCAAGAATGCCTTTAATTCTAAACGAAACAGATACAAGCCAATGGCTTAAAGGGAATCCTGATGAAGCAAAAGAGCTTGTCAAAAGCAATAAAGATATTGGGCTAGAAGCATTTACTGTTCAAAAATTAAAAGGAAAAACTTACCTTGGCAATCTTCCTGAAGTCCAAAAAAAGCATTCCTATTCTGAGCTAAATCACACCCCAGACTTGTTCAATTAGGGATTGTTGAAAACATTATGAATAACTCCAAAAAAATTATTTAAAACATCTATTTTGAATGAGTATGTTAGTAGTGCAAACCTTAAAACCAATTGATATGAGCGACCTTGACCAATTGAAGTCAGAAATAGAAGAATTAAACAATCAACTTACCGGAAACATGATGGAAGACATGGAGATCCGTGACAAAATTCACAATTTAGAAATGAAGGTGAAAGGTATTAAGCCCATGGATACCCGAATCGATTGTATAGGCTGTGGTTCATAAACACACTATCTAGCTAACTGGATTTTCTCTGGTTTTTTTTCATGATTATGCTTTAATGTTGTACTTTAACGGCACTAAATTCTTATTTCTAAACCAGTCATGAAAACATCAATTTTAACAAGCCTATTTTTCGGGATTGCACTTAACGCATTTTCCCAAAACACCAATACAACTGTAATTGGCCCAACAGCAAACAACCAAACCATTCCCATTCAAGGAAATGCCGTTGTTCATCATAACTCAACTGTTTTAAACCAATCTTATACCGTATCTGGCATAAGTGCTCCCCAATCAAATATTGGTGGAGACCACAGGTGTAAGACCTACGAATTGAATCAGCAGCATTATCAAGACCGAGGGATTCAAAATGAATTTAACTTAGGATACCAACAGCATGCTTTTCAGGTAACCAACTACGGTGTTCCTAAAACTGCTGGTGTAAATGAAATATCAGTCATATTCCATGTGGTTCACAATCCAAACAACCCCTCTGAAAATGTCAGTAACGCTTTGATCATGCAAGTATTTGACGATTTGGTTGAGGATTATCAATTACTTAATGCGAATGCAGCCAATGCAAGAAGTCAGTTTGGATTCACACCTGCGGATTGCGATATTAATTTTTGCTTAGCCACACAAGACCCTTCAGGGAATCCACTTTCTGAAGTCGGTGTTGTTCGTGTTGCTACAAACGAAGATTGGTATGACTCTGACAATGGAGAGGAAAACAAAATGAAAGCCTCTGCTACAAATGGTTCCCAAATCTGGAACAGAAACAACTATTTAAATATATGGATTTGTGACATTTCTAATGGTGCCAATTCTGGTACAGCAGGATATGCTTATCGACCAAACCCTACTTTTCTTCCAAATTCTGGTATTGATGGAATTGTGTTGGACTACAACCTAGGAGTAAACAATGAAAATGTATTGACTCATGAGGTTGGACACTATCTTGGCTTAGACCACACCTGGGGTGGTTCAGGAGGCTGCGGAAATGACGATGGATTTAATGACACACCTATTTCAGATGGTCCATCATTTGATTTTCCGGGTTCATGTTCAGGGAATCAGCAAACCTGTGCTGGTACAGAAACCCAATATGAAAATTACATGGATTACTCAAACTGTACGGTCATGTTTACGCAAAATCAAGCGGATTTCATGCTGTCTATTTTACAAGGAATTAGAAGCTCCTTACTTTTATCTCCAGGATGTGATCCCACAAATACGCCTCCAAACTCTGCATTTTTATCAATGCCCGCAGGTCCTTCACCCGTAATTATTCCAGTAAATGGAAGTGTGAGTTTCATGGATCAATCTACAAATGTTCCCACAGGATGGAGTTGGACAATTTCCGGAAATCAAGGTACAGATTGGAATTATATTAATACAACAAATGCCAATTCACAGGATCCTCAGGTAGAATTTTATGCCGTCGGAACCTATGACGTGAGCTTAACCGCATCCAACTCTTTTGGTTCTGATGCAACACCAGCATCTGAAGTAGGCTATGTGCAAGTAGTTGCTCCTGCGACTGGAACAGCTTGTGACACTTTAAGAAACTGGGATCCAGCAGATGCCTCAGCAAATGGCTTCTTTTACTATAATCCAGCCGCAGGTGGTTGGGGTAATATTCCAGGTCATACAGATGTAGACGGGACTGGATGGCTGGCCTATCAATATGCTGAAAAATTTACCAACCCTGGCACATCTCAAGTAAGACGTATGGAAATGCCAATATTTACAGCAGCTGACGAATCTGGTTCAGGAACTGTTGTTTTAAAGGTGTATGCGGATGATAATGCAACTGTCGCCGGCGCACCAGGAACGCTTCTAGCGAGCGATACTATAAACATAGCCGATATCAATGGCGGTTCTTGGAACGAGTTTGATTTTACGAACCCACCATCTGTAACAGGTACATTCTTCGTTGGATTTGAATTGTTTTATGGGACTCCACAGGATACCATTCTTGTTGGAATGACCCAAACAATCGCTAGTGGAAATGATGCCTTTTGGTTTGATCTCGAAGGCAATGGATGGGTTGATTCTGGAACTTTTGGTGTTACAGGATCAATTGCGATAGACGTCATGCTTTCAAATGGACCAGACCCTGTTGCTGACTTCACCGTAACCGATGCCAATGTTTGTCCTGGGGGAGTCATTTCTGCCAATGGTTCTAGCTCAACGAATGTGACCAATTATTTTTGGTATTTAACGGATGAACCGTTTACAACAACCATTGAAACCTCAAATACTCCTAGTAACAATTACACCTTCCCTACAGCTGGTGATTATGCGATTTATCTTTTTGCTGACGGTTCATGTAAAACGGATGGGATTTATCTTCCAGTAACCGTTAATGACCCTATTACAGCTTCCGTATCGGTAATCAACACTACTTGTGGAAGTAACAATGGTAAAATTGTTATAAGCGGAGAAGCTGGTGGAGATGGAACTTATTATTATAGCTTAGATGGAAATACCTATTATACCACCTCTACATTTGAAAATTTACCTTCTGGCACTTACACAGTATACATAGCTACTGTTGGAGACAATTGCGAAGCCACTTATAATGTTACTGTTGACCCATCCTCAGAATTCACTGCTACCGCAACAGGGAATGCATCTGTATGTCCTGGTGGTTCTACTACCATTTCAGCAACGGGAGGATCTAACTATGAATGGTATGATGGATCAACCTTAATCTCTTCGGTTGCGAGTGTAACAGTTACGCCATCGACTCAAACGCAGTATAGCTGTTTAGTCACAAATATCTTAGGATGTCAAACAACAGTTTACTCAACAGTTTCAGTTGTTCCAACACCTACAGCGCCAACAATTACACCTTCTGGATCAACAACCATATGTGCTGGCACAACAGTGGACTTAACTTCATCTTCTCCAACAAACAACAGTTGGTCAACAGGGGAAACATCTTCCACCATTACAGTGGGAGTATCAGGTACTTACTCATTAAGCTATTTGGACCCTAGCGGTTGTACATCTTCTACAGTACAGATTACGATTGGTGTAACACCTATAATCAATATAACCACAATCCCCATTGAACCCAGCTCATGTGGCACCGCTACTGGATCAATAGAGGTTTCAGGAACAGGTAGTGGTGATTTGAATTGGACAGGAACAGCATCAGGGTCCGTTTCGGGCATCACATTACCCTATACCATTTCAAATTTAGCTGCAGGTTCTTACACAATTGCATTAACGGATGGAAATGGTTGTATTTCCAATTCAATTACAGAAGCTTTAAGCGACCCTACTCCTCCAACTACGCCAAATATAACACCGAGCGGTCCAGCAGTATTTTGTGATGGCGGACAGCTCACATTGGAATCTAGCTACCCAGCTGGAAACAACTGGTCAGAAGGATCTTCAGATCAATCAATAACTGTGACGACATCAGGTGTATATACGGTGACCTATACGGATCCATCAGGATGCTCTGCAACTTCTGCTCCATTTACCGTACTGGTCAATCCCAACCCGAGTTCACCAAGCATTACAGCAAGTGGTCCCATTACGTTCTGTGATGGACAAACGGTATTACTTACGTCATCTCAAGGAACAGGTAATGTTTGGTCTGATGGTTCAACAAGTCAGAATAATCCAATAACGGTTTCAGGATCATACACGGTTGAATATACTGATGCAAATGGCTGTTCTTCTATATCTGATGCGACTGTCGTAACGGTAAATCCATTACCAAATGTAAATGGCGGATCTGACCAATCCATTTGTGAAGGGGGTGAAGTGATCTTATCTGGAAGTGGAGCTTTGTCATTTACTTGGGATAATGGAGTTCTTGATGGCGTACCGTTCACACCAACAGCAACGGCTACCTACACTGGAACAGGTCTTGACGCAAATGGATGTAGCAATTCAGATCAAGTTACAGTTACAGTGAACGCACTACCAACAATTACAATGGCCACCATAGACAGTGTTTGTTTGGATGCCGATGCATTTGAATTGCTTATTGCTACTCCAACAGGAGGATCATACGCAGGACCGGGAGTTTCCAATAATGAGTTCAACGCAGCAAATGCAGGTGTTGGTATACATTCAGTAAGCTATTCCTACACAGACGCTAATGGTTGTGCCAATTCGGAAACCATAGACATCGAAGTTGTAGAATGTACAAATAGTATCATCGAAACAGCAGCAGTTCCTTTTGAAATTTATCCAAACCCGACAAACAAAAACATCCATATTGAATTAAATGGCTTGTTTAGCTATGAGCTTTTGGATCCGAAAGGCAGGTTGCTCATCGATGGTTCTGCCAATTCGACAATTGATCTGAATGTAGCATTTTTCGAGTCTGGAATATACTTTGTGAAAGTTACTCAAGATCAAAAAACGTATACTGTACGAATCATTAAACAATAAACAATACTCAATCACCAAAAGACCCTTCATTTGAAGGGTTTTTTTTTGCTTAACTTTAACGTATATTTTTATTACATGAAATCCATTCTCACTATTTTTTGTAGCCTAATGACATTTATGATTATGGCTCAAACCTCTGGTAATCCTTGTGATTCTATATTTATCCATTCTTGTCAACCAAATGCAACAGGCATACAAATTGAGGTGGTAACATCAAATCATTCACTGGATATCATTAGTTACCCAGGCTTTGTTTTATTGGCTGAAAATGGAGATACTATTGCCGTGGAAGAAGTTGATTATTTTGGAATTGGTTGGAACGAACAAACCCATATACTTCATATCATAAACCAACCATCATTACCTTCAAACGCTACCCTTGAGCTTCACAGTCATTTTTATGATTCTTTAAGATGTTCTTGGAGTTTGACATTGGGTTCTTCTCAGCTTACCGAACAAGAAGATGAAACTGTTCAAATAATTCCAAACCCAGCAAAAGAATGGATACAAATAAGCCATTCACCTGGTGTACATCCACTAGAAATAAAAATTTTCAATGCTCTAGGTGAAGCAATGGAATTTAATAGAAATGAACCATTTATTGACGTTTCGATATTTTCAAAAGGACTTTACTACATTGAATACTTCATTGGGAATCAATTCAGGAGAAGTAAGTTTCTTATTCAATAAGCATGAAAAATCAATATCACTCAAACTGGAACATAATCTTACTTCTTGTGCTTTTTCCAGTTACTCAGCTCTACTCACAAGACCTTACAAAATATGTCAACCCATTTGTAGGAACAAGTAAGATGGGGCATGTTTTTCCTGGAGCAACCGTTCCTTTCGGAATGGTACAGCTCAGTCCACAAACCAATTTTGAGGTCATGCATCAGGAGGATGGGTCATATAACAAAAAGACTTATGAATACTGTGCTGGTTATCAATATCGAGACACGACTATCATCGGTTTTTCTCATACTAATTTTAGTGGCACAGGACATTCAGATCTAGGTGATTTATTAGTCATGCCAACAATTGGAGAGCTGGTTTTGGAACCCCTTAAAAGAGATTCTGGAGAGAAAGGGTTTTACTCCTTCTTTTCTCATGACCAGGAAGAAGCATCACCCGGATATTATAAAGTAAAGCTGAAAAGCTATGACATTACTGCAGAACATACCACGACTGAACGTGTTGGTTTTCATCAATACACATTCCCAAAGTCAAAAGATGCCCATATTATTCTCGACATGGTCTACAACGTATATCATCACGACAACAAGAATGTTTGGACCTTTATTCGTGTAGAGAATGATTCTCTAATTACAGGATATAGACAAACCAAGGGTTGGGCAAGAACAAGAACCGTTTATTTTGCCATGTCTTTTTCGAAACCATTTAAATCCTACGGACACGAAAAATACGACAGCATAGTATATGATGGCTTCTACCGGCGCTTTGATCAAGAAGAAAACTTTCCTGAAATGGCAGGAAAAGACATTCGAGCCTACTTTAATTTTGACACTGAAGAAAATGAAAAAATTAGTATTCGCATGGCACTTTCTTCTGTGAGTACAAATGGAGCATTAAATAACCTAAATACCGAAATTCCTGAATGGGATTTTGAAAAAATAAAACAGCAAGCCAAAAACAAATGGAATAGGGAGCTTTCTAAAATTCAAGTAGAAATGATGGACCCAAGAGAAAAAGTGACTTTTTATACAGCGCTGTACCATACGAACCTCTCTCCCATTCTATACGAGGACGTGGACGGCAAATACCTTGGATTGGATCAAAACATTCACGAATCGGGAGGATTTACAAATTATACCATATTCTCCTTATGGGACACCTATAGAGCATTGCATCCTTTGTTTAATATTACACAACCCGAACGAAATAACGACATGATTAAATCGATGCTGGCGCATCATGATCAAAGTGTTCATCACATGTTACCTATATGGAGTCATTATGGTAATGAAAACTGGTGCATGATAGGCTATCATGCTACTTCTGTGATTGCGGATGCAATGGTCAAAAACGTGGGTAATTTTAACCATCAGCGGGCACTGAAAGCTTGTACCAATACAGCTAACGTTAGATATTTTGATGGATTAGGCGATTATATAGACTACAAATATGTTCCTGACGACAAAAGCCATTCATCGGTGTCGAAAACTTTAGAATATGCATACAACGATTGGTGTATCGCCCAAATAGCAGCTAAAGCCGAAAATTCAGAGACGACTGCAGAGTACATGAAGCGATCGGAATACTATAAAAACGTTTTTGACACAAGATCTGGGTTTATGCGGCCGAAAATGTCCGATGGTTTATTCCGGAAAAATTTCGACCCTATGGATACCCATGGTCAAGGATTTATTGAAGGTAATGCATGGAACTATGGCTTGTACGTTCCTCAAGATCTCGAAAATATGGTAGAGCTCATGGGAGGGAAAAAGCAGTTCAGATACCACCTTGATTCTTTGTTCGCGATGGAAATTGCCGATAAATACATTGATCAACACGAGGACATTACAAGAGATGGAATTATAGGAAACTATGTGCACGGCAATGAACCTGGACACCACATCCCATACCTATACAATTGGACAGACAAACCCTACAAAACCCAGGAGCGCGTCAGGACCATCCTAAAAGCCATGTATGGACCCTCGGAAGACGGACTCTGTGGCAATGACGATGCTGGACAAATGAGTGCGTGGTATGTTTTTAGCTCATTGGGTTTTTATCCAGTAACTCCCGGATCAGAATACTATGCAGTTGGTAGCCCTTTGGTCAAGAGTGCTCAAATTCAATTGCCAAATGGAAAAATTCTGAACCTGAAAGCTGAAAATCAGAGCCCAATAAACATCTATGTTCAGGATGTCATATTGAACGGCAGGTCTCTAAAAGACCACCAGATAAAACACAGAGACATCTTGCAAGGAGGTGAGCTACTCTTTAAAATGAACAACAAACCAATATACTAATTTTTTTACCTTTACAACAAACTCAAAAAAAATGAAAAACACACTTATTCTCTTTTTATTTAGCTCATCTCTTATGGCATTTGCTCAGCAAAGCCATAAGTTCTTTGACAGCCTTGCCAATGAACTCGTATCCAATACAACGATTCCTTCTGTAGTCTTTAGCTACATCACTCCCGATACCTGTTTGTATGGGGTTGCCGGTGTCAATAACTTGAACGACAAAAAAGAAATCCAGCTCACAGATAAATTCAGTCTCGGATCCAATACTAAGGCCATAACCGCTCTAATAGCTATGAAAATGGTTGAAAAAGGACAGATCAGTATGGACACTAAGCTTTTGGACCTCATTCCATCCTTAAAAAAGGAAATTAAAAAAACATACCGAAAAATCACCTTGGGTGAGCTGCTTTCGCATCGTGCTCACGTAAAAGCATACACTGCAGGAGAAGATTATGAAAACTTTCCAGAGGAACTTCCCGAAAATCTTATTGAACAACGTGAAATTTTTGTAAAACATGTACTAAATCAAGATCCTGTAGTTTCTGAGCTATCATTTAACTATTCAAATGCTGGATATGTGATTGCGAGCCATATGATGGAGATTGCGGCAGATAAAAGCTACGAAGAGCTCGTCGATGATTTTATGAAAGAAATGGGAAATGACTACTATTTTGGATTGGCCAATAGAGAAGATGCAACGGCTCCCTCAGGATATTGGATGGAAGGTGAAATTTGGACAGAAATTGGGCCTGATCATGAATACAGCGGTGTCCCAGAGCTGATGAATGCCGCAGGAATGCTTTCCATGAATATTGTTGACTATTCAAAGCTCATACAAATGCAACTCAAGGGACTTAATGGTGCAGACACTTATATCTCTGCAGAATCTATGCATACCCATCATTTCGGCATTGAGAATTACGCTTACGGTTGGATAAACGCCGTTCAAAATGGTTTAAAATTTAGTACACATGACGGAAGCCTAAGCACTAATCACTGCCATACACTTATTATTCCTAAACTTTCTTGTGCAATTACAATTATGTTCAATTCTGACTTACCCGAGCATGTTCAAGCCATGAAAAAACTAGAGCAAGATGTTTTGAAAGAAATGCTACGTTAAAAAATTAAGTTTAAATACTTCTCTTATGAACATAAACCAGTCCATTGAAAAACCCATAAAACGAGGCTGGTTGCGGAAGAAAATCGGCCGTGAATATTTTATTTTCAAAAGAT
>Ga0206131_10001609_pt1 | contig 28828 bp, 24 predicted proteins | sample Helgoland_Spring_FD_148636 | JGI IMG/M metagenome (GOLD analysis project Ga0206131, IMG submission 148636) | Pelagic subsurface seawater microbial communities from Kabeltonne, Helgoland, North Sea - Helgoland_Spring_Bloom_20160517_1 | ecosystem: Environmental > Aquatic > Marine > Epipelagic ...
GGTCAGCTCGATCTCGCCGTCCAGCCGGTCGACCACCGCGGTCATCATCCGCGATCCGAACCCGCCGCTCCGCGTCCCCCCGCCCGCACCGGTCGGCGCCGCCCCCGGGACGACTCCCCGCCCCTGGTCGGCGACGATCAGCCGGAACCGGCGGCGATGCTGGTCGAGACAGATGTCGATCGGCCCGACCTCACCCGCATAGGCATATTTGGTCGCGTTGATGACGAGTTCGGCCAGCACCAGCCCGACGCTCACCGCACGATCGGTCGGGACGAGTACCGGCGCCAGGTCGACGTTCATCCGGCTGCCCCAGCCATCCCCCAGCGATCCCCGCAGATCATCGATCAGGTCGCCCAGATACCGCGACAGGTCGATCGATTCGATCTGGTCGTCGCGATACAGGCGGCGGTGGACCAGCGCGACCGCGGACAGCCGCGACTGCGCTTCGGCGAGCGACGCGGCCACCTCCCCCGGCCCGGCGGCGCGCGCCTGCATCGACAGGAAGGCCGACACGAGCTGGAGGCTGTTCTGGACACGATGGTCGACCTCCTTCATCAGCAGGTCCTTCTGCGCGAGCAACGCGTCCTTGTCTGCGAGCGACCGGGTCAACCGGTCGTTCAACTCGTCGATCCGCTGGCGCCGCGACGCCTCGTCGATCGTCCGGCGCAATTTGTGCGCGGCCTCGATCTCTTCGAGCGTCCAGCCCCGCGATTCACCGCGCACCGTCTGGGTCCATGACGCGAACGATGCGCGCGGGGTCAGCGGCGCGGACTCCCCACCGGCCGCCGCCTTGTGCGGGTTGCCCGCCCATTCGACCGTCTGCACCTGTTCGGCGCGCAGCCACAGCAGCATCGCGCCGTCATCGCCGAGCGGGATCGCGAGCAGGCCGCTGGCGCTCGCCGTCATGTCGTCCGCATCGTCGAACTGGGTCACCAGCGACGATGTGGCGAACGGTTCCAGCGTCGGGCGGCGGCGCAGCCAGCGGACGATCTCGCGCAGGTCGCGCGGGTCGGGGCAATGGCCATAGCCGTCGATGTCGTTCCCGTGCGCGAAGACCAGCCCGTCCCCGTCGAGCATCGCCATCAACGCCGCCGATCCGTCGCGCACCTCGGCGCGCAGCCCGCGCGCACCGGTGATGATCGGCAGGATCGCGTCCGCTGCCGAACTCAGCCGCAACCGTTCGCGATAGGCATTGGCATCCTCCTTCGCGCGCACCTGCCGCGCGAAGATTCCCGCCAGCGTCGATGCGGTCAGCCGGATCTCGCGCGGCATCAGCCGGGGTTCGCGGTGGTGGCACGCGACCAGCCCCCATAATTGGCCGTCCTTGACGATCGAAATCGATGCCGATGCGCCGACCCCCATATTGTGGAGATACTGGATATGGATCGGCGATACGCTGCGCGTCGCGACATCGCTGAGATCGGTGTCGCGATACGCGGCGGGGCGGATCGGTTGCGGCGTGTAGCCGATGTCGGGGATCGCGCGCGTGCGGTTGCGGATATACAGCGCGCGCGCCTGTTTGGGGATGTCGGTCGCGGGGAAATGATGGTTCAGGAACGATCCGATCGCCGGGTCGCTATCCTCCGCGACCACGCGCCCGGCATCGTCGTCGAGGAACCGGTAGATCATCACCCGGTCGAATCCCGTCAGCGCGCGGAACGCGACCGCGGCGCGACGGCACAGGGCAGCGACATCGACCGCGCGTTCGAACGCCCCGGCGGTCGTTTCGAGCCAGTGGAGCGATGCCCCCGCGGTCAGGGGATCGCCCGCCGCCTCCAGTTCGACGATCACCCGGTCACCCGACCGGTGAACGGCGATGTCGAACCGGCCCGCAGCGGTGTCGATCGCCCCGGCACCGGCATCCATCCCGGGACCTGCCGCCGCCCCGGTGCCAATCACTCCGGGGGTTGCCGCATCGAACGATGGTGCGCCGCCATCGGGCCAGACCAGATCGTCGATCGATGCGTCCAGCCACGTATCGCCGAATGCGGGCTCCAGCGCCCCGGCGCCCGCGATCACCCGCCGCGTCGCGGCGTCGACGATCAGGATCAGGCCATGCGGCTGGATCGACCCGGGGATGTGGATCGGTTCGCGATCGCAGTCGGTCAGGTCGATAGCCATCGCCACATCAGGATTCGACACCATCAACTCACTCCAACGCCGCGGGTTTTTACCTCGCATGCCGCTACCGTTGCGACAATTAACGCAGGTTATATGACCGGCAGAATCGCCCGACCGCGCCGGTCCCGTCGGTTACGCGCCGCGCACGTCCGCCATCAGCGCGGCATCGACATCGCGCGCGGTCAGGATCGCGATGTCGCCGGTCGCCTCCAGAATCACGAACGCCGCCTCGCGCGGGTCGGCGATACCGGCCTGGCGCAGCTTGGCGAGCAGGTCCGCGCGGGTCACCCGTCCGGTCTTCAGCGCCCGGTCGATGAACGCCCCGTCGCGGATCAACAGCAACGGCTCGTTTTCGATCAGATGACGGACGCGCGGCGATCGCCGGGCCAGCGTCAACGCCACCTGCGCCCCGATCAGGACCGTCATCGCCACCATCGCCTGGACGAAGGCTATGCCATCGCTCGACGACGCCGCGCTGGCGAGCAGCGATCCCGTCGCCAGCGTCACGACGAAATCGAACGCGGTCATCTTCGACAGCGACCGCGCGCCCGACAGGCGCACCAGCGTCACCACCCACGCCAGCGCCGCCAGCGAAAAGACGACCGCGCGGATCACCGCGTCGATCGCGGCGCCCTCCGTCATCGCGCCCGCGATGGTGGCATCACCAATCGCGTCGCCGGATCGCCCGCCGCGATCAGCGTCCCGCGCTCACCCATTGCGCGACCTCGACCGCGACCTGGTTCGCCGCCTGGTTCAGCGCGGTCCCCGATGTCGTCGCATCGATGGTCGCGACGGGCACCCGTGCCTCGAACCGGCGTTTTTCGACATTGGTCTTGCCCGCGCGGGTCAGCGCCGCGTCGAACGTCACCACCGCCTGCCGCGTCGCCGCATCGATCCCGAACATCCGCAACTCGCCGCCCAGCGACGCACTGGGATCATCGGCCGATTCGATCGTCGACAGCACGACCATGTTGGCGCGCGCGGTCAGCGTGTCCGACACCAGTCGCGCGAACAGCCGCGCGGGCGGTTCGGACCAGGTCGCATCCTTGACATAGGCGATCGTCGTCGGGGTTTCTTGCACGGGCACCCGCGCGGTGGCGAGCGCGGCGGGCGTCGTCGGCACCTTGACGAAGATCGACGCGGCGGTCGCCGAATTCTGCTGCGTGCCGACCGCGGGGCCGTTCGCCGCCTCGATCGTCAGCAGTTGCGGCGGCGGCTTCGCCCCGAAACTGATGCAACCGCTCAGCGACAGCGCCGCACCGACGATCAGCGCGGGGGGGAGAAGGCGTGTCTTCATGGTCACTTGCCCTTGTAGTCGGGGAGTTTCGACGACCCGATCAGCGATCCGGCGCCCTGCTGGTCGACCTTTTCGGCGATCGACGACAGCGCCGATGCCGTCGTGCGCAGGTCGCGGACCAGCCGGTTCGCCTCCGGAATCGTCTGGGTGGAGAAGGTCTTGAGGCCGGGGCGCGCATCCTGGATCGCGCCGTTCAGCGTTTCCGCGCTCTGCTGCGCGGCGGCGATCGCCTGGTTCAGGTTCTTCATCGCGGGCTGGACGTCGTCGGCCAGCACCCCGTTGGTCGTATCGGCCAGCTGGCCGATCGATTGCGCCGCATCGCCCGCCTGCTGGATCGCGACCCGCGTCTGCGCCAGCGTCGCCGCGATTTCCGGCCCGCGATCGGCCAGCGCGTCGGACAGGCGGTTGGTGTTGTCGAGGATGCCCGCGATCGACACCTGGTTACGATCCGACAATAACCCCGTCAGCCGTTCGGTCAGCGTCGACAACCGCTCGAGCAGCTGCGGCGCCGAATTCAGAATCGCGCCCAGCCCGCCCTGTTTCGTCGGGATCACCGGCACGCCATAGGGGCAGACCTGCGAACTGGCGTTTTCGGGGCAGGCGATCGGGGCTGCCCCCTTGCGTGCGCCATCCAGCGACACCTGGCTGACTCCGGTGAAGCCGACGCCCGAAATCGACGCGGTCGTCCCCTCCAGCACCGGCGTCTTGTCGCTGACGCTGATGCGGACGCGGACGAACTGCGGATCGTTCTTCCACAGCGCGATTTCCTTCACCTGACCCGATGGCACGCCCGAAAACGTGACCGCGGAGCCCTTGGCGATGCCATCGACGCTCTGCTTGAAGAAGATGTCATACTCCTTCTCGCTCGCGCCCCCCAGCCGGGCGATCCACACGGTGAAGATCGCCAGCACCGCCAGCAGGATCAGCACCACGGCGCCGACGAGGACATGGTTAGAACGGGTTTCCATCAGCGTGTCCCTGGTATTGGCTCGGCGTCGGTGTCGGCATCGCGGGGGATGTCGTCAGCGTCGATAGTGGTAGGCGATGCGGCTTGCCGAACGGCGGTCGCCCGATCGGGCCGCATCTCGGCCGTGATATCGTCCCTGCCCGCCAGCGCCGCGCGCCCGCGCGGGCCGTTGAAATATTCCTGGATCCACGGGTGGTCCATCGCCAGCAGTTCGTCGATCGTGCCGACCGCGATCACCTTCTTGTCGGCGAGCACCGCGACCCGGTCGCAGATCGCGTACAGCGTATCGAGGTCGTGGGTGATCAGGAACACCGTCAGCCCCAGCGTCCGCTGCAACCCGCGGATCAGGTCGTCGAACGCCGCCGCGCCGATCGGGTCGAGCCCCGCGGTCGGTTCGTCGAGGAACAACAGTTCGGGGTCGAGCGCCAGCGCGCGCGCGACGCCCGCGCGCTTCTTCATGCCGCCCGACAGTTCGGACGGGAATTTCGGCCCCGCATCGGCGGGCAGCCCGGTCATCACGACCTTGTACGACGCGATTTCGTCGAGCAGCGCCTGGTCGAGCTGCGGGTAGAATTCGCGAAGCGGCACCTGGACGTTTTCGGCCACGGTCAGCGTCGAAAACAGCGCGCCGCCCTGGAACAGGATGCCCCAGCGTTTGCGGATGTTCGTCGCCTCGGTCGGGTCGCGATCGATCGTGGGTTCGCCGAAGACGGTGATCTCGCCCGCATCGGGGGTCTGCAGCCCGATGATCGATCGCATCAGCACCGATTTGCCCGTGCCCGATCCGCCGACCACCCCGATGATCTCGCCGCGGCGGACCTGCAGGTCGAGGTTTTCGTGGACGACCTGTTCGCCGAAACTGTTCACCAGCCCGCGGACGTCGATCACGATGTCGCGATCCCGGTCCCGGACTTGGCCCCGGCCCTGCTCGTCGATGCGCGTGTCCACCGCCATCAGTTCCACCCCAGCCAGGTGAAGAACACCGCGAAGAACGCATCGAGCACGATGACGAGGAAGATCGCCTGGACGACCGCGGCGGTGGTGCGCAGCCCGACCTGTTCGGCATTCGCCTCGACCTGCATCCCCTGGAAACAGCCCGCGACCGCGATGATCGCGCCGAAGACGGGCGCCTTGATCAGCCCGACGTACAGGTCGGTGATCGGCACGACCTCGCGGATCCGCTGGACGAACGTCACCGGCGGGATCCCCAGCGTCAGCCACACCAGCAACCCGCCCCCGATCAGCGCGATCAGCGACGAATAAAACCCCAGCAACGGCATCAGCAGGATCGCCGCCAGCGTCCGCGGCACGACCAGCGCCTCCATCGGCGACACGCCGATCGTGCGCATCGCATCGATCTCCTCGGTCAGCTTCTGCGTCCCGATCTGCGCCGCGAACGCCGATCCCGATCGCCCCGCGACCATGATCGCGGTCATCAACACGCCCATTTCGCGCAACGTCAGCCGCCCGACCAGGTTGATCGTGAACACCTCCGCCCCGAACTGGCGCAGCTGCACCGCGCCCTGTTGCGCGATGACGATCCCGATCAGGAAACTCATCAGCCCGACGATCCCCAGCGCGGCGACCCCGACATTGTCGAACTGCTGGACGACCGCGTTGAACCGGAACCGGCGCGGATGGCGCGCGACCGCGACGAACGCCATCGTCGTCGCGCCCAGGAACCCCAGCAACCCGTACAAGGTATGGACGGTGGTGGTCGCCGCCTCGCCGACTTCGCCCAGCAACCGGGTCAGCGCATTGCCGTTATGCGGGCGCATCGTCACCGGCTGCGCCGATTCGACGACCTGATCGAACAATTGCTGGTCGTCCTCGCCGAGCCCCTCGACCACAGCGCCACGGCGCTCGGCGAAGCGATGGACGATCCACGCCCCCACCGTATCGATCCGCTCGACCGCGCTCAGGTCGACGCGGCCGACATCGCCCTCGATCGCGTCGAGCCGGTTGGGCAGGTCACCCAGCAACCGCAGCGACAGGTCGCCGGTGAAGCGCAGCGTACCGCCGCCGTCGCTGATCTGCTCGAAATCGGGCTTGGCGCTCATCGCCCGCTTCATGGGCGAAACCGGCGGCGACGGCAAGACGAATGCTGGCCGCGACCAAGCGTTTACCGCGCCATCCCGGGTTAGAGCAGCACGTCGACCGCATGGATCGCCAGCCCGACCATCCCGCCGACCAGCGTCCCGTTGACGCGGATATATTGCAGGTCGCGCCCGACCGCATTTTCCAGCCGCCGCGTGATCGTGTCCGCGTCCCAGCTGTGGACGGTCTCGGACACCAGCCGCACGATCGCATCGCCGTAATCCGCCGCGATGCCGACCGCGGTGCGCCGCACGAACCGGTTGATCGTCGTCGCCAGTCGCCGGTCGCTCGCCAGCGTCTCGCCCAATTGGCGCAGGACATCGCCCAGCCGCCCCGCCATCGCGGCCTCGGGATCGCGCGCGATCCCCAGCAACATCGTGCGCGCCTGTTCCCACAAGCCATCGAGCCATTGCTGCATCGCCGGATTGTCGATCAGGTCGCGTTTCAGCGTCTCGACCCGCTCGCGCATCGCAGGGTCGTGGCGCAGGTCCCAGGCGAACCGGTCGAGCCCCTCCTCCGCCTTGATCCGCAACGGGTGCTGCGGATCGTCGGCCATGTCGGCGAGCAGTTTGTCGAGCCCCCCGATCAACCGGTCGGCCACCGCCTCGTCCAGCCCGGTCCAGCGCAGCACCGATCCGGCGCGGTCGTGGACGATCTGGCGGATCAGATGATCGTTGGTCGACAGCGCGTCCGATGCCCAGCGGATCGTCGCGCCGAGCAGCGGGGTGTGGCGCCCCTCCTTCATCGCCGCGTCGAGCAATTGCCCCAGGATCGGCGCGATCTCGGTACGGCGCAGCTGGCCCGCGACCGCGCCCTTCACCATGCCGCCCAGCCGTTGCGGGTCGAGCCCTTCGAGCACCTGCGCGACCAGCTTCGACGCGCCGTGGCGGAACTGGCCGCCCGCGCCCTCGGGCGGATCGGTCAGCCAGCGCGCGATCGCGCCTGCCACGTCCAGCCGCCGCATCCGCCGCGCGACGACGCGGGGAATCAGGAAATTGTCGCGGAGGAACTGCGCCAGCTGGTCGCCGATCCGGTCCTTGTTGCGCGGCACGATCGCGGTGTGCGGGATCGGCAGGCCCAGCGGGTGGCGGAACAGCGCGGTCACCGCGAACCAGTCGGCCAGCCCGCCGACCATCGCCGCCTCACTGAACGCCTGGACATAGCCCCACCACGGCGCGCCGCCCGCCAGCTGGTGACGACTGAACAGGAACAGCCCCGCCATCGCGACCAGCAACGCGGTGGCGATCAGCCGCATCCGGACCAGCGCCGGGGGGGCCGCTTCGCGGGCGGCGGCGCTGGCAATCGGCATCATCGGGTTGAAAAGCCCCGGGCGGCGGTTTTGTTCACCGCGTCATTCGGCGGGCACGCCGCCCTCGCCCTCGTCATGCCGCCCGATCCGCGGCGCGACCGGCCCCAGCACCGGGCGCCGCGGCCCGTCGATCGCCACGACGTCGCTGCCATCGTCGCCGGGACGGAAGGTCAGCAGCCGCCGCCCGATCCGCATCCCGATCGCACGCTCGACACCCACCGCCAGGCTGAAGCTCGACGGCACGATCAACAAGGTCAGGACGGTCGACAGGATCAGCCCGCCCATCACCGTGACGCTCATCGGCGCGCGGAACGATCCGTCCCCCGTCAGCGACAACGCGGTCGGCACCATCCCTGCGACCATCGCGACGGTCGTCATCACGATCGGCTGCGCGCGCTTGTGGCCTGCGTCCATGATCGCCTCGAACTTGGCGACGCCATGGCCCATCTCCTCCAGCGCGAAATCGACGAGCAGGATCGAATTCTTCGCGACGATCCCCAGCAGCATCAACAGCCCGATATAGACCGGCAACGACACCGACATCCCCGCGATCCACAGCGCGATACACGCCCCCAGCGGCGCCAGGAACAGCGACCCCAGGTTGACGAAGGGCGGCAGGAACCGGCGATACAACAGCACCAGCACCGCGAACAGCAGCAGGAATCCCGCCGCGACCGCGGTGATGATGTTCATGACCAGCTCGCCCTGCGCCTTCGACTGGCCGACGGTCAGGCGGCTGACCCCGACGGGCATGTTCTTCATCGCGGGCAGCGCCTCGATCTTCTTCATCGCCTCGCCCTCGATCACGCCGGGGGCCAGGTCGGCGCCGACGGTCAGCTGGCGTTGCTGCGCGATGCGGTCGATCTGCGTCGGTCCGGCGCCGAAGCCGATGTCCGCGACCACCTTCAGCGGCACCGATCCGCCCGATTGCGTCGGCACGGGCAGGTTTTCGATCGTCGACAGCTTCTGCCGCGCATCCTGCGCCAGCGCGACGCGGATCGGGATCTGGCGGTCGCTCAACGAAAAGCGCGCGCTGTTCTGGTCGATGTCGCCCAGCGTCGCGACGCGGATCGCGTTCGACAGGGTGCTGGTCGTGACGCCCAGATCGGCGGCGAGGTCGAGCCGCGGCGTGATGACGATCTCGGGTCGTTCCAGCCCGCCCTCGACGCGGGGCGCGCGCACGACCTTCAGCTTCGACATCTGCGCGACCAGTGTATCGGCGGTCGCCTGCAGCGTGCGCGGATCGTCGCCCCCCAGCGTCAGGCTGAGATCGCGGGTGCTGCCGCCCCAGCCGTTCTGGTTACGGAACGACACGCGCGCATCGGGGATCGCCGCGAGTTGCGGGGCGAGCGCGCGTTCGAACTCGACGCTGGTCTGCTTGCGGTCCTTGCTCAGCATCGCGGTCGCCCGCCCGCTGGCGACGAAGGATCGCTGATAGACCGAATCGACGATCGGTTGCTGGCGCAGTATCTGTGCGACCTGGTCGGTGACCCGCTTGGTCTGGGCCAGCGTCGATCCCGGCGGCAGTTCGATCAGCGCGGTACTGCGATCGCGATCCTGCGGCGGCTGGAATTCCTGCGGCAATTTGGCGAAGATCAGCACGGTCAGGATCAGCGCGACGAAGGCCATGCCCATCACCCAGACCCGGTGATCGCGCAGCATCGACGTCAGCCACCGCCACCCGCCCTTCGCCGCGGCGCGTTGCTGCGCGCTCTGGTCGAGCGTCCAGCGCAGCGTCCGCATATAGGTGCGCATGATGACGCCGTCCTTGCCCTCGACATGCCCCCCGGCTTTCAGGAAATAGGCCGCGATCATCGGCGTGATCAGCCGCGCGACGCCCAGGCTCATCAGCACCGCGGCGACGACGGTCAGCCCGAAATTCTTGAAATACTGCCCCGAAATGCCCGGCATCACCGACACCGGCATGAACACCGCGACGATCGACATCGTCGTCGCCAGCACGGCCAGCCCGATCTCGTCGGCGGCATCGATCGATGCCTGATAGGCGGATTTGCCCATCCGCATATGGCGCACGATATTCTCGATCTCGACGATCGCATCGTCGACCAGCACACCGGCCACCAGGCTGAGCGCCAGCAACGTCATGTTGTTCAGGCTGAACCCCAGCAGGTCCATGAACCAGAAGGCGGGGATCGCCGACAGCGGGATCGCCAGCGCCGAAATCGCGGTCGCGCGCCAATCGCGCAGGAACAGGAACACGACGACGACGGCCAGCACCGCGCCCTCGATCATCGCCTCGATCGCGCCTTCATACTGGACCTCGGTGTCGTAGACGCCGGTCGACAGCAGCTTGAACTGCACCTTGGGGTTGCGCTTCGTCAGTTCGGCGAGCTTCTTTTCGACCTCGTGGAACACGGTGACGTCGGATGCGCCCTTGGTCCGCTGGAAATCGAAACTGATGACCTGCCGCCCGTTCACCGCGGACAGCGACGTCTGTTCGGCGTTCGAATCGCGCACGTCCGCGATGTCGGACAGCCGCACGGTCCGCCCGCCGCCGGTCGAGATCAGCGTATCGCCCAGCGCATAGGCGTCGGCGGCATTGCCCAGCACGCGCACCGCCTGTTCGGACCCGGCGATTTCCGCCTTGCCGCCGGTCGCGTTCAGGTTGGTCTGGCGCAGCTGGGTGTTGATCGTGTTCGCGGTCAGGCCATAGGCCTGGAGCTTGGCGGGATCGAGGATCACGCGGATTTCGCGGGTCACGCCGCCGTTGCGCTGGACCCCGCCGATGCCGGGGATCGACAGCAGCGACTTGGTCACCGTGTCGTCGATATACCAGCTCAGCTGTTCGACCGTCATGTCGGTCGCGATCGCCGAAAAACTCGCCACATCGTTGCTGGTCGTGTCGACCCGCCCGATCTGCGGTTCCAGGATGCCGTCGGGCAGGTTGCCGCGGATCTGCGTGATCTGGTCGCGCAGGTCGTTGACGACCCGGTCGATGTTGGTGCCGATCGCGAACTGGACCGACGTCGTCGAATTCCCCTCGCGCACGGTCGAGCGGATTTCGTCGATCCCCTGGATGCCGCGGGCCGCCGCCTCGACGCGCTTGGTGACCTGCGTCTCCAGTTCGCTCGGCGCCGCGCCCGGCTGGCTGATCGTGACATAGGCGACGGGGAAATCGATGTCGGGCTGTTCGTTGACGTCCATCCGCATGAAGCTGACGATGCCCGCCAGCGTCAGCGCCAGAAAGAGGACGATCGGGACGATCGGGTTGCGGATCGACCAGGCGGAGATGTTGCGAAAGCCCATGGCGGATCAGCTCGCTTTCTGCGCGACGGGTTTCACCTTTTGCCCCGGCGCCAGGAACGCGCCCGCGGACCCGACGACGCGTTCGGTGCCGTTCAGCCCGCCCGTCACCGACACGCCGTTGTCGGTCACCTGGCCCACCGTCACGTCGCGGCGGACGACCTTGTTATCGGGCCCGACGATATAGACGTAATTGCCCGCGCGATCGCTCTGGACCGCCGATTCGGGCAGCTGCGGGACACTGGCCGCACCGCTGGTGATCCGCGCCTCGGCAAAGCCGCCGGGGCGCAGGCCGGGGGCGTATTTCAGCGCGACCCGCGCGATCCCCTGGCGCGATTGCGGGTCGATGACCGGCGATACCTGCCACACCTGCCCGGTGAAGCGGTCGCTCGACCCGACCGGGGTCACGACCGCGGTCGCGCCGACGTGCATCGTCGCCAGATCCTGTTCGCTCATCTGCGCGCGCAATTCCATCTCGCCGCCCTTGGCCATGCGGAACAACATCCCCGTGCCCGCGCTGACGACCTGCCCGGGTTCGACGTTGCGCGCCAGCACCAGCCCCGCGGCGGGGGCGCGGATGTCGAGCCGCCCGTTGCGCGCCTGCGCCTCGCGCAATTGCGCCTGCGCGACCTTCACCCGCGCGGCGGCGGCGGACAGCGTCGCCTGTTTGCGCTGCAGATCGGCCTTCGACACGAAGCCGCGATCGACCAGCTGCGCCGACCGGTCGAGTTCGGACTGGGCGATCGTCTGGTCCGACCGCGCCACCGCGACCTGCGCCGCGAGCGACTGGGCGGTTTCGTTCTGGACCGACCGGTCGACGGTGGCGAGCACCTGTCCCGCCGCGACCCATTGGCCCGGCTGGACGCGCACCGCGGTCACCATCCCGCCCTCGCCCGCGACGCCGACGGGCATGTCGACGCGCGCCGCGATCGTGCCCGTCGCACTCACGACGTGATCGACGGTGCTGCGACCGGGGACGATGACGCTGACGCTGGGCATTTGTTCGGCGACCGGCTTGGCCGCGGCATCGGGCTTCTTGTCGCGCCCGAACACGCCCCAGCCCAGGATCGCGAGCAGCACGACCGCGACGACCGCGATCACGATGTTGCGCTTGCGCCGCCGCCCCTCGCCGTCGAAATCGGGGCCAGCAAGGCCGGGCAGCGCCGCCTGTTCGTCCTGGCCGATGGTGCGCGTTTCGTAATTCATGCCCGTCGTCGTCCCCGTACCGCCTCCGGTGCCATCCCGCAGGACGCCCCGATCGCTGTATTATATGAATAGGTCACCGGGCTCAAGTCCCTTCCGCGCCGATCCGACCATGCGGGAACGCGCGCGTTTGCGCAACAAAGCCGGGACGTTCAGCAAGTGTTGATCTAGGATAGGGCAATCGCCCGGTCGTAGTGACCCATGACATAAAGGAATTAGGCCGATGCGTTCTTCGATGACTGCGGCGCTGGCGCTCGCACTGCCGCTGACCGTGGCCGCGACCCCGGCGACGGCACAGACCGCGCCCACCACCGTCGAACCGATGGTGCCCGCGACCGGCACGGTGCTCGACGTCAGTGCGGAGGGGCGCACCACCCGCGTTCCCGACCTCGCGACGATTCGCGCCGGTGTCGTCAGCCAGGCGCCGACGGCGGCGGTCGCGCTCGCCGACAATGCGCAGCGGATGACGCGCGTGCTGGCAGCGCTCAAGAAGGCGGGCACCGCCGACCGCGATATCGCGACGTCGACGGTCGGGCTCAGCCCGCAATATCGCTACGCCGACAACCAGCCGCCGGTCATCACCGGCTATCAGGCGACCAACACCGTGACGATCCGGTTCCGCGATGTCGCGCGGTCGGGCAGCGTGCTCGATGCGCTGGTCGCGCAGGGCGCGAATCAGATCGACGGGCCGAACCTGTCGATCGACAATCCCGACGCCGCGCTGGACGAGGCGCGCGCCGATGCGTTGAAGCGCGCGCGCACCCGGGCCGATCTCTACGCCCGCGCCGCGGGGATGCGGGTCGCGCGGATCGTCTCGATCAACGAAGCGGGTGAAAATCGCGGGGGCCAGCCATCGCCGATGGTGTTCGCGCGCGCGCAGATGGCGGATGCCAAGACGATGGTCGCGCCGGGCGAACAGGATGTCACCGTCACGCTGGCGGTACGGTTCCTGCTCCAGTAACGAAAAAGGGCCGCCCGGTTGCCCGGGCGGCCCTTCCGTCGATCCTGTCGGTCGATCCGCCTTAGCGGACGCTGCCCCGACGAACCAGGTTCACGATCGCGAGCAGGATGATCGCCCCGATCAGCGAGTAGACGAAGCTCATGACGGTGATGCCAGCGTTGATGTTGGCCCCGAAGATGAACGACGCAATCACGGCGCCCACGATGCCGACCACGATGTTGAGCAGGATACCCTGCTGGCCATCGGTCCGCATGATCATGCTGGCCAGCCAGCCACAGATGCCGCCAACGATCAGCCAAATGATGATACCCATTACACGTCCCTCCGTTATTCCCGTAGCCGGGCGATGCGGTAAAGACTCATGAGGCCAATATATTGTTCCGCGGGCGTTTCGGTTTTTACAATCAGTATTTCTGCTGGCGTTCGTACAGCGATTTATAGTGCTGGATGCGCGTGACGCGCAGCCCCGGCATGCCCGACCGGTCGATCGCGCGCTGCCACCCGGCGAATTCCTCGACCGTCAGGCCGTATCGCTCGCACACGTCGTCGACGCTTAGCAGCCCGCCGTTCACCGCGGCGACGACTTCGGCCTTGCGGCGCACGACCCAGCGCGTCGTCGACGGCGGCGGCAACGTATCCAGCGTCAGCGATTCGCCGAGCGGACCGATCACCTTGGCCGGCCTGATTTTCTGGTTTTCGATCATTCTTTACCTCGATCGGGGCGGGGGCCCCCTCTCTGAACTACGGATGCATCGATTAGCGTCCGGACAATAAGATCGGCTGAAACGCCTAGGTAAATACGGTCTTCATTCCCCTTTCCAACGTATGAGCGCCGAGGCCATCGGCCCGTTGAACGCGCCGCCGACGGGGTCGAGCAGGCGCGTGCCCCCGCGCGTCGCGAAGCGCGCCTGGACGACCGCGGTCACGCTGGCGGCCTGCCGTGCGGCGATCCCGACCATCAGCACCGACAGGTCGGCCGGCAGCGCGGTCACCTCGGTGCGTTCGTCGAAACCGGAAAAGCTTAAATCCAACGCCCATATCGCCTGTTCAACTGCCTGATGGACCCGTCTAGCCGCGCGACGGTGAAGGTCGGGTAAAAGCCCGATGCCGCGCACGACGTTTTTCCCCGCATCCGCCGCAGGTTTTGCGCGGTTCGTCGCGCGCGGCTATGATGGCGCCATGGATGAAGTGGATTTCCAGCTTGGCCCCGATCTGGCGGGCAAAAGGATCGTCGTCGCGATGTCGGGCGGGGTCGACAGTTCGGTCGTCGCCGCGCTGGCGCACGCGACGGGGGCGGAGACGATCGGCGTCACGCTCCAGCTGTACGATCATGGCGAGGCGGTCGGGCGCGCGGGCAGCTGCTGTGCGGGGCGCGACATCCGCGATGCGCGCGCGGTCTGCGACCGGCTGGGCATCGCGCATTATGTCTTCGACCATGAATCGAGTTTCCGCACCCAGGTCGTCGACCAGTTCGCGGACGATTATCTCGCCGGGCGCACCCCCATCCCCTGCGTCCAGTGCAACATGGGGCCGAAATTCACCGACCTGTTGAAACTCGCGCGCGATCTCGGCGCGGATTGCCTCGCGACCGGTCATTACGTCCGCCGGGTCGACGGGGCGGCGGGGGCGGAGATGCACCGCGGCGCCGACCCCGCGCGCGACCAGAGCTATTTCCTCTTCGCGACGACGCAGGCACAGCTCGATTATCTGCGCTTTCCGCTCGGCGATCTGCCCAAGCCGCGGGTCCGCGCGATCGCCGCCGAACTGGGGCTGGGCGTCGCGACCAAGCCCGACAGCCAGGACATCTGCTTCGTCCCCGATGGCGATTATGCGGGCCTCGTCAAGAAACTCCGCCCCGATGCGGACACGCGCGGCGACATCGTCGATCTTGCCGGGGCGAAGCTCGGCGAACATCGCGGGCTGATCCACTTCACCGTCGGCCAGCGCCGCGGGCTGGAGATCGGCGGCGCCCCCGAACCGCTCTACGTCGTCCGGCTCGATGCCGCGGCCAGGCGCGTCGTCGTCGGCCCGCGCGCGGCGCTGGCGGTCGCGTCGGCAGCGCTCGACGGGATCAACCGGCTCGGCGCGTTCGACGGCGCGTTGACCGTCAAGGTCCGCTCGATGGCCAAACCCGTCGCGGCGACGATGGTCGGCGACCGGATCGTCTTCGACGCGCCCGAATATGGCGTCGCGCCGGGACAGGCCGCGGTGCTGTACAGCGGCGACCGGGTGCTGGGCGGTGGCTGGATCGCCGCGACCGAGGCGGCGTTGCAGGCCGCATGACCATCGCCGACCTCACCCGCCGGATGGAAGAAGCCGCCGCCGCGCTCGATTTCGAAACCGCGCAACGCTTGCGCGACCAAATCGCGCTGCTCCGCGTCGGCGGTCATGGCGGGGCCGACGATGCGGACGGTGAAGGTGACGGCGAAGAAAACGACATCGACCCGACCGGACTCGTCCGCCAGCAACCCGGCAGCATGGGGCTCGGCACCAGCCAGCAACGCATGATCCCGCCCGAGGGATGGGTGAAGCCGACCAAGCCCGATCCGATGACGACCCACACCAGCCGCCGCAAACGCTAGCCCCCGCACTACCTCGGCAAGCAGCTTCGCCCCGCGCCACCGTTCGCCCCGAGCCCGTCGAAGTGCGCCCGCAGGCGGTTCCGACGCAGACCCCCCACTCCTCCGTTCGCCCTGAGCTTGTCGAAGGGCGCGCAGGCGATTCTGGCGCAGGCCCCTCACACTACCGTTCGCCCTAAACCTGTCGAAGGGCGAACAGGCGGTTCCGGCGCACGCCTCCCGCTACCGTTCGCCCTGAGCCTGTCGAAGGGCGCGCGACTGCTTCTGGAGCAAGGCCCCCCACGCTCCCGTTTGCCCCGAACCCATCGAAGAGCGCGCAGGCGATTCCGGCGCAGGCCCCTCCCGCTACCGTTCGCCCTAAACCTGTCGAAGGGCGAACAGGCGGTTCCGGCGCAAGCCCCCCCACACTCTTGAGTTCGCCCCGAACCCGTCGAAGGGCGCGCGCGCGGCTCCGGCACACGCCATCCACTCTTCCGTTCGCCCTGAGCCAGTCGAAGGGCGCGTGCCCCGCTCCCCGTTACGGCAGCAGGAACGCCCCCTCGATCACGGTCACGCACCGTCCGCCCAGCACGACGCGATCACCGTCGAGCCGACACGCGACATGCCCGCCCCGCGCGCTCGCCTGAAACGCGGTGAACCGGTCGCGCCCCAGCCGTTTCGCCCAATAGGGCACCATCACCGCATGCGCCGATCCGGTCACCGGGTCCTCGTCGATGCCATAAGCGGGGGTGAAGACGCGGCTGACGACATCGGTCGCGTCGCCCTTCGTCGTACCGCTCGCGGTCGCATCGCCGGGCGCCGTCACGATGACGACCGCCTGCCCCGCCGCCTTCACCGCGCGCTGGTCGGGATCGAGCGCGCGGACGGTCGCGGCATCGGGGACGACGATCAGCGCATAGCCTTTCTCATGCCACAGCGTCGCCTCGACCGCATCGAGCGCCAGCGCCTCGACATAGGGCGTCAGGTCGGCGGCGTCCGGCCCCCACGCGGGCAGCGCGAGCGCATAGCCATCGTCGACCCGCGCGACCTCGAGCACGCCCGCCTGCCGCGTCGCGAACCGCACCCGCGACAGCGCGGTGTCCGACGACAGCACGACATGCCCGCTCGCCAGCGTCGCATGCCCGCACAGCGCGACCTCGGCGGTGGGGGTGAACCAGCGCAGGTCGAAATCGGCGTCGTCCGCCGCGCTGGGCACGATGAACGCGGTTTCGCTGAGGTTGTTCTCCTCCGCGATCCGCTGGAGCACGTCGTCCGCCAGCCATGCCGATAGCGGCATCACCGCCGCCGGATTGCCCGTAAAGGGCGCATCGGCGAACGCATCGACCTGGGTGAAGGGGATTCTCATACGCGTTTTCCGAACCAGGGTGGGGTCACGTCGGCCTCGACCAGCGGGTTGTCGGTGTCGACATGGCCTTCGGGATCGAGGTGGATCAGCACCTCGACCTTGGGGAACCGGTCGCGCAGGCTGTGTTCGACCCGTTCGACGATATCATGCGCCGCGCCCACGGTCAGGTCGCGCGCGACCTCCATGTGGAATTGCGCGAAGTCGTGGCTGCCCGACCGGCGGGTGCGGAAATCATGGATGCCCTTCAGCCCCGGCTGCCGCGCCGCGACCTCCAGGAACGCGGCGCGCTGATCCTCCGGCCATTCCTTGTCCATCAGCTGGTCGATCGCGGTCGACGATGCCTGGAACGCGCCCCACGCCAGCCACAGCGCGATGACGATGCCGAACACCGGATCGGCCTTGTGCCACCCGAAATACTGGTCGAGCACCAGCGCGACGATCACCGATCCGTTGAGCAGCACGTCCGACTGGTAATGGACATTGTCCGCCATGATCGCGACCGACCCGGTCTGGCGGATGATCCGCCGCTGATACCATAGCAGCACCGCGGTCGCGAGGATCGCGACGATCGACACGCCGATCCCGAATTCGGCCGATGTCGTCGGTTCGTTGCGCCCCAGCGCCTGGATCGCGCGCCACGCGATCCCCGCCGCCGATGCGGTGATCAGCGCGACCTGGAAGAGCGCGGCCAGCGCCTCCGCCTTGCCATGCCCGAACCGGTGATCGTGATCCGCGGGCGTCGCGGCCAGCCTGACCCCATAGAGCGTCACCAGACTGGCCAGCAGGTCGAGCCCGGTATCCGCCAGGCTGCCCAGCATCGCGACCGACGCGGTCTGCCACGCCGCATAGCCTTTCAGCGCCAGCAGGAACGTCGCCATCGCGACGCTCGCCAGCGCCGCGCGGGTCGCCAGCGGCACGATCCGGCGGCGTTCCTCGCGCGTCATGGGAACAGCAACCCCTCGCGCCACCCGCCATCGGTGGGGGTGAACAGGCGGCGTTCGTGCAGCCGGTGCGCGCGATCCTGCCAGAATTCGATTCGATCGGGGGTGACGCGATACCCACCCCAATGCGGCGGGCGGGGCACGTCGCCGCCGTCGAACCGCGCCTGCATCTCGGCGAAGCGCGCCTCGAACGTCGCGCGCGACTCGAGCGGGCTCGACTGGTCCGATGCCCATGCCCCCAGTTGCGAATCACGGCCCCGGCTGGCGAAATAGGCATCGCTCTCCGCCTCGCTCGCCAGCGTCACCCGGCCCTCGATCCGGATCTGCCGCCGCAGCGATTTCCAGTGAAACAACAGCCCCGCCTGCATGTTCTGGCGCAGGTCGTCCGCCTTGCGGCTGGTGCGGTTGGTGTAGAAGACGAAGCCATCGGCCCCATGCCCCTTCAGCAACACCATCCGCACCGCGGGCCGCCCGTCGGCATCCGCGGTGGCCAGCGCCATCGCGTTGGGATCATTGGGTTCGGACGCCTTCGCCTCGGCGTACCAGCTGTCGAACAGCGCAAACGGATCGTCGGTCATCGGGCCTCCTTATCCCAACATCGCGCAAAGCGGAACGAGTGACGCGTTGAGGGATTGAATCGCTTCGGAAACGACTGCGCAACGAATATTGGCGCAACGGATAAGGACGGGATCGATGGCCGCACGCGCCTATTGGCAGGGACAGATCAGGCTCGCGCTCGTGTCGATCCCGGTCGAAATCTATTCGGCGACCAAGAGCGGGGCGTCGATCTCGTTCCGCCAGATCCACGAACCGACCGGCAAGCCGATCCATTACGACAAGGTCGTCACCGGCGTCGGCCCCGTCGACACCGACGAGATCATGAAGGGCTATGAAGTCTCGAAGGGCGAATATGTCCTGCTCGATCAGGACGAGATCGACGCGGTGAAGCTCGAATCGAAAAAGACGCTCGAACTGACGCAATTCGTCGACGCGCACGAGATCGACGTGCTCTATTATGAAAAACCCTATTTCGTCGTCCCCGCCGACGACCTCGCCGAAGAAGCCTTCATCGTCCTGCGCGAGGCGTTGAAGCGCACGAAGAAGGTCGGCGTCGGCCAGCTCGCGCTCAGGGGCCGCGAATATGTCGTCAGCCTCAAACCCTGCGGGCGCGGCATGGTGCTCGAAACGCTGCGCTATGCGGACGAGGTCAACAAGGCACAGGGCTATTTCCGCGACATCCCCGACGACAAGCCCGACGACGACCTGCTCGAACTCGCCGAAGCGCTGATCGCGAAGAAAACCGCCGCCTTCCGCCCCGACGATTACAAGGACCGCTACGTCGATGCGCTGAAGGACCTCGTCGAACGCAAGCGCAAGGCGCATGGCAGGAAGATCGTCGACGACCAGGACGCCGGCACCGCGCGCACCAGCTCGAACGTCGTCGACCTGATGGCCGCGCTCAAGAAATCGATGGAGGGCGGGAAAAAGGCCCCCGCCAAGAAGGCGCCCACGACCAAATCATCCGCGAAGAAAGCGGCGGCCCCCAAACCGGCCACCAAGAAAAGTGCATAGCGCGCCCCCACCGTTCGTCCTGAGCCCGTCGAAGGACCTGCCCCGAGCGTTGCCGATGCGCCCCCGTGCTTCGACAAGCTCAGCACGGACAGTGGATGGGGCGAGGCGCCCGCACAGAAACCGGCGGCCAAGCAACGCACCCAATCAACTCCCCCCACCGTTCGTCCTGAGCCTGTCGAAGGACATGCCCCACGCGCTACCGACGCCCCCCCGTGCTTCGACGAGCTCAGCACGAACGGTGGATGGCATGCTGTCATGAGCGCCCCGCCCGACCCCCTCGCCCGCTATAACTCCAAGCGCGATTTCACGAAGACCGCCGAACCCGCAGGTACGCTCGCCCCCGGCAACGGCAACGCGTTCATGGTCCAGAAGCACGACGCCACCCGCCTCCACTGGGACCTGCGCCTCGAAATCGACGGCGTCCTCAAAAGCTGGGCGGTGACGCGCGGCCCCAGCCTCGACCCCGACGAGAAACGCCTCGCGGTGCGCACCGAGGATCACCCGCTGTCCTATGCCACGTTCGAGGGCACGATCCCCGCCAAAGAATATGGCGGGGGCACCGTCATGCTCTGGGATCGCGGCACCTGGTCGCCGGTCGCGGGCAAGACCGCGCAGGACCTCGACAAGGGCCACCTCCATTTCGTCCTCGATGGCGAACGGATGACGGGCGAATGGCTTCTCATCCGCCTCAAACCCCGCGGCGCCAAGAGCAGGAGCGGGGAAAAGCGCGAAAACTGGCTGCTCCGCAAGATCGACGACGACGCCGCGGGCGGCACCGACACGCTCGTCGACGAGGCGCTCACCAGCGTCTCGACCGGGCGCACGATGGCCGAGATCGCCGAGGACAAGCCATCCAAATCCGCCCCGCCACGGGCAAAGGGTCCGCCCGCGAAAAAACGCGCCAAGGGGCCCCGCCCCAACCGCACCGCAAAAGCAAAAGCGCCCCCCTTCACCGACCCCCAGCTCGCCACGCTCGTCGACGCGGTCCCCACCGGCACCGGCTGGCTCCACGAGGTGAAATACGACGGCTATCGCGCACTCGTCGCGATCGGCGGCGGCACCGCCACGGTCTACACCCGCTCGGGCCTCGACTGGACCGACACCTTCACGGGCATCGCCGACGCCGCCGCCACCCTCCCCGCCGCATCGGCGCTGATCGACGGCGAGATCGTCGCGTTCAAGGACGGCCACCCCGATTTCTCGACGCTCAAGGACGCGATCGCATCGGGCGGCGACATGACGCTCTTCGCCTTCGACCTGCTCAGCCTCGACGGGGAGGACCTCACCGCGCTCCCCAATATCGATCGCAAGGAACGGCTCCGCGCGATCATCCCCGGCGATGACCGCATCCAGTTCGCCGAACATATCCTGGGATCGGGCGAGCAACTCTATGCCGCGATGTGTAAGGAGGCGCTCGAGGGCATCGTCTCGAAACGCGCCGACGCGCCCTATCGCGGCAAGCGGACCAGGGCGTGGCTCAAGATCAAATGCACCCACCGCCAGGAATTCGTGATCGTCGGCTGGCTCCCCTCGGACAAGCGCCGCGGGTTCAAGTCGCTGCTGCTCGGCGTCCATGACGACGGCGTGCTACGCTATGCGGGCAAGGTCGGCACCGGCTTCGACGCCGACACGATGGACGCGATCGCGACCAAACTTGACCGCCTCGCGCGCAAGACCGCGACGGTCGACGCGCCCAGGGCCGCCGTCCGCGGCGCGCAGTGGGTCACCCCCAAACTCGTCGCCGAAATCGCCTATGCGGAGGTGACCCCCGACGGCGTGCTGCGCCATGCGAGCTTCCTCGGCCTGCGCGACGACAAGGACGCCGCCGACGTCGTCGTCGAAACCGCCCAGGCCACGCCTGCGCCGGTCGCGAGCCACGTCACCGTCAGCAGCCGCGACCGCATCGTCTTTCCCGATTCGAACCTGACGAAGGGGGACCTTGCCGATTATTATCAGGCGATCGCACCCGCCATGCTCCCCTGGACCGCGCGCCGCCCGGTCAGCCTCGTCCGCTGTCCACAGGGGCGCGCGAAACACTGTTTCTTCCAGAAACACGACGCGGGCAGCTTCGGCGACTTCGTCCATCACGTCGATGTCACCGAAAAGGACGGCAGCAACGAACCCTATCTCTATGTCGACGATGCCGACGGCCTCGTCGCCTGCGTCCAGATGGGGACGATCGAATTCCACGGCTGGGGATCGCGGATCGATCCGCTCGAATGCCCCGACCGGCTGGTGTTCGATCTCGACCCCGACGAGGGGCTCGATTTCGGCGATACCAAGCGCGCCGCGGACCATCTCAAGAACCAGCTTGCCGAACTCGGGCTCGTCAGCTTTCCATTGTTGTCGGGGGGCAAGGGCGTCCATGTCGTCGTGCCGCTGACGCCGCAGGCGGATTGGCCCGCGGTCAAGGATTTCGCCGACCGGTTCGCCCGCGCGCTCGCCGCCGCCGACCCCGACCGGTTCGTCGCGGTGATGAGCAAGGCGAAGCGCAAGGGCAAGATCTTCATCGATTATCTCCGCAATCAACGCGGCGCGACCGCGATCCTCCCCTATTCGGCGCGCGCGCGCAGCGGCGGCCCGGTCGCCGCGCCGGTGTCGTGGACCGAATTGCGCGACATCGACACCGCCGCGCGCTGGCATGTCGGCGACCAGGACGAACTGCTCGCCCGCGCCACCGGTCGCGCGCTCGACGGCTGGGGCGTCGCCGACCAGGTGCTGCCCGATCTCTGATCCGCGACGCGCGTCGCTTTGGTGTTGCACCGCCCGGTCTAAGCGTGAAGAGCTGTCGACCGGCGACCGGGTGGGATGAACGACACGATCATGGCGAGCGAACCCGCACCCCTTTTCGATGCTGCCACCCATGCGGCGCGCTGGATCGCGGCGTACCGCGCGCGCGGCGTCGCCAACGACGTGATGGGTGCGGGCGCGACCGGCGCGACCGCCGCCTGGGCCGCGATGTTCGAGGAACTGGCCAGCGTCACCGGCGACGACCTCGGCCATGCGCGCGAACGCGTCCAGCGCCACGCCGCCGACATCGGCACCGGTTTTCGCATCATCGGCGAAGCGGACGAACGCCCCTGGCCCGTCTCCCCCGTCCCGCTGCTGATCGGGTCGGACGAATGGGCGGGGATCGCCCGCGGCGTCGTCCAGCGTGCCGAACTGATGGAAACCGTGATCGCGGACCTGTATGGCGAGGGCAAGTTGGTCGAACGCGGGCTGATCCCCGCCGCGCTCGTCACCGGCAGCCCCTATTTCCTGCGCCCGATGGTCGGGCTGGAGCCGCCGGGGGGCAAGCATCTCCATTTCATCGCGCTCGATCTGGGGCGCGGGCCGACCGGCGAATGGCGCGTGCTCGCCGATCACCTGCGCGCGCCCGCGGGCGCAGGCTATGCGCTCGAAAACCGGCTCGCGGTCAGCCGCACGCTCGGCGGGTTGCAGGCGCGGCTCAACATCCAGCGTCACGCCCCCTTCTTCGCCGCGTTTCGCGCGGGGATCGCCGCGCTGTGCCGCCGCGCCGATCCGCGGATCGGGCTGATGACGCCGGGCCGGTTCAACCCCAGCTATCCCGAACAGGCGCATCTGGCGCGCTATCTGGGGCTGTTGCTGGTCGAGGGCGCCGATCTCGCCGCGCTGGAGGATGTGCTCTACGTCCGCACGATCGCGGGGCTGAAGCGCGTCGATGCGCTGTGGCGGCGGGTCGATCCGCGCCTGCTCGATCCGCTGGCGTTCGATTCGCATTCGCACATCGGGGTGCCCGGGCTGATCGACGCCTATGCGGCGGGCAATGTCGTCCTGTCGAACGCGCCGGGGGCCGCGGTGCTGGAAGCGCGCGCCTTTGCCGCCTTCCTGCCCCAGCTCGCGGTGCGGCTGATGGGGGAAAGCCTCCACATCCCCAATATCGCGACCTGGTGGTGCGGCCAGCCAGGCGAACGCGACCGGGTGGTCGAGGATCTCGACAATCTGCTGATCGCGCCCGCGTTCGGCGCGGCGCCGCTCGGGCTGCCCGACGGACGCGACATCGCGGGCGCCGACCTGACCGGCGCGGCGCGCGCCGCCTTCCTCGCCGATCTCGACCGGCGGCCACAGGATTATATCGCGCAGGAAATCGTCCGCCTGTCGACGATGCCCGTCGTGCTCGACGACGATCTCGTCCCCCGCCCCTTCACGCTGCGCGTCTTCGCCGCGCGCGACGGGGATGGCCGCTGGACGGTGATGCCCGGCGGCTTCGCACGGATCGGCGACGGTCCCGACCCGCGCGCGATGGTGATGGGCGAAGGCGTGTTTTCCGCCGACGTGTGCATCCACGGGGACGAGGCGGTCGACACGCTGTCGCTCCTGCCCGCGACCGATTCGCTCCAGATCCGGCGCAATCCGGGGACGCTGCCCAGCCGCGTCGCCGACAATTTCTTCTGGCTCGGGCGCTATCTCGAACGCGGCGAGGCGCTGCTCGCCGCGATCCGCGTCATGCTCGGCAATTCGATCGACGCCGATGGCGGCGCGGCGATCGCGCCCGATACGGTGGGCAAGCTGGTCGGGCTGATCGTCGGCAGCGGCGCCGCCGATCACCCCGCCTCGCTCCGCCGGGCCGACCTCACCGCCTTCGCCCGCGTCGCGATGGAGGACGACCACACCCAATCGGTCGCGACGATGAACCGCCACGCCCGCGACATCGCCGACGGATCGCGCGACCGGTTGTCGGCGGACATGGTGCGGCTGCTCGACGCGCCCTTCCCGACGCACCGCGGCATGCTCGACCGGACGGGATCGCTCCAGCGCCGCTATGCCGCGATCGCGGGGCTCAGCGCCGAACATATGGTCCGCACCGATGCCTGGCGCTTCCACGATCTCGGGCGCCGGGTCGAACGCGCGATGGCGATGGTCCGCGCGACGCGGTTGTTCGGGATGCCCGGCGCGACGATCGACGACCTGTCGACCCTGCTCGATCTCGCCAACAGCCAGATCAGCTATCGCCAGCGCTATCCGACCGGCATCGCCCGCGTCCCCGTCGTCGATCTCGTCGCGCTCGATCCGGGCAACCCGCGCGCGCTAGCCTATCAGACCGAACGCATCGCCGAACGGCTCGGCGAGCTGCCCGTGCTCGGCGATGACGGGATGGCGGAGGCGCAACAGGCGCATGCGACCGCGCTCGCCGCGATCGTCGCGACCGCGACCGCCGCGACGCTCGACGCGGACACGCTCGGCGACGTCGAACGCCGCCTGGCCAGCGTGTCCGAAGCGATCGCGCACCGCTATTTCCTCCACGGCGCCGAACCGCTGCGCGCCCATGGCCTGACCTTGGCATGAGCGCGCCAGACAGGAGGATCGGGGCATGATCTACGACATCCGCCACGTGACCCGGTTCGACTATGGCGGCCAGGTCAAGTTCGCGCGCTGCAACCTGCGGCTGCAACCGATCGACTGGCCCGGCCAGCGGCTGGAAGACTATACGCTGACCGTCGAACCCGCCGGGCGGCTGTCGCCCGCGCGCGCCGAGGCGGGGCTGGCCAACGTCACCCGGCTGGTCGTCGATTCGCCCGTCCGCACGCTGACGATCGACAGCCGCGCGCGCGTCGTCGTCGACCGGCTCGTCCCCGTCCCCGGCCTGACCGACCCGACGCTGGCGGAGGTCGCCGCGCTCGCCCGCGCCAGCCGCGACCTGTCGCCGATGGGGCCCGCCAATTACCTTTTCCCCTCCCCGCTGATCCCGCTCGATCGCAACATCGCGGACTGGTGTGCGACCGATCTCGATCCCTCGCGCGGCGCGCTCGATGCGGGAATCGCGCTCGCCCGGCGGATCCAGCGCGACTTCACCTTCGATGCCACCGCGACGCTGGTCGACACCCCCCCGCACGAAGCGTTCCTCCACCGGAAGGGCGTGTGCCAGGATTTCGCGCAGATCATGATCACCGGCCTGCGCGCCGCGGGGCTGCCCGCCGCCTATGCCTCCGGCTATATCCGCACGATCCCGCCCCCGGGCGAGGCGCGGCTGGTCGGCGCGGATGCGACGCATGCGTGGGTGTTGCTGTGGTGCGGCCCCGATCATGGCTGGGTCGGGCTCGATCCCACCAACGCGATCTGGATGGCGAGCGACCATATCGTCATGGCGGTCGGGCGCGATTATGCGGAGATCGCGCCGGTCGACGGGGTCGTGCTGGGGTCGGGGCTGCAGGACATGGACGTCAGCGTCGACGTCGCCCCGCTCGACGAACCCGGCTGAGCGGCGTTGCCCGACCCGATCGATCCGCCCGCCGCCCGCGGAATTGCGCTTTTGGCCCGCGTGCCCCACATAGCCGCCTGACACACCGACGGGGACTCAATGGCCGATCCTTACCAGACCCTGGGCGTCGCGAAGGGCGCGTCCGAGGCGGATATCAAGAAAGCGTATCGCAAGCTCGCCAAGGAGCTGCATCCCGATCGCAACAAGGATAACCCGAAGGCGTCCGAGCGGTTCTCGATCGTCACCAACGCCTACGACCTGTTGTCCGACAAGGACAAGCGCGCCCGCTTCGATCGCGGTGAGATCGACGGCGACGGCAACCCCACCTCTCCCTTCGGCGGCGGCTATGGCGGCGGCGCGCGCCCCCGCTCGGGGGGCCAGGGCGGCGGCTTTTCCAGCCAGGGCTATGAATTCGGCGGCGACAACGCCGACATGTCGGATATCTTCGAAGGATTGTTTGGCGGTCGTCAGGCGCGCGGCGGCGGCGGGTTCGCCAGCGGCTTCGGGCGACAGGCGCCCCCGCCAAAGGGCGCCAACGTCGCCTATCGGCTCGCGGTGCCGTTCGTCGATGCCGCCACGCTCAGCCCGCAACGCGTGACGCTGGCCGATGGCAAGACGATCGACCTGAAACTGCCCGCGGGCGTCGAATCGGGCACCCAGATGCGGATGACGGGCAAGGGCGAACCGGGCCCCGGCGGCGCGGGTGACGCCACCGTCACGATCGATGTCCAGCCGCACCGCTATTTCACCCGCGACGGCGACGACGTCCGGCTCGATCTGCCGATCACGCTGACCGAGGCGGTGCTCGGCGGATCGGTGCGCGCGCCGACGGTCGAAAAACCGGTGATGCTGACGATCCCGAAGGGGACGACATCGGGCAAGACGCTCCGGCTGAAGGGCAAGGGATTTCACAAGAAGGCGGGCGGGCGCGGCGATCAGCTCGTGACGCTGCTGGTCGACGTCCCCGCCAATGACGCCGCGCTGGCGCAATTTCTGGCCGATTGGACGGGTGGAGGGAACCCGCGCGAGGCGATGGGCGTCTGATCCGGATGGATGATGCCCCCATTGCGTTGACGCCGGAGGATCGCGCCCGCCACCGCGGGCCCGCCCGCGCCCGGCTCGACCGGCAACTCGCCCGGGTCAGGCCGGGCGGCTATGCGTTCGAAATCCTCAAACGCACCTCCGTCGGCGTCTATACCGACGGGTTCATCTATGCGGGCAACCTTGCCTATCTGGCGCTGATGACGGTGTTCCCCTTCTTCATCGTCGCCGCCGCGGTGCTGTCGCTGGTCGGGCAGAGCCAGGAAACCCAGCGCGCGGTCGCCAGTTTCCTCGCGGTGCTGCCCCCCAATGTCGGCGACATCCTGCGCAAACCGATCGCCGACGTGTTGACCGCGCGGCAGGGATCGCTGCTATGGCTGGGCGCGCTCGTCGGGCTGTGGACGGTCGGCAGCTTCGTCGAAACGATCCGCGAAATCTTTCGCCGCGCCTATGGCACGACCGCGACCGCGGCGCTGTGGCGCGCGCGGCTGGGGCTCAGCCTCGCGATCGTCGCCTCGGTCATCATCGCGCTGATCTCGTTCCTGGTACAGGGTATCCTGACCGCCGCCGAACAGTTCATCTATCGCCTGCTCCCCTTCGCGCAGGAGGCGGCAAGCTGGCTCGGCATCGCGCGGATCATCCCGGGCCTCGTCATGTTCGGCGCGTTGTTCCTGCTCTTCTATTCGGTCACCCCGTCGAAATATCGCTATTCGGAAAACCGCAAATGGCCCGGCGCGCTGTTCACCACCCTCTGGTGGGTCAGCATGACCGCGGGGCTGCCCTGGGTCCTGTCGCGGCTCGGCGGTTACGACCTCACCTATGGCAGCCTGGCGGGCGTCGTCGTGATGCTGTTGTTCTTCTATCTCGTCGGGCTCGGCCTCGTGTTCGGGGCGCATTTGAATGCGGCACTGGCGGAACCCCCCGAGACGACGCTAGAGAGTCAGACGATAACGACAGAGGCGGTAACGGCGTGAACGGGTTGATGGCGGGAAAGCGGGGGCTCATCATGGGTCTCGCGAACGATAAATCGCTGGCGTGGGGTATCGCGCAGCAACTGTCGGCGCATGGTGCCGAACTGGCGTTCAGTTACCAGGGCGATGCGATGGCGAAGCGGGTCCGCCCGCTCGCCGAACAGCTCGGCACCGCCCGCCTGTTCGATTGCGACGTCAGCGACATGGACGCGCTCGATGCGACCTTCGCCGCGCTGGCGCAGGAATGGCCGACGATCGATTTCGTCGTCCACGCGATCGGCTTTTCGGACAAGAACGAATTGCGCGGGCGGTTCGTCGACACCAGTCTCGACAATTTCCTGATGACGATGAACATCAGCGTCTATTCCTTCGTCGCGGTCGCGCAACGCGCCGCCAGGATGATGAACCCGGGCGGCAGCCTGCTGACGCTCAGCTATTATGGCGCGGAAAAGGTCATTCCCCATTACAATGTGATGGGCGTCGCCAAGGCGGCGCTGGAAACCAGCGTCCAATATCTCAGCGTCGACCTCGGGCGCGACGATATCCGCGTCAACGCGATCTCGGCGGGGCCGATCAAGACGCTCGCCGCGAGCGGGATCGGCGATTTCCGCCTCATCCTGAAATGGAACGAACTCAATTCACCGCTGAAGCGCAACGTGACGATCGACGACGTCGGCGGCGCGGGGCTGTACCTGTTGAGCGACCTCGCCAGCGGCGTGACCGGCGAAATCCACCACGTCGATGCCGGCTATAACGTCATCGGCATGAAGGCCGAGGACGCCCCCGACATCGCACTGGTGTGAAATAAACCCTCTCCCCCATGGGGGAGAAGACATCGCACTGGTGTCAGACAACCCCTCTCCCCCTCGGGGGGAGAGGGAGGGGCCCATCGCAAAGCGATGGGAGGGTGAGGGCAAGCAGATGAAACGCCCCCCAGGCG
>Ga0206131_10001610_pt1 | contig 28825 bp, 23 predicted proteins | sample Helgoland_Spring_FD_148636 | JGI IMG/M metagenome (GOLD analysis project Ga0206131, IMG submission 148636) | Pelagic subsurface seawater microbial communities from Kabeltonne, Helgoland, North Sea - Helgoland_Spring_Bloom_20160517_1 | ecosystem: Environmental > Aquatic > Marine > Epipelagic ...
ATCACCTCTTCCACCTCTTCCAGGTGTTCTAACTGGAGCAGCAGCAGCAGCAGCAGCACCCGCACCTCTTCCAGCAGCATCACCTCTACCACCTCTACCAGGTGTTCTAACTGGAGCAGCAGCAGCAGCAGCACCTCTACCTCTACCACCTCTACCAGGTGTTCTAACTGGAGAAGCAGCAGCAGCAGCAGCAGCAGCAGCAGCAGCACCAGCAGCACCCGCACCAGCACCTCTTCCGGCACCTCTTCCAGCAGTAGCACCTCTTCCAGCACCAGCACCCGCACCTCTACCGGCACCTCTTCCAGCAGTAGCACCTCTTCCAGCACCAGCACCCGCACCTCTACCTCTACCACCTCTACCAGGTGTTCTAACTGGAGCAGCAGCAGCAGCAGCAGCAGCAGCACCCGCACCAGCACCAGCACCTCTTCCGGCACCTCTTCCAGCAGAAGCATCAGCACCTCTTCCAGCACCAGCACCTCTACCACCTCTACCAGGTGTTCTAACTGGAGCAGCAGCACCAGCACCTCTACCACCTCTACCAGGTGTTCTAACTGGAGCAACAGCACCTCTACCTCTACCACCTCTACCAGGTGTTCTAACTGGAGCAGCAGCACCTCTACCTCTACCACCTCTACCAGGTGTTCTAACTGGAGCAACAGCACCTCTACCTCTACCACCTCTACCAGGTGTTCTAACTGGAGCAACAGCAACTCTACCTCTACCACCTCTACCAGGTGTTCTAACTGGAGCAACAGCACCTCTACCTCTACCACCTCTACCAGGTGTTCTAACTGGAGCAACAGCACCTCTACCTCTACCACCTCTACCAGGTGTTCCAACAGCATCAGTAGCAGCATCAGTAACGGGAGCAGCAACAACAGCATCCGCAGCATGAGCAGCAACAACAGCATCAGTAGCATGAGCAGCAGCAACAACAGCAGCAACAGGAGCAGTAGCAGCAATGGCACCTTTTTCAAAATAAAAGAATGTATTTTTTCTTAATTTACCATTACAATTTTCTATACATTTAGAAAGTATTAAAGCAGTATCATCTATAATCATATTTTCTTTGTAAGCAATTCTATATTGTTGTTTATCTTCTACAGTGACCTTTCTAAATCCCATTTTACTATAAGCTTTTTCAGTTCCATCTACTCCAAGTAATGAAATAATTATTTTTTTTGTAGGAAATTTATTGTGAAAATAATGTGTTAAAAAACAAACTAAAATATTTCCCCCTCCTCTAGCAGATATAAAACTATCAATTTTTTGTATAAGAATATGTATTGTATCTTCTGTATTAGTAATTATTTCTCCCATACATTTACTTACAGGTAAACAAATTAAATCTATTTTTTTTTCATAATATTTGTCAATATTATCCCTTACAGTATTAATATTTCTTATTCGTGTAAGCGTGCTGTCTTTGGGCATAATACCTTCTTTTAACTCTTTTTCGTAATATTTGTTTATAATATCACATATGACCAGAAAAGACTCCTTATCTTTGTCCTCCATTACTTCTGGTTGTGTAAGATAATATAAACTTCTAGCAGTAAAATATATTTTGTTTTTTAAATCAAAAGAAAAACAATTAGGATAAATAATTGAATCGATAAATCTTCTTTCTCCATCCTTTAAACAATTGTGTTCTAACACAAATCGATAATCTTGAAGAAATTTAAATTCTGGAAATTCTCCCGGTTTTTTAACTATTTTTAATTGTGAGCCTTCTGCGCCACCCGTAAAAACTGTTATTATCTTTTTTCTACTTAATTTACTAGGTGAGCGTTTTTTTTTTCGTGATAGAATCTGTTTTGTATTACCTGGACTACCTCTATAAACAGAAGCTTTTTTTTTTTTTTTTTTTTTTTTTTTTTTTAATTTTTTTTATCTCCTATGTTTTGTATGTTTTTTGGTTGATTTTAGATTTCTTATTGTATACATTAATATATAAATATATATTTTTCAAAAATAAATTAAAAAAATTATAAAACCCTAAATGGTTGATATCCATTACTTGCTTTTTTTTCACCATTATCCAATATTTCCAAAACTTGAATATTGTTTTTATCCCCAAAAGCACTAGACATTCCTGTATCTACTCTCCATACTTTTCCTCCACATTTATTATTAATACCACTATCTTGAACTGTATGTCCTACTATTATTCCATTCACTTCATAATATTTAAGAACTTTCTCTAACTTTTCACAGTCCGGACTACCTAATGATAAATCTCTATTCCACAATATACCATTATATGCCATATAATAATCCATAAAATCTTGATTATATAATGATTTATCACCATTTAAAAAATCTCTCATAGTTCCATTAATTTGCTTAATATTCTTTTTCATATGTTTCTCATTCATTCCACCGTGAACAAAAAGAAAACTACCTATTTTCATAACAGCATTTCTACTACACGCAAATCTTTTTGCTAATTCTCCACCTGGTTGAAATGCCTTCTTTCTACCTTCGTGTCCTCCAAAACATTGAATACTCATATTTCCACTATAAGTAAAATTTCCTACTACATTCATAAGTTCGTGATTACCAAGTAAACAGTATACGCCTCCGCCATATACCTCTGCTTTATCATTCAAATCGTCTAAAAAATCCATTATTTTTAATTCACTACATTCATCTCCTATAGTATCAGGTCTTCCTCCTCTATCCAATATATCACCCACTTGAACTATTTTTGTGTCTTTCGGTTCTGCAATCCAACGATTATTGGTATCGATTATATTATACTTTAAAAATAATTTTTTTGTAATTTCCCAGTCTCCGTGTAAATCTCCTACTACTATTATGCGTTTACACTTCGGTAAGACTTCAGTATTTTTTGAATTACAACTCATTTAGTATATACTTAGATAATTAGTTTCATTCATAAATTACTAACACTCCTATTACTATTTTCTTCTAAAACTTCTAAATTTATAACTTCATCTGTATTTATATTTTTATTTAATAATGGTTCATTTTCACCATTTAGATTCCTATTTCTTAAATCTTGATTATTATTTTCTCTTTGATTATTAGAAACCTGATTATTAGCCCCTTGATTACTGGCACCTATACTAGTAACAGAATTTGTGTTTTCGTTTTGTTTTTTCTTTTTAGGTTCCATAAACATTAATTCTTTATCTACTTGATTTTGTTTTATTTTTTCAATTTCTTCACAGAATTCACTAAATGATATTTTATGTGTGGAATCCTTATAATCTCCTGTTAATTGGAAATAATACCAACCTTCAGATAACATTTTCTCTCTGGTTCTAACATATGATAAATATTGTTTGTTTAATCCTAATAATTGTATTAAACCATTACATATAGTAATAACTAGGGATATAGTCCAAGTAATCCAATAAATAGTAATTTGTATTTTTTCATCAGTTTCGTCATTATCACTATAATCCATTTGCTGAATAGATAATAAAGCAGGTAAAATAATAGAACCTATAGTAATGAAAACACTAAATAAAATATAAAAGAATTCGGCTGTTTTGGCTTTTTTATCATATAAAACAACTTGGTCTAAAAATCTATTTTTTAATAGTGTTTTTTGATATTCTAATAGTTCTAATTCTTCTATCATATTTCCAATTCTATTATGAGTAACATTAGTACAACAAGATAACATATTTCAAAAATATTTATTTTAAATATTTTATTTAATAATTTTTTAAATCAAAATATTATATAAATTTAAAACTCTGTATAAATAAAAACTCTGTATAAATTTAAAACTCTGTATAAATTTAAAACTCTGTATAAATAAAAAACTCTGTATAAATTAAAAACTATGTATAATAATATATGGGGAAAACACAAGGAGAAAAAAATAAAGAAACATATGATTTTCATTACAAAAAAGGAAAAATGGATTCCGAAAAAATATATACTAAAAAATTATATGATGGACGATTTACAGACGAAGATAAAAAAGAAGCAGAAAGTCATTTTGCCTATAGGAAAAGACCAATGACACAAAAACATTTTTTAATGTTTGTAATTATGTGTATATTATTCCTATTTTTTGGACACTTCTACTTTTTTAATGAAGATAATATTACACCTATACTATTTATAATTATATTCTTCTTCGTCGCAGTGGGTTTATTCTATAATGTAAAATCTAATTTCTATATACTATTATTAGGATTAATAATAATTACATTATTAATAGTTTCGGGTCTAGTTTCGAAGGGATTTAATTATGCCGTAGTTGAATTATTACCTGGCAATAATAAAGGAAATAATAAAGGAAATAATAATAAATGAAATAATAATAAATGAAATAATAATAAATGAAATAATAATAAATGAAATAATAATAAATGAAATAATAATAAAGGAATAATAAATGAAAAAAAAAATAATTTTACTTGTTAGTGAAAAAAAATTGTTGTTTAGTATCTGCTGGGTAATGACGTTTATAATTTAAATCTTCTAGTTTATTAACATTATCTGTTAAATTATTATTATTTTCGGAAATATTTTGATATTGATTATATGATATATTACCTTCCGGTTCTATATTCTGTGAAAAATCTGGATTTTTAGGTTTATTAATAGGATATCCAACGTTACTGGATAATGGTGATAATTCGTCTAATCTTTTATTAGTATCGTCTTTAAAATTATTATGGAAACCTGAATTAAACAATTTATTTTCATCTTCCGGATTCGGATTTATATTACTGGCTAAAGAATTATAATTCATTAATCTATTATTAAATTCGTCTTTATTAGTATCTACCGTTATATTATAATCTCTAATATTATTGTTTAGAGGTAATCTTTTGAAAAATAATTCATCACCAGAAATATTATTCATTCTTTGATTTATATCATTTTTAAAAGTCTTTTTATCATAATTATTATTATTTGATATACTTACTGGTTCTTGCTGTATATTATTTATTAATTTACTATTTAGTTCTTTATAATTTACTAAATTATATTTTTTAGATTCATGAGATTCGTCCCCATAAAATCCCTGTATTCTATTATTTATATCGTTGCGTGTATTTTTATTTTTGATTTCTACTTTATTGAATTTATTATTCATATTAGGATTTAATAATATATTTTTTAATCATAAAAAACATATTATTAAATATAAAGAGTATCAAATATAAAAAGCATTTAATATTAATTTATTATACTTGATTAATTTTCTTTTTTTTAGTATTATTTTGAACTAAAACATATACAATCGCAATAATTACAACTATAATCGCAATTTCAATATTGTAGGCACTAATTAATATAATAATAGCCAGGAGGAAAGCTATTTTAGCTTGTTCGGGAACGGCAACTTTCTTTCCCATTGCTAGTAAAATAATACATATTATTAATAATACAACAGATAAAACATCACAACACATTGGAACTTTGCCAATTCTTAAATCTAAATTTAAAATATTTTTTTTCATTTATAATATATATTTATAAAAAAAATTTTTGAAATATCTAAATTAAGTATTTAATTATTCTTTTTTTTCTTTATTCATATTTTCTATAAAATCCTTTATTTTATCAATATCTTCTTTTTGCTCAATTAATAATTCTAAAGTTTTTCTCTTTTCTTCTTCCTCTTCCGAATTATCACTCCCATATATTAAATATTTTATACTATAATAAGTAGCATATCCTAAATTTTTTATTATCCAATATATTAATGCTTGTGATGTATCCAATAAAATATACAATAACATACTTATAATAATTATCTATAAAAAATTGATTTAGAATTATCTCTAAGTATTTTTTATAAAATGGAAATTAACAGTACCAAAGAAGAAACACAAACAATACAAGTACCTTCATTTAATATGAATGTAGGACAAGCACCCACTTGCAGTGATATGTTTTCTTATAAACCACCAACAGGAAAGGTATTTAACCAACAAACAGGAGGTAGACCAGCAGAAGAAACAAATATTACAAAAAGAGAGATGAATTTTCAATATACGCAGAAAAAGAAAGGGAGACTAGAGGAAATGGACCAAGTCAATGAAAAAGAAACAAAGGAACCTAGGGAAAAACCAACGGGTTCTTTTAATCTTAAGACACTAACTGATCCAAATTCAGATTATAAGAGTGTTATAGAACCTTATCTCAAGTCATACTTCAATAAACTAAGTAATCTCATTGAACTTTCCTCTGATAAAGTTAAGAACTTTTATTATGACGGAACAATGTTTACTTTTTGTAGACTCGAAAGTGGTAAATACATTCAACAAGAAATAATTGGTGATACTAACATTTATAAATTTCTATCTAATATGAGTCAATTTAGAAAGTATAATGTTTCTTTCTTTAATATTCAACCCGGACTTGGTCAAGGAGCAAGTGTATTTCTTACTGGAACAATGGGAACTATACATAATGTTCACCAACATAAGTTTACAATGAGTCTTCAACTCGTTAGACTTAGGAAGAAATATTATATTCAAAACCAATTCTTTTACGTTGAATAAATTAAAAAAAATTTTAATAAAAAAAAATAAATGAAATAAATTTTTGTTTATTTTTGTATTTTAGGAACCCAATGTGTAGTTCTCTTATCACTTGTTTCTTCTTTTTTTACTGTATTCCCTAAAGGATCTTTTTCCCGTCCATATACTTTTAATATACCATCTTTATGGTCTAAATTAGAATAATCCCTGTTATGTTTATAACTTATATATGATATTTTTTTAGTATTAGTGTAAATATTTTTGATATCTGATACGGTTAAATCTTCTACAAGTCTATGAGGTGATATTTTACAAGAATATAAGATTTCTGCTTTCAAATAATTTCCTACTCCACAGAATAATTTCTGATTCATTAAAATATCTACTATAGTTTTCTTTTGATATTTTTTAGTTTTTAAAATTTTAGTAACGTATTCTAAAGTGAACTCTTCCTCAAAAATATCAGTTCCTAAAGATTTGATTTTTTTATTAAAATCAGTAATACTATTATTAAACTTAAAAGTTCCAAAATTTCTCATATCCTCAAAATATAAAGTAATATTATTAAACTCAAATGTTAAATGAGAATGTTTAGTTTGATTTTTTTTCCATCCGCCAGTCATTCCTAATGTATTCCAAATTTTCCATCCATTCTCAAATTCTAAATAAATAAATTTCCCTTTACAATTTACAGATGATAATTTAGAAGGAAGATTTTTAGTAAAATCATTAAAATAATCGGGTGTTTTTTTAGAATATCTACCACTATTAATTATAATAGAATTTAGTAACTTATTCTTAACTATAGAGTTAAGTTGGTCAATCATACTTTTAACTTCTGGTCCTTCTGGCATTTTTATTTATATTTATTTATTTTTTAATTAAATTGAATTTTAAATCAATTTTAATTCAATTCTAATTTAATTAAAAAATGTTTATTATATTTTTTACTAAATTAAACTTCATTTTCATAACATAATCTATGAACCTTTAATGATTCCTTTCTTCCGGGTCTTTGTGCCCTTCCAATAACTTGTTTTTCCATAGTTTCTGTCATTTTATGTATAAGAAACATATCCGTTGTATTTTCTAAATTCAATCCACTACCAAAATATTTAGAATTAAGGAGTAGAATATCTATTTCGTCTTCCTTGTATTTTAATACTTTATTATTTATTGCTGTAGTAGAACCTTTAAGTTTATCATATGTATAAGGTGAATCTTTAAGGAAATTTTCAATATCATTGAAAGATTGTTCATATTCAGAGAAAATGAGTATCTTTTTCCTACTTTTTTTAACTTTAGATTTTTTATTTTTAGACATAATTTTATCTAAATAATATATCAAATTTTCTAATTTAGTTCTCTTAATATCTTCAACTTCTTCTAATTCTTCTATGTGTTCTTCTAAATCTTCCTTTAGAACAATCAAATCTTTTTTTCCTACTATTTTTCTACATAAAGGGCAGTTTGGTTTATGATTTAGACTCATTGATATACATTCTAAACAGAACGCGTTATTACAACACTGAAGAATAGATTTATTGCAAATATCGTCATAACATATAGGACAAGCATTAGTATCAATAACTCTTTCGGTAATACTATTAATTTTATCTTCTAGTTGATTAATATCCAAATTCAATTTATCTATTGCTGTTTTTTTAGCAACAGTAGATGAATATTCCATTTGCTGTTTCGCATTTAATTCTAATTTTTTATTTTTCAAAGTTTTCTCTAAATCTTTAGTTACTAACTTAATTAATCCTTCTTCATTCTGGGTATCACAACCTATTGCTTCAACGGCTGAATTTATATCTCCGGCATTAATCATATTCATGACTTCTTGTGGAACTAAACCATTAAGAACATTAACATATATATTACCTAAACACTTAATAATATTAAATTTAACTGGTGGTAATTTAAAGGATTTTTCTACAAATTCCTGTTTACTCTTTAGGAAAATATTTTTTCTAAAAGGTAAATTTTGTAATTGTATTAAAAGATTTCTAAAAAATCCACTATGAACCATTTTATCTACAGTAACTCTCCTCATAGTATGTATCTCTTCACCGTGCCAATTTATATATGTATATGGTTCTTGTATACCATACCCATAAGGATGACTAATTTTTCTTGTCGAAGAAGATATAAACCAAGTAAATTCAGCGGCTATTTGTTCACTAGAAGGAATCTTTATAGAATCAACTTCATCTATAATCAATCTAGATACACTTATTGGTTTTACTAAATAAACTGTTTCCCCGTAATTTATAACTTTCGCTATTTTATTATATTGAGAAGATGATATAAGAACTATACCCATATCGAATTCTTCCTCTACATTATAATCTTCGTTATCTATATTTTGTCTGTAATAAGCTAATTTCTCCTTGAATTCATTTAGTGTTGACGTATTCTTCAATGTAAAACTTTTAAGAAGTGTATGATCATTAATATATGTCTGCCACTGAGACATAATTCCATGTGGCACTACTATAATATTAATTGGTAAATATAATTGACTTTTACTATACATATGAACCATACTACCATATGACTTAAAACATTTATCTATGGGTTTTAAAATTTTATTATTGGAAATTAATCCTAAAACAGTAAGAGACTTACCCGCTCCTACTTTATCACAAATAGCCCCAAAATCCGTTTTATACCATTCACTATTTTCTTGATTTAATACATTCATTTCTGGTGTTTCTAAGTCATTCATCTTATGTATCAAAGCAAGTTGGTGAGGTTTAAGAGGTATAGTTATATCTTCGGGTTGCTCTATTTGTGGAGAATTTTCATCCACAATATAATCAATTTCAGTATCTTCTATATAACTCATTTTTACTATTGAATAATATTTTTTTATATTAAATTAAATTCAATTTTAATATAAAAATTTTTTATAAAGATAACTAGTTTTTACATATAAGATAATTTATTATCAATTAGTCTTTATAAATCTTATATTTAGAAACTATTTTTTGCTGACATATATAACAAGTTTCTATATTATTAGAACAATTATTACAATAACAATGTCCACAAGGTACTAATATAGTTTCAATGAGATTATCAAAACATATTTTACAGTCTAAACTTACATATTTTCCATATTCGTGTTTACATTTTTGTATTTCATTATCTAACTTTTCTTTTCTTTTTATTCTATTATCTATATCTAAATCACACATTTTCTTATGGTGACCTAAAAATTCTATAGATTTATTTAATGTGTCAATTTCTTCAATTGCTTTATTTTTTTTTTTATTAAGGTGTGATTGGACTAAACCCATAATTAAAATTAAGATACTTTACTATTTTAATTTTAATTTTTAATTTTAAATGATAAATTAATACTGAATAACACAATTTTATACTATATGTTATATTATATTTAATATTCTCTAGTTGGATCAGTAACTTTTATTGTATAAGGACCTTTATTAACTGGGTGAGTATCACTATACCAGTATACACCAGGCATAGCTATATAATTATTTCCTAAACGGTTAGTTCCTGGATATTGTTCAGTTGCTCTAGGTGGTGGATTGGCACTTCTTAAATTATTATTTATCATATTAGTTGCAGTAGGTATTACGTGAATAGAAGCATATTCCCCCATTGCTTGTGGACCTCCGAATAATCCTCCATTAGGAACTTGGTCAGGGCCTCTAGTATCATGACTATTCCATCTTTCTATATGGGGAACTTCCGAATTTTTATCAACCGGATAATTTTCATTGACAACTTTGACAATATTTTGATTATTATTTAATTCTTTATTTAAATTTTCTACAGTATTTGAAGCAATAACAGCACCTGTTAAATTATTTCTATTTATATTATTATTTACATTATTTCCATTTATATTATTATTTACATTTACATTATTATTTCCATTTACATTATTCGCTAAATTATTCGCATTCTTTTCAATTCTGTTTCCAATTTGATTATTAATATTATTTTGATTCATATATTATATTAAATATATTTTTTTTTATGTTTAACTTATTTAAAATAAATAATCTATAGAAATATATAAAATGAATCTTAATTTGGATCAATTCAAAAATGCTCAACCAGATGAAATTAACCCAGACGATTTACCAGATACTAATTATATTATAGAAGAAGTTCTTAAAATAAAAGATTTACTTAAGAAACATAAAAATAAAGAAATAGATACAAACCTAAATGAAAGAAAATTTCAAATGAAATTAGATAGAGATTTCCATAAATTAAAAGAAGAATTTCCTACTATTTATGAAAAAACTTGTAATAACTCTTTAGAAACAGAAAGATTAAGATTTATGCTTAAAATGCAGAATGAAATTAGAAAGAAAAAAGTAACATCTCACGAAGCTTCTGTTACTGTAGGACAAGAATTAGTTGATAATATTGTTAAACCTAATTTGGAAAAATAAATTTTTATTATTTAATTTTTACGATATTATATATATATAAATATATATATATATATGACAAAAAAAGTAAATTACAAAAAAATTTTTAAATCAAAATCGAAGAGAAGAAAGACACAGAGAACAAAGACAAAGAGAACAAAAATAAAGAGAAAAAAAAATTTATCAAAAAGAAAGAAATATAACTTAAGAGGTGGCAATAATGAATATAAGGTTTTACGTAATACAATGGTAGTTCATAGTAAAATGAAAGATACAGAAGTTAATAAAGAAAAAATATTTAAAAAAGTACTAGATAGATGCTTACGAGAAAATGGGGACTACATAATTCAGGAACCTCCTGAAGAGCAAAATAATACAGAGCAAAATAATACAGAGCAACCAATAGTGTGTAAATTATTTGTTTTATGTGAATTCCCAGAAAATTATTATTATCAATTAAATATGAATGAATGTAAAATTAGAATTTTTACATCTTTCATAATGGATAAACCAAACGGGACATACATGTTATACGAGGAAGATAATATATACCCAGATAATATATACCCAAGAATATACACACTATTCTTAAAATACGATGGAAAAGTTACGGGACATAAAATTATATTAAATGAAGACAAAAGTTTAATAATTAATAGTAAAACAATAAACATGTCGCCTCCCCTAAAAAGTAAAATTGAAGAAGTATTTTCCCATAGAGAAATAGAAAGGTCGCCTCTCCTAAAAAGTAAAATTGAAGAAGTATTTTTACGTGGAAAAATAATAGAAGTTATAAAATTACTAAAAAGCGAAGAATTATTATCAGATTGGCCATCAGACGCGACACTCGACACTCCAATAGATAATGGGATATATATGATATTAGATAAAAATTTTTACCATACGTACGATGGAATTGTTATAGCACATTCTATTTCAGTTAGTAAAAAAGATGGTAAAAAAGATGGTAAAAAAACATACAATATTACGAGTGGGAATCTTATAGTAACTGCGATAAGTGGTCGAGGTCTTATAGACAAACTAAAATCAGCACTAAACGAGACACTCAAAACTCCAATAACTGGGAGATACTTGATAAACAAGACCTCAAGTAACAAATACCATTTATACTATACTGACCAAGGAATTGTTGACAGAATAACAATTTCAAAATTAGGTGAAAAATTTAGTAGTAAAGGAAAAACTGAAAATGCTGAATCTTTACTACAACTTATAGAAATTCTAAAGGAAAATCCTTATTTGAATCTCAAAACTTCAATGGTACCTAAATACAGGAAACATATCGAACTTGATTGTATACATGATGGAACAAATATATCATTAAAAACTAATGGAGAGGAAAAAATAAATATTACTAAAGTTTTATTTAAAGAATTATTAGACCAAATGTCTTCAGAACAACTTTCATATACAGATGAGCAGGCGAGGGAATTGAAAATTAGTTTTAAAAGGAATCGAGCACCAACCGATGATAACATGGAGGAAGGTGGTAAGGATTTTTTGTTCACACAAGTAGAGACGAATACATTCGGAAACTTATATAAACAAATTAAAGAATCTAATAACGGATTTTCTGATAACCAAAGAGTAGAAGAAATAGATAAAAAAGTAGAAGAAATAGATAAAAAAGTAAAAGAAAGAATTAATTTTTTAAGACAGTTTAAAAAACTTGAAATAACTCTTTAGAAACAGAAAGATTAAGATTTATGCTTAAAATGCAGAATGAAATTAGAAAGAAAAAAGTAACATCTCACGAAGCTTCTGTTACGGTAGGACAAGAATTAGTTGATAATATTGTTAAACCGAATTTGGAAAAATAATTTTCTAAATATAATATATAAATGAAAAAAAGTAGAAAAAATAATTCAAAGAAATTAACTAAAAAAAAAATGAGGGGGGGGGGGAGAAAAAAAAAGAAAAAAAAAAAAAATTAAAAATAATAAAAAAAAAAAAAAAAAAAAAAAAAAAAAAAAAAAAAAAAAAAAAAAAAAAAAAAAAAAAAAAAAAAAAAAAGGGGGGGGGGGGGGGGTGAAAAAGAGGAGTATGAGGAGTATTGAATTGTCTGAGGTAAAAAAAAAAAGAAATAAAAAGAGAATTGAAAAAGAAAAAAAAAATGAGATATTATGTAAACTTACACTTGAAGTAATTAAATTTCTAAATGACAATACAAAAAAAATTAAAGAGTCTAAACTTGTCCAAGAACTTGTCCAAGAACTTGTCCAAAAACTATATGACAAAAGTCTAAATATATGTATTCCAGGTTTTAATGAACATATAGAAACTATAAATGAAAATTTATGTTTATATTTACAAGAAGCAATTTCTTTTCTACAAAACGATAGTAATTTTATAAGTAATAAAGATATAGATAAAACATATAGGGAAAATTTTATTATAAAATTAAAAAAAGAAATTAAAAAAAATAAATTCTGGGAATATAATATTAACGAAGAATCTTTTTTTAATTCTAGTGATATGTCTACGAGTAATAACTCACCTAGTTTAAATGATAGTTCATTCTAGATTCGGAGTTAATACCTAGTAATACAATACCTTGAAATAAAATGACTTTTTTCGTTTAATTCCTCGCCATATTTCTTACACCAATCCGTTGCCTTCTTTACTTGTTTTTCAACTATTTTATTTATTTCACTTAAATCCCTTTTCTTTTCCAATAAATCTATTGTAAATTTAATAGTTTTAATTTGTAATTTTGAATTAGCAATATTAAAATTTCTTATTTGTTTTATAAAACTTGGTGGAATTTTCGTATCAAATATATCATTAATATATATTTCTTCATTTACGTTGTTATCATTTATATCATTATCTTCCCACATTTTTATTACATCCAATAATTTTTCTAAATATCTATAATCAATTCCTCTAAATCCCTTTGCGATTATATATTTTTCGGCGTTTCCTGGTCTACTTGTATACGGTTTAAAGATATAAAGTTCTTCGTAAAAACACCCTACAAAATATAAGAGTTTAATAGTCATAAATGTATATAAGTCAAAAAATTTACATACTAAATTACCATTTACTTTTTGTAATAATAAAGCAGTAACTATCTCGCAGAATATTAACCTAAATGAAGTTTGTTCTTGTTTATTAAAATCGGAAGAAAAATCAAATCCCCCGTCACCAGTCACTAAATTACACGTCCCTATACCAATTTTATTCACAAAATCAATTATATTTTTATAATTATATAAAGAACCTGTATTATCTAAACCATAAGATAAATTAACATTCTTACAATTATTTAAATTATTTGAATTACACCACCCAGGAATATCATTACTATATGATTTTAAAGTTATACCATAATATGAATAATATTTAAAACCTATTTTATGACTGACATTATAAACCGCCTCTATAAATCCACCCGGACCTTCTGCCAAATGCGCAGATTTAAAAGATTCTTCTTCTATATCTAACAAATTAAAGTCATAAATCATCTCTATCATTTTAAAATAAGACCTACTGAGGGGATTATATAAAGCAATGGATTCTGCTGTTGTTTTTTTATTTGGAATATGGATTAATTCATACTCATTTGCATATTTTTTATACTTATCCCATTCTTTAGAATTTATAATCTTATTTTTATGCTCTTGTAAATCCATATAGTTTTCATTATTTAATATTTTATAATCCATATTAATATCTCTTTTAACATTTATATTCATATATACTTTCTCTTCTATATCTAACTTTAATAATCTACCATTCATTATAAAATAAAAAGACTTAATTATATTTATAATTATTATTTTAAATCAATAATTTTATTACTTATTTATCATATTTAATGTTCCTTGGTCAGCACTAATTTTTATTACTTTCACATTAGGAGCAACTATTGGTCTTGCTTCATTTTCTTGAGGTTTTAATTGTACTTCATTTAAACCGCTGACTTGTTGTGGTTTTAATTCTACTTCATTTAATCCACTGACTTGTTGCGGTTTTAATTCTACTTCATTTAAACCTTCTGTTTTAAATTGAACTTCCTCCAAACCTCCTTTTTCTTGAGGTTTTAATTCTACTTCCTTTAAATCTTCTGTTTTAAATTGTACTTCCTCCAAACCTCCTTTTTCTTGAGGTTTTAATTCTACTTCCTTTAAATCTTCTGTTTTAAATTGGACTTCCTCCAAACCTACTTTTTCTTGAGGTTTTAATTCTACTTCATTTAAACTTTCTGTACCTTCTGAACCATTTAAATCTAAACTTACAGGTTTTAAATCAATTTCATTTAATTCGTCATTTCCCAAATCAATATCTTCTTCTGCTCCACCTACTAAATTAGGTTTGCTTAATTCTTCTTTTATATTTAATTCTTCTTTTATAGGTTCAGTAGTTCCCAAATCAAGTGTTTTCATTTCCTTTCTAATATCATAATTTTTTTCTTCTTCTATGATACTTTCTTCGTCAACATTGTCATCATCATTGTCATCATCTTCTTCATCATCTAATATTTTTAATCCATAATCTTCCGTTTCATCTAATTCTAAAACATTTTTGTTGGATAAAAACCTTTCCACGTCAACTTGTTCTTCCCCTCCTCCTGTTTGTTCATAAAGTTTTTTTTTAACAATAGTTAAAGTCATATTGAGGAAACTAAATTGTTTCGATTCTGACGATAATTCGTCTTCTAATGTTCCATTTGCTTTAAATTCATTATAATGTTTTTCAAATGGCTCACATAATTCCAATTCTAAACCAAATTCCGGTAATATTTTCTCTAAATATTCAATATTCACTAAATATTCGTCTTCCATATTATTAAATGTATTAACATAAACACCTACAGATAAACCTAATGAGGTTTCATCTTTGGGTAATTGTTTTTCTCTGTATTTTTTCTCTATTTTCCAGATAACTTTTCCTTGTTCATTCTTCTGTTCAATTTCTTGTTTTCCTTCCAATATCTTAAATATTTTTCTTCCGTCAAAACAAGTCGCAATAAATTTACCACCTATCATTAGATTTTGACTTATATTTATCAAAAATTCCTTTAAGGTTGTCTTATTCTTAAAGAAATAATGCATACAGAATTGACAACTTACTATATTAAACCCCCCTTTAAATCTTCCTACATTATCCTTCAATTTTGGATTTCGTAATAAATATTTCATTTCTCTGTCAATTGGATTACCCCATAAGGCATCCATATAAAATTTATTCAATTTATCCAAACCACAAGAACCGTCTAAGATATTCTTACCTCCATCTCCCCATAATAGGAAGATATTTTTAACTAATTCTTTATCTTGATATCTCTCATTAGTCATTGCTTGTATTATTCTCTTAAATCCGCCATTAATATTATTATTAATATTGTAATTATTATGTTCTATACCAACAACATATGATAAATCTGAACTTAACCATTTATGTAAGTCTCCGCATTCACCAGTTCCAATATCTAATAAGGTTGCGGCTGGCGTAATGGCATTATGAAGTAATGATTTCTTTAATAAATTATGGAAACTTTTGAAGATATTTTTTTCTTTTTTATCTCCCGAATAATATTCACTTTTTGCTTCTCTTAAATGTCTACCGGTACATATACTAGTTTCACTAATAGGTTCAAAAATAGTATTCCAAATATTATTGGCCGTTTCGAATGAATTCGGAACGGCACTATCTCTTTTTCTCATAGGAGCCCATCTAAAACGCGGATCCTTATTAACTTCTAATTTTGAATCATAATCATAATAGAATTCTATAATCGAATTGTCTTTAATAACATCTCCGACATTTCCATTACTTTTACATACTAACCCTCCGTTATTTGTTATTTCTAAATAACATTCAAAAGTTCTAGGAATAAAATTAGTTGTTGGTTCGAACAAAATAGAATTATAACCCTCCAAATAATTTGGATTTTCATTCACTATTTTTGCCCTATTCACTAACATATTCTTCTTATCATACGCAACTTTCAAATATACTTTTCTATATTTCTTCATATCTTCCATAAAAACCTTATCAATATATTCTCCATTTGGATTTTTCGCAAATTCCACCTGAAAATCAATACTGTTTTCGTCACTCTTTTTCCATTTAAATACACGACCCCATCTACCTCCATACTTATTCCTTTTGAAAATTTCGGGTTCTTCGCCTACTGTTAAATGTACTGGTGTATAAATAAGTCCGTCTGTTTCATATTCATAATCATCATTCTTTATTCTATCTAATATTTCTTCGGAACAAGTAAAGATTTTAGTATCCTTTAATTCCTTTTCTAATTCCTTTTCCAATTCATTTTTCTCTAATTTATAATCTTTACTGTTTTTATCTAATCCGTCTAAAGCAATTTCATATTGCTCTATTCTCTTTTGTCCGTTATCACTAACTTCATCGCAATCACCGAATAAAAATTCCTTCTTTCGAATTTCCATTGGTTCAGATATAGAATCTATATCTATATCTTTTAACATATCACCTAAGATTTCTAATCTAGATTTTTCTATACCAGAATCTTCTGTTTTCTGTTTTCCCATTCTCATTAAAATACGCTCCCTAAAATCTTCTCCATCTAGGAAATATAAATCAAATACTAAGAATAGTTTGACATCATATCCACCTTTCAACTTAGTAACATATTCACCATCTAATAATGTATTGGGATGATTTTTGATTGTTAAACCGGTTTTTCTAATAAGTTCTTGTCTATTAATTAAATAGACACCTCCTGAGTCGTCTATATATAATAGGTTTCTTTCTCCGTCGGCCTTTTCAGTAACACAGTAATTTCTTCTAATATTTACATTATTTACATATTCCTCGTTTGGAAGTCTAATAATGTTTTTAGTTTCTAAGGTTTTAGAGAAAGGGAAGGATTGTCTAAAATTATATTGTTTAGTTAATGCCTTATATTTTCCCTTAAATTGTCTAATTTCATATTCACTTACTAAATTATCACTCTGTTGTAATATCTTTAATATTCTTTCAATTACTCCTATATAACTATTAAAAACAAATAAATCTTTGTCTTTTTTAGTTTTACCTTCTATTTTGGTATTACTATTACCTAAATAAATAACTGATACAGAATACTCCAATTCATTCTCTAAAGTTCCTGAATTATCTAAACTCTTAAATGATACCTTCTTATTGTATTTTTCGTCATTTAATTCAACTTGGTCATCTTCTTGTAAAGAATTCCACCATACAGAAAATGAACGTTGGTCGCTTTTTGGTTTTTTAACATATTTCTTTTTATTAAATCTAATGTCTTTTTTCTCAAAAACACCTCCTTTATTAACAAATTCCTCCGTACTGGAAGATTTAGATATATTGAAATTAATTTGGAATAATTCATTATTACTTATAAAACTATAATTTTTAGTATAAGTATAATATTTATCATATTTAAATAACTCGCTCAGAACTTTCGCACCACGAGCAGATTTACGAGTAATTATCTTTTCATCTTTTAATTCTAATTCTAAATTATAATTATTAATATTAAATTTATTATCCCTCCCTCTTATATTATCAAGTATTTCAACACTCTCAATAACATCTTCTATTTTATTAGTTTCACAATACTTAGTAATATTTTTATCACCATAAAGTTTTAATATAATACTACTATCCCTAATACTAATATTAAGATGAGTATTATTTCCTTCTTCACTCTGTAAATTGAAATCTGAATTTTTTATCTTTTTCAATATACTAGTAAATTGACTCTGACTAAGTTTCCCATTATAATTGGTATTTACTATTGTTTCCATTATACCATTATCTGACTTCCATTGTAGAAGTTTTGATATTTTTTCTTTTTCTTGTTTAAAAAGTTCCATTATTTATAATATATACTTATGAAAAAATTTAAATATAAATAAAAAAACTTCAATTTTATTTTTATATAATTACTTTTTATTTAATTTTATTCTTCTTCCAATTTACTTTCTATTTCATTATATAAATCTTCTTTCTTCTTATTCCTATTACCTGATTTAATATTGATATTTAAAGTTTTCGCAATATCGTGTAAATCAGATAATTTATATTTCCATAACTTCTCTAACTTTTTTGGTACCCATATAGTTTCTTTTGTATTTCCTGTTTCATCTATATTAATAGTTTCTTTTTTTTCTGTTTTAGGTTCCATAGGACTAGATTGTAAATTCATATCAATCTCAAATTCTGGTTTCAAAATAGTTGATATTTTTTCCATAATTTCCCAAGTAAATTTATGTTTTCCATCTACACCCAAAATAGGTTGGTAATAATTATTCTTCCTTATCATTACAATGAATTCATTGTCTTTACTAAAATCATTTACCAAAGAATATAAATATGTTTCAGTATCTATAATCAATAAACATAGATTATAATAATCTGCTATATAAGTATTCACTTGCGGAATAAAATACTTACTGTTTAACAGATTTTCTTTAATCGCACTTTTCTTGAATTTCTTCTTTTTATAATCAAATTTCTTATATAATTCATCTAACTCATATACTAACTTATTTCGGCAATCGTCGATCATTTTTTCTTTATGAATACTTCCCTTTAATATAAATTCACTATCAATTATATTAAGTATTGAATAATATAAACTGAATTTTCCAGGAGTTCCATAAATATAATAATTTTTAGGTTTGGAAAATAAAGGTTCCAAAAGAGGAGGAATATCTCTAATTTGGTCTTCTTTACATAAATAAATTTTTTTATTATCTACTTTAGGTTTTTCCTCTAAGTTTTTAGACTCTGTTTTACCTTTACATAAAGAATTAAATTCACTTCTGAAATTACTATTTCTTAATGTGTTTTCAGGTTTATAATTATCAATACAGAAATTGGGGTTAATATTATCAATACAAATATCAATAATATTACCATTTTTGTTAAAAAAATTTTGAACAGATGTTCTTAATTCGGTAGGTTTTAAATATTCCATTTATAATAATATTTCTACTATACTTTAAATAAAAAAAATCAATTTTTTAAAATTTCAGGGTTTTTTTAATTCTAAATAAGTTATAGTATCTTTAATATTATCAAACATTGGTATATTATATTTTTTAGCGTGTTCATAAAATATTCTACGAAATTCAAATATTTTTGATAAATCCAAATCTTTCCTTTTGGAAAAATATAATATATGTTTTTTTAATGGCAATATTACAACTGCGTCTGCTTTATATTCCCAAAATAAAGCACCTATTATTCTATAACCATATATCTTAGACTGTTCTAACATATAATCAGCCCTTAAATAAGAAAGTCTTTCATCAATAGAATTAGTAGAATTCAACCAATTTATATTTAAATTTTCTTTATTAAATAAAATATCAGAATCTATCCAACTTTTTTTCCCTACTTGCTTATTTACAAATATAGTTTTACCCGAAGCCGGAGGAGCCAAAATTACATATCCAGTTTTATGTTTAATATAATTTTTATCTAAATTATAATATGTTTCATTTGTGTCGATAAATTTAGATAATTTCATAATATTTATTAAAATTATAACTCTAAATAATTTACGGTATATCAATATTACTTTCAGCATAATATAATTCATTTTGGTCTATTTCATTTTCTCTTACATATTCAATCCCTTTATTAACATTTATAACAGGTTCATTATTATATATTTCTTCTCTAATAGTGAAGTTTTCTTGAGAATAATTTTCCTTAATAATTTTTTTAATATTATCCCTTTTATTCATTTCCATATTAAATAAATCTTTATTATTTACATAGTAAGAAACATGATTATTCAAATCTAATAATAAATCAATAGGAAGTTTATTAAGATTTATAAATATTCCGTTCTTATTTTCTGTATATTGTATTCCGCCTTTTTTTATTATATTAAATATCTCAATATGTTCATATTCCTTTAATATTTTACATTTATTTATAATAAATTTACGTATTTTATCTAATTCTTCTTCGTCAATTTTATATTCTTGTTTTTTCTCAACACCTAACATTTATATAAAAATAATATTTAAAAATTATTATTTAAACATAATAATCTTTTATCAAAATATGGAAAATAAATCTAGAAAAAAAAGGAAAACTGAAACAGCATTATCAGATATAAATAAAAAAAATAGACATATAACTATTAATGATGATATTTATAAAGAAATAAGTGGCGTAAAATATGATATATATTTAGTAAAAGAAATTCTTAAAAATAATAAAAATAATAAAAATAATAAAAAAAGTAAAAATGAAAAAAATAGTAAAAATAGTAAAATACTTTATTTAGAAAGAATTATAAAAGAAAATGTAATCAAGAGAGATAAAGAAATGAATGAAATTAAAAGTGAAATACAAGAAATTAAGGAAATGATATTAAATATTCATTTTCAAAAGGTAAATATTAGAGAAGTAATAAAAGATAATGATATGTCTTATATAAATTAGTAATAATTATAAATTTAAATAATAAATTATAAAGGTTATAAATTTAAATCATAAAGGTCTAAATGGAGATAATGATTTTTCCCCTGCGTTAGATAAATTTGTAGGATGACTTAATGGAGTCGGTAATTTATTTATAGTATCTTTATATTCTAAATATTGTGATATTTCTGTAATAATTCTATCAACAGAATAGTCTATTACTTTTCTATCTAAATCTATAATTTGTTGTTTAATATTACAAGGAGCATTTTTCGCATATTGTAAGAAAATAGACCTCATAATAATTTGTAATTGTAATTCAGATTGTCTCGCTATTTTATATCCTGTTCTCTTTATTATTTCATTTATAATAGTATTTTGTATCATATCAATATTATTTTGTGAAAAAAATGTTCTATTGAGAACATTTTCACTATTTATACTTTTTAAAGAATTTTTAAATTCATATGGACTTCTTTCATTTTCATATAAATTATATGTTGTTCCTGGTTTATTATCAAAGATTACTCTACCATTCATTTACTTATATAATATAAAATAATTTTCTAGAAAAATCAAATAATTTGTGAATTTAAATTAGCAAAACTTTTCTCTATATTTTCTATTGTAAAATACATGATTACCTGTAAATTTTTATTTAAAATATTACCACTTATACCTGTAAAAACCATACTAGTATAATCACTATCTATGGTAAAAGTTCCAGTAGTATGAGTAGATTTATTAGTAATATAAAAAACATTCACTAAATCATTCAGGGATTCCATATTTTTTTTCTCTGTAAATATATTTGAAAAATATATTTTATGTCCACTTTCTCGTTCTAAATAATTCTTTAAAGTTAAATTTGTTGTATCTAATTTAATATTCTTAAAAATAATAATATCACCTTCTAAATAATCTAATCTACTAAAATATGTTTTAGTTGTTATTTTTAGAAAATTCTTACTTACTGCTGGATCACTTGAAGAATTCTCATATTCTATTTTTTCTATTTCCAACTGTTCATTCCTAAACTTTAATTGAGTACCCATATTATCTTTTATTTTTATAGTTAAAGTATTTAATGTATTCAAAGGAGACGGTTTAAATACTTTAGGAATTCTAGTAATATTCTTTAATTCTATAAACTTTTGTATAGTTGTATTATGATTATACACACTTGATAAAGAAATCATATTTGCAAAACTATTATTCAAATTACTATTAGTGCCATATACAATATTACTAAATTCGTCAATATGAATACTCAATAATGGAAAATCCAATAAATTCACATAATTTCCCTCCTCTAAATATACCTTCCTATTCGGTATTACCATTTTTTCCAAATATAATGATTTAATATTCTTTATTGATATAGGTATAGATAAAGCATTACTACCTTGATATGTCTTTATTTCAGACTTTTCATCATATATTGTAACATCCGTTCCGTGCTCATTTGTTACGTGTTTTAAATATGTAGTTCTTATATCTTCGACACTCGTTTCACTTGCGTTAAATCTCACTTGAAAATCAAAAACGCTTTTATAACTATTTATCCAATCCCTATTAGTAGTATCCACTAATACCTGAATTTTATTTATTTCATATTTTACATCGTCATTTTTAACTAAAAAAGATTGCTGATTATCGTCTTCTGAAAAATCACTATCCGTTTCACTATTATCAGTTTGATATACTATATGATCCGGATTATATAATAAATTACTCATTTATAATATATAAATTAAATATTTTAAATCTATTTACTTCATTTATTTCTTCTTTTTTCCTTTCCCCTTAATCATAACCTTTTTAGGTTCTTCCTCATTTTCTTTCTCTTTAACTACTAGGAATTTCTTATATTGTTTGGTTAAAATATCTAATTCCTCTAACCAAATATCATATGTTTCTTTTTCGTCCAAATTACTATACATTTTAGTTTTCATATCTTTTTCCTTATTTAATTCTTCTATTCTTTCCTTTGTAAGATTATAAATAGGCATTTTAATTAAATAATCATAGTTATCTTCAACTATATGATAATCTCTCTCCTTCAATTGGTCTAAGAGATTTTGCTTAGTTCTATTACTAATTATAATATCCCCCGCAATAAATTCCATAATAAATCTCACTCTCGCATTTAAAATAACTAACTCATTCTTCAAACTTTCAAGTTGATATTCCTTTCTCTTTACATAACAGTTCAACCGAACCATAAAGTAATTCTCTAAAATATCATTTACGTTATCATATTTCCTCAGGAATCCCTTCTCGTCATACAAAACCATATTAGTCATGCTTATCTTACTTGTAAGTTTAAATACTCTCTCGAAAATATTCTGCCCTTCTTCATTCTGTTCTTTATAATAAGTTAAATCATCCAAATCGTCTGGATGAAGTGTCAATTTGAAATGTACCTTTGAATCAGTACATTGAGAAGTATAATTCCTTATATACTCCTTCTTCTTCCCCTTCTTATCCTTACTATTATCAATAAGCATAGTCTCTAGGAATTCCTTATACTTATCTGTCCAAGTTCTAATAGGTAATTCAGTAATTTCAATTGTAGTATCATTTACTACATTAAATTTACCTCGTGAAATATACCTCTTCTCATCCAATTTCTCAATTGTTCCTGTATATCCTCTATACCAAGGTCTCAATTCAGTTAAACCTTCTTGGAGGTTAATAGTTTCATCTTTTAAACTCTTCTTATAATTATTAACCATAATCTTAATATTTTTGATAATCTCCAAAGGATTAAAGGAAGGAATGAATGAACTCCACCCTGTACCAATACCCTCTGAACCATTTACCAAAATCATTGGAATTATAGGAATATAGTATTCCGGTTCTACCAAATTTCCGTCATCGTCATTATACTTTAAAACATTAAAGTCTTCCTTATTATAAATATATGGAATAATTTCCGGAATATGTGTATGAATATACCTAGGTTGTGCCGAATCGCTACCACCCATAATCCTCGTACCAAACTGTCCTACTGGTTCCAAAATATTAATATTATTAGAACCTATAAAATCTTGAGCCATATTTACAATGGCTCCTTGAAGAGACATCTCACCGTGGTGATATCCCGCGTGTTCTGACACATAACCCGCAAATTGCGCAACTCTTATTTCCTTTAAAAGTTTCTTTTTAAAAGCACTAAATAGAATTTTTCTATGAGACGTTTTAAGACCGTCTATTAAACAAGCCAAAGACCTCTTATTATCCGAATTAGAGAAGTGTATCATTTCGAGATTAATAAATTCTTCATGAGTTACATCACTCTTTGTATAATCTAATACTTTATTCTTATCGTGATTTGCCAACCAATCTTTTCTTTTATCGGCCAATTTCTTATTGAAAGCCAATTCAATTGCTTCATCGCTCGTTTCTTCTACAAATTTATAATTCACAATCTTCATATCTTTAAAATATTCCTTTGCTTCCTTGGGTGTGCTCGTGCCTAACCCTTTATAATATTTGATTGACCAACCTTTTTGTCCGTCATTTTTCTCCTTCCATTTTTCATAATCACTAAGATTATAAAACGATTTAACTTGCTTTCCCTTTGTTGCCTTAACAATAGGGGTTAACATTGACTTATTAAATCCTTCTAATCGGAATAACTCCGGCCATAATGTTTGAAATAAATTAAACAGAAGACCTTTAATATGACTTCCATCCTCATCTTGATCCGTTAAAAGCATTACACTTCCATAACGTAAATCTTTTACTGATTCATATTTCTTACCACTTTGAAGACCTATAATTTTTTTAAGGTTAACAATTTCAGTATTTTCACCTATCTTTTTTAATATATTCTTATCGTCTCCCTTCACATTTAAAACTTTCCCTTTTAAAGGGAATACTCCATATTTATCTCGTCCAATAACACTTAAACCTGAAATGGCTAAAGCCTTTGCTGAATCTCCTTCCGTTAGAATAAGAGTACATAAATGCGACTTCGCAGAACCTGCCCAATTCGCATCATCCAATTTTGGAATACCTCGAATATTTGTTTTCTTTTTACCGTCACTTTTTTTAAGGTCTTTATTTTCCTTAAAAGCAGATAGGTTCATTGCGGTTTCCATTAAACCCATTTTCGCTATTTTATCAATAAATTTAGTATCCAGTTCGCACTTGGAACCAAATTTCGACATTGGAGTTGTTAAAAACTCCTTGACTTGACTATTAAAACTTGGGTCATTCACCAAACACCTTATAAAGACAAATAAATTCTCCTTGATATGTGCCGGTTTAACTATAACCTTTTTCTTCTTCTGAATATAATCACCCAGTTTCTTTGTTACTTGATTTGTTATATATTCTACGTGTTTTCCTCCTTGATAAGTTGTAATACCATTTACAAATGATACTTGTTCGAATTGTTGCGTAGGATTCATTGCTACGCAAATAGCCCACCTATCATTTATCTCTTGATATAATCGTGGCACTTCTTTCTTATCTCCCAAATATAAATCCGTATATTTCTCAAAAGACTTACATTCTAACTTCTTATCATTGAGATAAATTGTTATATTTAAGTCTGTAATTGCTGACGCGTCATAAGTTCTTTTTGTAATTAATGTAATCATATCATCTGTTAATCCTTCTGACTTAAATTTCTCAAAATCCGGATAATATGTAATTTTAGTATAGGGTTTTCCTTTACATGATGTAATTTTTGGCTTGTCTTTTTCAGACATATTATTCCTAAATGTTTGGACATATTTCTTATGTAATGTATTATCTACAGTTTCTATAATAAACTGTTTTGAGAAAATATTTGCGAGTTTCCCACCATAACCATTTTTACCTCCTGTAACCTTTTCCTTCTTGTCATAATTGCCAGAAGTTAATAGGTGACCGAAAATAAGTTCTGGAATATAAATTCCTTCTTGACTATGCTTTTCAACTGAAATACCTTCACCGTCATTATAGACGGAAATCCAACCTTCCTCCTTATTAAAAGCTACTTTAATAGTTCTAACAGGAATAAGGTCGTCTCCCTTTTGAATTAATTGTTTTAATCTTACAATTTGGTCTAACGCATTAACTAAAATTTCATCGAAAATCTTATATTCACCAGGAGTATAAGTAATTTTCTGTTTTACCATTTTTTTTAATTCTTCCGCGTATATCCAAATTTCTTCTTCTGTTTTATCCATTGAACCTACATAAGTATCAGATACTTTAAGAACGTGTTCAACGTGGGTATATTTCGTAATACCACTCTTATCTTTACCAGATTTTTTATTAGTTTCTTTTGAAGACATTTGTAATTAAATATTATGATAAAAATAATTCAATTTTATTATTACGAAATCAATTTTTTAAATCAAATTAAATTTCAATATTTTTTTATCCTAATATATTAAATTAAGAATGAAAAGAATAGTTATATCCAAGAAAAAAAATAATAGATTTAACGGAAAATATAAATCTAGGAAAAATAATAGGATATTAGTAGGGGGAAATAAATATGATTTAACCTTGGAAAAATTATACTTACCTTCTCCAGAAAATTTAGTTTTAAAAACGGATGATAGTATTTTGGATTTAGCATATAATACCCTTCAAATGTATAATGTTGATGTTAAAAAGGAAGATATTAAAAATAATTTTATGAAATATATAGGATTAGTAAAAGATGCAGTAGAGAAAGTTAATAATAATTATGATATGGATTATTCCAGAGATAGTAATGTATTACTAAAAAAATTTAGTGAAAATTATAATAATTGCGAAATGATAGAATTAGTGGGAGGTTTAGAACAAAGTCTTACTATTCTAACTGATTATATATCTTTAGGGAAAAATAAAGAAAAAAGACTAGTTTTTGATAAAATATATGAAAAAAAAATGAAATTACTAGATGAATTTAATAAAGAAGATGAAGAATATCAAGAAACATTCAATAAATTAAATGAAAGTCTTATGTCTAATAAACAATTTTATCAAAAATATGATATTAGCGTAGAACAAAAAGGTGGTTCAATAGTTCAAAAAGGAGGCGTGGCTTCCTTTATGAAAGCTTTTAGTAAATTTGGTATGGTTATGGGTGCTTTACCAATTATTACACAAATTATGACACACTCATTCCATTATAATATTTTTGAATTTATAACAGGAACTGAAAGAGAAAATCTTAGGAAAAAAATTTTAAAAAAAGTTATGAAAAAAAATACATCAGAAAAAATAATAGAACACCAGGAAAAAAAAATAAAAAAAATGAATGCTTTAGGATTTGATACAAGGGCACAAGATAGTATGAAAGATATTACTATAGGAACAGGTAAAGAAATTGAGAAATATAATGAAAAAGATAAAGAAAAAGCAGCAGCAGCAGTACAAAAAACATCTACATTACAAATAACTAACACCACTAACACCACTAACACAACTAACATAGGAGGAGGAATAAAAAATAATAAAAGTCAAAAAGGCGGTGGACAAGAAAGAATAACTTCATTAACAGATTTTATGGAAAAGATAGAAGAATTACAAGAGGATACATATGAGTTGGATTTATATCTTAACTCTTTTTTTACAGGATATTATTTAAATATGGAACCAAAAAAAAGAGTATGGGAGGATTATACCAATATGTTAAGACAAAAAAAAAGTAATATTGAAGGTTTGGGTGATGATAAATATTTTAAGCAATTAAGTTCTGACCTTCAAAAATTAAATATAGATTTGGATTTGGGTTTATTCAAAAAAAGAAGTTCCATAGGTGAAGAAATTGATGACGAACCAGTAGCAAAAGAAGGTGTAGAAGGAGCAGGAGCAGGAGAAGGAGCAGGAGCAGGAGCAGGAGAAGGAGCAGTACAGACACCCAATTTAAATAATACTGAGAAAGTATCAAATGTAAATGTAGGAGGAGAAAAAAATCCGGAAGATATAAAACTACAAAAACAAATAGAAGGTAAAAACTCTTCAGGTTCAGAAACTATAAAGGTCAGACCTGATGGAAGCTTAGAAGATATAAAACTAGAAAGAAAAATAGAAAGGTTTAATGATGTTCAATCCACAAAAGAACAACAAATAAAAGAGGAAAGAATTGACGAATATTATGAAACTGCTAAACCTATAATTGATTTATTAGGTATTGTTTGGGATCAAGTAAGGCCAATTCTTCAAAAAAAAGACGAAGAAACTTTAGAGGCAGCAGGTATACCTACTGATAGTGTAGTAGAAAAAGAAGAAGAAATTGAACCACTTAATCCTTTTGATTTAGTAGCGGCATTAATGTCTTTAATGAAAGGAGAATACCCGGATTTTGCCATGGAAATTTTACCAGTTCTTATGTCTTCTGCTCCTCATCTTAAAGGTCCATTGGGTAAATTATTTAAAAAAGGTAAAAAAGGTGAAAAAGGTAAAAAAGGTGTATCAAAAAAACAACAAAATGAATTAGATATGCAATACAAAAAATCTAAAAAAAAACAAGCCGATAAAGCAAAAAAAGAACATCGAGAAAGTGAAGCA
>Ga0206131_10001616_pt1 | contig 28758 bp, 25 predicted proteins | sample Helgoland_Spring_FD_148636 | JGI IMG/M metagenome (GOLD analysis project Ga0206131, IMG submission 148636) | Pelagic subsurface seawater microbial communities from Kabeltonne, Helgoland, North Sea - Helgoland_Spring_Bloom_20160517_1 | ecosystem: Environmental > Aquatic > Marine > Epipelagic ...
TCCGTCGAGTATTTCAACCAGAATACGACGGACTTAGTTGGTAACGGCAATGGCGGCTTCTTTGGTAATGGCGCGCAGAATATGGGCGTCACGATCAATATCAATGATGCGGCCACCGGTGTTTCTGCGGCTGGCGTGGCCGTTGGCGAACGCCAAGCCCAGCCTTGATCACAGCCGCGATCGGGGGCTTTGACGCCAATTGACTGATGGACCGATCGCCCTTGCCAGCGATATCTATGGTGAGGGCGCTGGCCCGCCGCTTGTGATCTTGCACGGCTTGCTGGGTGCCGCCCGAAACTGGATGGCGATTGCCAAGCGGTTGGGTGAGGACTACGAAGTCCATGCGCTTGACCTCCGCAACCATGGCCGCTCCCCCTGGGCAGACGCCATGCGCTACCAGGACATGGCGCAGGATGTAGCGGCCTATATCGAGAGCAACGGCCTCGCGTCCCCCACGGTGCTTGGTCACAGCATGGGCGGCAAAGTCGCCATGTCGCTGGCTTTGACGACACCGGATATCGTTGGTCGATTGGTCGTCGCAGATATTTCACCTGTGCCGTATCAACGCGAAGGCCGCACTAGCTTTCTGGACTATATCGACGCCATGATGGCGCTTGATCTCGCCCCCATTACCCGGCGGAGCGAGGCCGACAAGGCCATGGCGGACGCCATTCCAGACAAGGCCGTACGCGGCTTCCTGCTACAAAACCTGGTGCCTGATGAAGCCAATGGTGGATTCTACTGGCGCTGTAATCTGCCCGCACTCTCAAACCGCATGGCCGATATTCTGGATGCGCCGGAACCCGATTCCTGGGCACCGTATCAGGGCCGAACCTTATTCCTGAAAGGTGCCCGGTCCGACTACGTTAGGGACAGCCACACAGCGCTGATCCGCAGCCTGTTCCCCCGCGCAACATTCGAAAGCTTGGCCGACGCCGGCCACTGGCTACATGCTGAGCAGCCTCGCCCATTCATGGCTGCGGTGCGGAGTTTTATCGCGGCAGCTTAAGCGCCCGCTTCGCAGCACCGGGCGCATCGTCATCCCCCAAAATGCGCCGCCAACCCATGGCACCAAGATCATATGCAGCCTGGCGTAGCGCGACTTCCGGCGTTGCATCAGATGCATCGCCCGCCCGGGCCGCAACACGATCCTGCCGCGCATCCGTCGCACACTCCAGCCAAATACCATCAAACGGCACATTGATACGATTTGCGACGGCTTCCGCCTGCGTCCGTTCCGCTGGATCCGCAAAGACCGCATCCAGAATTACAGGTACGCCCTGCTTCAGGCAGTTGGCAGCCGCATTGAACATTGCGTTGTACACAGCCGCACTCGCCTCTTTCGTATAGGCGGCGGATGGCAGCTTTTCTTCTGCCGGAACACCTTGCTGCAGCTTGCGAATAACGTCCGAACGGATATGGATGGCCCCACCAGCCGCCGCCATCGCTGGTGCCAATGTCCGCGCTATCGTTGTTTTGCCGGAACCGGATAACCCACCAATTGCGACCAGTCGCGCCGATGGCCGTTCCAGTAGCGCCAGGGCTGCCTGTGCGTAGCGCTGCGCCTCTCGTTGGGATGCAGCCGCATCTTCGCCCTCAGACAATCCGGCCCGATGCAGCGCTGTTTTCGCGCGAACTGCCGCCCGCATGCTGAAGAAAACCGGTGCCAATGCCAGGCCGGAATAGTCCTGACGCTCGGCCAGATAGCGGCTCCACATGCGGGCCGCCACGTCTTGCAGGCCGCGGGTCCATAGGTCCATGCCCAAAAAGGCTGCGTCATGCAGCACATCCACGGTCGCCATAGCGTCGTCGAACTCAAGCGCATCAAAAATCACCGGCGCACCATCAATCAATGCGACATTGCCAAGATGCAGGTCACCGTGCAGCCGGCGTACCAGCCCCGCTTGTCCGCGTTCATCAACCTCTGAAAGCGCCTGGATCAGCGTTGCCTGCATTGCTTCATGCAGCTGTGCGATTGTCTGGTCGCCAAGCACATCCGCCCCAGCGGCAAGGTCCCGCATCGTGCGCCCGGAAATACTGGCGAGCTTCATGGCCGCGCCATCGACCACCACGCCAGGCGTTGCATTATGAAAGTGGGCGATTTGCACGGCCAAGCGTTCCGCCAAAGCACCATCAACCGCACCGGCATCCGCCAGCACATCAAGCGTTTGGGTTTCATCGAAGCGGCGCATAACGACTAGATGCTCTTGGGCGCACGCCGTCAGGTCATCAGAAACGGCACCGATGCGGATGTCGCCGCCATTGTTGAATACAGGTGCTAACCCCAGATAAAGCGCAGGTGCGGTGCGGCGGTTTATATGAATCTCCGCAAGCGCGGCTGCATCACGTTGCGCCTGGGTGCTGAAGTCCATGTAAGAATATTTTACGTCACGCTTCAGCTTGTAAGCGCGGTCCCCCGCCAGGAACACATATGCGCCGTGGGTCATCATGCGTTTCGGCGCGTCTACACCAAGCACGCCGGGTGTAGCCAGATTCTGCAGGATTGCAGTTTGGCTGCCAGCCTCACCGTCTGTGCGGTCGCCAGATGGCGTCTCGTTGTCCAAAGTCTCCGGCCCCCACGGCGTTTGGATGGATGAATAATCTTGTCGCGGATTTCGATTCCAGGCACAAGACCGAATGCACAATTCAGCAGACATCCCCCCACACCGGTTTTCGGTGGCCCCCATGATGGATTGGACGGACCGGCACTGCCGGTTCTTCCACCGCCTGCTGTCCGCCCATGCACTGCTCTACACAGAAATGGTGACGACCGGCGCGATCCTGCACGGCCCCCGTGATCGCCTGCTGGCATTCGATCCGGCGGAACATCCGGTAGCGCTGCAGCTAGGCGGGTCGGAGCCAGATGATCTGGCGGCCTCAGCGCGGATTGGGGCGGATGCGGGCTATGACGAAATCAACCTAAACTGCGGCTGCCCGTCAGAGCGTGTGCAGAAAGGTGCATTTGGCGCCTGCTTGATGCGGGAACCGGCGCTGGTAGCAGACTGCGTCACGGCAATGCGCAGTGCTGTTGATATTCCCGTCACAGTCAAATGCCGCCTCGGCGTTGACGATGATGACGAGGAGCAGCGGCTGTTTCAGTTCGTGGAGCAGGTTTCGGCTGCGGGCTGCGAAACGTTCATCATCCATGCACGGAAAGCCTGGCTGAAAGGCCTGAGCCCCAAAGCCAACCGGGATATCCCGCCGCTTAACTACCCCCTCGTCGCCAAGCTGAAACGTGAGCGGCCGGACCTGACCATCATCCTGAACGGCGGCTTGGCCAGCCTCGCAGCTTCCAGCGCTGCGGTCACTGACCTTGCTGTGGACGGCGCGATGCTTGGCCGGGCCGCCTATCAAAACCCCTGGGACTTGGCAGAGGCCGATCCCACATTCTTTGAAGCAGGCCCGAATTTTGATGATCCACATGCTGTCATCGAAGCGCTGCTGCCTTACATCGAAGGCGAGCTTAGCAAAGGCGAGCGGCTACACGCCATCGCGCGGCATATCCTGGGCCTGTTCCAAGGCCGCCCAGGCGCACGGGCCTATCGCCGCCATATCTCTGAAAACAGCCCACGGGAAGGGGCCGGGCCAGAAGTCATCCGTGACGCCGCCGCCCGTGTCCCCAAAGGCGCCACGCGCCGTGATGCCGCTTGATGGGATTTATTCGTAGGCTCTATGACTGGAGCATGGCCAAGGCTGCAAGCCCATCCGCCCCCTGGTGGCTTGGTATCATTGCGTTCATTGAAAGCTCTGTCTTCCCGATCCCGCCGGACGCATTGCTCCTACCGATGTGCCTTGCCCGCCGCGCTAAGGCGTTTGCCTATGCTGGCATCTGCACCATTGGCTCTGTCGCTGGTGGCCTTTTCGGCTATGCCTTGGGCGCGCTGTTCTTCACTGCCATCGGGGCGCCGCTGATCGCTTTGTATGGCGGTGAGGTGGCGATGGAAGAGCTGCGCTTGCTTTATGCCGAACAGGGTGCATTGATCGTCGCGTTCGCAGCCTTCACCCCGTTCCCTTTCAAGGTGGTGACAATTGCATCCGGCGCTATTGGCATGGATATCGGCGTCTTCCTGATTGCCAGCCTGCTGGCGCGCGGCGGGCGGTTCATGTTGGAAGCGGCGCTGATTTGGCGCTTTGGGGCACCGATCCAAGCGTTCATCGAAAAACATATGGGCTGGGTCACGCTTGCAGGCTTCATCGTTGTGGCGGCATTCTTCCTATTCGTGAAAAAAATCGCTGGATAGCGCTCCCATGCAAAACGCCAATCGCCAAATCCGCCTGATCGCCCGCCCCGATGCCCTGGCTGGCCCTGAACATTTCGACGAAACAACAGAACCCGTTCGCCAACCGGACACAGGCGAAGTGCTGGTAGAAACGCTGCTGCTCTCGATTGACCCGGCCATGCGCGTCTGGATGAACGAGGACCCGGGATATGTACCGCCGATCCAACTTGGGTCTGTCATGCGTGCAGGCGGCATCGCCCGCGTAGTCGAGAGCCGGATCGATGGCCTAGCGCCGGGCGATCTGGTCCAGGGCCGGCTTGGCTGGCAGACCCACCCAACGCTTTCTGGCGAAGGCTTACATAAGCTGGACCTCACCATGGGTGACGCTGAAGCGTGGATTGGCCCCCTCGGCACAAGTGCGCTCACCGCATATTTCGGTATGACGGCGGTGGCAAATGTGAAACCTGGTGACACGGTTCTGGTTTCGGGCGCTGCGGGTGCCGTTGGGCAGATTGCGGCCCAGGTCGGCACCCTGAACCACTGCCGCGTCATCGGCATTGCAGGCGGTGCGGAAAAATGCGCGATGCTGCGCGATAATCTCGGTCTCGACGCCGCGATAGATTACAAGGCCGCGACGGACCTAAGCGCCGAAATCAGGCAAGCTGCACCCAATGGCGTGGATGTTTATTTCGATAATGTTGGCGGCCCAACACTGGATGCAGCGCTGGAAAACATGGCCGCTCTTGGCCGTATCGCGATCTGTGGCCGTATTTCACAAACAGCAGCGGCAGAGCTTTACGGGGTCAAGAATATGGGCCTCGCCATCGGTAAGCGATTGCGGGTTCAGGGCTTCATCGTGTCTGACTTTAACGCCCGCTACGGCGAAGCCCGCGCGTGGCTCGCAGGCGAGTTGAAGGCAGGCCGCCTGCAACAGCGCCTACACATCCTAGACGGCTTGGAGCACGCCCCATCTGGCCTGCGCATGCTCTTTGAAGGCGGAAATACCGGCAAGCTGGCAATCCGCGTCGCGACCTAAAGCCCGCCCGTCATCCCGAGTATAGCGCCGTTGGCATAGCTGGCTTTGCCTGATGCCAGCCAGAGTGCAGCTTCCGCCATTTCTTCTGGCTCTGCGATCCGACGGAGTGGCGAAATGCCGGCGACTATTGCGGGTCGGCCTGGATTACCAGAGCGGGCATGAATACCCGTGTCAGTGGAGCCTGCACGGACGCCATTAACACGAATGCCCTCTGGCCCGACTTCCTTGGCGAGGCCAATTGTCAGCGTCTCTAGTGCTGCCTTGGACGCTGCGTAATGCACGTACTCATTCGGACTGCCTGTAACAGCAGCGGCAGACGTAATATTGACGATTGCCCCGCCGTTCCCGCCTAGCTTTGTCGACATGCGCTGGATCGCTTCCTGGCAGCAATAAATGGCGCCATGCAGATTCACTGCAAACGTATCCAGCAAGACCGATGAGTCCAGATCAGCGAGCTTTACAGATCGGCCAATGATTCCAGCATTGTTGATCAGCGCGGTCACAGGCCCCAGCGTGTTGTCGCAATGGGAAAACAGCGCCCGCACATCGGAAGGGTCCGCGACATTCGCTTTGAAGGTGGTCACCGCCACGCCAGTTTCCGCGCATTCGGCGCAAGTGTCCTCCGCCGATGTCACATCCTCAGCATAGTTAATGCAGACGTCATAGCCTGCCCTAGCGGCCAAAATCGCAGTCGCCCGACCAATGCCACGCCCCGCGCCAGTAATCATCATAATGCCAGTCATATTGTGGCTTCCCTAAAACGGTGATTAACGCTCATTTCCCACGCTCGCTCGTCGATTTAGCGGCTGTGCAGGAAATTTCTATTGTGTCATTAAACGGGCAAGGTCCGGAACGCGGGGCTTCGTTGCCGGTTACATCACTCAGCCCAATCGGCGCTTAGCTGTTCGTTTCAAAACCACATATCCCTGACCTTACGTCCATCACGTGGTAAGTCTTCAAAAGTCTCTAGGCCATCGAATTGGACGATTGGGAGGTCGAGGATCAAAGCAGGGTCGGTCATACGTACATTTACGGCGGTCCGATGGCGTCCGTCTGCCTCAGCTGCTGTCTTAACGTAGTGGGTTACGCAGCCGCATTTGGCGCAGAAATGAAAATCTATGGCACCGCCATCCTTGCGGCAGTAAGTCGTTGTTTTTCCCGCAGAATGGATATCGTCGCCAATATAGCCGTAAGCCCAGAGCACACCATATCGACGGCAAACCGTGCAATTGCACACGGTTACTGATTCAGGCATGGCCTTAAGCGTCCACCCTGCTTCACCGCAATGACATTTGCCCTCTAGCATCTGGTGGCCCCCTTCAAGTTCGGTACTGGCTTACGTCAATATAGCTGAAGCAATTGTTCTACATCGTTTGTGCGGCAGGCATATGCCGACCACAAGGCGTTATCGTCGTGGGCTTGCCCGCATTCAACGGTTTGGGCCATCCTGATGCAGCAATAGGATATGGAGGATCGGATGAGCGGAGGATCAAATGCCCCCGTCCCGTATATGGAACGGACGCGCCAGTATTACAGGGCGATGGGCTATGACAAAGATTACGTCTGGGCAAATAACGAAGACGCGCCCTTCACGCCGCTGAAAAAGCCGCTGGCAGAAAGCCGCGTTGCGCTGATCACCACAGCCAGCGACAAAAGCCAGACGAATATTGACGCCAAGGGCGTTCGCCATGTCTGGGCTGGCCCAACGGCCCCACCGCCCGATGCCCTGTTCACCATGAACACGGCCTGGGACAAGGAAAGCACACACACGGACGACCGTGAGAGCTTCCTGCCCATCGAAACCATGCAAGGCTTTGCGCGCGACGGCCGGATTGGCGGATTGACCGATCATTTCTTCGGCGCTCCAACGGTCTACAGCCACCGCATGACGATGCAGCGCCATGCGCCAGAAATTCTGGAGCGCGTCCAGGCGGATGGCGGAGACGTCGCCGTCCTCTCCCCGCTTTGACCCGTGTGTCACCAGACCGTGAGTCTGGTTGCACGCCATCTTGAAGCGAATGGCATTCCAACGGTGGTTGTCGGGTCTGCCCGCGATATCGTTGAGTATTGCGGCGCGCCCCGGTTCGTCTTCCTAGATTTCCCGCTGGGCAATCCAACGGGCGAGCCCTGGAAGCGCGACATGCAGCGCGCGGTTGTCGGCATTGCCCTCGATACACTGGAGACTGCAAGTGAGCCGATGCAGACCGTCGAAACCGATTTTGTTTGGCCAGACCCAGAATGGCGTGGACGCTATAATCGCCTGACACCAGACATCCGCGCCCGCTTGAAAGCCGAAGGCGATGCGCGCCGCGACAAGCAGAACGCGGCTAAAGCGCTTCGACAGAAATAACGAGGATCAAATGCTGGATAGCTTCCCCCGCTTCGATGCAAGCCCCGCCAACTGGAAAGGCTCTGACTTAGCCAAAACGCCAGACCGTTGGATGCACGATCTTTCAGCAGCAGAGCTTGGCGATCTTGAAGCCGTGATCGCAGCAGCAGGTGACCGAACGGATGATCTAACGAATGTCACCGCAAGCGACCTGCCCTTGCCGCACCTGGCACCGAAGCTGAAGGAGATCAAAGCGAACGTACTGGACGGCGTTGGGCTGACGCTTATCCGCGGATTTCCGATTGATCGCTACAATCTGCGCCAAGCCGCAACGGCTTTCTGGGCGGTTGGACTGCACCTTGGCGACGCCGTGTCACAAAATGCGGCAGGGCATGCGCTTGGCCATGTCCGAGACCTTGGCTTCGATTACAGCCAACCGAGTTCCAGAGGCTATCAAACAGCGGAACGCCTGCCTTATCATTGCGATGCTGGTGATGTCGTTGGGCTGCTATCCATCAAAACTTCGAAGACTGGCGGGTTGTCCAGCGCCGTATCCTCAACAGCACTTTACCACGCCATGATCGAGCGGCATCCAGAGCATCTGGCTGTCCTGATGCAACCCACATATCGCGACCGCCGGGACGAAATTCCGGAAGGCCGTCGCCCCTGGTACCCAATGCCCGTGTTCCAGGCCCATGAAGGGCGCATCTTTGGCCATTATGTTCGCAGCGCCATCCGTAAAGCCCAACGCTTTGAGGACGTGCCGCGTGTCACGCCAGAACAAGAGGCCGCGTTTGATGCGCTCGACGACCTTGCAGGCAGCGAAGAATTCCGCCTGGATATGGAATTTGAGCCGGGCGACATGCAGTTTGTCTGCAATCACACCATCCTGCATAGCCGCACGAAATATGAGGACTGGCCCGACCTGGAGCGCCGCCGCCACCTGCTGCGCCTTTGGCTTGGCTGCCCTGGCGGTCCAGATCTGCCTGCGAGCCATATCGAGCAGCAAGGGCTGAATCCGGCTGGCCGCCCCGCTGGCATCCATTGCCCCGGTGTTGCGCTGAATGCGCCACTGGAAGCTGTCGATGGCGGCGCTGGCGAAACAACGAAACGTCAGAAGCAAAACACCTAAATTACCCTGGCTAAATTGCCTCATGTGAAGGACCAAGCTCCATGACAACTGCATTCGATGAAGTCATAGCCGTTCGCGGCTTGGGCACGCCTAGCGCTGACGAAGTGACTATTACAGGCGCTGACCCAGTCGTATCCACGCGCTTCAAGATTGGCGAAACGGCGGCTGCTGTGCTCGGCGGTATTGGCGTTGCGGTCAACGACATTTGGGAGCTGAAAACCGGCGAGCGGCAGAAGGCGACGGTCGATGTCCGCCATGCCGCCGCTGCCCTTCGCAGCACAGGCTATCTGCAACGGCCAGGGCCAGACGGTGCGTTCAAAACCATTGTGAACCCAGCGCATGAAAAGATGATGCAAGTAACCCAACCCTACCCCACCAAGGATGGCCGCCATGTCCTGCCGCATTTCAACTTGCCCCACCTGCAAGCACGGATGCTGAAGCTGCTGGATTGCGAGCTGACCCCTGCCTCCATCGCGCCCGCCGTCGCCAAGTGGGATGCGATGGACCTTGAAAACGCCATTGACGAAATTCGTACCTGTGGCGGCATGGTGCGCTCCAATGATGAATGGCTGGCAACACCGCACGGCCAGGTGCTGGCGGCGAAACCTATTGTCGAAATTATAAAGATCGGCGATAGCGATCCTGAGCCAATGCCGGAAGGTCCGCGTCCGCTCAGCGGCATCAAAGCGTTGGACCTGACCCGCATCCTGGCGGGTCCAATTTCTGGCCGCACGCTGGCTGAACATGGCGCTGAAGTCCTGATGGTGACAGCCGAACGGCTGCCGCAGGTGCCAGAACACGTGATCGACACCAGCCACGGCAAGCGCTCCTGCTTCCTGGACCTCAAGAATGCCGAAGAAGCGGCCCAATTGCGGGCGCTGCTGGCGGACGCCGATATCTTCTCCCAAGGCTACCGTCCTGGCATGATTGAAGGGCTTGGGTTCGGGCCGGAACAAGCGGCGGAAATCCGCCCAGGCATCATCTGCACATCCATCAGCTGCTACGGCGCGGACGGCCCGTTCAGCCATCGCGCCGGTTGGGAACAAGTGGCGCAGACCATGGTCGGCATCGCGGCTGAAGGCAGCCCGGAGCGGCCGAAACTTTTGCCCGCCGCCGCCAATGACTATGTCACGGGATATCTGGCGGCGTACGGCATGCTGCTCGCCCTTGCCCGCCGCGCGCGGGAAGGTGGCAGCTATCATGTGCGCGTCTCGCTCTGCCAGTCTGGCATGCTGATCTATCGCCAGGGCAAAACTGCCCCCGTCCAGGACGGCATGGAATTCAGCGGTGATGAACTGGCCGCCATGCGCATTGAATCGGTGCCAGCCTATGGACCGATCCGGCACCTAGGACCTGTTCTGAAGCTTTCCGAGACACCGCCCCATTGGGCGCGGCCATCCCCAGTGCTTGGCGGCGATAAACCAGCATGGGCAGATGCTCCAGCCGCCGTCGCTGCGGAATAACGTCGTGCCAAAATCCCTGACATCCACCCAATCCGCCGCCTATCAGCACGATGGCTTCATCGCGCCCGTGCCTGCGTTATCGCCTAAGGAAACGGCTGCATTCCGTACTCGGTTTGAAGCCTATGAGGCGGCGAACGGTGGGTGGTATGAGCTGTCCAAAGGCCAGAAACTCTATCTCCTGCAAACCTGGGCGGCGGAGCTTGCAAGCCACCCGCGTGTGCTGGATGCCGTGGAAGACGTGCTGGGGCCGGACCTGATGGTCTGGGGCATGAGCTTGTTTGTGAAGGACGCCCATGCGCCGGGTTTTGTCACATGGCACCAGGATTCCACATATTGGGGCCTATCCAAGCCAAGCGTCACAACGGCATGGATCGCACTGTCGCCAGCAACACTGGAAAGCGGCTGCATGAAAATGCTGCCCGGCTCCCAAAATCTGGACCAGGCCCCGCACCGGGATACCCTGGCCGCCGATAACTTGCTGACGCGCGGTCAAGAAATCTCCATCGAAGTGGACGATGATAAAGCCGTGTTCTGCCCCTTACAGCCGGGCGAACTCTCGCTCCATCACGTCCGTACTGTGCATGCGTCTGAACCGAACCGGTCCAGTGAACGCCGCATCGGCGTCGCCGTTCGCTACATCACGCCGGATGTGTCCCAGGTGAATGGAGATGTTGATTCCGCATGGCTTGTGCGCGGCAGCGATACCCACGGCAATTTCGTTCTGGAAACGCCGCCGGTCGCCGATATGGATGACGCCGCCAGGGCAGAACACGCTCGGATCATGCAGCTTCGCCAGTCCGTTCTATACAAAGGCGTTGCGGGCCAGCCGGCACATACCGCCGTCTGACCCAGAACGAACCACTCCTACCAGAGCGCATCGTGCTCTACGGTCGATACATGGGCGAAGACGACCTTCCAGCCAACATCTGGTAAGCGCGCCCAAACTTGGGTCTGACGGCCAATCAAATCCTTGCCGCGCACTTTGAATTCGAGGCTGACATTGGCGAAATCGCGGCCAAGGGTGAGGATATCCAACCGCAACCGTTCCTCTTTAATGCCCGGCCCTGGTGGGCGGGCGACGCGGTGCGCGTGGATTTCGTCAAAGCCGTATCCGTGCTCATGCATCGCGAGCCGGGTCGCCAGCGGACTTTCCCAGAATGTGTCGTCCAGAACATCCACGTCCTTATCGATCAGCGCCTGTTCATAGCGCTCAAACTTGACGCGGACTTCTTCCACGATTTCAGGGATGTTGGGGGTCATGTCAGTCATTCGAATTCCTTACCGATGGTCCGTGCGATAGACGCAAGCTGAGCATCCGCCCCGCGTGCGCCGATAATGGAGAGGCCGATAGGTAGGCCATCAACCCGGCCCCCCGGAATGCTAATCTGTGGATGCCCAGCAAGCCCACCCAGGGATGCCAGACAGGTGATTTTGTCTTTGAAGGGGTCCATGGCGGAGACGGCAAGGCCTTGTTTGGGCGCTGGAAACGGCGTTGTCGGCATGCAGAGAACGCCGCCGTCCGCCGTCAACATCCGCAAGCGCGCGCGGGCTTCAATGCGCATATATCCGGCCCAGGTTCGTTCCGCCGCTGGAATACTCGCCCCAGCGATCAGACCGCGCGCGACAGTGAAGGTCATGCGCGGATTGTATTGATCAACCCATGCTTCGAACGTTTTCCAGGCTTCATAGGGCTGGATGGCGCGCTGCGCCCGCGCCCATGTTGAAAGCCCCTGGGGTGCTAGGAAATCTTCACGAACGGTGCCCGATAGAGCTTTCAGCCTGTCCACCAGTGGAGCAAGCGCGGCGGCAACGCCATCATCCGCGAACCCAAAGGCGTCTGTCGCGATGATCAGCGTGCTTGGTCGGGCGTCATCAGCCACGGGCTCACCGAGCATGACAGCGGATGTACGGGCGAACGTATCACCGTCCCGCGCGAACCAGCCTGTCGTGTCAGACGTTGGGGCTTGCGGTGCCATGCCGTCCAGCGGCAAGCGGCCATGGGTTGGGCGGATGCCATAAAGGCCACAGAAACTGGACGGCACCCGCACGGACCCGCCTGTATCCGTGCCGATGGCGATATCTGCGATCCCTGCAGCAACGGCGGCTGCCGAGCCTGATGATGAGCCGCCCGGAACGCGGCCAGGCGCATTCACATTGCTTGGGGTGCCTTCAAACGCATTTTCCCCCAATATGCCGAGCGAAATTTCGTCCGTGATTGTTTTGCCGATCAGATTTGCGCCGCCATCCAACAATGTTCGCACGGCCCAGGCGTGTTTTTCCGGCAACGGTTGGTCACGCGGCCAATCCGGGCTGCCGCCGCCCGTTGGAAAACCTGCAATATCAAACAGATCTTTGGCCGCGAATGTCAGTCCCGCCAATGGACCTGATGGAGCGCCGGAGATGCGAATATCGGTCCCCGGCACGAACGGATTTACGGCATCCATTTTGTCTGTCACGGCTCTACCCCTCACGCAGTTCAACGGTATCTTCACCATAGACTTCAAAGCTGCCGTGCAACAGACTAGGAATTATGCAGAAATTGCATTATAGTTCCGCTTCTTTTCCATTAGCACTCGCCCAGCCCATTTAGGAGATCGCACCGGTGCCGTCAAAATTCCATCGCCAAGTTGCGGCGCTGCCGTTCCGGCAGGATGAAGACGGCGTGCATCTGCTTATGGTGACATCCCGGACACGGAAACGCTGGATTCTGCCGAAAGGCAACCCTATCAAAGGCTTGGCACCCAACAAAGTTGCCGAAGTCGAGGCGCTTGAAGAAGCGGGCGTCGTCGGGTCTGCCTGTGACAAAGCCATTGGCGCTTACGCCTATGACCATCTGAATGATGACGGCAGCATTCGCCCAAGCAAAGTGGCGGTTTATCCGCTTCTAGTCACCGGGCAAAAAGATGACTGGAAAGAGAAAGACCAGCGGACCATCAAATGGATTCCACTGAAACGCGCAGCCAAGCGTGCTGACGATGAGGAATTGTCCGTATTGCTGGAAGAACTAGCGCAATCAGATGCGAAGGCGCTCCGCCGTATAGCCAATAACTTGAAGAAAGCGGGCTAAAGCCGCTGCTGCGGGTCTTCTGACACGACAAGCCTGACATCGCCATTCAGCTGCAATGCCGCGCTGTGGATCAGACCTCGTTCCAGAATACCCCGCGCGTACCCAGTGCCGCGATCCAATGCAGATACTTTCTCGCTTTCTGTCAGTTTCCCAACATCAACAGTTACGAGCCGATCGCCAAGATCGCTATCAGGTGCCAGTTCCGCTGCTGGCGCGCGCTTAATGTTTGGTGACCTCGGCACATCCACAGCATTGGCGATGAGCGTGGCCGCGACATCTGCCGCTGCTGCATTCGCTGCCAGGACTGTCACGGCATCCGCGATGCCAAGCGAATGGCTGCGCCCACGCCACCCTGATGTCGCGACGCCCCGCGCCGCGTTTTCAAAATGCACCTGAAACGCACCTGGCTGCTCGGCAAAAATGCCAGCGTTGAACACAGCGCCCTCCGTCAAGAAAAACGCTACGTCACCGCCATTATTTACGTATGCCTTGGCGATGCCGGGACCATCAACCAAGGCCGCCAGCACATAGTCAGCAACGGCACCCGCGACGGCTGCCATAGGCGTAACGAATTCTGGTGCATAAGGCCCAACTGCCGTCCTCATCGCTTGGGCAATGGTTCCTGTAAGCACTGGGCCGTCGGTGATAGGTCGTCGCAAGTCCGGCAGTTCACCAGCCAGATCAACCAGCACCGTTTGGAATATTTGGACCGCGCGCGCATAGCTTGCGTCTGCACCAGAGCCGAAGCTTTCGATGATCAGATCAATCGGACCGTGGTGCAGATGCAAGCGTCCATCGGCCAGTCGCGCGGCTTGCGGCGCATCCCAGCTCAGCGGGCCCCAGCTCAGCGGGCTACGCCGCCGATAGCGCGCACATCAGCGCCATATTCGCCACCTTGCGCCAAAATATCTTCAACGGTGCGCACGGCATCATCATGGCCGCCAAGCCGTCGGTATTCCTCCAGCGTCGCCGTGAATTCCAAGGGGGCTACGATGGCAGGCGTCGGCACATAGCCGAAGGCTGCGTCAGGCGTATCCATAACGTCCGCCATCACGGTGATCCCGCCGCCCGGCCACACGTAAGCCGAAGCACCGCCAATGGTGACGGTGGTCTGCTTAGCCTGCACAGACCGCGTTAGCCGCACTGGGTTGCGTGTTACGCCGGACCGCAGCGATCCGCCTGCCCCACCCATGAACAGCACGGTGCAGAGCGCTGCTTCACAATTCTCCCCGATCAGATCGACTGATGGGCGAAGGGCTGCAGGCAAATCGTGTGGGCGCGGCTGCAAGTCCTCATCCAGAATGTAATAGCCATACTGCTCGCCGGTGGTGGAGACCATCAGCATGGTCAGGCCTGGCTTGGCACCCTTCTTTGTGTTCCAGGGACCAAGGATGGTCAGCGGGTCGTCTATATCCGCGCCGCCCCAACCAAGCCCTGGTTCCGCCACGTCAAAATACCGCCCCGGCGTTGAGCGGCGACCTTCGATGCGGATGCCTGTATCTGGCCAATCCAGCACTTTACCAGCCTGATGTTCCGAGACGACGCCGGTGATGTGATCGTCCACGACCACCACTTCATCCACCAGCCCTGACCACTGGGACGCAAACATGCCGATGGTGGCAGACCCGCAACCAACCCGCATCCGCGCTTCGTTATGCCCATCCACAACCGGTGCCTGCCCCGCCTGCACCAGAACCGTCGAGCCATTATCAATGGAGAGTTCGACCGCTTCTTTGTTACAGAGCCGCATCAGAGCATCGCAGGTCACACGACCTTCCGCTTTGCCACCGCCGGTCAAATGATCAACGCCGCCGAGGGACAGCATCTGGCTGCCATATTCGCCGGTCATAACATGACCAATCGCTTCACCATTGGCGCGGACGGTCGCTGCTTCATCACCGATATGCCGGTCGGTATCAATTTTCACCTTCGCGCCGCAATAGGAGAAAATCGCTTCTGAGACGACTGTGACGAAATCAACGCCGTCAATCTTGCGGCTCACGATAAAGGGCGCTGGCTTGTAGTCAGGATATGTGGTGCCAGCACCAATGGCGGACACAAAAACCTCATCGCCGGAGAATGGCTTGGCTTCCCAATCCGCCTGCAGGAATGGCTTGATCTCGCCGCCCGTTTCCAGGCGTTTATCGAAAACAGTCAACGGATCTGTCCGCACAATCTTGCCGTCTACGTTAGCATAGCGGTCGCAAGCGCCAGTGCGGCCTTCAGCCACGAAACACATGACGGGACAGGCATCGCAGCGGACTTTATCGCCCTTCTTAACAGTCACGACTGCTCCTCCTTCAGATTGATAGCGGCGCGGATACGGTGCGGCAGGGCGGGTGCGAAATCAATCTCAGCCCCGCTTGCATGGCGGATCGCGTTAAAGATTGCGGGTGCTGTTGGAATCAGGACATGCTCACCTAGGCCACGCGCGCCCATGGGGCCTTCAGGGTCCGGCTTCTCGACCAGAATTGACTCTACATGGGGCATGTCGCCGGTCGTTGGGATCAGATAATCGTGCAGGTTTTCTGTCCGGCCCGGTAAGTATTCCTCCATGAGCGCCAAGCCAAGGCCTTGCGCCACGCCACCCTCAATCTGCCCTTCCGCCAATAGCGGATTGATCACACGGCCCAGATCGTGCGCTGCTGTCACCTTCAATACCTTCGTGACGCCAAGCGCCAGATCGACCTCGACTTCCGCAATCTGCGCGCCATAGCCGTAGATGGCATAAGGCACGCCTTGGCCATTCTCATCCAGCGGCGCCGTCGGCGGATCATAGGTTTCCTCTGCCGCGATCACGTAGCCATGGTCATCAGCGGGCATGCGGGCGAGATCAATTACCTGGCTGCGCCCGCCTTCCCTCGCTGATAGCACGCCGTCCGCAAGCGTGAGTTCCGCCGCATCACTCATATTCGCCAGGCGGAGAATGCTCTGGCGGAGCGCTTTTCCAGATGCCAATGCTGCGTTGCCCGTAACAAAAGTCTGGCGAGAAGCCGAGGTTTTGCCGCAATCTGGTGTCAGGGCTGTGTCCGGGCCAACAAGCTCAAACGCTGCGATGGGCAGGCCAAGCGCATCGGCGCAGATTTGGGTGATGACGGTATTGGAGCCTTGCCCGATGTCAGTCGCACCTTGATGCAGAACCAAGCGCCCCTCCGCCGTTACACCAAGCCGGATCGTCGATGGGTTCGGCAAAGATGTGTTGCCGCAGCCATACCAGCATGACGCGACGCCAACGCCGCGCTTCCGAGCCGTTGAACGCGCATTAAATTCAGCTGCAGCAGCCAAAGCCGTTTGCCAGGGCGCGGCCAGCGCATCCAAACATTCGCTGATACCAGCAGAATTCAGCTGCTGCCCACAAACGGAAATGTCACCGTCCTGCAACGCATTTAGCTGGCGGAATGCTAGGCGATCCAGCCCACATTTTTCCGCCAACCGGTCATACAACGTCTCTTGCATGATCGCCGCTTGCGGCACCCCAAAGCCCCGGAATGCTCCAGCATTAGAAGCATTGGTGTGAACGGCCTGGGTCTCCGCCAGATAATTCGGCGTCCGGTATGGGCCAGATGCATGAACCGGTACGCGGTTAGCGACCGTCGGCCCCCAACTCGCATACGGCCCGGTATTGAAATCCCCCTCGAACGCCATGCCGGTAATGCGGCCATCGGCGTCTATGCCAATACGGGCGGACATGCGCGAGGCATGGCGCTTTGTGGTCGATGCCATGCTTTCACTGCGCGTGTAGACCATGCGGCACGGGCGGCCGGTTTTCAGTGAGACCAAGCCGATCAGCGGCTGCATTGAGATATCCAGCTTGGAGCCGAAGCCACCGCCCGCTGCCGTCGGGATGATCCGCACCCGCCATGCAGGCAAGCCCAGCACGTTGGCGACATCATCCTGATCCATCACTGGTGCCTGGGTGCAGGCCTGGATGACCAGCGTATCGCCATCCATCCATGCGGCACCTGCTTCGGGCTCAATATACGCATGCTCAACAAAGCTGGTCTCGAACGCGCCCTCAACAACATGCGCGGCGGCGGCAAGGCCAGCTTCAGCGTCACCCTGGGCGACCCGGCCACGGATGAGGATATTGCCGGGCCGCGAATTGTGCAGCAGGCGCGCGTCCGGCAGCATGGCGGCATCGGGTTCCAGCGTGGCCTCTAGCGGCGCCCAGGTAATGGGGAAGGCTGCTGGGTCGAGCGCCAATACGGCATGCCGATCGCCAGCGACCACAGCAACCGCTTCACCCTTGAAGCGCGCAAGGGCTTCGGCCAATGCCGGTTGATCCGCCATTGGCGGGATGACGCCGAAGCAGTTAGAGCCATCGATATCGTCTGCGGTAAATACAGCTGCAATGCCCGGCGTTGCCGCCTGCCACGCAGCCAGATCGCCAAAACTGAAAGACGCCAAATGATGTGGCGAGCGAATGGCGCGAACATACAAGGCATCCTCTGGCCATGCGTCAGCGCCAAACGCCTCCGTGCCATTGACCTTCGCAAGACCGTCCAACCGCTCAAGCCGCGCGCCGACGGCAGCACCTGTTAGCGGCATTCCGGCAGGCTCATAACCTGTTCCAACATCACATACAGCGTCGATGATCTTCTGGTATCCGGTGCAACGGCAGAGAACGCCGCCAAGCGCCGTTTCTGCCTGATCCCGCGTGGGTGCGGCGGTCTCAGCCAAAAGCGCGGACGCCGCCATCACCATACCCGGCGTGCAGATACCGCATTGCGCGGCACCATGGCGGAGGAACGCCTGCTGCAGGTTTGTCAGGCCATTCTGTCCGAGGCCTTGAACGGTCGTGATCTCGCGACCTTGGATCTGCGCCACAGGTGTAAGGCAAGCGCATACAGGCGCGCCATCCGCCAGCACCGTGCAAGCGCCGCAATCGCCAGCGTCACAGCCGACTTTGACATCGCGCTGGCCCAAGTCTTCCCGCAGAACATCCGTCAGCCGGCGGCCAGGGGCCGTTTCAACTTCGTGAGAGGTACCGTTAACGGTGAGCGCAATCTTCATGCCGCCGCCCCCTCATTGACCAAATCCCCCACGGCGCGGCGCACCAATTCCGCCGCTGCGTCGCAGCGATACTCCGCATCGCCACGGATATCGGCGATGGGCGACAAAGCTGCAGTGACGTCTACATCCTGCACACGCGCAGCCAGTGCCTCATCCATTGGGGCACCGACCAATGCTGCCTCTACAGCAGGCAATCGCGCGGCAACGGGGCTGCAGGAACCGACAGATACAGCCGCCCCTTGAACCCGACCATTCGCAACATCAAGGCGCACCGCCGCCATCACGATAGAAATCACAAGGTGCTTGCGGGCACCCAGCTTCAAGAACTTGGACCGCCCGCCTGCCCTTTCCGGCACTGTCACCGCCGTCACAATCTCCCCAGGCTCCAACGCTGTTTGCCGAACGCCTGTCAGGAAATCCCCAAGCAGCAAGGACCGTGTGCCGCGATTGGACTGCAGTTCTACAGATGCATCCAACGCCAGGAGCGGCGGCACCCCGTCTGCAGCAGGAGAGGCATTGCACAGATTGCCAGCCACTGTTCCAGAATTCTGAATTTGAACGGCACCAACCTCCAGTGCCGCCTGCTTTAGCGCATCGAAAGCAGGCGGCAGGTCCGCACGTACGATATCTGTCCAGGTCGTTGTGGCACCGATCCGGTAGCCCTGCGCCCCACGGGAAACGCCGCGCAATGCCTGAATGCCCGTGATGTCGAGGATTGGCCCCGCCAAGTGTTGGTGTTGTGTTGCTGGAAACAGGTCCGTACAGCCCGCAGCGATGCGCATGCCGCCACGTTCAGCAAACATCAGGGCTTCCGCCAAACTGTCCGGCCTGAAATAGTCCACTTGCGCTGGTGCCTTCAATTTTGTTCGTATACGAATGAAATAGTGTCGCCAGCGGGCTATGCTGTCAATCATTGAGACCAAAGCGAGCAGTTTATGAACGCAGCCGCCTATAGCCTGGACAGCCAGGTGGGATATCTGATGCGGAAGGCGAACCAACGCCATCTCGCAATCTTCAGCGCCCGCATACCAGAGCTGACGCCCACACAGTTCGCCGCACTTGCCCGCCTGCATGAGCGCGGCCCGCTTTCCCAAAACGACCTTGGCCGCCAAATCGCAATGGACGCCGCCACGACGAAAGTCATGGTCGACCGATTAGCCAAAAACGGCTTCATCGAACGCTCCGCTGACACCGCAGACCGGCGCCGCCGCGTGGTGACGCTGACCAATGAAGGCCACAACGCCTATGCGGCGAGCGTCAGCGCCGCCCACGCTATCACTGCCGAAACATTGAGCCCGCTAACGACGGAAGAAGCAGCGCATTTCACCAAGCTACTTGCTAAGCTGGCAGACCCGGAGAGCCATCCATGAGCCAAATCATCGGCATTGATGTCGGCGGCACGTTCACCGATCTGGTGTTGCTGGATACGGAAACCGGAACCGTCCGCCTCGCCAAGGCTGCAACGACGCCGGGCAACCAAGCTTTTGGTGTGTTGCATGCGCTAACAGAAGGCAACGCGGACCTTCCCACAATTGACCTGATCGTCCACGGCACGACGACCACAACGAATGCTGTACTCGAACGCAAGCTCAGCAAAACCGGCCTTATCACCACAGCCGGGTTCCGGGATGTGCTGGAACTTGGCCGCCGCACCCGCCCCAACCCTTACGGCATGAAGGGCCAGTTCCGGCCCCTAATCCCCCGTGATCTGCGCCTTGAAGTGCAGGAGCGGATGGATGCGGCAGGCGACGTGGTCACGCCCTTGGCGGAGGACGACGTGCGCGCCGCAGCCAATGCGCTGCTGGCGGAAGGCTGCGAGGCAGTCGTCATTCATTTCCTGCATGCCTATGCCAATCCTGCCCATGAGCAGCGCGCGGGCGAAATTGTGCGCGATATCTGGCCGAACGCATTTGTCACTATGGGCCATGCGCTGCTAGCAGAAAGCCGGGAGTATGAGCGCGGCGTCACGGCAGCGGTCAACGCTTCCGTCCAGCCCCTGCTAGAACGCTATATCAGCCGACTGACCTCCGAACTCAAAGGCCAGGGCTACAAAGGCGACGTGCTCGTCGTGAACGGCAATGGCGGCGTTGTTTCCGCCGAACTGGTGGCACGGGAAGCGGCAAAGACGGTTATGTCCGGCCCCGCATCCGGCGTTATCGCAGCCGCCTATACAGGCCGGGCGGCGGGCGTGCCGAACTTGATTACCTATGACATGGGTGGCACCTCAACCGATGTGGCGCTGATCCGGGATGCAGAGCCTGCCGTATCCTCAGAAATCGAGGTCGAATACGCGCTGCCAATCCACGTGCCGATGGTGGATGTGCGCACAGTCGGCGCTGGCGGCGGGTCCATCGCCCATGTGAATGCAGCGGGATTGCTTGAAGTCGGGCCAGAAAGTGCAGGCGCAGACCCAGGGCCGATTTGCTACGGACGCGGCGGCACGCTGCCAACAATCTCAGACGCCAATTTGCTGCTGGGTCGGCTTGACCCCGCCAAGCTTAAGTCCGTTGAAGGCGGCGTTAGCCTGGATGACGTTCACGCCATTTTTGATGCAAAACTTGGCGCGCCTTTGGGCCTAAGCGCTGTTGAGGCCGCAGCCGCCGTCATCCACATCGCCAACGCTAAAATGGCGGGCGCGATTCGCATGGTGTCGATTTCGTTGGGCGCAGATCCAAGAGACTTCGCACTGTTCGCTTTCGGCGGCGCTGGGCCAATGCATGCCGCCGCACTGGCGCGGGAACTTGGCGTGCCCACAGTGCTTATGCCCGCGCGCCCTGGCATCACCAACGCCCTGGGTTGCGCGCTGGCAGACCTGCGCCACGATTTTGTGCGCACGCTGAACCAGCCGCTCGACGCACTGGATGAAACCGCCGTCGCAGACGTCTTTCAAAATCAGATCGCGGAAGGCGAAGCGCTGCTCGACCGGGAAACGGTGGAGCTGGTGGAGCGTCGGCATATCCATAGCGTCGATATGCAGTTCGTCGGCCAATCGCATATTCTGCGCGTGCCGTTGGACGGCCCAAGCCCCAGCCGCCAGGACCTGCGCCAGCGGTTTGAGGCCGCCTATATGGCGCGGTTCAAAATCGCCCTGGACGAAATTCGCCCAAAACTGGTGAACATCAACACCTCTGTCATCGGTGTCCGCCCGCCGCTTGACCTTTCATTGCTGATCGACCCGGCAGGACGGCAGGCCAACGAAACGGACGCCCTAACCGGCAGCCGCCCGGTCTTCTTCGATACAGACTGGGTTGAAACGCCCATCTACGCCCGCGAACGCCTGCCAATCGACGCTGCATTTAGCGGCCCTGCCATCATTGAACAGATGGACACGACCATCGTCATTGAACCCGGTGATCGCGTCACCGGCGACGCCCAAGGCAACCTGATTATTCATGTGGGAGCGGGCCAATGACGCTTGATCCAATTACGCTGACAGTCATCCAGAACGGCCTGCAGCAGGTTTGTGATGAAATGGACCTGGCATTCTCCCGCGCCGCCTTCAGCCCCATCATCGCAGAGGCGGATGATCGGTCCGATGGTATATATGCCGCTGAAGACGGGGCGCTGATCGCCCAAGGTGCTGGCGGCCTGCCGGTCTTTGTCGGCACGATGCAATATTCAACACGGGTACTCATTGAACGGATTGCCGAAGGGCTGACGGCTGCACCTGAACCCGGTGATATGTATTGCGTCAATGATCCCTACCTCGGCGGCACGCACCTGATGGACGTGCGCTTTGCCCGGCCCGTCTATCGCAATGGGGAGATTTTCTGCTGGCTCTCAAACACGGGGCATTGGCCGGACATTGGCGGGTCGGTCCCTGGTGGGTTTTCAGCCTCCGCGACGGCGGTGGAGCAAGAAGGCTTGCGCCTGCCGCCCGTAAAGCTTTTCAAACGCGGGCAGATGGACCAGGAGATTTTCCAAATCATCTGTTCCAACATCCGTGTCGCGGACCAGCGCATCGGGGATATTAAGGCCCAGGCTGCAGCACTGGACCTTGGCGAAGAACGGCTCTGCGCCATGCTGGATCGCTATGGCGATGACACTGTGCAAGCCGCCATCGCCGAGCTTCGTAGCCGTGCCGCAACACAAATGCGCACGCTTATTCAGGAAATTCCAGATGGCGATTATCAATCCGTCGCATGGGTGGATAGCGACGGCGTCGTCAATGAACCGCTCGCGATCCGGCTGAATATCGCCAAGGCTGGCGATCACATGACATTCGATTTCGCTGGCTCCAGCCCGCCCTGCCAAGGCCCGATGAATTCCGTGCTGGCGACCACACTAAGCTCTGTCTACCTGGCCGTGCGCCACCTTTTCCCGGAAGCCCCAATCAGCGCGGGTGCCTTTGAACCGCTGACGATCCTCCGGCCCGAAGGCACCTTCCTGGATGCCCAATACCCGCGGCCCGTATCCGGGTGTGCCGCAGAAGTCTCCCAACGCATCGCAGAGGCTGTGTTCGCAGCCCTGGTTGAAGCCCTTCCACACCGCGCCACGGCAGCACCGGCAGGCACCAGCGGTAACTTCGCACTCGGTGGCACTGATCCGACAAGCGGGCGCAGCTATGTGATGTATCAGCTGACAGGCGGTGGATATGGTGGGTCCGAGGACGGTGACGGTCTCAGCAATGGCTGCTCGACCATCGGCATTTCCAAAGCCCAGCCGGTCGAAATACTGGAACAGAATTACCCAATCCTATTCCGACGTTACGCGCTGCATGAAGGATCTGGCGGTGCTGGCGAATTTCGCGGTGGGTTTGGCCTCGACTATGAGGTCGAGCTTCGGCGCGGCGACGCCAGGGCCAGTTTCGTCATGGACCATGGCCGCTTCGGACCCCAGGGTGCGGCGGGCGGCCAAGACGGCGGCCCAAATAAAATCACCGTCTGGCGGGGTGGCATCGCCCATGTGCCAGATCATCTCTCTAAGGAGCAGGATATACCGCTCAAAGCCGGAGACCGGGTGCGCGTGCAAACGCCTGGCGGCGGCGGGTATGGCGACCCGAAGACACGATCTGCCGGCGCTGTACGCGAAGACGTTCGGCTTGGCCGCTACACAGCTGCCGAAGCAACGGCGCTATTTGGGTACTTGGAATCCTAGGAAGTAGGAAGGGCCATCGACAGTACTCACCCGCAGGCTTCCCCCCTCACCCTGCCCTCTCTCCCCTCTGGGGGGCGAGGGTTCAAAAAAGGGAGGCGGATTCCGTGAGGGTCCCCTCGCCCTCACTGGAGGGAGAGGGATCAGGGAGAGGGTGGCGACTGCGGGTCGCGAACAACCCCTAATGGGCGTGCGCCATCTCTGGAATGCCTTCTGATGCCACCCAGAACCGGCTGAGCGCTTGGTAGTGCGCCTCGACCGCTGCCGCGTCACCCTCACCCGCCGGGATGGGCTCCGGATCAAAATTCCTATGCCGGTCTTCGCCGCGCACCAGTGTTGCGGATAGGCGCGTGGGGCCAGTGTGGCGAACATGGGTTGGGATATAGCTGAAGCCGATGCCAATACGGCGGTCCTGGGTCTGGTTCGGGGCTGAGCGGTGCATCAACAGCGTGTGGTGGAATGAAACATCGCCCGGCTGCATTTCCAGGCGGACCCCGCCGCTATCATCAATCGCATCTGTCAGCGTCTGCCCGCGTGAAAGCATTGCCCGCTCATCCCGTTGGTCCTTATGCGGGCGCTGGCCTGTTGTATGGGAACCGGGGAGCACTTCAACACAGCCGTTTTCTCGTGTGGAGGGCGTCAGTGCTACCCAAGCGGTCACATGCTCAAATGGTGCCAGGCCGAAATATGTGGCGTCCTGATGCCAAGGCACAAAGCTGCCGCTCATCGGTTCCTTCAGCCAAACCGTTGTGTGAAAAACCAGGATATCTGGGCCAATCAACTGCTCGACCGCGTCCAGAATTTTCGGGTGGCGCACCAGCTGTCCCGCCCAGGGAAACAACAGATAGGGCTTCAAGCGATTGGAGGCCTGGCGCCGGTCACCGACTTTCTTCTGGGGGCCGCAGCAGCGTTCTGCATCCACACGATATTGAGCGGCCTCAGCATCCGTCAGCAGGCGCTTTCCGGCGACATAACCCACGTCGCGATATTGCGCACATTCCGCCTCTGTCAGAACACTCATGGCTCAAATGCCCTTCACATCATGCAGTGGACGGCCCCAATCAACGGCCCGCGCTTTCGCCCGTTCGATATCTTCTTCGAGCATATAACCGTCTGCAACCAGCCGCTTTGATGCCGCCTCAATCGCTGCGATATAGCCAGCGTTATCGCCGTAACGCGCGGTAATGGACTGGCGTGGATCACCTGTTGCGGCCTGAACTTCTGGCGTTTCTGGGAATGGAATATAGCCGCCGGAAAATTCGTGCAGCGCGCCACCGCCAAGGCCGCGCCGGCGGACATTCCAGCCATTATATGTGCCAAGCGGTGCCTGGATCATCGGCGCACGGACACCCGCTGTCTCATTGCCGTCTGCATCAACAGCAGGCACCAGGATCGCATAGGCGCGTTCTTTCAGAACGTCTGGCGGCTCTTTCGACAGTATCCCGGCCTTTGCGTCCGGACCAAAATCCAGATGGGGCAGTTGGTTCGGCTCCTGGGGGATCGGGCTATTCGGGATCGCCGGGTATTGGCCCCACCACGTTTCGTAATCGACCAGTGTGCCATCCGCCCGCGTTGGCAAGCAGGAGGGTGCCGGTGCGGCCCCCGTCTTCGCCCAGGCGTCCATCCGGTCCAGCATGGCGCGGAACAGCATGGAGGTTTGGGCGATATTCAAATACTCAACGCCAGCGCTCATCTGTGGTGTCTGCAGGTTCGGGTCAGAGCCATGCTGGGTTGATGACCAGACATAAATCCGAACACCATCAGGAATCGGCAGGTCATTCCCCTCGGTATCCGTGTGCACAAGGCTCCCCCGACGCTGCCAATATTCCGTCGCCGTTTGGGAGTGCATCACCAGCGGGTCGGTATCTGGCCGCTTGAGAATGCTATCGGTCTCGCCGGTATTGTGATCGGTGGTTTCTGTGTAGGCGAACGGGAATGCGTCTGCTGGGCAGTAGTGATCTTCATGCTGCTGCCCGCCTGCGACGACGGCATTGGCGAAGCGGTGGTTCAACCATTTCCCGCCCGCGCCAGAAACATGGGGCATGACGCCATCGAAAACCTTACGGCCCCTGGCATCTTCATTGAACCCGCGCCACACGTAATCCCGGATGCAGCGACCAGTCTGTGACCGCCCATAGCTATAGGCATGGGTGATGCCGCCGCCGAGCGGATTGTCCTCACCCTCGTGATGCTTGAGGAAACTAGCCAAGTCACGCACGGCGACATGGCCGAGGCCCATCACCAATGGGTCCTGGCCTTCATACACAAGCTCGTAAATCCAGCCAGGCTCGAAGCCTTGCACCATGTGAATATGCTCTAAGCTTGGGGCAACGCCGTGTTCTACGCCCGTCGCATGCAATCCGCCGCCTTGGTCAATGCGCGCGAAACTCCAGGCGCTTGCAGGAACGACTTCCCGGGCGTCCATCGCGTAGCGGCGACGGGTCAGCACCGCGTGGCCCTGGTCCAGCGATACCGCAGGGTGGGAGCGCGTGGACGAGCGGCCGGACAGCGGGAAGCAAAACATGCCCGGCCCGCTGGCGATGAATTCGGTTCGTACCTTGCCAGTGATCGGCGCATCGCCATCCCGTGCTACGGGCAGGTCAAGCAGCATCCGACCCTGCCCTGGCAGCAAATCACCCTGCCACGCCGCCGCCACGAAGGTAAATCCGCGCCGGAACAGGAAGCCATTGCCCGCATGGGCGGCTGTGCTGGGTGCGTTGGACTGGGTGGCGTCACAGAAATATTGCAGCGCGCGGATATTCCCCCGGTTGCCGTAATCATAGAACAGTGAGCTATTGCCGCGGTCCATGTCCACTGGTTTCAGAATGACCAAGTCCGTCGCAAAGGTGACGTAGCCTTGTTCATCCCTAGGTGCGTACTGAATATCCACCACGCCCGCCTGCGCCGCAGCCAGCGGATCAACCCGATAATGCGCCCGGCCTTTCAGCCGTTCATAGGGTCCAACATCGCCAAAGCTCTGGCCATCGGCGAAGGGCTGGCTGACTGTTTCCAGGGTGATGTAATTGGTCATTGGGCGGGCCTTTCAAAAATACTGCCTACATGGTGGCGCCAGCATGGCCCTTCGGGCAACAGCCCGGTATTGTCGGCCCGAATGGGGTCATATGAGGAAGCGCCGATAATGCGCGTGTTCGAGCGTTTGGATAACGGCCATGATTGGGCTGAGGACGAGGCGGCGGTGATTGAAAGCGTCGCCCGGATGGCGCGTGAGGACATTGCCCCCCGAGCGGCAGAGCTTGATCGCACCAAAGCCTTTCCCTGGGACAACGTGAAAGCCATCAACGCGCTGGGCCTGAACGGCTTGTTCGTGCCGGAAGCCTATGGTGGCGCGGGCATGCGCTATTCCGTGTATATCGAATGCGCACGGTTGGTGGCTGAAGCTTGCGCCTCCACCGGTATTGTGTGGTCCACAGTGTTTCACGCGATCAAGCCGGTGATTGATTTCGGCACGGAGGCGCAAAAGCGCCGCTTCTTACCGGTGATTGCAGATGGCGGCCTTGCAGCGCTCTGCATCACAGAACCGGATGCAGGATCTGATGCGACAGGCATGCGCACGCGCTTCACACCCGATGGCGATGATATTCTGATCGAAGGCGGCAAGCGCTTTATCTCCAACGGCGATGTTGCAGATATCTTTCTGGTCTTCGGCAAATGGTCTGAGATCGATGATCCAAAAGGTGCCATTTCAGCCCTTGTGATTGAGAAAGATGCGCCCGGCCTGAACGTCGTCCGACTCGAGGACAAACTCGGCCACCGCGCGGCATCGACCGCGGAACTGGCATTCGACGGCATTCGCGTCCCCCGCACGAACCTGCTGAAAGACCCAGGCGACGGCCTGGGCATACTCTTCGCTGCACTGAATAAATCCCGGCCAAGTGTGGCTGCCCATGCTTTAGGCATCGCGCGGGCGGCGTTTCAGGCGGGCGTTGATTACATCAATGACCGCAAGCAATCAGGCAGGCGCATCGTTGAATTCCAAGGCATTCAGTTCATGCTGGCGGATATCGCAACGGATTTGGCGATGTGCGAACGCTGGCTCTCCCACGTCGCCCAGATGATTGACGATGGCGAAGATGATGTTGGCATTGAAGCCAGCATGCTGAAAATGCGAGCGTCTGATCTGGCGATGAAAGCTGCGGACATGGCCGTGCAGCTGCATGGCGGGTATGGCTATGTCGCGGATTATCCGGTCGAACGCCTGTTCCGTGACGCCAAGATCACCCAGATTTGGGAAGGCACAAACCAAGTGCACCGGCAATTGATTGGCCGCAGTTTTGCTCGACGCTGAGCCACCTTCCCCAGCCCGACCATCGCCGCCGCCTGCGCTGGTCGTTGGCCATCGCACTGCTGTGTGGATGAGCGGCGACGGCGAAATTGCGCGGCTGTCCTTGAAGGACGCCGCCGCCCGCGCCCGCGCCGAGGCACCCGTAGTGGTGCATATGCAGAACGCGGCACGGCGGCTGGGCGGTATGCCGTTCAAGGCGTTTGACCTGCTATCCCTCTACGCGTTCGTCCGCCCGGCGCGCTTCTGCCTGCCAACGCCAAAGGGTGTCGAAGCCGCACTTGGGCTGGCAGAGCCCAAATCCATGGAGGATTCCGCTGGAGCACTCCTTGAAGCCGCACGGCTGTTGCTGGCTGAACTTGCCGCTGCCAAGCCGGACGCAGATGTCGCTGACCTTGCCTGGATCATGGCGGATGCCGGATGGGCCTGGGGCCCCGTCGTTGCCCGGGCGACGGCGGCTTCTGGTGCCACGGGTGCCAGCGCCTCAGGCCGAGGCTTCGAGGTTTGGCGGCGCTTGCCGGTATGGCGGGAGGACGCCCCTGATGGCGAGCCAAGCCAGCAGCCCGTACCCATCGAAGAAGCGCGCCGCCGCCTGACCGAAATGCTGGGCGATGATGCAGAACCACGCCCGCAGCAAGCAGACTATGCCAGCGCCTGCTCCGCCGCCTTCCAGCCGCGCGAGACTGACGAAGCCCCAGATCTGGTTCTGGCAGAGGCTGGCACCGGCGTTGGCAAAACACTTGGATACCTAGCCCCCGCAAGCCTGTGGGCGGAGAAGAACGGCGCACCTGTATGGATTGCCACCTATACGCGCAACCTTCAGCGCCAGATTGATGATGAACTGGACAGGCTCTATCCCCTGGCCGCCGATAAGCAGGCCCATGTGGTCGTCCGCAAGGGCCGTGAAAACTATCTGTGCCTGTTGAATTTTGAAGAAGCAGCGCGCGGCGGCAGGGGGCGGCCAGAAGATGCCATAGCGCTTGGCCTGATGGCGCGCTGGGCCATGGCGACACGGGACGGCGATCTTGTTGGCGGCGATATGCCGGGCTGGCTGGTGGACCTCATCGGCCCGCGCTATGCGCTGGGCTTGGCAGACCGGCGGGG
>Ga0206131_10001618_pt1 | contig 28693 bp, 21 predicted proteins | sample Helgoland_Spring_FD_148636 | JGI IMG/M metagenome (GOLD analysis project Ga0206131, IMG submission 148636) | Pelagic subsurface seawater microbial communities from Kabeltonne, Helgoland, North Sea - Helgoland_Spring_Bloom_20160517_1 | ecosystem: Environmental > Aquatic > Marine > Epipelagic ...
CCGAAATGGCGATTCTCGATTTTCAGCAGCCAGACAAGGTCATTATGCTCGAGTCTGATGACTTCAGCGGACGGTTTGAATTCCGTCCACTGGAGCCAGGATTTGGTGTGACCATCGGCAATGCGCTCCGCCGCATTATGCTCTCCAGCTTGGAGGGCTATGCCATAACACAAATCCGCATCGAAGGTGTGGAGCACGAATTCAGCACCATCAAAGGTGTGGTGGAGGATGTCACCGAAATGGTGCTCAACCTCAAGCAGGTTCGTTTTAAGCGTCAAATTGAAGATGTAGACCACGAGGTGGTCAACATCGTCATTGGCGGCCAGGATACATTCGTGGCAGGCGACATCGGCAAGTTCACCTCAGCTTTCCAGGTTATGAACCCGGACCATGTGATTTGCAACCTCGATTCTGGGGTTCAATTGAACATGGAAATGCGCATCGAAAAGGGACGTGGTTACGTTCCTGCCGATGAGAACAGAAATGAAGAGTCTGCAGTGGACGCCATCTTCATTGATTCCATCTTCACACCCATCCGCAACGTCAAGTACGAGGTGGAGAACTTCCGTGTGGAGCAGAAGACCGACTATGAGAAGCTGATCATTGAGTTGCAGTGTGACGGTTCGATTGCACCAAAGGATGCACTGCAGGAAGCTGCGCGCATCTTGATCGAGCACTTCATGTTGTTCAGTGAGGAGCGGATCACGCTTGACTTTGTCGAAAAGAACGAGTCCGAAGAATTGGATGAGGGGTCGCTTCACATGCGCCACTTGCTCAAGACCAAGCTCGTAGACATGGATCTAAGCGTACGTGCCTTGAACTGCTTGAAAGCAGCGGACATCGACTCGCTCGGTGACCTCGTGGCCTACAACAAGAATGATCTGTTGAAGTTCCGCAACTTCGGCAAAAAGAGCTTGACCGAGCTCGAGGACCTCGTAGAGAGCAAGGGCCTGCAATTCGGCATGAACGTCAGCAAGTACAAGTTGGACGCGGAGTAATCCGAGCCCTCAAAGTCCGTCACCATGAGACACGGAAAGAAATTTAACCACCTCGGTCGCAAGACCGCCCACAGAAAGGCGATGTTGGCCAATATGGCCTGCAGCTTGATCGAGCACAAGCGGATCACGACGACTTTGGCGAAGGCCAAGGCTCTTCGCGGATTTGTGGAGCCACTCGTGAACCGTTCAAAGGAGGATTCAACCCACAACCGCCGGATTTGCTTCCGGTACATGCGGGATAAGAATGCCATCAGCGAGCTGTTCACAGCAGTGGGGCCCAAGGTTGCGACCCGTGAGGGTGGCTACACCCGGATCGTTCGCATTGGAAACCGTTTGGGTGACAATGCCGAGATGTGCATCATCGAGCTCGTTGACTTCAACGAGATCTATGGCAACGAAACCAAGTCTAAGCGCAAGCGCAGTCGCCGTTCTCGCCGTGGTGGAGCTGATGCTCCAGCTGCTGCAGTCGAAACAGCTACTGCTGAAGCACCTGCTGCTGAGGAAGCACCTGCTGCTGAGGAAGCGCCTGCTGCTGAGGAAGCGCCTGCTGCTGAGGAAGCGCCTGCTGCTGAGGAAGCGCCTGCTGCTGAGGAAGCACCTGCTGCTGAGGAAGCACCTGCTGCTGACGATGCTGCACCTGCCGAAGGAGAAGAAGAGAAGCCTGCCGAATAAAGCAGAGTATTCCACATCATTGAAAAAGGAGGCCCAAAAGGCCTCCTTTTTTCGTTGAATCAGACCAGGTAGACTGTTCAAATCCTGTTCTTGCCTTGCTGCCTTTAAATACGTGCAAGGCTGCTATTGCGGACTATCTTCGCGCTCCGATGACGCACAACGATTCACAAGGCGCCTCACGGCGGGCGGTCCTGCTGTTGGAGGATGGCACACGCTTCGAGGGTGCCGCGATCGGTGCCACAGGCACGACGACCGGCGAAGTGGCATTCAATACAGGGATGTATGGATACCAGGAAATCTTCACCGACCCAAGCTATAAGGGTCAGGTGCTGGTCATGGCGACTCCCCACATAGGAAACTATGGAGTCCACAGCGCAGAGAATGAGAGTGGCAGCACTCAAATTGCAGGACTGGTCGTCCGGAACTTCAGCGAAGTGGCGAGCCGCATCGGAGACATTGAACCCCTTGCGGACCGCTTGGGCCGAGATGGGATTGTCGGCATTGCAGACATCGACACACGCGGGCTCATTCAGCACATCCGCGATTGTGGCGCGATGAATGCGCTGATTTCCAATGACGGCACACCTGAGCCAGAATTGTTGTCCCGTTTGAAAGACACCCCTTCTATGGAAGGACTGGAGCTTTCTAGTGGGGTGACGCGCCAAGCAGCCGAAGACGCCGGTGATCCGGAGAGCGCTGTGCGCATTGCACTGCTGGACCTTGGCAACAAGGAAAACATCACCCGCTGTCTCACAGAACGAGGGGCCTTTGTGCGCCAGTTCCCCATGTCGACTGGACTGGAGGAGATGCGGGCATGGAAACCCACCGGCTGGATGATTTCGAATGGTCCTGGTGACCCCTCTGCGATGCCAGAGACCATCTCTTTGATCCGAGACATCATAACACTCGGTCAGCCGGTATTTGGTATTTGTCTTGGGCATCAATTGATCGCATTGAGCCAAGGATTGCGCACCGAGAAGATGTTCCAAGGCCACCGAGGTGTGAATCACCCTGTGAAAGACCTCGAAAGCGGAAAGTGTGAGATCACTTCCCAGAACCATGGGTTTGTGGTCAGCCGGGACTCCTTATCCGAAGTGGAGGGCGTAACCGTCACCCACGAACACCTCAACGACGGCACCGTGGCCGGCATTAAAATCGAAGGTCAACCGGTCTTTTCGGTTCAATTCCACCCCGAGGCCAGTGCAGGCCCACACGACAGCCGGCATTTATTTGACCGTTTCATTACGCACATCACACAACAAGGCACAACACAGCCTGTCTGAACATGCAATACATTGATCACATTCATGCCCGTGAAATCCTGGATTCCAGGGGCAATCCAACCGTTGAGGTTGAAGTCGTTACAGGCGAGGGCGTCGTAGGACGTGCAGCTGTTCCTTCCGGGGCGAGCACAGGCATTCACGAGGCTGTGGAGCTCCGCGATGGAGATGAAAGCCGCTACCTCGGCAAGGGCGTCAAGAAGGCGGTATCAAACATCAACGTGACCATCGCCGAGGAACTCGGAGGCATGGACATTTTCGATCAGGTGGGCATCGACCATACTTTGATCGATCTCGATGGAACTGAGAACAAAGGCAATCTCGGGGCAAACGCCCTTTTGGGTGTAAGCTTGGCAGCAGCCAAAGCTGCCGCAGGTTCTTTGGGTCAGCCACTCTACCGCTACATCGGTGGCGTCAACGCCAATCTGATGCCGGTTCCCATGATGAACATCATCAACGGGGGGTCGCACGCAGACAATGCCATTGACATCCAGGAGTTCATGATCATGCCTGTTGGGGCAGATACCTTCGCTGATGGCTTGCGCATGGGTGCGGAAGTGTTTCACCACCTCAAGAAGGTGTTGAGCAGCAAAGGCCTGAGCACGAATGTGGGAGACGAGGGCGGTTTCGCTCCCAATCTCAACTCCAATGAAGAGGCGCTGGACACCATTTTGATGGCCATTGAGAAGGCGGGCTACAAGCCCAATGAGGACTTCCAATTGGCACTGGATGCAGCAAGCAGTGAGTTCTACGACAAGGAGAAGGGCCTGTACATCCTCTCGGGCACGGGCCAGCAAATGGACGGTGCAGCCTGGGTCGATTACTGGAAGGAGCTTCGTGGAAAGTACCCCATCATCAGCATCGAAGACGGATGCGACGAAGACGACTGGGCCACTTGGAAGCTCATGACGGATGCCTTGGGTGAAAACACACAGTTGGTCGGAGACGACCTCTTTGTGACCAACGTAGAGCGCCTAAGCCGTGGCATCGAAGAAGGTGTGGCCAATTCCATTCTGATCAAGGTGAACCAGATCGGAACATTGACCGAGACCATCGAGGCGGTGCAGTTGGCCAACCGTTGTGGTTACACCAGCGTGATGAGCCACCGCAGTGGTGAGACGGAGGACACGACGATCGCCGACTTGGCTGTGGCACTGTCTACAGGTCAAATCAAAACGGGCAGCGCTTCTCGCAGTGACCGGATCGCCAAGTACAACCAGTTGCTCCGCATTGAGGAGGAGTTGGGTGACAATGCATATTATCCCGGTCCACATTTCGCCTGAGGAATGCGGGACAAATAGACTTTCCTCTTGGGGAGTCAAAAAGAAACGGGGGACCCTCAGGTCCCCCGTTTCTTTTGGTGGTTGGTCTTTGGTAAAGGTCGAAGGGGCTTTAGTTCTCGCGGTCCGGAGTGCGGATCACAAGGAACTCAGTTCTTCGATTTTCTTGGTGCTTGGCTTCCGAACAAGGAATGCCATTGCCGCACTCATTGCGCAATTCTCCTTCGCCGACACCGACGGGGGAAACTTGATTGGCAGCAACACCAAGGTCTTTTAGATAGCGGGCAGCGGAGGCAGCACGCCGTTCACTCAAGCGTTGGTTGTAGCGGTCGGTGCCGCGCGCGTCACAATGGGACCGAAGTTCGACTTCGATGCCTGGACGGTTGCGCAGGAATTCTGCTACCAAGGACAGTGCCGGCTTGGCTTCGTCGCGCAGACGGTAACTGTCGTAATCCCAGCGAATTTCTGGCAGTTCAAAGCTGTCACCCTCTCGGATCGCACTGGCGTATTCATCGCTGTTGAGCTCACTCGTCGGGGTCAACACAATGGTCACCTCCATGTCACGCACCAAGACGTCGTCAGGGGTATCCAAGGTGATGTTCTCGGCGAAGTAAGTCTCCATGGTCGCTTCGGCGCGGAAGCTTCTGCCATGAGGTAGGTTCAGTTCAAAACGGCCGTCATCGTCGCTTTGAAGAGATACTGCGCTTCCGTCTTCTGCATCGAGCAGGTCGACATTGGCGTTGGCAATGGGCTCACCCGTTTCGCTGTCGACAACCATGCCTCGGATGGTCAAGGGCCGTTCAACAACACGGAACTTCATGATCCGGTCATAACCGAAGCGGTCTGACGACACAAAACCTGATTTTCCGCCATCATCAAAAGAGATACAGAAGTCGTCGCTTTGGCTGTTCAGGGGGTAGTCCAGGTGAACAGGATTGCCCCAAACGCCATGGGCTTCTTTCACGGAGTACAACACATCCAATCCACCCAAAGTGATCTGGGCGTCAGAGGCAAAGAACAAAGTGTCGTTGCCTTTCAGGCTGGGAAAGACATCATCACCTGCGCTGTTCACTGCGGGACCCAAATTGACAGGAGGGAAGGACCAGGTATCACCATTGCGTTCCAAGCGATAGAGGTCCATACCTCCATACCCACCGGGCATGTCACTCGAGAAATACAAGGTCGATCCATCGGGACTGTAGGCAGGGTGTGCATACATGTTCGACCCATCGCTTAGACCGATTTCAATGTCGTTTGTCCAAGCCTCTAAGCCCTTTCTCGCATAGAAGATGGTGGTGTTGTTGACCGATGCATCATCGAGCAGCAGTTTGCCAGATTTCTCAGGGGCGTGAGAGCTTCGGGTATAGAAGATCTTGGATCCGTCAGGAGAAATGGTGGCGATGCCATCGTGGTACGGCCCGTTGACACCAGGTACCAAGGTGGGTGTCCCTCCGGAAACAGGAATCTGATACAGATCGGTGTAGCTGAGGTCGGTGTAAGGATCTCGAGCGCCTTGCTTTTCGAGTGCGCCTGTGAAATACAAGGTGTTGCCATACCTGTAGGGCGCAAAAGCAGACCGTATGCCTTCGGTAGAGAAGGGTTCGAGCTCAAATGCCGTGGTGTCCCTTGAACCATCTTGGGCCAGCATTGCGCTCTGGCGCAAAGCGGCGGCAACTTCATTGCTAGGATCGCGCTGACTGACTGCATTGAGCAGGCGTTCAGCTTCTGGGTAACGCTTCTGTTTGAAGAGCGTCTCGGCATAGGAGATGCGGTCTGCATCTGTGGCCTCTGGCTGCGTCACCAAAATGGCATAGGCAGCCGAAGCTTCCTGTGGCTCATTGATCAGGGCATGCGAGGAGGCCAACATGCGATAAGACTCTGGGCTGGGAATCCGTTGAACGGCCTTGCCAAAGTGGTGGATGGCATCCTGATACCGGAGCTCATCATAAGCAGCTTGGCCTTCTTCAACATGGAGGCGGGCACAGCTAGATATGGTTACCATGCCGCCCAACACGATGCCAAGCAACAATGAAGGGGAAAGGGAGAAAATTCGCGCGAGCATGGGGTCAGAAATAACGGGGAGAACGCTTGGCACTGGTGCCCTGTCCAAAGTCGAAGCCGATCAAAATCTCATTAGAGCCCGTGGAGTAGTTCCGGATTTCACTCAAGGTGAAGTCATGGGCGTATCCAATGCGCAATTCTGAGGTGACTTGAATTTCCATCATGCTGACGATGGCATCGCCAGAGCGCCATCCGGCACCAAGCCAAATGCGCTCTTGGAACAAGGCATGCAAATTCAAATCCAATTGGGCGGGTGCGCCTTGCACCGCTTTCAGGAGAAAGCTCGGCTTGAGCATAACGCCGTCTGATGCTTTGAGCACCACGCCAGCTGTTGTGAGCAAGTGCGGTTCAATGGTCTCAGCATAGGGGCCCAGTGCCGTCAACGTTGGAATGGAGACACCGCAATAGAAGCGCTGCATGTGATAGTAAGCTCCGAATCCGAACCTCGCTGATTGGGTGATCTGCTGGTTCTCGCTGTAATTAGGATCACCTGGATCGGTCAATTCTGCGGCGAAGAGGTCGGCACGGGTATTGGCCACACCGCCTTTCAAGCCCAGAGCAAGTCGACCTGCACCCAACCGCATGCGGTACGCGAAGTTGACCGCGACATCGGTTTGTGTGGTGAGTCCAATTTGATCGTGCACCATAAGAATGCCCACGCCCATACTGTTGTTGCGCAGCGTTCCATCAAGGGCCACAACACTGGTGGTTGGAGCACCATCGAACTGGTTCCATTGGCTGCGGTGCAACAGGCTAGAGGATGTATACGGGTGAGAACCTGCATATCCTGGGTTGATCAACAGTCCATTGAACAGGTACTGGCTGATCATAACATCCTGTTGTGCCAACAGTGGGGCAGACCCCAGCAGCGGCAAAATCAGGAGGAAGAGTTTCATGCGTTTCATCTGAATGTCTTTCTTCAATTCACGTCAATTGCTGGACCAACTCAGTCCTTTCGGACATCCACATATGATCCAAACTTCCGGCCATCCTCAAACCTCAGCAACACGAAGTAGGTGCCATCGACCACCTGATTGTCGGTGATGGAATTCTTGCCATCCCAATCGTTCCTGTACATCTCGCCAGGGGCAGATTCATAGACCAGACCTCCCCAGCGGTTAAAGACTTGGAAGTAGATGAACGAACCGTCATCTCCCCAATAGCATGGAGGGTAGGAAGTAGAGCCATCTCCATTGGTACCGAGGTTTTCAATCACAAACGTGTCATTGAAACCATTGCCTCCATTGGCTCCGGGAGGGCTAAAGGCATTCGGCAGAACGGGCTGAGGCTCGTTCACGTCGATCAGTTGGTCGTATGCCGTCTGGTTGCCGCAGTGGTCTTCAAACACCCAAGAACGCGTCAGGGTGTAGTGGGTACCGTCGACATAAACAGCAACTTCATCTTCATAGGTGGCCGTCATCCCTGCAGGGTCGCCGTCACAATCGTCCGTAATGTCCAAATTGGCGTCATCCATCCAGTCACTCACTGGGAGCGTTGTGTCGAACTCAGGCACTTCCTGAGGACACATCAGATACAGGTCTGCAGGCTCCTCTGTGATGTTTGGGCCGGTCGTGTCTTGCACTGTGATCTCATGCACATAGCTCGTGGCATTGCCACTGCAATCCGTAAAGATGTAAGTGTCGTAACGGATGTAGTCACAAGGGCTGTCCTGCTGACCGTCGTCATCCGTTGAGACTTCAAACGTCCAAGGGTTGCAGTTGTCCTCTACGGCAAAGAAGGAGCTGTCCAAGGTGCCGATTTCGTTGACAGGGTCGCAATCAATCGTAGTGTCGTTCGGGAACACATTGATGATGGGACCTTCGTTGTCAAAGTGGAACATGGTTTGGACCTGTGATGTGACATTGCCACAGGAGTCCAATGCGGTGAACGTCCGGAACAGGGTGTCGACCCCGGGACAATCTCCCGGGACAATCAGGTCGTTCCAAGAGACGTCAACCAGGCTACAGTTGTCCTCCGCAGTGGCCAAGAGCAAGTCCGAATCCGTTGGGGATGGGTAGGGCTCAGTGCACGTCAGAGAGTCGTCAGAGGGGAAGAACAAGAACAAGGGGGCTGTGGTGTCCTGCACCGTTACCGTGTGCAAGAACTCGGTAGCGTTGCCGTCACAATCCGTAAAGGTGTAGGTGTCCAACCTGACGTAAGCAGGCCCACAGTCTCCGGGTAGGGTGTCCGAAGAGACACCGAAAGTCCAGGTGTTGCAATTGTCTGTCACTACAAACGCGAGGCTGTCCAGCGTCGAGGGCACGGCATCACAGTTGACGGTGGTGTCCTGTGGCAGCTGGGCCACATCCAATTGGGGAGCTTCCTCGTCGACCTGCACGATGTTGTGCGATTCGACGGTGGTGTTGCCGCAGGAGTCTACCGCGGTAAATGTCCGGGTCAAAGTGCTGCTGCCAGGACATGCGTTGGGAACAATCACGTCAAGCCAAGTCACCTCCACTTCACTGCAATTGTCTGAAGCTTCAGCCATCCAGATTTCGCCGTCTGTGGGCAGTGGGAAGTCCTGCGTGCAGGGGATGGTGTCGGTTGCTGGAACGTAATCAAAGATGGGAGCAGTGACATCTTCGACCATCACTTGGTGCACGAATTCAGTCGCATTGCCATCGCAATCGGTGAACGTGTAAGTGTCCACACGGGTGTAGCTGAACGGGCAGTCTCCAGCAATGGTGTCTGAAACCACTGCAAAAGTCCAAGTATTGCAGTTGTCGGTAGTCCCGAATGCTGCGCTGTCCAAGGTTGCAGGAACCGCATCACAGCTGACCAAGGTGTCAGCGGGCAACAGGGCGGGGTCGGGTTGAGGACCTTCCACATCGGATTGCGCGATGGTCTGCACCGCAGAAGTGGCATTGCCGCAGGCGTCGGTCGCCGTGAAAGTCCGGTAGAGGGTGCTGCTTCCAGGACAAGCGTTGGGCACGATCTCGTCGCTCCACGTGACTTGTACATCTGTGCATGCATCTTCAGCAGTAGCCATCAAGAGCTCAGAGTCTGAAGGCATGGGCCAAGGGTCGGAGCAGTCGATGTCCGCGTTTTCGGGTACGAAAAGCATGACCGGAGCCACCGTATCAATCACATCAATGATTTGGAAATCGGAATCCACATTGTTGCAGCCGTCCATGGCATAAACGGTGCGCATCAGACGCTCTACCACAGGGCAGGGGTCCTCTGGCAGATAGGCCATGTCATCGTATGAACCGGAGTAGGCAGAGGCCAGCTTGAAACGACCCTGTTCTGGGAGTTCAGCGGGTACAGCAGCTTCCAAAACTGGAGCGCCATCGACAGTCACCGCAATGGTGGACTCTCCCATGACCATCACCACTTCATACCAACTCCCCAGTTGCATCGTGGCATCGGCGGCTTCGTCAATGCCGAAACCTACAAGGGAAATGCCGGGATTGTCAGTGCCCAATGGACGCAGGGTCAGTTTCAAAGAGGGGTCTCCCGCATTGTCTCCGCCCAGCACTTCAACGATGTTGTCACTGATAAAGCCATCGGCTCGGGCCATGACACGGTAGGTTCCTCTTCCCGCCATGATGTCCTCAGGGTAGAAGTTGTGGGCAGGATCGCCTGCAGCGTGGAGCATGCTCAAGGCGCAGGTTCCATCAAAGGCGTCATTGGAAATGGAAATGGAGCCGCCTTCGGCAACGAACCCATCGAGGCTGCAAGATTCAAATCCAGTAGACACAGGTTGTCCAAAAGTGATGTCGAGGGTGTCCACTGTGACCCACGTGCTGTCTACTCCAGAGCAATTGTCAGTGGCCGTAAAGGCAAGCTCCGGGAGGGGCGCACCGCAGGCAATGACACTGTCTTCGGGAACCACATTTACCACGGGGCCGATGGTGTCTACGCGGATGATGGTTTGTGTCTGAACCGTTGTGTTTTCACAGTCGTCAACAGCAGTGAAGACACGGAACAGGGTGTCTGTGCCCAAGCAAGCACCGGAAGAAATTGAATCCTCCCAGGTGACCTCAAACGGGCAGAAATTGTCTTCAACGGTAGCCGTCCATACAGGGGCGTCATTGGGCTGTGGCCATGCTTCATCACAGGCCAGAACCGTATCCGGTGGGAAATAGGGGAAGGTCGGCGGAATGGTGTCGACTGCTTCAATCACCTGCACATATGTGATGGTGTTGCCACTCATGTCGGTGAATTCAAAGGTCAATTCCACTAAGAATTCACCAAAACACTCGCCCTCTGTGATGGTGGTGTCTGTGGCTCCTTCACCGTCTGGTCCCACAGGGTTGGGATCGCAGTTGTCCTCGACAGTGGGCTGGATGATGGTGTAGTCCTCCCACTCGTCGCACAAAATGGTGGTGTCTGGGGGCAAGAAGGTCCAAGTGGGTGCGACCGTATCGATGACCGAGATGGTCATGGTGTCCGATGTAGAGTTGCCACAAAGGTCTGTGGCCGTGTATACCCTGTCCAGTGTGAAATAGAACGGATAAAAACCAGAGGTCACCGTATCCGCAAAGAGCCAAGTAATGCTGTCTGCGGGAGAGCAGTCGTCTTGAAAGTTGGGTATGAAAGTTTCGTAATTGTCCCAAGCATCGCACACTATTGTCGTGTCCTCTACTTCGAACATGGGGCCTGTCTCGTCCACAAGCGCCACGGTCTGTAGCGTGTCGGTGCTGTTGCCGCATGCATCCGTGAGCGTCCAAGTCCTATAGGCCATTTGGGCGCAAGGCTCACCCGCCACTGAATCGACATTGGACAATGTGAGCTCAGAACCGCAAGCGTCAAATACTTCGAATGCAGCAATACCTAGCGTATCGGGAAGGCTCGTGCAGTTGGTCGATTCCAATGCAGGCAAGGTGACGAACATGGGAGCCTCCTCATCCAACCGTTCGACCTTGTATTCGATCAAATCGTGGCCGCACTCGCTCCAAGCCATGGCTATGCGTCGAGATTCTTCGACCATAGGGCAATCAGGCCCGTCGGTGACTGTGTTCTCCAGATCGGCATTCACGTCTCCCGTTCCCACGACATCCTGCCCACCAATGATGCCTCGGTACCAGAACCAACCACTCACTCCGAAGTTGGCATTGCGGTTGTTGGCGCCAAGGTCTCCGACCTGGTATCCAAACAAGCGACTCGTGGGCATGTGATCGAGGTAGAGCATGTCTCCTTCGAAATCCCCGCGGCCAATCAGGTGGCTCAGGGTGTCTACCATTTCGTAATACGTCCAGTCCTCATAGGCCTCCAGTCCCATATCGTCTTTGGGCAGGTGGCCTTGGGCCGTCCAGCCTTCGTAATCCATTCCAAACTGAAGGAAAACGTTCAACTCAAAACGCTGGTTGGGATCGGAGTCATTGACCATTTCACCCGTGAAACGGGCTGTCCCATTGGCATACTGTTCGAAAATGATGCCGTCTCCAAAAGGAACGAAATAGTCGCTGGCGCCATGCCCCATGGCCTCAAAGCCACCAAGCCACAGTGCCCAATCGGGTCCATCACCGGCAGCGATGGTCGCAGAATGACGCACGATGGATGTGGCATCCATGGTCAAAGAAGGTGTATTGACGATGGGGGTCTCAGCGCAAGTCGTCGCGCTGGGGATGACCAAGTCAGGAAAGACGTCGTCACAGTCTACTACGACGTCTTCGGGCGCTGAATCGAAAGCGGGAAGGCAGGTAGAGTCACAAGTGACGCGAAGGAACGACTGCCCAAAGAAGGGGGTCGTAGAAAGGAGGAATCCGATAAGGAGTAGGCGTGCAGGCATCACACGAGAAATTGGGGTACCAAAAGACCCGAAACCTTTGAGGCTTCGAGATTGAATGCGAACGTAGCGAAAGTGCGTCATATAACGTTTTCATTTTGATTTTGGCTCAATCAATGAAAAACGACGACCGGGTGAAGTAACAAATATACGAAAACAAATAAAAAACCGACAAAAAAAATTCAGTTCATCGAATTTTTATCGAATTTAACCGGATGTACTGCACCATTCGTGGGAAATACTTGCAATCCGAAGGGGACGGTTAACCGAGAAGGTGGTGCAGTGCGATGCCTGCAGCGACGCTCACGTTGAGTGAACCGGTACTCCCACTCATAGGGATGGTCGCGTGTACATCACAAAACGCCCACGAAGTGGTGGAAATCCCGAGCTCTTCATCACCCAAGACCAAACAAGCTGCATCTGAACGCTCGCAAGCGGTGATGTTCAAGTCGGCTTTTTCGCTGAGGCCGATGCGTTCAAGGCCGCATTTGCCCATGTATCGCAGGGCTTTAGTGACATCACTGACACGCGCGACGGGAAGCCTGAGCAGTGCCCCTGAGCTGGTTTTGACGGCGTCCTCATTGACTGGAGCGGCATGGTGGTCTTGTACCACGAGTCCAGTGGCCCCAAAACACTCTGCAGACCGCGCGATGGCTCCTAGGTTGCCCACATCGGTGACGCCATCAAGGACCACAATCATGACCCGCTTCCCCGACTCAAAGCCCTGTTGCACCAACTCTTCGAGCTCTACGAAAGAGATTGGAGATGCAAAAGCGACAATGCCCTGGTGGTTTTTCTTGGTGATTCGGTCCAGCCTTTCACGTGGCACCCGTTGGATGGGAATCCGGCGGTCACGAAGCGTCTTGACCAGCAATTTGGTCCGCTCGTCTTTCGCGTCTCGTTGAAGCAATACCCTCGCGAATTCTTTGCCAGCATCCAAAGCTTCTTGAACCGGGTGCCACCCAATGATGCGGTCGTCTTCTTTTTGGGGTCTTCTGTTCATCTCCTTCTTATTTTACCTCTTCTCCAACTGGATACCATCGCTTCCCACGGGCTGCGAAACCCGGGATAGCGCTCGAGTTGATACACATTGAAGTCGTCGCCTGACGCTCTGTTCGAAAAGCGAAATATGAGCGCATTGACATCGCCTTCCTCCCCGAAGATCCAGGTTTCACCATAGCGGTCCCTGCGGGTGCGGTCGGGGTGTCCGAAAACCACATAGACCATTCCGCGGTCTGTGGACCACCCTTCTTTGAGTCCACTGAAAAACACATTGGCGTCGTGAATCCGCCCATAATAAGTCCTGATGAGCGCTCGGGCTTGTTCGGGATTGCCGGCGAATTGAAGCCAGAAGTTGTCGAGTGCAACTTTGGGGTTACGCGCCTCGCGCATGGTACGGTATTCGTCGCGTGTGGCGATGTACCGCGTTGCGCGTATCATTTCTGGGACATCGCGCATGGCCGGGAAGTGGCCACGCCTTGCAGGCAATGTGATGTGACGGAGGCTGCCTTGCACAGTCCATCGGTGCAGCCCCGGTGCAGCCTCCCAAATCAACACGCCCCAGCCCGTCCAATCGCCCGGGGGGAGTTCAGTCAAACCTGCTTCGACAGGCGAGGGGAAGCGCGAATCTGCCGGCTCTGGAAAAACAATGGGCCATGGTGACCGGTCTAAAAATGGTGCGCTGGGAAAGGAGTCAACCGGGGACAAGGTGCTGCGCATCCATTGGCCATCAGACAAGTCAGGTGGAATCAATATCCCTGCTGGTTGACCGGCTTTCAATTGGCCATTCCAGGCGGGCTGGCCTGAGGCAGGGTCAAAGGCCAGTGAGCGGGCTGGCGCATCGACGGAGCGGCCATCCAAGAGTGTAGCACTGCGCACCACGGATCCGCGGTGCAAATCTGACAACGATTGAGAGATCCTGTACCGTCCAGGTGCCAGAGGAAAGCTAAACCGGGCGGTGAGTTCGGATTGATCGGGGTCGGCCTTTCCTGTCCATTGATAGCTGTGCCGCAAGGACTGGGCATTCCACACAGAGTCCGCAGGTGCATCATCAAGGGGCTGAATGGCCAAATCTAGCTGAAGTGCAAAGCCAAAAGGTTGGTCTCGGTTTTCTCTGAGGTGCAGCGGCTCATGGGCTGGCAAACGGACAAAAACAGCTGCAGAGTCAGGGCTAAAACGGTGCCATACAAATGAAGGGTGATGGGTCAGGTTGTCCCATTGATAGGGTTGCTGTTGGTTGCTGCCCAAAGGCGAAACGGATTGGCACCCGGACAGCACAAGGACCAAGCCCCACAGCACAGGAATGCCACCCCAAAAAAGGCGCGGCCTCGTCCTGAATGCAGAGACAGGTCCGTTTGGACTTCTGAAAAAGCGGTTGGAACGATGGTGTAGCAATGCGACGGCAAGTTGGCACAGCAAAACGTAACCCTGTTGGATTTCCGTGCGTATGGTCAAATGTGTCCTTCACGAACCCACCCATCAACCCATCATGAAGAACTTCAAAATCTGGGCATTCGCCCTCCTTCTTAGCCTCGGACTGGGCAGCTGCTCAATGTCCTATCAGTACTGTGACGCCTACAATGGCGTGGAATTTGAGACGTCCGCAACGGGCGAAACAGAATGTCCAGACAGTCCTTGACCGCCCTTCACACGACACCCAGTCAGGTAAATGTGATGGTCACATCCTGATCGAGTTCCGGGTGCAGGGATAAAGCCACCGGGCAAGCGAGCGCCTCTTTGCGCAGCCACTCCCGGTCGTTTTCATCGCCTCCTAACAATTGAACAGTGAGCCCCACCGAGATGCGTCCAACGCGTCTGGGTTGTGGGCTCATTTGTTTTTCAACTTCGGCGCTCATGCCTTGGATTTCCAATGAACGCGAAGAAGCCCTCAGCCCCAGAATGGTCATGATGCAACTGGCCAAACCGACTGCTACGAGGTCCGTTGGGGAATAGGCTTCACCGAGTCCACCGTTGTCTGCTGGAGCATCTGTCAACAGAATTTGGCGGTTGCCTTGGTGAACCGCTTGCGTTCTGAGGGGTTCAGGATAGGAGAGGGCGTACTTCATCGTGCGCTAATTTCGTAAGTTCATGACGGTGTCACCCTGTTCCACATCTCCAAAACTCAACGCGGCGTTTGTGCGCCTTGCTGTGAGGTGTGTTGTGCTCATGGCCGCCGCCATGACGGTGGGCGATGCACGGTGCCAAAACACGGCAGGCACTGGAGAAGGAGAAGACGCACCCAAAACGGTATTTACCCACCGATATGAGGCCGGCATTTCCTTGCACACCAGGGGAATGGGAGGGCTTCTTGAACGTGGCACATACCGAGGGGTAGGGAAATTGAGTACCTGGTCCGTTGGGTTCACCAGTATGAAGCACGCCAAGGAAGTCAGGAGCTTCAATCCGGCATATGACCAGGCCAGAAGCTACGTGTTTGGGAAAGTCAATGCGCTGTACATACTCCGCCTCGGGTGGGGCAAGAGGACTGTAGCTTCTCCCAAGTTGCGCAACGGTGGCGTGTCGGTGGGTTGGCATTACTCTTTTGGAGCCGCCTTGGGGTTGACCAAACCCATCTACCTCGAGATTGGCTACCCTCAAATTCCCTACACCTATTTGCTGACGCAGCGATACGACCCTTCGGAACACGGCACGGACGACATTTATGGTCGGGCGGGAGCCATGAACGGCATCCTTGAACTGACGCCACACCCCGGAGGATACTTCCGGGCAGCTGCGGACTTCGAGTATGGCAGGGAACGAGAGACATTGCGGACATTGTCTGTGGGCATTCAAGTGGATGCCTTCCTCAACCGAGTTGTGATCATGGCCGAAGAATTCGGCCAAAATGATCGGTTCTATTTGACCTTGTTCGCCCATTGGACACTCGGTCGACAGAAATTCAAAACATGACCCAGGCTACGCCACCTCCTGCTGGTTCCGACCAGCCCAAGCGACGGACCAAGCCACCTTGGCTCAAGGTGAAACTTCCAACTGGCGAAGCGTACCGCAGAGTGCGCGGTTTGGTCAGTGAGCACAAGCTCCACACCATTTGCGAGAGTGGCAATTGTCCCAATATGGGGGAATGCTGGGGCGAGGGCACAGCCACTTTCATGATTCTTGGAAATGTCTGCACCCGGTCGTGTGGTTTTTGCAATGTGTCGACAGGGCGTCCGGAAGAAGCTGACCCTTTCGAGCCCGGCCGCGTAGCCAACAGTGTAAAGCTGATGGAGGTCAAACACGCCGTGATCACCTCGGTGGACCGCGATGACCTGGCAGATGGAGGGGCGGAAATTTGGGCCCAAACGGTGCGGGCCATCAGACAGCAGAGTCCGGGAACGACCATGGAAACGTTGATTCCAGATTTCGCAGGGAAATGGGAAAACCTGCAGAAGATCATCAATGTCGCTCCCGAAGTGGTGTCTCACAACCTTGAGACTGTGCGCCGTTTGACCAAGCAAGTGCGGATACAGGCCAAGTACGACCGCAGTCTGGAGGTGCTCATGCGGTTGCGCAAAGCGGGCATTCGGACCAAAAGCGGGGTGATGCTCGGTTTGGGTGAAACCGTCCAAGAAGTCCGAGAAACCATGGAGGACCTGCGCTCAGTAGATTGCCAGGTGCTCACTTTGGGTCAATACCTGCAGCCTACGCCCAAGCACTTGCCGGTGGCCGAATTCGTTCACCCGGATGTTTTCGCCAGTTTGAGAGAAGAAGGACTCGCCATGGGCTTCATGTTTGTGGAAAGTGGGCCGCTGGTGCGGTCGAGCTACCACGCCGAGAAGCACGTCGTCTGAGCGCTGAAAGGGCTGATTCATGCCCTTTTCGGTGCCGCATGTGCACACTTGTCGAACCCATTCGGCTTAGGTGGTGTTCATGCATTAAATTCCGCCCTCTTACGAAGGGAACCGATCCACAATGAAGAATACTGTCTTCCTGTCCGCCATCGCCTTTAGCCTCTGCGCATTGGCCGTCCTCCAAAGCACTTCTGAAGAACGTGCTGACTTCACGCCGCGCTCCACCGAGACGGCCGAGCCTGTAGCCAATGCTACCGGCATGGAGCAATTGATGTTGGCCCTGCGCGCTGATATCGAAACAGGCGAAATGAACCACGAAGGCCTCCGTCAACTCGGAGAACGGACACGTCAAATCTCAGCCGCGCAATCGGCGAACCGCGGAGCCTCTGCGCATTATTGGAATGCCATGGGGCCAGACAACGTAGGTGGACGAACCCGCTGCATTTTGGCCGTCAATGAGCTTCAGCTCCTTACGGGTGGGGTCAGTGGTGGCCTTTGGCGCTCCTGGAACAAGGGCGACAACTGGGAGCGCGTTTCAAGCTTCCCTGCAGCCATGGTGGGATCGATTGCCATGGCCGGCAACGGCGACTTGTATGTAGGTACAGGAACCCTCTTCGATGGGGTGAGTGGAGTTGGAGGATCAGGATTCCGCGGCGACGGCATTTACCGCTCCACGGACATGGGCGAAAGTTGGAACCGGGTAGAAGGAACGGACCCAGGGTTGTTCAACGGTGGAAATTGGAGCGCAACTGACGCGCTTGTAGCTGACCCCAATAACCCCAACCGCGTCTGGTATGGTGGTGTTCAGGGAATGGGCTACATCGAGAATGGCGATATCCTGGAAGACGCAATTTCTGGCATCGCGGGTTCGACCTCTGTCCAAGACATCGAAATCGCCAACGACGGCAGTTACATGTTGATCTCAACTTCCAATGGAAGGGTTTACCGCAGCACAGACTTTGAGACCTCTGAAACGGTCTCTGGCAGCCCCAACGACCCGGTTATTACCCAAGGCTTCGGACGCTGTCGTGTGGCGATCAGTCCAGACGATTCTCAAAGCGCCTTTGCCTTGCTGGCCACTACAGGGTCTCAGTTTGGAGGGGTCTTCCACAGTGCTGATGGCGGCATCACATGGGACGAGATTTGGCCATCAGGAGTGGACGGATATGACATCTGCCCCACCAACAACCAAGCGCGTTACGATCTGGCCTTGGGCGTCCAAAAAGGAAATCCGGAATTGGCATTCGTAGGCGGTCAAGCCCTGTGGAAGTGCGGTCCATCGTACCAAGCTGAGCAAGCCGCTTCTATGGGTGGAGGTCCATCTAACCCCTTTTATGTCCACGCCGACGTCCACGAGATCATTTTCACTCCAGCAGGGACGATGTACATCGCAGGCGATGGCGGCATCTTCCGCAGCGAAAACGGTGGTGTGACTTACACCGCGTGTAACCGCGGCCTGCAGTTGACCCAGTTCTACGGCATCGCTTACGGTCCAACGAGCGAGGTCATGGGAGGCTCCCAAGACAATGGCACCTCATTGATTCCTGGCAATGGCGCCTTCTTCAATGACATGGATGCTGCTGACGTTTTTGGAGGTGATGGATTCGATTGTGCCATGTCTCAAGCGACAGGCCTTCAGGAAGGGGTGCCCTTCTTTGCTACGTCGCAAAACGGAGTGCTCGGCCGCGGATTTTACCAGCAAGGGTCTGCCTTCACAGATGCAGGGTCCTTCTGGGACGAGTGCATCGTTGATTTGATCGCAGACGAGGTGCAAACCTCATTCTACACTTGCATGAACCTCTATGAGGACTTCAATGACGAAAACAGCGGCATGACGGTGTCCTTGGTCAATCCATACGACGAGACCATCGAAGACAGCACGTTTACGATGGAGACTGCAAACCTGAACCGTCCTTTCGAATACGCACTGGAAGCGCCATTGCGCTACTGGGATGTTTTGGTTCGTCCGGAAATCATCTCTGAGACAGGGCCTGTCGAAAACACCGAATATCCTTGGCTCGAATCCCAAGATTTGACGGTGATTTTCGATTGCGATGACGTTGAGATCGTAGAAGAGGGGGACACCTCCATTGTGACCATTTGCGACACCACTTGGAATTACGCCGCAGACACGCTGTACGACGTACATGAGGTCATAGAGGTCACCGACCCCTACACGACCATGACCGTCATGAGCTTCTCTGGCACCGGCGGACTGTGGATGACGCGCAACGGTTTGAACTTTAACGCCCAGCCGCGCTGGTTCCGTTTGGGTGACGCACCCGCTGGAGGAGGTGCAAAAGGCATCGAGTTTGCGGCAGGAGAGCACCCTGAGGCGGGCAACCACATCTTCGTAGCCGGTTGGGACTCCAAGCTTTACCGTTTCAGCGGTCTGAACAACTTGTGGCAGCACGACGGTTCATGTGAAACCGCAGAGGAAGTAACCCGCACTCAAATCATGGCCACCGGAACGGTGGTAACGGGTGTGGCTGTGGATGTCAATGATCCCAACCACGTCGTGGCTACGGTCGGAGGCTACGGCTCAGTGAGCGGAGGTAAGGTCCAAGAGACGTTCAACGCATTGGATGACAACCCCGATTGGGACAACATCTGGTTCTCCGGAAGCAATGACTTTGTGAAGATGCCCGTCTACGACGTGGTGATTGATCAAGGTGACCCTTCTGGCAATACCATCTTGGTGGGAACAGAGCACGGCGTTTGGCAAACCCTCGATGGCGGTGAAAACTGGACAGTAGAGAATTTGGGAATGGTGACCACCGCTGGTGGTGTTGCAAGCCCAGTATTCTCTATGGAACAGCAGTGGCACATGCCAACAGAGTGGTCCAATGTGACCAACAATGGCGCCATCTATGCCGGTACCCACGGCCGCGGTATTTTCCGCAGCGACACTTATCTCGGGACAGAAGAGGTGCCGTTTGCTGAAGCGGTTGACCAGCGCAACCTGCTGGTGTATCCGAACCCTGCGACCGGAGAGGACATCACCGTTAAGTTGGGTGCAGGCTGGTTCCAGCCAACCTTGCGCATCTACGATGTGAATGGTCGACCAGTTCGCGCGGTTTCACCTCAGGCGACAACGGGCGGTCAAGTGCGGATCTCTGTCGGAGATTTGGCGCCAGGCCTCTACATCGTAACCGCTCAGGAAGGAGCGCAGATGGAGAGCACCCAAGTGATCGTCCACTGATCGCTTTGCGACACATTTGAAGCGCCGCCGCGTCCCCAGGGATTGCGGCGGTGTTTTTTTTAGGGGTGTTGCGTCACGGTTTCCAATAGCGCAAGTGGGCGCCATTATCGTCCACGGTGACATAACTGCGGTGCGAGATCCAGTCGCCGCAGTTGAGGTAGCGGGAGGTCTTGGAGCCGTCGGCTGTGACCACCTCGAGATCGAGGGGGAGGTGACGGTGTCCGAAGATGAAGCCGTCGTAGTGTTCTTGCTCCAGGATCGACCTGCAATGGTGCAGCAGCCATTCCCCTTCGGGACCATCGAAACGCGCCTCGACTTCTGCGCCTGCAGCACGACTGTCGCGGCTCATGCGCGCGCCGATGCCAAAGGCCGTGTCGGGATGAAGACGGGCAAAAGCCCAGCGTGCAGCAGGGTGTCGAAACAGCCTTTTGAGCGCCTTGTATTTGCGGTCTCCGGGCCCCAGGCCATCGCCATGTCCAACCAAGTAACGTTGACCGGCATGCATCACCTCGATGGGATCGGCATGCACTTGCACGCCCAGCTCATCGGAGAGGTAGCCCCGGGTCCACATGTCGTGGTTTCCCAAGTGCCAATGGACGTCGAGTCCGCCGTCGACCAGCTCTGCCAATTTGCCCAGAAGACGCACAGAGCCTTTCGGGACGACATGACGCCACTCAAACCAAAAGTCGATGAGGTCACCTACCAAATGAAGGGCATCGCCCTTACGGCCCACTTCTTCGAGCCATGCCAAGAACATCCTTTCGCGCTCCCTTGAGGAAGCGGCGTCAGGAGCACCCAAATGCAGGTCAGAAGCGAAATGAAGGGCCACAGAAAAGGGGGCTCAGAGCAACCGCTGAAGTTCGGTTTCCAATTGCGCACCGCGCAGGTGGGTGGCGACAACGGTGCCGTCTTTATCGATCAGAATGGCGTGGGGGATGCTGCTGATGCCGTAGCGTTGGGTGGCAACACTGCTCCATCCGCGCAAATCGCTGATGTGATTCGGCCAAATCAGGCCGTCTTGGTCAATGGCCCGCTGCCACTTCTTGACGTCTTTGTCGAGCGATACAGAGAAGACTTCGAATCCTTGGTCTTTGTATTCCTGCCAAGCGCGCACCACGTTGGGATTTTCTCGGCGACAAGGCCCGCACCAACTTGCCCAGAAGTCGACCAATACGACTTTGCCCTTCAAGTCTGAAAGGGCGCGGGTTTTGCCGCTGGGGTCTTCGAGTTCAATATCGGGCATGGCCATGCCTGGCTTGATCAGGTCGTTCCTGCGGGCGGACTGCTGTGGCTTCCGCTGCTTGGCCACACGCTGAGACAAATTGCGGTGTGCCATGCTGTGGCCCATCAAAGTGCGCGTGCTGTCGATTACTTGTTGGGCGAGGGGGCGGTCCGTTGTCAAGTTCAGATGTTCCAATGCCATCAGTCCAATCGGGTCGGTTTTGTGGCCCCGCACGGTGTTGCGGATATAGTTGTTTTGACGCTCCTGCAAAGCGTCGTAGAGCTGCTTGCCTTCGATTTGCTCTTGGGGTGTTTTGCCTTGGCTGGATGCGAGCTTCGCGCTCATCAGGGAGTCCTGCCGGAGCACGACCTGGGCAATAAACTCAGTAAACCCCGAGGTCCACACGTCGCCTTGTACATCCAAGTCCGTGATCAGGCCTTTCTTCTCGGGGAGTTGACCCTCTACTTGCAATGAGGACAGCGAGTCGCCAATCATAAAGAAGTGTCCTTCGCCCACGTTCACCTTGTAGACATCCAAGGCCAAACCACTCAGCGCGTTGGCAGGAATGACAAAGTGCCCGGTGCCATCGGCTTGCACGGTATCGATGGTCTTGAAACCATTGTTGCCGAAACTGGAGATGCTCACCGTTGCGTTTTCGCCGCCGAGAAGGTGGCCAGAAATGCCTCCTGAGGGGCCAGAACATCCTGCTGCAAGCAAGCATGCAATGAGCATGAGGGGAAATACAGCCGCAAGGCTGTCCGTGCGGAATGGAAATGGGACCATGGTTCAAATATCAGAGACAGGTGCCGAAGCATCAACTTGCTTGTCGATGGAAGTCAACAGTGCATGCAGGGCATCCTCATCCCACCACTTGACTTGCATGCCCATGACGAGGATTTTGAGGTCTTCTGGCAACGACATGCTGCGCAGCCGTGCGGCGTCTTTTTCGGTGGTAATGACTGCCTCCACTGCCATGTCAGCAGCGATGGCACTGTGCCATTCTTGGACCTCTTCCGGTGTAAATGAGTGGTGGTCAGGATAAGAAAAATGCTGAGTGACCTTGCAGTTTCTGGCGAGGCTGCTTTCAAACTGGGTGGGATGGGCAATGCCCGATACAGCAACGCACTTGCGTGGCCAGCCCGCATACCGCTTGGTGCGCAGGTCCCGCAGTCCCTCTACCATGGTGCCTGAGTGCAACAGCAGTTGGTCCGGCTTCAATTGAAGCCGGTGCCGCCACAAACGCAAGTCGCCCTTGGTGAGGGCGTCAGGACATCGCGTGATGACCACAGCCTGGGCGGCTTGAAGGCGAGATTTTAAATCCCTCAACCTTCCACGTGGCAAAAAGTAATCCCGGTCTACAGGCTGCGTAGCATCGACTAGAACAATGCTGTACGTTGGAGCGAGCCGGCGGTGTTGAAATCCATCATCGAGAATCACAGCATCAGCAAGGCCTTGGTCCTTAAGGGATTGAATGCCAGCGAGCCTGTCTTCAGAAACCGCCACATTGACCTTGGGGAATTTCCTGGCCAATTCTAGGGGTTCATCCCCAAATTCTTCAGGACTCCCATCTTTATCTACCTGAAGGTATCCATTGGATTTTCGCCCATAACCGCGGGACAAAATGGCCCACCGGCGATGAGGGTTGGCCTCCGATAACGCCTGGAGCAACGCCATGACGTGCGGGGTTTTTCCAGTTCCGCCAACGGTAATGTTGCCCAAAACGATGGCCGGAAGTGCGCCGGCTTTGGAACGTTTAAGTCCTACATCGTATGCCCAATGCCTCAGTCTGACGACACTTTTGAAAACCACAGCCAAGGGCCCCCACCACCAACGGTCGCGCAACGACACGGGAATGGTGCCAGCGGAACCTAGAATGGACTTGGATGCAGGTGAAATGGCCATCGTTGGCGAAATTGCCACATTGCAGCCGATTGCCCTTCATCAGGCATCAGAAAAACATACCATGCCACAGATTCAACACATCATTGACGTTTTGGAGCGCATTGCCCCTCCGGCGTTGCAAGAGGATTACGACAACAGCGGGCTGCTCGTAGGGGAGCCCCATGCGGAAATTCAAAAGGTGCTGGTGTCTTTGGATGTGACCGAAGAGGTTGTCGAAGAGGCCCGGGCTTCTGGGGCGGGCTTGATTGTTTCCCACCACCCGATTGTCTTTAAGCCCCTTCGAAGTTTGACCGGAAAGGACCAAGTGGAACGCACGGTGATGGCGGCCCTGCGGGCGGGAATTGGACTGTATGCCATTCACACCAACCTGGACAATGTGGCCCACGGTGTCAATGCCATGATGTGCCGCAAACTGGGTTTGGAAGGCATGCAGGTGCTCCGCCCGGTATCGGGGACCTTGGCCAAGGTCGCCACCTTCGTGCCCCACGCGCACGCAGAAGCGGTCAGAGAAGCCATGTTCCTGGCTGGTGGAGGTCGAATCGGACATTACGACGAGTGCAGCTTCAATCAGATGGGGGAGGGGACTTTTAGGGCCGGCAACGGCGCCCAGCCCTTTGTGGGGCAGCTTGGCGAACGCCATCACGAGGATGAAACCCGGGTAGAAATGGTGGTAGAGCGATGGAACGTGCGCAAGGTCGCCGCCGCGATGAAGTCGGCGCATCCCTATGAAGAGGTGGCCCACGATGTGGTCATGCTCGACAACGCTCACCCCACGGCAGGCAGCGGAGGAATAGGAACCTTTCCTGAGCCGGTAGAGTGGTCGGATTTCGTGGGGCGCGTAAAATCGGCTTTCAACGCGCCCATCGTAAGGCACACAAATCCGCCGAAAAAGGCCATTCGGAGGGTGGCATTGTGCGGTGGAACAGGCAGTTTTTTGCTTTCAGATGCCATGCGCGCAGGAGCAGATGTGTTTCTTTCTTCAGACTTCAAATACCACGAGTTCTTTGGTACTGAAGGGCGGATCACCATTGCAGACATAGGTCACGCTGAGGCCGAAAGTGGAATATCGCAATGGCTTGTGGATCAATTGGCTGACTTCAAGCATGGATTCCCTAATTTCGCAGTCCTTTTGTCGGAAGTCCGAACCAACCCCATTTACGTATCCTGATGGCCAAGAAGACCAAAGCCACGAGCGCAGAGGAAAAGCTCAGGGCGCTCTATGACCTCCAACTGATCGACAGCCGCATTGACCGGTTGCGCGTCGTTCGCGGTGAGTTGCCCCTCGAAGTCGAAGATCTCGAAGATGAATTGGCTGGACTTGAGTCCCGCTTGGAGCGGCTGAAAGCCGAATCCGACGGCACCAAGTCTAAAATTCACGAGCGCAAAGAATCCATCATCGATTCTGGTGCCGCGATCAAGCGTTTTGAAGAGCAGCAGAACAGCGTCCGGAACAACCGGGAGTTTGAGTCGCTCAACAAAGAGATCGAGTACCAGAGTCTCGAAATTCAACTTTCTGAGAAGCGCATTCGCGAAGCGGAGGCCCAGCTCGAGCAGAAAGGAGGAATCATCGAGGAGGTACAAACCAAGTTTGACAGCCGTTCAGCCGATTTGGAGACCAAGCGCGCTGAGCTCGACGAGATCATCGCTGAGACCCGTGCCGAAGAGGAAATCCTCAACAGCATGAGTGGCGACATGGCCGAAAGCATCGACGATCGCTTGCTCAAGGCCTACTTGCGCATTCGCGGTGGCGCTAAAAACGGCATGGCCGTTGTGCCCATCGAGCGTGAGGCCAGTGCCGGCAGCTTCATCAAGATTCCACCACAACGCATTCTCGATGTCAGCGCCCGCAAGCGCATCATCGTCGACGAGCACAGTGGCCGCATCCTCGTAGACGAGGAGCTCGCTTTAGAAGAGGCGGAGAAGATGGAGAAGGCCGTTCAGAAGAAGCTCAAGAAGGCCAAGGCCTGATCGAGCCCTACCGGCTGCCTCAAGGCGGACCTCTTTATTGAAGCAAGTGATGCGCGGTCAATACCGCGCCCCAATGGTCAGCATGAGCAGGCCCAATCCTGTGCGTCCTGTCGCGACCTCTGGTCCGAGACCGTACAGCTTGCGACCGTCGGCCGTGGAGCTGTGGCGGTAAGTGGCCCCTGTATACCACGTTTCGGTGCGGTATTCAGCCCCAAGTGCGGCGTGAACCATGCTGGCGCTGCCTTCGATGATGGCGCCATTGTTGTCTCCAAATCCGTTGGTAATGGGTGCAGCAGCCATGGAGCGCCATCCGCCACCGAGGCGGATGCGCCACTCTTCCTCAGCCCTGACCTCCAGACCGAAACGGTACTGTTGCTCCAACTTGAAATCGTCTTCAATGTCGTTTTGGATCGCTTCTACATCTTCACCGTAGAAGTCATCGGAGGTGAAGCCAGCTTTGGCGAAGTCCGTTTGGGCATAGTCGAGACTCAAAACAGCCAACTTCCCAAACGTCCAGCTCAAGCCCAACTGGTGCCTACGGGGCGTTCGAATCTTGTACTCCACAAAACTGCTGGGGCTTTCTGCTGCGAACGTACCGCTGCCGGCGAACGTCGCTGAGGCGTCGACCTGGTAGAAGTCTTCTATGCTGAGTACCGTGCCACTCCGGTAGCTCCACCCCAGACGGAATGGCATTTGTTGGGGTTGGAGAATCAGGCCAAAAGCCCAGTAGGCACCTGATCCCGAGATTTCAAGCCGGTCGTTGAAGGTGAGCTCTTGCAGGGGTGAAGGCCCAGAAGTTTTGATTTCGCGGTACACGTCCACACGGTTCATCTCCGCAGACACAATTCCTGCAGAGCAACCAATGTGCAGTTGATCCCGGTAGCTTGTGCCAAAGGCAATGGTGGTTTCACCCATTCTGCCCGTTCGGTCTCTGCGCAATTCTTGGCGCACTTGATCAGATGAAAAGGCGGGGGAGTAGGAATCGGAAGAACCCGCTACAGTGTCGATCATGTAAGTGTACCAAGCCAGCTCAGCATCGAACGGATGGTAATACCACAAGCTGTCAAACGCCGTACCGTTGGCCTGCTGGGCGAACTGTTGGGTGATGCTGTTGCCTTCGGTTTCACCGGTCCATTCCGCCCTTTGGTGGAAGTCATTCAATGGGGTGTAGCCAATGGCAAAAGTTCCCCGTTTGAAGTCGGCACTCAGCATGGGCATGGTGAGTGCTACACCGAGTTGTCCTACGATGAGGTGTGGCTCAGCGGTGACGCTTTTGTTGCCCAGATAACGGGTGCTGGCACCGCCAGCACCGGGTGCAACACTAAAAGAGAGGTCGCTCGATCTGTACATCCCCAGTCCGGCAGGGTTGGACCAGATGGCACCAAGGTCGGCACCAAGCGCGGTCATTGCGCCCCCCATCCCCATGGTCCGTGCGGATCCAAGGGGATCTTGCCTGCTGTATTGCATGACGTCTGCCAAGCCTTGGGCAGCTCCCCATTGGGCACAAAACACCAGGAGAACGGCCAGTCCTCTTTTACAATTGATCATCATGATGTTACCGCTGGTGAATCAGCCTCCCCGGCCACCACGGCTCGAGCCTGAACGGCTGCTTGAGGGGCGCGGGGCATTGGGCCTGCTGTTGTTTTGTTGCGCCGGACTGGTGGACCCGCGGCTGGGACTCGGAGCGCTGGTGTTGTTCTCCTTGGCGGGAGAATTCCACTGTTGGCGTGGGGAAGATGATTTAGAGTCCTCCGAATCGGCGCGCTGAATGCTCCAACGGTTTCCGTTGTCCCCATTGTCCTGACGCTCTGTCTTGCGGGTTTCACGCCGTTGCTGTTGGGCAAGACGTTGGCTGTTGCGGGATTGTCGCTGACGCTCCAATGCCCTGCGCTCTGCCGCTTCCCGCTCGCTGCGCAATTGTTGTTGCTCAGCGCGCAGCTTGCGGTTTTGCTCACGCTTGCTGTCGGCATTGGCCCGGTCAGTCGCGCGAGAAACAGCGGGTTGGTTTCCTGAGGAAACACCTGAGCCATCGAATGAACCGTCCGCTTGACCACCACTGCCAGAACCGGCACCGTTGGACTCGCCAGTGAATTGACCCAAACTGGGGCGTGGGCGGGGCGGAGTAAAGGTGATCACGCCACCTCCAGTGCCGCTGGTGCCATTGCCGCACCAACCGTTGCCATAAGCGCCAAGATTGCCAAAGTAAGGGTGGTATCCATAACCGGATCCGCCGAAATATCCGTTTCCAGGAGTGCCCCAGTAACCGCCACCCCAAGGGTCATAGCCCCATCCGTTGCTGCCATAGCCTCCCATTCCATAAGGGTTGCCGTAGCCAAAGCCTGAATTGCCAAACCCACCGATGGGATTGCCCCAAGCGTCGTAGCCATTCATAAAAGCCATGTTGTTGTGGCCCATACCGTATGGGTTTCCAAATCCACCGGTACCCATGCCAAATGAGCCGTAGGGATTGCCATAACCATAGGGATTGCCAAAGCTGGAAGTCAATCCGCTGGACCAACCTGGAGTGTATCGGTTCCACAATTGGCTGTTCGACCGGCCAGAATAGTTTCCTGCGTAAGGATCGTCAAAGTCACCGTCGTTGAACTCATCGACCTCATCCATCCATTGCCCATATCGGGCATCATCAATCGCTTGATCACCTGTATGTGGTTCACCACCGGCGAGGTAGAACTCATCCGATTCCAGTTGGCGGTCACCAAAGAGGTCAATGCCTGTGGCGCAGGAGGCCAGCCAAAGCGGGAGTGCAGCGAGGAGAGAAAGACGGAGTACGTTCATCGATGGATGTAAATTACGGTGAATGACCGGAGTGACAATATGTTGAGGGCTCGGTTGACCACGATGGGTGGCGTATTTTCGCGCCTCGATGTTTGTAAGAGCAAACACCGTACCAAAAACAAGACATGGCGAAGCTGACTTCCAGAGAACAGGATTATTCCAAGTGGTACAACGAGATTGTAGTGGAGGCAGACCTCGCCCAGCACAGCGATGTGAAGGGGTGTATGGTCATCAAGCCTTACGGTTTCGCGATTTGGGAGCGCATGAAAGAGGTGTTGGACGGCAAGTTCAAGGACACCGGTCACGTGAACGCTTACTTCCCGCTGTTCATCCCGAAGAGCTACCTCAGCAAGGAAGCGGCACACGTCGAAGGGTTTGCCAAGGAGTGCGCGGTGGTGACCCACTACCGCCTCAAGAACGACCCCGACGGAGAAGGGGTGATTGTGGACCCGGAAGCCAAATTGGAAGAGGAGCTCATCGTGCGCCCCACCTCAGAGACCATCATTTGGAAGACCTACAAGACTTGGATTCAGAGCTACCGCGACCTTCCACTTTTGGTGAACCAATGGGCCAATGTGGTCCGATGGGAGATGCGCACACGCCTCTTCCTCCGCACCACTGAATTCCTGTGGCAGGAAGGCCACACCGCTCACGCCACCAAGGCCGAGGCCATGGAGGAAGCGGAAAAGATGTTGCACGTCTATGCGGACTTTGCCGAGGGCTGGATGGCCATGCCGGTGGTGCGCGGGGTGAAGTCCGAAAGCGAGCGGTTTGCCGGTGCCGACGACACC
>Ga0206131_10001622_pt1 | contig 28666 bp, 63 predicted proteins | sample Helgoland_Spring_FD_148636 | JGI IMG/M metagenome (GOLD analysis project Ga0206131, IMG submission 148636) | Pelagic subsurface seawater microbial communities from Kabeltonne, Helgoland, North Sea - Helgoland_Spring_Bloom_20160517_1 | ecosystem: Environmental > Aquatic > Marine > Epipelagic ...
GCTAAACTAGCCGATGGTAGTAATACTACATTCGACCCAGACGCACCTTCTATTCGTAAGCAAGCACCAGGGAGATCAAGTATCGGTGAGATAGTTAGAAAGGGTAAAGAGAACAATATATCTGACGCTGCCATAAGACAGTTCGCAAAGGAAGAAGGGTATACAGACGCAGAGATAACTGCCGCTATGAACATTCCGTCTTCAGAAGAAATAGTTGAACGATCTGAGAAGGCTATAAGAGATAGGTTGAAGAAAAAAGATTTTAAAGGTACTATGAGGTATCTTAGAAAGAAAATTTTTGACAGACAGACATATATAAAAGACGTCCTTAAGGGTGTTGGAAATAAAAAATCAGTAAGAGCTCACAATAGGTTAGTCACAAAGGCTGGTGCTAAAGGTTTCGCTAACTATAGATTTACAAAGGCAGAAAAAGAAATATATAGCAAGCTATCTGAAAAAGAAAAAAAACAACTTGACGCTCTTATATATGCAAGAAGGATAGTCGCTATAAATGAAAATAGAAAGAAAAGAGATGAAAAGGAATATATAGGAGCAGGTGGATATAATTATGATAAAGCTAAGTCAGAGGTTGAGGCATTTTCTAACGACAAGCTATCCAAAAGAGCTGATAAGTATTTTGAAGTATTTAATCAAAACCTAAAGAGGTTACGTGACTCAGGTAGAATATCAGAAGATGTATATATAAGCCTAAGGGACATAGAATATTCACCTATAAAAACTATCAAGTATATTATAGGAGACAATCACAGCACTTCAGAAATGAATAATCTAGCTAACTCAATTGGTGTCAGTCAAAAAGATATAATGGCACTTAGTGACGAGAATATTAATGATTTAATTACTGACTCACGCTGGCTTCTTATGATGAATATAAGTGCTGTTGAAAATAGAGCTGCCACAAATGAAGTATTAAATTTGTTTTATGATGCAATAGAATCAGCAGATGCAGATGGTTTGGCAGCTATAGGTGACAACATTCTTGACAACCCAATTATTGGAAATAAAGAGTCAAAAACACCTAAGTTTAAGTATGATAAAGTTAAAGTCCCTGTTGGATATAGAACAGTATCATTCTTTAAGAATGGTGTTGAATACAAGATGGTGATGAGGGAAGAGTATGCTAGACAGTTGTTGGATATCAAAGTTGACGATAAGACATTGAAGGCTCTTAGGAAATTTACTTTTGGTAATGTTCTAAGGTTCTTTGCTACATCAGGAAATCCATTATTCATAGTAGGTAACACTGCGGTTGACTTTCAGAATATACTATTCCTTGGAGATACCTATTCTAAATTTAAGTTAGTTGGAGGTGTTGAGCTTGGTTTTGATTTTGTAAACAATTCTTTGAAGAAAATGTTTAACACTGGTAGTTACCAAAAAACCTATGAGGAGTTTATGACGTATGGTGGTGGTATGGATTTTCTATCTGTGGATGGTATAAAGGCAATTAAAGGTATCAGTAGGTTTAACAAGCCGAAGACTTTACTTCAAAAAGGAATGGTAAAGTGGGGTGAAGGATTATCCTACCTTGGGGAGACATCTGAGATGGCTTTTAGGTTGGCTGTATATGAGAAAACAAGGTCAAAACTAATAAACCAATATAAAAAAGATAATAAGAAAGAACCTACAGGTCAGGATCTTGAGGATATACTTTATGAATCAGCTAGGGAATCTAGGGAGACCATTGATTTTAGTCAAGGAGGAGATCTTGTTAAATCAGCAGACTATGTACTACCATACCTGAATGCATCAGTACAAGGTGCTAGAAGGGCTGTTGATTACGCTTCAAAAAATCCAGGTGGTTTTGCATCTAGTATGATTCAGTATGCTGTTATGTCTGGAGGTCTTCTGGCTAGCTCTCTATATATGTTATCATCAGCATTCGATGATGAGGATGATGAAGAGGAGAAGGCTAAGAAGATGAAAGACGCATGGGGTAGTGTTAGTGATTACGAAAAATCAGCATACCACATAATATTTACAGGTGATGTTGATGAGGATGGGGAGTATGAATACTATAGGTTTAAAAAACTACCTGTTGTAGGGTCACTGTCTACAGTTGTTGAGGAGTCTATAATAAGTACGTACTTAAAATCAAAAGGTGTGGACTATGAATTTAATACAGAAAGCGTATCTAAGGCATTAGATAAGACATCTCCTATAGGTATAACAGACATTGGTTCGAGAAACCCTGTAATATCTGGTGTACTTAGTTATGTGTACAATAAAGATACATTTACAGGAGAGGATATTTTTAGAGGACCTAGAGGAAAGAAAATACTTCCAGAGGCAGAGGGTATTTTAGATAATAAGGTAGAGCAGATATATAAGGACATAGCTCCTGCGCTTGGAATGTCACCTAAAAGAACTCAGGTAATGGTTGAGAAGGTCATAACTAACGAAAGAACAAACCCATTGGTAGGAGTAATGTACGGTGGTTATAACGGTGTGTTTTCAAAGGAAACAACTGTGGGTGAGGAGATGAAGGAGACAATGAATGGTGTATTAAAATCATTCAGCGGTAAGATAAAAAGATCAACCAACTCAAAGCTACAGGAATACAAAAAGATGGATGAGGTTAAAAAGGTTGAGGCTGAGATGGAAACTGAAATATACATTAAAGAGCAGAAGGTATATAATGATATAAAAGAAAAGAGAAAGAATAAGCAAGATATAGATAATGGTTTCCTAAGGGATATTATAAAAGAAAATTTTGATAAAAAAGATTGGAAGAAGTATGGAAGAAAATTCTCAACATACGCAAAAAACGCAAACATAGATAGATCTATATTAGATTTAATCTACGAGGATACTCCAGAGGTTCAAGCTTATAAGATATTTTCAAGATATGGAGATGCTCTAGATGCTGATGAGAAGGAAGAACTTAAAAATGCTATAAGATCAGCCAGAAGAAATCTAAATAAGAAGGCATTAAGTATTTACAATAAGGAATACCGCAAAAAATAGATGTGTAATCCATGCGATCAGACCATTTATATTAAGCAGGACTAAGTTCCATTGCTTCCTTGTAGATACCTGAACGATAACACACAAGAAACCGATTATATAGAACACTGGCTCTATAGTCCACTGTGCAGCAATTAAAAGACCACTCCCCATGTATCCAATACGTGAGGAGAGTCTTTCGGTTGGTGTTAGTTTCTTTTTCCTTACAAGATCCTTAAGAAATTCCTTCATCTTGCTTAAGTTTTTCTATAGCTTCTTCGTAGTCAGGCATCCTTTTGATTGTTTCCATCATACCTATGATCATAGTTGTTAACCTACTTACCTTTATCTCTAGTGCGTCTACTCGACTTTGTTTTCTGCTCTTCATCTAATTTTTGTTGTAGTTTTCTTATTAAATTATAGTTAGGATTATCCTTTAACTTTTCTTCTAATATTTCTCTAATTAATTTATATAACATATATTATCAACTATATCTATAGAATTAGCAAAACCTCTCATAACTAAGTTAGGCTGTGTCTTATTCCATTTAGTTTCTATAGGAACATTACATACGACATTGTCAGCCCTCATACATTCATTCTTGAAATGTATCGACAGGCACTTATATCTCTTGTAGTAATGAAAAAAAAATCTATACTTTCTCATCTAAATATATTTCTAGAGCAGCCAATGCTCTCCATGCAACCTTACCTAAGTGTAGCATTCCGTCATCATCTATTGGACGATGAGAGTGATCAATTAGGTGTCTGACCAATGCATCTTCGTGATCGAAGCTCTTCTCTCTATCCCAGTGCAAGGGCTTATCAGGATGATGCTGGTCATTACCTAACTTACTTACCCTTGATACATATTTTAATGCCTTAGGAAAGTATTTAAGAACACCCGTATATACAGGCATTTTTTTTCTGTCTTCTGCCATCTCAATGGTTGTGGTTGTTTCAAAATACATAATTAAAATATATGTGTTAAGCGGGCGATTTGTCCGTGTACTGGATGGTGTAAGTAACCTTCAACAGCTTTAGGGTTGTGTTGGTATCCGTTTCTATGATGCCAAGAATCTGTCCCAGATGGACTTCTTAAACTCTCTACTGTTACACCAACATAATCCTTTGCATTCTTATGATGAACGTGGTGCGTATAAACATACCTGTGCTTAGTATAAGACCAATCACCAGAAGCTTCTTGAGCCATTAATAATGGTAAGTCTTGAGACTTTGCTCCATCACCGTGTGTAGTTCCTATTAAGTTTTTATGGTATCTAAAGTACTTACGGTGAGCTATTGATGTGTCAAAAGTAATGTTTTTTGATTTTCTGAACCAAGTCTTTATAACGTCAGCTAAGAAGAACCCATTAGTATAATCGTGATTAGAAGGGTTATACATTACATGAACATCAGCAACTGTCAATAACATCTCTATTACTTCTACATATATGTTCTTAGCTTTCAAGAAGTTATCATACCACATACCATCAGTATCTTGTGGTGTACCACTTGTTGTTTTTCTTTGAGGTGTATCTATATGTAAAATATCATTACCTATAACTAAGATTATTTGATCAATGTTAAATCCTTTAGCTTTAGATAAAATACCTTTTACACCATCTCTAACTCTTTGTACAGCTATCTCTGAGTTGTACTCCTCACCAGTCTCAAAAGACGTAGCTAACTTCCCTATATGAACGTCAGCAGGGTCTATAACAAGTAAGTGATCATCAACCGAAGCAGATCTACTAATCTTAGGGTACGTAGGTGAGTATGGTTTCATCTCCTCTATAAGCTCAGAACAGATATCTCTCATCTGAATTACTTCTGGTCTTACCTTAATAGAGTACTCTTTGGTTTTATCCCAATACTCTTTTACAGAAGAGAAGTCTATCCCTCTCATATTACAATGAGCAAGAACACCTTCGTTTCTTATCTCCTTTAATTGTTGTTGCTGATCACGTGTTAAAGAGTACTTTGGATTACCGTAATTAGTTCTTACTTTAACATCGAATCCTAGTATCCTAGCCTCGTCAGCGTTTAATCTGATTTTAGATTTCATTTTTAAAAGTTTCTGTTAGATCTCTTATTATTTCATTTATATTAATCGAGATCTCTTCCACAGCACTAAAATCCTCGTCAAATAAAGACTCGTAAAGGTCGTCGCAAAGATCATTAACCATCTTCATGGTAGTGTTTATAAATTTAATTCTTTGCTGTTCATTATTCATAACATCATAAAAATATACAAAAATATAATACTTATTATTAAAAGTTATTAACAACCTCTATACACCTCAGTCTTGAATCCATACTTCTCTAACTCCTTTAGTCTATATTCCTGAATCTTTGAAGTCTTACCTTTGGGAGTCTTGACTTCCGAGAAAATAACTGGTGTATTCGGAGGTATAGCCACAATATCTGGTATTCCATTCTTATTGGTTTTAATTAGTTTAAGTACATAGTATCCCTCAGCTTCTAACTGATCAATTCTTTTCTTCTGTATCTGCTGCTCTGTCATTAATTAATTTCTATTACAGCCCATAAAATAGCTACTATCATCACTATCAAGAATACTATTCTGTTAAACTTTGTGTTTCTAGTTATCATCTTCTAATATTTTTTTTAGTCTATTATTCTCTATCTCCAATGCTTTTATTCTTGAATTTAAAAAATCTATTGTTTCTTTCATAATTTATGTTTTAATTAATATCTGTCTCGTATACACAAACCTTTGTTCTTTTTAAAACATCCTTTACAGGATCCTTAAACAATACTTGTGATGTTTTTTTTAGGTACATATAACTACCTCTGTCATCAAGAACAACCAAAGCCAAGTAATCCTTGTCGCTTGGTGATTTTACTAAAGGATCTGTCCTTTGAAACACCCATGAAACAGGGAAAATACCATTTATAATATGACTCTTCACATGAATATTAACGTTATCCAAAACTAAATCAGCGTCAAAAGATTTATTATAACCACTATATATGTTTAGGTCTGGAGAATTTAATATCTTACCCTTACTGATTAAAAAGTTATATACTAAAAACTCAGCAATCTTTCCATTGTAAATATCACTTATTATCTTGTCCTTATCTAACTGATTTCTTTTTTTGTATTCAGATAAAGAAGAGGATACACTGTAATTGGAAAACAATTCACACTGCTTTTCCTGATATTTAGTTATACCCTTATTTAGTTTTATCTTCATGAAATGAAATATTATTATCCTCCAATATAGATCTTAATGTGTTGTTGTGTCTAGACTCCTCTAAATCATGTAGCTGATCATTCATAAAAGCAAACCAAGAATCTAAGTTTGGAAATTTATCGTTTTCTTCTGGTAAATCAAAATTAAATATATCCATGTTGTAAATGTATTAAATTATTTATTTATTATCTCTTTGTCTTTTTCCCAATTTCCATAAAGTTCGGGATGAAACTCCCAAAACATTCCACTTGCTAAAAGTTTGTTATAATTTTCTTCTGTCTTAATACTTTTGTAAATATCCATTTTGTTTTCGTTTTTATAATCCATAAATAAACAATTCATATACTAACCGTTGTAAACAACGCTACAACTCATCATCTGTATAGTCATCTCTGTCTTGTAATATTTGCAGTAATCTTTCAGGAGTAAGTACATACCCATCAAGCATTTCATCAGTTCCAAACTTTCCGCAGTCTGCCCAAAAGTCTATAACTATTTTACCATCCTCTTGCTTTATTTCGCAAGTAGTTTTTACGTCTTTAGGGTCTTTGTATAATAAGCTCATGTCTTTTTAATTTATTTATTTAATCAGCACAGTTTACAACAACGTATAAAGCAAATAAATCATTTATTAAATCTTCTTCATCGTCTATGTGTATCAATTCTTTTTCAAAATTAATACCGCTTTGCCAATATCTATTTAATACTTTTCCTATATCTCGTCTATTCATTATTAAAAGTTTTAGTTTGTCTATTAATTTACTTGCTTTATACAAATACGTTAGCAACAATAAAACATACTATAAATAATATATAACGTACTTGCTGACATTGTTAATATCATTAATAAAGGTCTAACCCATAAAGGTAAATTACTGTTGCTAACACTTAATAAACTCAATAAAAGTTTACGTGCTTGTAACTCTGTAATTTTTTCTTTATCTAAATCTTTTGCTATTCTTAATAATTCTCGTTTCATATCTTTTACTGTGTTTATTATATCCGTTGTAAATGTATTAAATTATTTATAATCTTCCCACACGAGAAGCATCTTTTTTAAAATGCCTTAGCGTGTAGTCTTTTTTCTGTATAACAGTCCTGTATACTTTTTTCTCTATACCACCCTCAGAAAACAACCAATATACCTTGTTATAGTTCCTATCCTTGGTGGTCATCCTATCCCTAGCCTGCCAATAACTTGTGGCACTGAAGTCTATATTATAGAACACAATAAAGTCTGCATTCCTTAATGATATACCCTCACGACCACTGACAATCTGTAATGCTATATGCTTGTCCGTACTATTAAATGTCTCTAGGTCAGTACATATATCATCGCCAAAGACCTGCTTCAGCGCATCTAACTCAGCCTTAAACTTGTAAAATATACCTAGCTTATTACCTTCAAACTTCCACTTAATAAAGTCAGCCTTGCTAGTATCTAGGACCACACTTTTACCAGATTCAAACTTAACTGTCCCACTATACATCTGGTGTAGCTTACTCATAAGTTTTACACCAGTGTCCGCTAGTATAGCCTCATCATCCATCTCGATAACAAGGTCTTTCTTTAACTGATTGCACATCTCGTTAGTGTTCACTCTCACGGTAAGAATCTCCTCCTCTATCTCGGAGCTGAATCCTGCCTGCTGTTGCGTGTACGATATCATGTATGGCTTCATAAGATCATTTATACTCTGCCTGCCATCTGAATAATTGTTTATCATGAATCCGTTTATCCTCTTCTGAGTCTTGTTTACATGGTCATCACAGAACCTGTAAAAGTTCTTGTACTCCTTGAATGGATTATTAGGGATACCATACACCTGATGATACATCTGACTGTAACTCTCAGGTGTTGGTGTCCCAGACAACAAACAAACAAATGGATTATTCTTTCTAATTAATTCTGATACCTGCTTAGCTCTCTTGCTAGGCTTAGGAAACGCACCCAATCCATGAGCCTCGTCCAGTATTATCATGTCCCACTTTATATTAGGAGCCTTGTGTATGCTCTCGTAATTTATAGTAAAAAGTGAAAACGAGTTAGGGCACATCAATTCATAGTCCGATGTTATAGACGATATCGCCTTCTTCTTTGTTAGAAATAGAACATTGTCTACACCTAACTCTTCTGCGATACCCAAACTAGTAAGCGTCTTACCAGTCCTAACTTCCATCGCAAGATACACAAACCTGTGTAAACTAATAACATTGCTAGCATCTTTTATTATTTTTTTTTGATATTCTCTAAATTCCATATCTTTAAGTTTATTATATAATCCCTAAGGTCTGCACACTTCTCATAGTGCTCATGCTTCTCCAAGACTTCAAGAGTATGCTCCGCTGAAATAAGTGCAGAAACATTATCGAAATTAGGATACTCTGATACATCTACAAAAAATAATGACCAGGCATCCTCTCCAACTATATCATAAGGATCGTCCTCTAGTATTAATACCCTATACGTGTTCAGAGCAGCTTCAAATTCATCCATACTTATTTCTTAAATGTTCGTAAACATAGTTTAAATTATTGTGCGCCTCAACCTGAGTATCAAAGACTAACTCACTTAACTTTTCTTTACTCAAAACCTTAACACCATTAACCATCTTATAGTCCCTACCCTCTGTCTTTATCCCTAGCCTACGGACTGCTATCTGATACTTATTATTCATCACATAACAGTCCTTACCATTAGACTGATAAACATCACAGACAGGCTTTATATACACCTGAAAATCATTATCGATACACCATCTCATGGCATCAAAATTCAAGCCCTGGTATACTCTCTTCAGTTTCTTTTTCCTCATAATTTTCATCTTTAAACATTATCCATCTACCCTGTCTTGACCTGCCCTCTACAACCTCAACATCAGACCTAAAGTCACCGTAATACAGAAGCCATTTGTAGAACGCAGTTCTAGATATGGTCTTCTTACCATTAGGAGCAAAGTCAGGATTGTCATTTATAAAGTCAATATACAACTCGTCCTTGAATATCTTACTATTGAATATAATTAGGTCACACATCCTAGTGCCCTCAACAAGACCTAGCCACTCAATAAACTCATGACAGGTATCTGCCGCAAGCCTCTTTATAGCTGTGTTTGATGATTCAGCCTCAACAAGACCACTAGAAAGGTATCCCTTTAAGTTACTGACCATGTAGTTATCAAATGAACACCACTCTTCCATATTCCACTCATCAAAGAACCTCTTACCAAACTCATCCACAGGAGTGAAATCCTTATTGTAAAACTGCTTCAACTCCAACTCAAACTTACGCCTCATGAATGAATTACCACGACCACGTATAGTGTAGTTCGTAGTTATCACAATCTTAGGAGAAAACTTGAACGGTACACGTATAGCATCCTTGTTCTTCTTCTCTATAGTAATACCCTCTGTAATCGCAGAGAATAATCTCTCAAAATCAAAGCCCTTCTTCACATCATCAAATGATATAACCTGCGTGTCTGTGCTTATGGTTTGATATGCAAAAGGCTTATCGAAAGAGAAACCCTTTCCGTCTATCATAGCGACCTTCTTCATCATGCTTATGCCTTGTACAAATAAACCCTTACCTGTACCACCCATAGGGTTATCACTTATAACCTCATCATTGAGTATTACAGATGGACAAAATCCTGGGTCTTTATACCCACTCATTAGGAATCCTATAGAGGACTCAAGGGCTTGAACCCTATTGTCATCATCTCCAGATATGTTCCTAACAAACCTCTTGAAGTCACAATCTGTGATGTCACAAAAATCAAAGTCTCTGTCTATAACCTGATCCTTCCATACATAGCCATCAAGGTCTACATAGTCAACCATAACAACATCCTTTACACCTACCTTCAGAGCACAGTTATTGAAGTATATGAATGAGAAGTCCTTCTGGTCTTCAACAAAGTGAACGTCCACGGTGTCTAGTAAGGATAAAAAATCCTCCTTGAAATACCTCGTCTTGTCTGCAAAGAAGTTATAAATGGATAGGTCATCAAATTTCTCTAGGTATCCTAAAATAAAGTCCTTTATCTCCTCCTCAGACGCACGCTCTATAAGATTATTTGTAACCTTCACAAACATATACTTCTTTGAGTCGTGTGGTGCAAACTTATAAAAACCCCTGTGCTGAAGAAACTCCTTAAACAGATAGTGCACAATAGTTATAGCACCCTTGTCTGACTTCAACCAAAAACGATTTATGGAGTGGTCTTTCTCTAAGTCCTTAACAACAGAGCCAACGATATCCTTGTCTATATCTGAGTTGGACTCTAATATAGATGTGGTAGACTCTCCCTTGTTTATCTTCTGCCTTATCTTAGACATCCTGGCATCATCCTCATAATACTTAGTTCCATGAGCCATAACATTCCTATATGCAGAGTCTATCGTGGTCTTTATCTCAGACTGAGAGAACCCTTCAGACGCATAGTTACCTAGAACATACTCAGCTAGTGACTTGTTTATACCGTAATCATTAAGTGCAGAGGCTAGTATAAACGCATTGTTATTCCTCTGACCATCAACCATAGGATAGTTCTTTGTCCACCACTTTACAAGTATCTCCACTATCTTATTATCATCAGTGATAGGTATGGTAGGTCTGTCAGTTAGTTTGTCCACAGGTCTGTACTCATAGTCGGAAGCCTTATCCCATACCTTTGAATCCATGTTAATGTATATATCATCATCGTAAGACTCATAGCATACACGACTAACATTCTTTGTAGATATATCAAACTCACTCGAATCGAAATACTCTCCAAGTGCATCAAAATATCTCTTATGATTTTCAGTTTCGGCAGGTACCTTTATTATAACCTTTAGACCATTACCACTAGGACTTATGAATGCAGACATAACATACTCGTCTGATGACAATGCATCCTTAAAGTCTAGCATGTCCTTCTTCTTCTTGTATCCATCAAAGTCTAGGCATATGAGTCCACTATGTTCAAGTATGGCATCGTCAGACCTCTTACTAAATGTTCCCGAAAAACATATCGCAGGAAGCTCCTTCTTTAATTCGTTTCTCTTACTCTTATCTTTCTCTCTCCTTATTGAAGAAATCTTATCCTTATGCTTTCCATCACGTATACGGTCTAAAACAAATGATACATCCCTATGGAATGGAGTGTATGTCTCTCTTATATTTTTAAATATTGTTATGTTCATATCATTTTAATTATAGCGTTAACCCTTAGCTTTAGTATTGATAACTTATCAGATGGCACTCTTCTTATGTTAGATATAAGTTCATCCAAGTCATCATCATCATCCGTATTCAATAAAGATAAGTTTTTACAAACCTCATCATATTCATTTTGAAGCTGTACATACTTGACCTTCATCTTGTCGTATGCGTCTTGTATAGGCTCATTAATCTCATCCTCGTCAAGATTTAGCTTACGAATAAGTGAAATCCTTCGGTCATGCATAGAGCTGTAGTAGGTCTTTACATCTGGAAGTATATTATTCAGGGCATTTATTACTGTAGCATGTGTCCTACCTATTGACCTACCAATAGCATTCATACTCCCCATCTTTAACTTATTGTAGGCTATATCATAGTATACAGCCCTACCTATAGCATGCTCTGAATCCCTACACCTTGATGTAATATCTACACCCATCTCCATAGAGACGATGTCTATTAGTTCTTTAAATTCCATTGTTTGTTGTTTGTATAGATGTAAAAGGGAGACATTGTCTCCCCATTTACATTCACATTAAAATAATATCTAGAAGTCTAGCTCGACCTCTTCAGCCTCTTGAACCTCTTCCTTCTTGAAGTATTGGTCAAGATAAATCTTTAGCTCAGATGCAGACGAGTTAGCCATGTCTGACTCCTTGCTCGTTAACGCCTTACCTAAAGTAAATTCTGGTGTACTGTACTTAATACTACCCTTCTTCTGATCCTTTGAAGACTTAATCTCAACCCATTGATTGTCAATAAGGTTCTTGTTAGCCTCCATAAATTCAGACCATTCTCTAACTACAGAACCCTTAATAGAAAGGTTTGAAATAGTTCCATCCTCTAGCATTACATAGATAGACCTGTGGTACTTACCACCTGCATTTACAATGTCAGTCTTGATGTCTTTGTAAAGACCTGACGCTATCTCTCCACCCTTGTGAGAGCGTACTGTCATCGGCTCACTGCCAATATAGAACACCTCGTTAGAATAGATACCGCTTTGACTAGCATCGTTCCAACCCTTCACAGTGTGATAGTGCTGTAGGAATACAAACCTTAAAGGTAAATCTACAGATACCTTCTCCCCAGCATCCTTGTCATAGTAGCTGAAGTTTTTGTCGTTAGACTTCCATTCTAAGTATCTCTTAGTTGGATTGTTTGAGCTGTTGCTCTTCTCTGATGTGTGGCTAATTCTTGCCATAATAAAAAAAATATTTAAGTTACGGTTCTCTTGCCCGAACCGCTTGGGCTATTCTTTAATAAAATCTCCTTTAAGATAGTACGTCCATCTATCCTTTAAAACGTCGAAAATTATGAATTCAATAACTTCACTAACTTCTCCTATAATAACCCTATCACCTACCTGAAGCTTCTCTGATATGTCAGTGTTATAAATAGCTTCTCTAAGGTTTCCGTCTTGAACCCAGTTACTATTTAAGAACTCTTCGTCTGTTAATTTTAATTCTTCATCAAAATGATCGTTTGATAAGACTGTTCTAAACTCTACTTTCATTTTTAATTATATTTAAGTTACGGTTCTCTTGCCCGAACCGCTTGGGCTGTTATCTGTGTCCATGGTTAAACCTCTGTAGTTGAGCACCTGAAAAACCTCTAGTTTCAAATTTCATTTTGTTAGGACCTAAACGAGTTCTATCCTTCCTTTTATAACCATTCTCTTTTAAGAACTTGTAGTACATATCTCTGTCAGAGGATGGTTTGTCAATTACATATTCTCCTACTATCTTTAATTCATCAAGTATCTCTTGATTGTAGTTTATAGATGTTAACTTGTAGTATGCAGAGATTAGTTGTAAGTTAAGTCTAAGATCTAGCATTCGTTGAACAGTGTAGTCCTTGTATCTACCAAAACCTAGTTTTGATTTCTTTGTTAATGTTCTTAGTGTAGGTATCATAATACTTCATTCATTACGTACTGTTGAACATCATCGGTAGCGTCTGGTCCAAAGAACCTCTTCCATACGTTTACCGCTCTCTCGACCTTGTCTCTTCCTCTCTCTAAAAACTCTTCACTGCACGTGAAGCTCTTCATCTGTAGGCTGTCCTTGTCGATAACAAAAAACTCAAAGGGCTTGTTAAACATACTGCTGTATATGAAGGCTTGACTGTCATAGTTGTAGTTGTAAGCACTGCTCCTAAACTTCGCTATCGATGACGAGGTCTTGATGTCTATAATCTTGTCATCAGTAATGATGTCAGCCTTGCCCTTAAACTTTACACCATAGAAGTCACCAATGATTGGGACTTCGTATTGTGCGTTCTTAGAGTATATCTCTGATGAGAGTGACTCACAGTCCTTCATGCAGTCAATCGCTCTGTCAAGTGCCTCTACCTCCTTCCTAAGAAGTAATAGCCTTCCGTTAGACTGCTCCTTGTATATCTTCGTGTTCCTTGATGATGCGTCCACTATCTCAAAGCTATCCTTCTTTTCTGGCTCCAGCATAGATACATGGAAGTACCTTCCTTGTACCATCGGAAGACTTTCATTGGATGGCTTTCCAAAGTCTCTTGGATTGTTTAGTAAAACTCCTATGTTACTGTTAGATAGGTACTTCTTACCAAACGCACCGTAGTAGTGCTTATCCTCTTGTAATTTTTTTAGTATTGATTTCATTGTATTTGTTTAAGTAAAATTCTCTCATTTTTTTCAGACTAGTAAAGTTCCTATGGTTCTTACTTCCGTTTACGTTTCTCTTTATAGCATCCCCAATCAAGTCTAACTTCTTTAGGTACTTCTTCTTTAGATGCTCTCTAACACCTATGTCTAGACCATCCCTAACAAAGTCATTGGTGATGTCCTTGTAAAACTCTGTGTCAGTGCAGTATATGTATACACCCGTATCATCCTTTAAAAACTTTATACCCTTATATATGGTAGCCTTATAATTATCAGTGTCCATGTCTACAGCTATATGCCTATCCCTAACTTCATCCCAAATATTTTCTAATGTCATGTTCCAAATATATTTAATTATTTTGATTTATTTTTACTTTTTCTTAAAAAAGTTTGTCGGTCTATCAAAACCATTCTTTATAACAAAGAGGTCGTATGCCTTTGCACACTCCTTATCATCTTGGTAAGAACCAAAGCTATACTTCGTCCCATTGTGTGAAAACTCAACCCTAAAGAATCGTCTTCCACTTGTCCTACCTCTGTGTACTCCTATGTATTTTTTCATTGTGTCAGTTTTTTTTGTGCCTCTATATATATATATATTTATATAGGGTTATTTATATTTTATTTTTTTTCTGTAAATAGGAATAAAATCGACATTCCGACACGCTCTATAGCTAACTTACTAATATTCAGTTAATTAAAGCGTGTCGATTCCGTGTCGATTTTCTATTTCCGTGTCGATTTTAGAAGGATTACTTCATAATTGTTCTCCTTAAGTAGCTTTATAGCCCTTTGGATTTCTCTTTGTTTCTCTCTGTAAGCCTCAAAAGTTTCAGACTCAAATGCATTTTTACTCATAGTTTCTGTTTATAAATGTTTGTAAATTCTCTAGGTTTGTATCTATGTTAGCCATCGGCTGATACAATTCATTGTGCATGAACCTATCCAATTCTAGTGGATCGATGTCCATGTTTTCTGTAGCCTTTATAAAGGCGTTTAGTAATATCTCTTGTCTCATTATACCATATTTATTAAGTCGTCATACACCTTCATTCGTTCCTCGTGAACGTGCTTATGTATTTCGTTTTCTAGTTCCAATAATTTAATTTGCAGGTATACATTTGGCGAAGCGTTTGCATAGTCTTGCAATTGTTTTAACAGTTCTTTCATTTTAATAGTTTCTTAAAAATTTAGTTCTTACTTTTATTATATCTCCAACATCTGTAGTACCAGGATGGCAGTAACAGTCGTTCTTGTTTACATATCCCTTGTCCGTCTTGTAACTCCAAGCATGGATTTTAATTACCTCAACCTCTGTTGTGTCGCCATTAATTCCGTTGTATACCCTACAATATTCCTCAGCCTCTGTCTCATTAGCAAAGTATGTCCAGTCTGTTCCGTTTTCAATGAGGTTATCATCTGTGTCGTAAACATCAAGACAAACTGCGTATGGTCTGTCCCCATAGTGTTCATCCCCAACCATATCATAGTCAGGGACTCGTACTGCTTTTAAAATTGTTTTCATAAGTGTCCTCCTATTTTTAGTTCGTCACATTCGTATCTGAATTCAGACTCTTGGTCATCGTCTGTCCAATCCCCACTATCCATTCCAAATCCGAAGCCTAAAGGTTCCTCAGAAATAGCCTCGTCTATCTTGTCAGACCATAGGTCTTCATTCTCTATTAGGTAGTCTCCTATGTCTGCGTACTTGCCATTGTCTAACCTCCAATGGTCATACAGATTCATATTTATATCTATCTCTACCTCTGCCGTTTTGTAGTACACACTACGTTGTAAAATTTTAACTTTCATATCTCTTTTCTTTTTAATTCAAATGATTCACATGCATTCTCTATTGTTGCCCAACTAATTCCGTAGTTAGCATCGTGATAATCTCTTATCATTTCTAAAACTTTCATTCCCTCTTCATCTGTACATTCAAATCCAAGTGAACGGATATCGTCTACTGACCATATAATTTCAATTTGTGTTTTCATAATTAATAGTTGTTTGTTAGGTATGTATTAAGAGCCAACTGCTGAATAACACTACCCTTGTGTTGTTTTAAAATGTTCTTTACTCCTTCGTCCTCCAAAGCTATTGAAGGGTCTACTGTATGCTCATTGCAGAGCCATATGAAATCTGCTTTTGTCATGAGTACATCCAATTAAAGTCTTTACTTGATAGTTTTAATAGTTGCTCTCTGTAAGACTTGATGTCGTTAGCTAGGGCTAGTACATCATTAAATTCACTCTCATACCCATCGTCCCAATCATCATCCTCAGCCTCGCACAAGGACTCATATAGCCCTTGTACTTGCCAATAGATGTCGTCATGCAGTGAATCAAACTCATCCAAGTCATCAGCATAGCATAGGTCTCTTAATTCGTTTAGAAGGTTATACGCCTTCATTCCTTTTTCTTTTGTTGTCATCTTATTAAGTTTCTTAGTTGTGTTAAAAATTGTATAAAAGGTATCTGAGCATACATGAAGGACTCTGCCTCATCATACGTCTTGAATACCTCTACTCTACTTCCTCTTGGTGTTGGATAGTCTACTACCCAAAGACCACTGTTTAGTTTTTTAGTTGTCATATCTTATTCTCTTTTGCATATTCAAAATCAACCCATCTGTCATCTTCAGAGTCGTAAAGAACTCCATCTGAAATTTTTACTCCGACAAACACATCATTCACTTCAGTGCCGTCCGAGTAAGTTGTATTCCAATTTATAGGTACACCTATAAAGTCTTTTAATTTTTCCATATTCCAATTGTTTTATAACCTCTCTGACTCATAAAGTCTATGTAGTTGTTGAGGTGTTTCTCGTTATTAAATTCTTTGTTGACTACACTATACTGTCTAGTAAAGTGGTTCTTCATTGAGATCTTTCTAGTTATCATAGTACTCGTTTTTAAATTCCTCTCTTATTAACCTACCTTGCCTAGTGTTAAAGCCATAGCTATGTGTATGTAGGCTCGGTATAGGTGTCTGCTCCACGATGAAGTGAAACATATCAATTGCCTTGCATTTATATCTATTGGATATAACCTTGCACGTATCATTCAATCTATCACAGTCATGCTTAACATGACCATAGTTTTCCGTTAGGTATCTCTCAATACCTCTTGATGTTAATCGTTTCATTAGTTATCAATTTTATAGTTATAATTTGTTTTTCTTGATAGCATAATTCTGCCTATCGTCTCTTGGATGTATGGTCTTCCATAGTCATCAAACTCAATTCTGTCTCTGTCTTCATCTAAGAAGATGTAATCGTTTAAGTCTTTCATAATTCTCTCTGTTTATTCCACACATTTAATGTGTTGTTGATTAATGTTTCAATTTCATCAAATTTTTCATTGTAGAAATCGTGTGCTTCTTCTGTAAACATCATTACATTTTCTTGTCCTACTTCACTTGATTCTGCATAGGTATCTGCACCAATTTTTAACTCTGTAATCTGTGTAGCAATTTCATCTACACATTCTAGAAATCTACTATCGCTTACTAATATTTTTTCACTCATAATTTCTAATGGTTTAATATTTTGACAGAATCTCTCTGTCCTTTTCTAATTGTTTTTTGCTCAAGACGTTCATAATTGGAGACGTCGTTTCATCCCAAGAATAAAACTGATTGTCATTTGTCTCGTCAATACATCTTATCGAGGTGACATTATCTAAAAGAAAGTTATCTCTTTCGATTACATCAAGAACTTGTCTGATGTCATCTGTCATGACATCTAATATAAATCTTGCCATTTTTAAATCGCCCATGTTAGTCGGAAGGGACTTTTTCCTAGTTAGATGTGGGATATGGTTTTGCTCCATACAAGTGCGTCTACGCATCCCACTTTTTTTAGTTAGGTGTAACCCTAATCTTGATTTTCGTCCAATGGATACAAATCTTCCCATCCATCTACTGCGTTATTGTTATATGTTCTTGGCTCTTTGTATGGCTGTTGTTCGTAAGGCTCTACCCAAAAATCTTGACCAAATTGTTCTCCCCATCTTTCGATGCATTCCTTTGCCTCTTGCTGTGCTTCTGCTGATGTTTTAAATCCATCCTCTTGCGTTACAGGTAGACCAAATTCGTCTACTGTTACTACTTTGTACATTGTCTTCATAATGATATTTACAATTAGCCTACCATCCTCTGTGTACCACTCATCTTCTTCCTCAATCGTATCAAACCAATCGGTGTAGTAGAAGTAGTCACTCTTATATGCCTCTTCAATATCATTGTAATCGGTTTCATCTGTAATATGTTGTAACATATCCTTCTCGTACTTGATGTACATCCATCCATCCAAAATGCAGTAACCATGATTCATTCCTTCTTGTGTGACATCACACCTTCTTGCGTATTTTTCCATATTATTCTAGTTTATTAAGTTATAATGTTTTTCCTCTAAATATATAAAATCGCCACATCCTACATTTAATATATATATGTAGTCTTTTTTTATTAAAGAACCTATAACACCTCTTAAAATTTTTATATCTATTTTAGTTAAGTATGCTAAATCATCAGCATCCATGTTAGAGTATGTTGGTTCGTCTTTATCTAAATGAGAAATGTATGTTGTTAACAGCAATCTCTCTAATTTTGTTAAGTTTTCCATAATTTCTATTTGTTTATAATTGTTATATCCGTGTACTTTATCTTGGCAGTGGTCTTGGTTCCTACCATATCAAAGGTGTATAGATACATGTAGTCTCTACCAAACTTTTCTATGTTCATACTTCTACCAAAGTAATTCTCGTGCTCATATATTGCATCTCCACCATCCGCTACGACTAGGTCTGTAAGGTGGTATCCATACTCATTATCATCACCACCTCTTTTGTATGTGGTAACTCCCTTGATATTAATTTCTGCGTTTCCGTTTTTAATGATTTGCTTAATTGTTTTGTTTGCTTGTCTTTTAGTTTCCATAATGTTTGTTATTAGTCTAGTATACCGTATTCATCTACGATTACTATAGTGTTATTTACTTTAGCTATACCCTTATATAAGATGTTGTTTATCTTACATAGTTTATCAGTGTACTCTAGCTTACTCTTGTTTATGTATTTTATTGCGTCTAATGTGTTGTTGTATACTTCTACCATAATTCTGATTTTTCTATTTGGTTTACCTCTCTTGATGGTAACTCTGACGTGCAGTCCTCGTACTTATCCCAAATCTTCTCGCAAAGTCTGTCGTACTTTCTGTACATCTTTTCATCACCATCACCATCAGCATCATTTCTTCTGTCGTTAGCTTCATTGTACTTCTCTAGCCACTTAACTGCTCTGTTGACCATGGCTTGATGTTTCTTGTTAATTGCTTTCATAATGTTTGTGGGTTTATTGAATAAATTTCTAATACTTCATATCCATTGTCTTCAAGGATATCTTGTTTTAATTGTTTTCTTCGATGTCTCCCCATATACCCTTCTGCTGTAGCGTTCCGAGTATTTGGTGCATTTGTGCTTGAGTCTTGCCCTCGAAGTCACTTTCGCAAAGTGATAGGCAGTAAGCGATAATCTCCAATTGTTCTTTCGTAAATTTCATAATGTTTGTTGTTTAAAATTAATAGTCATCTGATAGGGATTCGAGCCCAATATCTCCACTATAAATAGCCGATTCAGATGATTTTAGTGACGGCATCTCTACCATCGCTAACGATTTTGGTTTTGGTAAAATCTCTAACCCAACTAGTGACGGTTAACGCCATATTGCTTCTGTACACACATCTTAAGATGTTAACGGTTTTGGTCTGCCGATTGCTCAATATTCTGATATATCCGATTCGCAAAGAATTCCTATCACTAGTCTGTGCCTACTACTTTTAATCAATCAACTGCATGTTGCAGTGTAGTAAACCATGTCATGAATTTGATACCAATTGTAGAATGAACATTAAGTTGCTGAGAATCAGCTAGTTAGCTTGTAATGTACTGAGAATCAGTGACATAGCCGAAGGAGTCGGCTGCTATGCTCGGTAATCAAATCAATATTTTAAAGAACGTTTCACCTTTCGGTTACTTGAGGGCTAAACTATATATAAGTATTTGTTCTATCAAAAAAACTCGATGAAATGCATATTTATTTGTTTAAGTGTACTCTCAATCGACCAAATGCATAAAACACATGACGAAATGCATCCGACAAAATGCACATAATATCGATGAAATGCAAAAAGTTACATATTTACATTAAAAATCAAATATTCAATCTATTGATATTCAGTAAGTTATGAAATGACTTCTCTCTCTGTATTTCGTTTAAATGCATGAAACGTCGGTGAGATGCTATTCCTCAGCTGAGCGTATCTTATGCATATTATATAGTTTTCTTTTATTGAAATTACATTTGCCATAGGTATTTTCTGTGTGCAATTTTGTATGATATATATGTGCATAATATGGATGCTATTACATGTACTATATAGGTATACATATACACCACAGAAAAACGCCAAAAATATCAGATAAACCAACGAAAATAAGACCCCCCATAGCGTAAAAAAATCGGTTTTCTGTAGCGGGCAATCGTCGTGATTTATATATATAGCCCGTTTACTACGTGTATCTGAATAATTTTTACCTTTGGGTATGGAGATACATATAATAAATAGGATACCGACAGGTATAGCTATAGGATGGAGTTACTTCCCTCCAGAGGAAAAATATCCTGTTGAGGAGATAACCTTCCACTTAATTTTGTTAGATATAAAGTTTTTATGGTGACACAAAATGGCGTGTCGATTTTATTTTCGTCATAGAATGAGACCAAAAAGAGAGGAGGAGAATATTTTTTTATGGCAGAAAATGTGTTTTTACACTAAAAATCGACACGCTTTCTAAAAATCGACACGGAATCGACACGGGTTAAAAAACTCTATATCAGATACTTAACTATAGAGCGTGTCGGAATGTCGATTTTAATCCTAGTTATAGAAAAAAAATAAAATATAAATACCCTTATATAATATATATATATATATAGGCATTTTTTAAATTGACACACATAAATTTTCTTTGTTGGTATAATATATTTTGTTATATTTGTTATAATAAAAAAATGTAATAAAATGAATGATTTATTTTTTGACCAAGAGGGTCGTAAAAAACTTATTAGCGGTATCGAAAAGATATCGAGGGCTGTAAAGAGTACTTTAGGTCCATTAGGTAACACGGTTATACTAGAATCTCAGTTACACACAAGGGGATTAACCGTGACCAAGGATGGTGTAACTGTCGCAAAGGCTATTAACCTTCAGGATCCTGTAGAGAACTTAGCAGTACGTATGGTAAAGGAGGCTGCTGACAGGACAGCCACATCTGCTGGCGATGGAACTACTACTGCGATTGTATTGACCGAGGCTATTGTTGTCGAGGGTATGCGTCTAATTCAGGAGAACCCTTCTATTAATGTCTCGGAACTTGTACGTGAGATGGTTTCTATATCTGATAGTGTTATAAAGATGCTAACCAAGAGATCGAAGAAGGTAACGGGTCGTACACTCAGGGATGTTGCCACCATATCTTCAAACAATGACAAGGATTTAGGTAGGCTTGTCAGCGACATCTATAAGGAGGTTGGCAAGGATGGTGTTGTGACTGTAGAGAACAGTCAGACCAGCGACACGTATTACGAGGTAACTAATGGTATAAAGATAGACAGGGGTCATACGAGTCGTTTATTTATCAATAACCAGAAGAATGACGAGTGTATACTAGACGATGTATATATACTAGCCACCGACCTTGAGATAAACAGTATCCTAAACATAGAGAACATACTCAAGCCTATAATTCAGGGCAATAAGAAGCTACTGATAATAGGTCAGTGCTCACAGAACGTTATAAACACGCTTGGGATGAACGTTGTAAAGAATGGACTAAAGCTTTGTAACATAATACCACCACAGTTTGGCTACAAGACTAAGGAACTTATGTCGGACATAGCTCTATCTGTAGGTGCGAAGTACTTCTCAGAGGACACAGGAGACGATTTAAGCTTGATTCAGCTGTCAGACCTAGGTCATGCCCAGAAGGTTGTAGTTAGTTCAACACAGACCGTTATAATACGTGACGACAATCGTTCTAACGATGTCGATGACCGTATTTCTGAGCTAAAGGAGGCTCGTGATCGTTCTCAAAAGAAGTCAGAGAGGGATTTTATAAATGACAGGATAGCTAGTCTATCTGGTGGTGTTGGTGTTGTTTATGTTGGCGGAGATTCTGACATAGAGCAGAAGGAGTTGTATGACAGGGTCGAGGACGCTGTCTGTGCTGTAAGGTCTGCGATTGAAGAGGGTATACTACCTGGTGGTGGTTCTGCACTGCTTCATTTTTCTGAAGACGTTATGAAGATGGATTCGGTTGCGTCTCAAATTATTGGCATGGCTATGAAGGCTCCATTTGAGCAGATAGTTAAGAACGCTGGAAAGATGTACCCTTCTGTGGCTAACGAGTTTGGTGATGGATGGGATGTCAAGAACGATGAGTACGGTAACATGTACAAGATGGGTGTCATAGACCCAGCAAAGGTAACCAAGAACGCATTAAAGAATGCGGTATCCATTGCGACAACTATATTAACTACTAATGCAATTATAACGATAAAAAGATGAGAGCTATAAATAAGTATATAATAATAGAAAAAATTTCAGAGGAGATGAAGACCGAGTCAGGTCTTCTACTCTCTGGAGAGGATGCAAACGAGTTTCGTTACAGTAAGGGACGAGTTGTCAATCCAGGGACGAATGTTGAGACCGTTAAAGAGGGTGACGTAATTTACTACGACAAGTCATCTGGTCACACAATGGTAATACAGGACAAGAAGTATACGATTATTCTCGAGAGGGACGTTGTTGTTGTCTTGTAGTTTTATTCATTTTTTTAATAGCTCGTCTGTACACCTTATCGGTGTATGGCGAGTTTTTTTTGAATATAGGGTTATGATCTGGTGACTCTGATATATCTTCCTCTCCCGATAGTTTTTTGTATACACTATTAATAAACCTCTTACCTTTGTAAGAAACCTCGTACAGTGCAGATTCCGATCCCTTTTTCTTTCTCCATTTAGATATCCATCCATCACGAAGCAGTCTCTCAAACCTTGTAACATCCCATGAGAATATTTCCTCGTACTCATTGAAGTCTGTCCTCTTGAATAGTCTCTCGCTGTATAAGAAAAGTAGCATCTCTAGGTCTGCTAGACCTATTCCCTTACTTCTCTTAGCCCAGTACCTAACGACCCTTAAATATTTAAGGTAGTCATGTGTAGGCTGCTTCCTATCGTAGTTTATCCTGACTATGTCGTTATAGCCTTTAGTAGGAACCTTACGTTCATACTTTCGTCTCATCTTGCGTTTTTTCATTATAACAAATATAATAATTTTATATATCTTTGCATAAAATATTTATCATGATACCATTAATTTAGTAGGTAAAGGATGGACAATAACAGTAAGAGGTGGATACACACCATAGTAATAAATATATGATTTCGGTGGCGATTGAATGCGTGAACTTTTCGCCTACCGACAAATTTAACAAATACGCACAGTGGTTCAAATTGACACCTTAAAGCTACTGAATTATATATATTGTTAGGGTGCGTTATTTATTATGCCAACAGGTAATGATTTCAGAAAAGCCTTTTCTTCGGCTAAAAAGAAGGGACAGAAGACTTTTACCTACAAAGGGAAAAAGTACACAACTACAACTGCTGCGGAGAAAGCTAAAAAGAACACTCTAAGGCAGAATCTAACAGCAGCTTCAAAAACAGGATTAGAAGCAGGTACTAGACAGTTTAAAAGCAAGTCTCATAACGAGATTGCAAACTCTTATGGACGAGCATACTCGAAACAGTACAACAGTATGTCTCTATCCCAAAGGAGGAAGCACGATGCATCTTTAAAAAAGAAGAAGTATTAATAACGGGGTGCATTGAGACTATTCTTAATGCACCCTAACAGGAGGTTATACACCATAATAATAAATATATGAATAACATTAAAAACCCAGAAGTAGAGACATACTTCATATGTAAGGATAACGAAAACGCCATAACAGCTTACGGTAGTGTACAACCAGAACAAACAATGAACACAGGTCAGCCGATAGTAGATACCTATTTAGATAAAGCAGAATGGGAAGCTACGCTATTAGAGGGTGGCATAACAATAGAACAAGATGAAGAGAAGTAAGCCATGCACGTCAAAAGTTAAGAAAACCAGTTATGCTAAGAAAAAGATAAAGAATGGGTCTAAGTAGATCGGCAAAATATTATCGGGATAATCCCGAAGCCAGGGCGAAGAAAAACGCTTATCAAAAAACATTTAATAAAAAGAAAAGTCAAAGTAAGAACAGGGTAAACCTGAATCGTCTGAACAGGCTCTTTGGAACGTACGGTAATGGGGATAATTTAGATGTTTCTCATCGATCTGGCAAGAAACCAAGACTTGAATCCCAGTCTAAAAACAGGGGAAGTAAGACAAACACAGCTGGCGACAAGAGAGCTAGAGGTAGGAAGAAGTAATGAAAAAGAAGAGCGTTAAAGACAGCTGCTATTACAAGGTAAAGAAGTCCTACAAGGTCTTCCCAAGTGCGTATGCAAGCGGTGCTATAGCGAAGTGTAGGAAAGCAAAAAAAAGAAAGTAATGAGTTGTAAAGGATTAAAGGGTAAAGCATTAAAGGATTGTATGGCGGCTGCGGCTGTTAAGAGAAAAAAGAAGAAAGATTCTTTGGTAGTCGAAAGGACTCGTAACAGAGACTCTGTTACCAAGGCTCTACAGGAAAGAAACCTTGCCAAGAAGAAGAAGATGATGGCTGCTGCTGTTGCGAGAAAAAAGAATAGGTTTGCGGACTCTGAAAGAAGACACCAAATGAAAATAGATTCGGGTTGGCAGCATTTAGGCAGATACAATGAATACCACAGGGGTAGCAAAAGAAAAAAGCAATAACAATGGCTGTAAGGAAGACGAAGAGAGGTTTAGCTCTAAAACGCTGGTTTTCAGAGAAGTGGACTGATCAGGACGGAAATCCTTGCGGATCGCCTAAAGGCGATAAGATAAAGAAGTGTAGACCTTCAAAGAGAGTAAGTAAGAAAACACCAAAGACATGGAGTCAGGTAGACAAGAAAAAGGTTGTCGCTGAAAAGAAACGTGTCGGAATGGGAAAAAGAACAAAGAAAGCATGAGCAAAATAGATTTATACGGAACAGACTCTGTAATTCAGGACGAGGATAAGATAATTGGTACTGATGGTACAAGTGGTTCGGACTCAGGTAAGACAAAAAACTTTACAGTTTCGTCTCTAACGACATATATTTCAGCGGAGACATTATCACACCCTGTAATTATTACAGGATTGTTGGAGGCTGCTGATGATTCGGCTGCTGCTACTGCTGGCGTTGCTGTTGGCGGTGTGTATAAGAACTCAGGTGTATTACAAATAAGAGAAGGTAATGGCGGACAAAAGTAAGATGAAGTGTAATGTCGTTAAAAAAAGCGACAGGGCTGGTAAAAAAAAGATGGTTAAGGCTTGCTCTGGAGGCAAGGAGAAGCTTATACACTTCGGTGCTAGTGGATATGGACATAACTACTCAGCCGCTGCAAGAAAGTCATTTAAGGCACGCCATAAATGCTCAACAGCAACTAATAAGCTATCAGCCAGATACTGGTCATGTAAAAAGTTGTGGGCAGGTAAAGGAGGTAGCACCAAGTCTTCTCCATCATCAAAAAGAGGAAAATACTAATGGTATATTATATATTTACTGCAATGCTTTTGGTTATAATAGCTATATTATTACTATATAAGTTTAAAATATTAAAGGATGATGATAATGATTTCATTCCTGATGAGGTTGAGGATTTATACGAAAAATTTCAGGCTGATGTAAAGACTAGGGTTGAGAATATGAAGGATGAGGCTGAAGATGTTAAGGATGCTGCTAGTAATTTAGTAAAACAAACTGGTGATGTTTTTGACGCAGCTGCTGGTAAAAAAAATAAGATATGAAGTCGAGAGGTTTAGGTGATAGTATTGATAGGTTTACTTCTGCTACAGGAATAAAGTCTGTAGTAAAAAAAGCTACGAAGGGTAATTGCGGTTGTGAAAAGCGTCGCAAAAAATTAAATGATTTGTTTCCATATAAAAAATGACAACTGAGGATTTGAAAATAGGATTTTTAAACTTGTCGACATTTTTAGTGTCGTTTTCTAATATAGAGTCTATACTTAAGATTATTCTATTAATAGTATCTATAGTGTATACTTTAAATAAGATAGTTAATCTTAAGAATGAAAAGAAAAATAAATAAGATAATTTTACACTGTACCGCTACTCCAGAGGGTAGGTATGTGTCTGTTGACGATATAAGGCGATGGCACATTGATAGAGGTTGGAGTGATATAGGTTATCACTATGTTATTGATCTTTATGGTATGATACATGAGGGTAGACCATTATATAGGTCTGGTGCTCATACTAAGGGTCATAATTCTGACAGTATAGGGATAACTTATGTTGGAGGTATGAGTAGTGATATGAGCTGTTCTATGGATACTAGGACAGACGAACAAAAGGAGACTCTTGATTTTTTCTTAAAGTATTTAAAGAATATTCATCCCAATGCAGAGATATTTGGTCATAGGGATTTTTCAAGTAAGGATTGTCCTAGCTTTGATGCTAGGTCTGAGTATAAGAGTATAAGTGAAATGTATAGTGAGTAAGGACAAGAAAACATACAAAGAAAGAAACGGCACTACTAGGGTTGGCGACTTTTTAAGGAGTATAAACTTTAGTAAGGCTGCTGATGTTGTTATGGACATTGTTGGTGGCAATTTTAAAGGTGCTTTAGAAACTATAAAAGGAAGCGACGAACTCACGCCTGAGCAAATAGACTTTGCATTAAAAGAGTTAGAGTTTGACAAACAAGAAATGCAAGAAGTAACTAAACGCTGGGAAAGTGATATGCTTAGTGACAGTTGGCTAAGTAAGAATATAAGACCTTTAACGTTAGCTTTCTTAACCATAACACTATTTATATATATAATACTAGATAGTGCCTTAGACGGCTTTAAAATAGATAAGGAGTGGATAGATTTACTATCCTCTTTATTACTTTTAGTTTATGGCGGATATTTTGGTGCTAGAACTGTTGAGAAGGTGATAAAAAAAGATAGATAAAAAAATGCATATATTTGCAATTAATAAATAAAAAAAATGATTTTATGAGTACAAGTTTATATTTTTCAAAAGATTACCAAAAACTATCATTCGGGGACAATGGTTTGAGAGTTATATCAGCTACAGAAACTTCTGTATCTGGAGAAACATTTGGTGCAATTCAAGTTATTGAAGATTCTACTATTTCTTGCGATAATAATACAGCTGCTGGGGATAGTTCAATTAGCTCTTTGGGGTTAACTTCAGGAACGATTATATATGGAAACTTTGATGACATTTCTGTTGCAAGTGGTAAAATAATTGCTTATTTACGTTAATTTATGTTAGGATTAAATTTAGGATTAAATAATCATACGAATATAGGTGTAAGTGGAAACAATTTTTTATTGTTAGAAGATAATGCATTTTTATTATTAGAAAATGGTGGAAACATAATACAAGAATAAGAATATAAACATAATACAATAATAATGGCAAATCAAAAAATAACACAATTATCAGAAGCTACTACCTTAGCAGATACTGATTTAATACCTATTGTTACCAATGTAGGCGGAACACCGTTAAATCAAAAAATAACTAAAGCAAATTTTGAATCTGGTATTAGTATGACAGATTCCGAAGTAAAAACAGCTTATGAAAACAATGCAGATACTAATGCGTTTACTGATGCGGAAAAAACCAATTTAGGTAATCAAAGTGGGACAAATACTGGTGACCAAGATTTAAGTGGTTTACAAGCTACTTTAGTTAGTGGTACAAATATAAAAACCATAAATAGTACAAGCCTTTTAGGTAGTGGAGATATCGCAATAAGTGGTGGTGGTGGAATTACCAAGAAAGAATTTACTTTCGGTCGTAGAATAGATTTTAATGCAGATGGTCGCTGGGTTGGGCATTATAACTCACAAGATGGAGCGCAAGTCTTAAATTGGAACAGAGGAACGGGAACGGACGCAAGTATACCTAACTATTACGGATTTATACTTTTAGAGCCTAATTCGGTTTTAAAAAAATTGGTTTTAAGTGCTTTGTATGATAGCTCTTACACTGCAATAGACATACAAATATGGGGCGGAGCAGTTAATCAAACGAGTATTACCAAGTTATATTCGGGTTCTTTTTCGCCCATAGCTCCAGATACAACATTGCAAAGTTATGATAGATACGAATTAGATATGGGAGATATTTCTTTAACATCATCATACAGATTACTTGTAGCCGTTAGAAATCAACAAACAACTTTAGCAACTAAAACAGTAAGAGGACAAATAAAATTAATCTGGGAAGAATCATAAAAATTATAAAAAAAAATGAGAAATTACTTAACTACTAACGACATTGCAATTATCACAAACGATAAAGTAGAGACATCTTTCAACGGCATAGAATGTCAACTATACGCAGTCATAAGATTAAAAAACGACGATAACGAAAATCG
>Ga0206131_10001623_pt1 | contig 28626 bp, 28 predicted proteins | sample Helgoland_Spring_FD_148636 | JGI IMG/M metagenome (GOLD analysis project Ga0206131, IMG submission 148636) | Pelagic subsurface seawater microbial communities from Kabeltonne, Helgoland, North Sea - Helgoland_Spring_Bloom_20160517_1 | ecosystem: Environmental > Aquatic > Marine > Epipelagic ...
CATTTTCCATATAAGCTTGATATATAGTATAATAACCTTGTTTAGCACCAAGTGTAAAATTAGTTTTATAAATATAAGAATTATCAATAATACTATCATCTGGAATTACTTTAGTTGAAAATCTTTCTGAAATCATTTTATCTATACATTCTTGAGAACGCCAACCCCAAGGAAATGAAATAGGGCAAGATTTTTTATGTAAATTCTTTTGATGAAAACTTTGTAAAACCATATTTTTTAAATAGTTCATATTATAATTATTTAAAAAATAAAATTTAAAAAAAAACTTATTTTACAATTTGTTTAATTTGTTTTTCTCTTGCTTCAATCTCTTTTAACCTTTTCTCTCTTTCTGGAATTACACATAAATCACTTCCACAGTGATCATGATTTGCCCAATCAATTAGTAAGTCCAAGTCAGTGTTTTTATTTATAACAGCAGACCATCTACCTAATAGAGGGGGTTTATTTTTAGAAAAAAATTTTTTACTTATTCTTATCATAGATACATATAATGAATTATATTAAAATTTCAAATTTTTTCCAAAATTAGTTTAATATTTTAATTTCACAACTTACACCAAAATGATCACTTAAAAACATCGGTATTTTTTTATCAATTAATTTAATTTTTAAATCATCAAATTTTTTTTTCAAACACTTGATAAAAATATTAGACTCTTTTTTATTTAAATAAAATATTGGTTTAGTATTAACTAGTTTAGGTTTAGTTGAAATAATATTTCCACATAAAAAAAAACCATCATATTGTTTTTTTTTTTCACGTTGTTTAATATTAAATCTAAAGAAATTTTTACTAGTATCTTCTGATATTAATTCTTGATAATTATTTTGCTTCATTTTAAAATATTCATTTATAACTATATTTTTCTCGTGATTATTTTCATTAATGTCAAAATTAAAATCACCTGTTAAAATTATATTTTTACATTTTTCAAAGTATTTTTTATAAATATACTTTTTTATGTATTTTAAATTTGCAATTCTGCATTTTTGAAACTTTTTCCAATTATCTTCTAGATAAGGTGAGTCATAATTACCTGATTGTACATATACATTAGCTATTACTACATTTTGAAATCTTATTATTGAAAAACAATTAAGGTAATTAGAAATCCCACCGATATAAAAATTTTTATACTCAATGGGTTTTATTTTAGAGATGATTAAACTTTGAAGTTGGGTCATATTGTCACTATCTATTGTATCTATAGAAAAATAATGGTTTTTAAATTCATTACTATTTTTTAATTTTTCTAGAATTACATTAGACACTTCTTGTAAAAGATATAAATCTGCTTTTAATTTACTTAGATTAGAAATAATATAAGGAATTCTTTTTTTAATAAAAAATTCTTTATTAGCTAAACCAAGTAAATTTTGAGACACAATTTTTATACTTTCAATCTTATTATAGTTATTTAATTTTTTACTACTTATATTTTTTATCTGACTACAGAATGAAATATTATTAATTATTTGATAGTTAAAAAGTTTGCTTTTTTCATTCATCTAAAACTATTTATATAAAAAAAAAATACTATCATAAAAATATATCTATTTATTATTAATATGCAAAATTCATTAGAAAAAGACCTTGATTTTAATTTAGATAATTTTAATAATAAATTTGAAAAAATATTGGGTTCAGAAGATTATAAAGATTTTTTCCCTGCTTATTTTTCGGATTCAGATATGTCTCCTGATAATACCTTTAAAGATAATATGGATGAAATAAAACAAGGTAGTATTTTAGATATGAGTTTAGGTAACATTATTTTAGAATTAAGAGATATGTTTTTTATTATTTTAGAACTAGTTTCAAAAAGTAAAAATCCTATTAACTATATAACATCAACTTCAAAAAGAAAATATATATTTTCTATTTTCTTGATAGTATTTGGCTGCTTACTACTATTGTTATCTACATTAATGATGGAAAAGAAAGTTTTATAAATTAAATATCAGTTTCACCCTCTCCTGCTTCCTCTCTACATATTGGACACTTGTAATTATATTCTTTTAACCATGTTTTTATACAGTCTTGATGAAAAACATGCTTACATTTTAATTCCCAAATCATATCATCCTTTTTAAGAGGACATAAACATACAGTACACTTTTCATCTAAATCAGTATCTAATTTATATTTTTTAATTGTTTTTTCATTTTTAAGTGTAACTTTTACATCTTCCATGGGTTGAGGAGGTTGTAAATTTTCAAAAGTATTTACTAATTCATTAAAACTATTCATAAATTGATTTATCGAAATTACAGAAGGTGGTTGATTTACATTATCATTAGAAATATCATCATCAGAATTATTATCAGAAATATCATCATCAGAATTATTATCAGAAATATCATCATCAGAATCATTTTCTAAGATTTGATTATTATTATTGACTATATTAGAAATTGAAAAATTCGTAGGAATATTTATATTATTTGGTAAATTTGCATTTATAAAAGTTTGATTAATTAGTTGATTTAATATATTTAGAGAGGGTGTTATTTGAATATTAACATTTTCTATTGTTTCTAGATCCATATTTATACCAAAATTATTGTAAAATTCAACCAAGTAATTATTTACTTCATTAATATTACTTAACCCATTCCTTAATAATATCATTTTTAATTCTTTAATAATAATATTTTCATCTAGAAATTCATCACTAAGTTCAATTCTGAGTGCAAATAAATCATCAAAAGATAAACTACTCATTAATTTAATAATATTTAATAAAATCAAATTTTTTTATCGTCTACAATAAAAAAATTGACTATAACACTAATTATATAATTAATGTCTAATTTCTTAGAAGAGATTGAAACTATAAAAACTTTTAATAAATTTTTAGGTATCGTTATCGATAAAGTAGAAAAAGGTGAAAAAGTGGATTTTAAAAGTGTTTCAAAATTAAGTAGTTTAATTAAGGGTTATTTTGAAAGCTGTGAACAAGAAACAGGAGATACTTCTAGTGATGATTTTCAAGATGAAAATCATATTATTAAGGACAGATTTCTTAAAGGTATTTTATCAGGCGAATACAATGAAACTAAAATTAGAAAATCAATTATTGATTATAATAGATTTAAAAAAAATGTGTTACTTTATTAATTATTAAATTGTAAACCAGCCATACCTCCTTTAATTATTAGGTAATTAAAATTATGAGCATAAACAGATAAAATACCATCAGAGTTATCACCTATTTTGACAGTAGAATTAGACACTCTAGAAACTTTTTTATTAATTGGTTTATTAAATTCAATTTGAAGTTGTGCATTATCTATTCTACTAAAATTACATCCTCCATAATTTCCTAATGACCTAGAGTTAGCACTAAAACTATAAGTGTAATAATGATGACTGTTAGGGTTTTTGAAGTTTTCATAAGGTTGGACATAATAAAAATATTTCTGATCTTTCCATTGAACACGTTCATTACCATTTAATAAGATTCTTGCTCTTTTAAGGTAATGTCTGTCTGGTATTTCATCCCACAAATCTTTAGCAATATTAATTTTTTTCATACCAGTGTTAATTTCTAAAATATCTTTTGGAGGATTTTCATCAGTTTTTAAATTAGTTTTATTTGAAGTATTTTGAAATTGAATATCATTGAATTTAGCAGGAGGGTATTTTAATTTTCCTGAGAAATTAAATATTTCACCTTCATCTAAATTTTGTTTAGGTTGAACAAAAAAGAAAATTTCTTTAACCAGATGATTAAAATCTAATTCAATGGTATTGTTTCTAATATTATATTTTCTTTCTTGTGATTGTGTTATAAGTAACTTATGTTCTTTTTCAGCTATAACTTTTCTTTCTTCTGGACTTAAATATATATAAGTACAATCTAAATGTGAATTTTTAATTGACTTCTTTTTAATTTTATGGTTAGTATGAATTAAAGTAGTTGAACCAGATTCATCTTTAACTACCTTTAAAACATTTACTAAATTTTCAAAATTTCTTATTTTAATTTCTATTTCTATTTTATGATGTTGTAATGCAATTAATGGTAAAGCTTTATTTATATTTTGAGTAAACCAGAATTTTAAAGGTATGTAGATTGACTGACCTTCAATATAAGTAGATGGTCTATTCATCACACCATCATGACCTAACATATAAAATCTATTCCAGTCATCATGCATATCAGAAATTAATTGCATAAATTCACCCGCTTGTTCATCAATTAATTGACCTCCAATACTAATTGATGCTTTCTCTATTGCAGCATATCCTAAAACATTAGCCCACACTACACGTAAATCAGAGGTTAAAGGATTTTTTTTTAAAGCTATATTTGTATCAATATCAGCTACACTAATACTTGGTAAATTTAATACAAGGTACACAGTTGAAAGTAAATCACCTTTTCTTTCAATGTTAAATTTAACTGTACTACCCCAATCAGCTTTACCTTTATGATGCACCGCAAAAGATGCTTTAGAAAAATTAGTTATTTTTTTTATAGGGTCTTGAAATATACTAGATTTAGGATCATTAGTTACTAAATCAATATTTTGAGCTCCTACTGCTACAAGCTCTGTTAAAGGACCTTCAGACATATAATATGTTTTATATATTTTTTTTTATATAATATTATAATGTTTCCAAATATTTTAGACTTTCAACATGAATCTAGTTCTATTGATTGGTGTGAATCTAATTATTACTTTAGTAATTTTATTTGCGAATTCAATAATTCATGGTCTAGTCTTTTATATATGTTTTTCGCAATTTATACCATAGTTTATTATTCTAAATTTATTACTAATTATTACATTTATTTTATATTATTTTCTAGTATATTGGTTGGAATAACAAGTTATCTATTTCATTCTACCTTATCTATAGGGGGACAAATAATGGATGAAGGTAGTATAATACTTTTTATAATATCAAGTGATATTACAATTAACAAAAATTATTTAGTAACATTTTTTTTTAGTATTTTTTTAATATTATCTCTAATGTTCCCTTTTTATTGTAGATTTATTTTACTATCGTTGGGTTGTTATATCATCTATAATACTGTTAAAAATATAAAAAAAACACATGAAGAACTTTGGTTATATTTTAAAATGACTTTAAAAATATTTATTTCTGCTATAATTTTTTGGATAATTGATATATTTTTATGTGATTATTTATTATTTGCAACTCATTTTATATGGCACATTCTAACAAGTATAGCACTTCATAATTTAATAATTCTAACAATAGTTATGAATAATGACAATGCACAAGTTAAAAATAATTATATTTTAGGTCTAGAAGATAAAGAAGTTCCTTTTAATAAAATACTATAATGTTTACAATGATTAATAAATTACTATAATGTTTATAATTATTCATAAAAATCTAATTTATATTAATATGAATCATTTCATACATAATAATATCATATACGAAGTTGTTGATAATTTTGAATTTGATAATAATAAAACAATGACAACTATTGAAGAATATGATAAGAAATATTATAACTTACCTATTGCTATGTTAAATAAGAAAAAAATTATTATTAAAAGATTAAATAATATTAATATTATTGATTTTTTAAAAGAAACAATTAATCTGCATTATTTCTCTGAAATGAAACATTACAAAATTAAATTTGAAAAATTACCAATTATTTATAAAGCTTGGTTTCTTTATATACAAAAACTATTTCAAAAATTTAATAATGTTAATCATTCAGTTATGGAAAAATATAATATTAGGATTAACAATATGATAAATCCAGCAGATTTTTTTATAATAGAATCAGATGATGGAATACCAGCTCCTAATGGCAAAAAATATTATCTTAGAAAGCATACTATCAACATTAAATATAATCCATATGATAAGAATACGTTTGCCCGAAAAAATATGATGGATATCTTTAAAAATTCCTTAATTTTATTTAAAAAGAATTATTATAGAATTAAAATTTAAATTTTTATTAAATACATTATAATGAGGTGGATATAAATTTCAAAATTATTTTCATATATAGTATATATGGAAAGTAAAAATGACATTAAACCTATTATTAATAAATTGATACAAATAAAAAAAATAAATGGAAATCAATATATTGGAAGTTTAGTTGATAATAAACCACATGGTAAGGGGAAGATGAATCTTTCTGATGGATCTGTTTACGAAGGACAGTGGGAAAGAGGGAGCAAAATCAAAGGTAAAATGACTTTTGCTAATGGAGCTGTTTATGAAGGAGATTGGAAATGGAATCAAAGAAGTGGTAAGGGGGCATATACTTGGAATAGTGGAAAAGTTTACGAAGGAGATTGGAAATTTGATAGAATAAGTGGTAAGGGGAAGATGAAATATAAAAATGGGAATGTATACGAAGGAGATTGGGAAGATCATAAACGAAATGGTAAGGGGAAAACTATTTATAGTAATGGAAATGTTTATGAAGGTAATTGGATAAATGATCTTAAAGAGGGTGTAGGGTTATTAACATTATCAAATGGTGATAGATATAATCTTACTTTTAAAAATGATAAAGAAATAGGTAAGAGAATTTTTTCTTTTAAAAATAAAAAACAATTAAAAAAAGCAATAGAAAATTGGGGTAATAATAATGAACAAGCAATTGAAAGATATGGAGACATTAGTGAGTGGGATGTTTCTAATGTTACTGATATGTCAAATATGTTCTATAATGCATCTAGTTTCAATGGTAATATCTCGGGATGGAATGTTTCTAATGTTACTGATATGGATGCTATGTTCTCAGGTGCATCTAGTTTCAATAGTGATATCTCGGGATGGAATGTTTCTGAGGTTACTGATATGAGATTTATGTTATCATATGCATCTAGTTTCAATAGTGATATCTCGGGATGGAATGTTTCTAAGGTTACTGATATGACTGGTATGTTCAAAGCTGCATCTAGTTTCAATAGTGATATATCGGGATGGGATGTTTCTAAGGTTACTAATATGAGCCTTATGTTCTCACGTGCATCTAACTTTAACCAAGATTTAAGTAACTGGGTTTTAGGTTCAGATGTAAAAGTTAAAGATATGTTTCTAAATGCAACTGAATATAATAATAGTGGTAAACTTAAATTAGTTCCTGGTCAAAATTTACCTTCTCAAACTACTTGGCATGAAACTTTAATGAAAAGATTTCCTAGTTCTGCGAGAAATTTTTTATTAAAAAAAATAAATAATTTACTAATAAAATCGAAAGATATGAATGAATCAGATAATATAATTAGTTTTGAATTATTAAGTAAAGGGGGGTTTGGAATAGGTTATAAAATTCAAACTAAAGAAAACAAAAAATTTTTTATAAAATTACCTATAGCAAGAACTAAGCGTATTTTTTCTATTTTTAAACAAGAATATGGAACTACGACTAAATTTAATAATCATCCTAACATTGTAAGAGTAATAGGCGGGCTAGGATTTGAGTATAATAGGGTTTACATGTATGTACCTGGTTGGCCTCCTGGTAATGAAGACAATGCTCATCAAACTTTAAAAGATACTTTTATTATCGTTACAGAATTATATGATGGTGATATTTTAAATACACCAAAAGAATGGTGGAAAAATTCAATTAATTTAATAAAATTTATAATGGCTATATTAAATGGCTTAAATGAATTGAATAAACAAAATATATCTCATAAAGATCTTAAACCTACCAATATTGCATATAGTGTTATAGATGGTGTTTATTATTTTAAAATAATAGATTTAGGAGCAACTATTGAAATGAAAGATAGATTTTATAATACTGACCTTTTTTATTATTATGCTAGTAATAAATCTAGTAATAATAATTTTGATACGATAACTCCCTTGATTGATGCACCTGAACGTGATGGATCTAAGATTGTTACAGAAAAATATGATATATATTCTTTAGGAGTTACTATTTTAATGTTATTGAATACAAAGTCATATTATAAAAAAGAATTGTATACATCAATTTTAGATAGTATCAGATTTATAGGAGGTACTGAAACCAGTAATAATATGTTAAAAGATCTTATATACTTTATGACTCAATCAAAATATAGTACTAGACCTAGTATAACAAGTGCTTTAAAATATTTGGTTGATATTATTTATACCTTGCCTAAGGATATACAAGCGGATATTTCAGAATATTTAATTAATAACTATAAAAAATTTAATTATTACAGTGAGGCCCCGCGTCCATTCGAAAATAAAAACTTTACTTTTTTAAATAAAATGCTAGGATTAGTTGCTCATAAATTTAGAAATAGAGATATTAAAGAAATATGTAAAATACATTTAGAAAGAATAAAAAAAAGAAGAATACCCGGTGATTTATCCGATAATACCTTAAAATATTTGACATGCAACTTTCTAGGATATAGTGATAGTTTAGTAGGTAATACATTTTTAGATCCTGGACATGGTGTTGCCATAGAATTAGTTGCTGGAAATTTTTTTATAAAAGACATTTTAAAATCTATTTCAAAAAATAAAAGTAGAGAATGTGTTAGTATAGGAGAAGAAGATCATGTATTTTTAGAAAAAATATTTGAAGAAGTTAATAGGAAAGTTAACAGAGAACATGGTGGTGTTGGAGATGTAAAAAAAATATATTTAGCAATTTCTTTAGCTGAAAAAGTTTATCAATTATTAACTACAGGAGATATAGCTAACATAGTGAGGGAAACAGATGAAAGCTTAAAAAAACTAAAAAATACTTATAGTGATAATGTGATCCCACTATCTGAAATCATAAAAGGTGGATCGGGGGTTTGTCGTCATCGAGCTATTACATTTAAATATTTGTGTGATATGGCAAACATTGAATGTAGGTTAGTTAGAGGACTATTATATCCTAGTGAAGATTCTAGAGATGAAGACTTTTATCCTATTGGAATTACAGGAAGATATTATCATGCTTGGAATGTTATTAAAATAGGAGGAGTAAAAACGTTATTTGATATTATGAATCCAAAAATAGAAGATGATGGAACTAGAAATTTTGATAATGATTTTCTTCACCACAAATACGCAATCCCTTCACTCGATGTTAACACGTCTCTGGATAAATCTTTTTTAAAAAATAAAAGACATCATTACGATGTGGATAAAAAATACCTATTTTAAAAAAGAATTATAGAATTAAAATCTAGTTCTTATTAAAAACTTCTTCAAAATATTTCCACAATACTGAAAACATAATTCCTTGAATACCATTTGAAAGTAATTTTGTTTTTAATCCTCTTCCAAATAACCCTACAATACCATCAGATTTTATTACTTCTTTAGCACATTGGAGATAAGATAAATTGTTACTATTTGCTTGTTTGTAGACTTTTATGACTCTTATTGAATTAGATGTTGTATCTGATACAGCAGAAGACGTGAATCCAATTAGTGCATTTCTACCAAATTTTTTTAAAGTTTCATCTTCATTTGGTTTAGGTAAATAATGTTGTAACGAATTATAAGTAGCAAACCAAGGATAATGACCTACTGCTGTTGCAGAAGCTGCCGCCAATCCACCCTGATATAAAGCTCTGGGACCCATTTTTCCTAGTTTAGTTTTTAATTTTCTAACACCTGATTTACCTTCAACTTGTAAGGTTGTTTTTAGTGTATCTATAGGCATTAAAATTATTCTCCAACTAGCAGCTGTAACACTAGCTGCAGCTGTTTTTATCATTGGAGATAAATTTTTTGTATTTTCATTTGAATCCATTAATACCATAATACCTGCATTAGCAGCTGTATCTCCAAATCTAGACAATGGTCCTTGAATTAAAGCAGGACCTACACCACGATAAAATCTTCTAATCCCTCCATCACGATATAATGTTTTGAAAGCAGTAGATGTACTAGTACCATATCTATATTGGTAATTCACTGTAGTCCTTAACCACATCAGAGAACCTACATTTATAAACATTGCCGCAGCACCAGCACCTCCACCACCGATAGCTCTATTTAAAGCTTTTCCTAAGATACTATCTTTTTCTTCCATTATAAGATGATATATAATATAAATATTAATTAAATTTTTATATCATATAATTATTTATAACTTCATAATCCATGCTAATACATGATAAGGAGGCATATTATTATGAGCTCCATTACCTCCTTTATTAGATTGTTTTACATATATGGTATGTTTATGATTACCAGCTGTATTGGTTTCCCATGCCCAGTTAGAACCACAACAATATTTTAAAACATGATCCCTATCATTTGACCCTTTAAAAGACCGTGAGTGTTTATAAATTTTGTTATTTAAGCTATGATGATGAGCTCCTGCATTAGACATAGTTGCACTAACATCATGTTTATGACTAGGTATTTCGTTAATTTTTAATGTATGTGTTTCACTACCACCCTCGTTGTGTAATTTGTTACCTGAGCTTGCTCCATATCCATATATAAAACGACCTTTTAAATTAGGTGTTCCGTTCTTACCATCACATAGAGCCCAACCTTTAGGAGCGGTAGTCCCGTTCCAAGCTATAATAGAACCCTTTGGTAGGAAACTAACTGGTCCATCTACATTTAAACCACCATTGTTTAAAAGGGTTAAACCACCTGGTACATCTAATTTATCTCCAATAGTAAGATCATTAGCTAATTTGGAAAGATTTCTAACTGCATCTACATCTATCTTATATTCTTCGGATATTATTTTTTTAATATCAGTATTAGACATATTTTCAGTACTTTTATTACATGATATGTAAGTAATAATCATAAACATGACAAAATAAATTAAATCTTTTTTTGTAAAATTCATATATATATATATATATAGATATTTTTATCGTGATTCAGATTTTCTATTATGATGAGCTATAATACCTAAAACTGTTTCTAAATCTATAATATCTAAATCTACATCTCTAGGAATAGGTACATTACGTTTACGTTTTCCACTAATCATAATATAAGGACCATATTTCCCTTCTCTAATATTTAGAGTTTTATTTTTATATTTAAAACTCTTTAAAGCATATGGGTCAACCACATTATTAATAGCTTTTTTAGCATCTTCTATAGAAAATTTACCTACATCTACTTTTTCTGTAAGACTAACATTTTTAGATGACCCTATTTTCAAATATAATCCATATTTTCCTTTGCAAAGATATACCATAGATTTTTCAATCTTACCTAGATATTTAGGTAAAACTAATATACTTACAGCTCCTGATAAATCTAACTCTTGATACTTTTCTTCAGGCACACTACTATATTTCCATTTTGTTGAACCAGATTCTTCTAGTATTTTTACAAAATGTCCATATTTTCCAATACCTTTATATATAGGTAGATTAGAATTAGGATGGTTTCCTAGAAATTCATCTTCATGATTAATTCCTTGATTTTTTAGCTCTTTACATTTTTCTAGTAATTCAATTACAATTGGGTTAAAGCTATCATAATACATTTTTAATATATTATACCATTTAGCTTTACCATTAGCTATCTTATCAAGATATTTTTCAAACTTTGCAGTAAACTTTAGATCCATTATTTCTTCAAAATTACTGTTCATAAACTTATTCATTTTCATTCCCATTTCAGTAGCAACCATCTTATTCTTTTCTTTACCAATACTAACATCTTTCTCTTTTTCTTCCATTTTAAATTTATTACTCAAATTTATTGTTTTTGACCTTTTCTTAACGCCTTCTACATTTCTTACGTTAACATAATCTCTATCAATTACTTTAGATATAATACTTGCATATGTAGAAGGTCTACCAATTCCATTCTTTTCCAAGTATCTAATCAGACCTGCCTCATTATATCTTAATGGTGGTTTAGTATATTCTTCTGAAATTGCCATATTTTTGAACTTAACTTTATCCCCAACTTTAAGTTTAACCTTTTTAGAAGAATTACTAATATTTTCATCTTCATTATCATCATCAACACCTTCAATTTCAATTTTATCATTATATATAATAAGATATCCATCAAAAAGAATGTTTTCAATAGCTGTTTTGAAATAAGTTTTCTTTGGAAGAATAGATTTATTATCTGGATAATTAGTTGCATTAATAGAAAGATGTAAAGTATTAATAATAGCAGGTGCCATTTGAGATGCAATAGTCCTTTTCCAAATAAGACCATAAAGTCTAATACAATCTGGTGACATTTTAGTAATTGTTTTTACATCCAATAAGGTAGGACGAATAGCTTCGTGAGCCTCTTGAGCATTTTTACTATTTTTAGTATAATTCATTGAACGACTATACTTCTCTCCAAAATTTTCAACAATATAATTTTTAGCTTTTTCTCTAGCATCTTCTGATAAGTTTGTACTATCCGTCCTCATATAAGTAATGTGACCAGCTTCATATAATTTTTGTGCCACATCCATGGTTCTTTTCACATTGAATCTTAGTTTACTACTTGCATCTTGCTGTAAGGTTGAAGTAATAAATGGAGGAGCAGGGTTTCTCGTACTTTCCTTTTCATCTATTTTTTTAATACTAAAAGTTGTGTTTTCTCCTATCTTTTCAATCCAAGTTTTAGCATTATCATAAGAATCAAATTTATACAATGCTTTACTTTTAGAAAGACATAGGTTAGCATTAGTTTTATTCTTTTTAATACTAAAACTTCCTACTGTTTTGAAATAAGGTTCACTGATAGATTTGGCTACTTCTTCTTCCCTAGTACTAATAATTTTAACGACAATAGATTGAACTCGCCCTGCACTTTTAGCTCCATTCATAGAGGCCCATAAGATAGGACTTATTTTGTAACCAACCAATCTATCTAAAAGTCTTCTTGCTTGTTGAGCATAAACCATATTATAATTAATAGTTGATGGATTATTAACTGCATCCATAATAGCTTTTTTTGTAATTTCATGAAAAACAATTCTTTTGGGTTCTTTTAATTTAAGAACTGTTGCAAGATCAGCTCCTATTTTTTCACCTTCTCTATCTTCATCTGATGCTATGATAACTTCTTCACATTCTCTAGCAAGACTTTGTAGTTCAGCAACAGTTCGCCGTTTGTCATTATTAATTACATAATTGGGTTTAAAATTATCATTAACATCAATAGATAGTTCTTTTGGATCTAAATCTAAAAAATGACCATATGAGGCCTTAACAATATAATCACTCCCAAGATATTCACCAATTTTTTTGATTTTACCCGGTGATTCAACTATAACTAGTATTTTACCTGACATTATATATTAAAAATATATAACTTTATTTATCAATTTTTTATTTAATGATTCTTAAAACGAATGTAAAGATAATTAAATTATTCGTGAAACGAATGCAATGATACTCCTATAGAAACTTTTAATTTATTTTCTTACATATCATAATATGATAACTTTTGATATGATAAATTTAAATCATTTTAACGATATTAAAAGATTATTATCACAGCTTACGCTTGTAGGAGATATTAATATAAATCAGTTTAAAACATTTTTGGATAATTTACAATCTAATCACATGATATATGTTATACTTTATGAAAATAATGTTGCAGGAATGGGTACAATTTTAATTGAAAATAAAATAATTCATAATTTTGGTAAGGTTGGTCACATAGAAGATATTGTTATTGATAATAAATTCAGAGGATTGGGATTAGGTAAAGAATTAATTAATTTTTTAGTAATGAAAGGGGAAAAATTAGGATGTTATAAAATTATACTTGATTGTAGTGATAAAATGGTAGGGTTTTACAATAAATGTGGATTTAAAAGAGAAGGAAATATGATGACTGTTCGTTTTTAAATTATTTTAAAAATATCTTGTATTTTAATGAATAATTTTGATAATATAATGATTAATAGATATGGTAATAGAGGAGGTAAAATGGAAAGTCTAGAAATTGTTCAAATTTTAAAAGGAAACTGCTTTTATTCTTTAGAAAATAATTTATTCAAATTAGAACATTTTTCTTCTAATTTAGAAATAAACCAAGATATAGTAAAACCATCTATTACAACAATAGATGGTATTTGGGATAGTAGTAAAATGATTAGGTCAACATCATTAGATGAATTGAATAAATTAGTTATTCCTGATAATAATGATGATGATATGTTTAGTTTTGATGAAATGGAACTATCTTTCAGCTCAGAAGATGATTTTGAAAATGTCAATAATGTTAAAAATACTGAATCCAATATTTTAGGAGACAATGTTGTTTTTAAGTGTGAAGACGATCAGTATTATCTCAGGGTTCAGGAAGCAACTAAAGAAAAATTAGCATATTATGACTGTAAATTATTAGAACAAAACGAATCTTTTTATTTTAACAGTAACGAAAATATGGCAGTTTTTAAAATGGAAATTACAAATAATTACATAAAAGATTATATTATGGATGAAAGTAGAGGAGGTGGTATTTATTTTGAATATCATAATTTACCGCATATTCATTTACCATTAAATAAAAGTAGTAGAGGATGTATAATTTTAGCAAAAAAAATTAGAAATAATAGATATGATGTTTCTGCATTCACAATACCTCTAGGTAAAGCTTTATATATTAATCCAAATATCATACATAATGACTGTTTTTTAATTGGAGATTATCATGTAGTATATGGTAAATCTAAAAATTATTCTACTGCTATTCTAAAAAATTTTAATAAATTAGTTGAATTTAATTTTATATAATAATAATATTATATTAATATTATCAATATATATATATATATATTATGGAATCTAATTACTATTTAAAATATTTAAAATATAAAAAAAAATATTTAAAACTTAAAGGAGGTTCTACTGTTCAAAGAATAAATGGCTTATGGACAAGAAAAAATAATAATACTTTACATACTGCACAAAAGTTGCATGAAGCACTATCCACATTTGAAACATCATCATTAATTAAACATTTTTCTTCTGTTGAAAGTTCGGATAATTTTATTTCTGTAGAAACAAGAAATGGTATCATATTAATAAATATTGAAGATAGGATAAATGATATCATGTTGAAATATTTTTTTTATGATTGTTATCCTATCATTAAAAACTATTTGGAATTTTACAAAGAAATAATTATTGAAGGACAAAAATTTAAATCAGAAAAAATTCTAAAAGAAATTTTAAATAAATTTAATTTTAAGGATATTTTTATTATTAATTTGTATTTTAATACAGAAATTTCTTTAGAAGTATCATCTGATATTGATATTGAAGCTGAAATGAATGAAAAAAAAATTCTTAAAAGTAGAAGAAGTAAAAATTTAGAAATATCTCCCTACTCATTAATTCTAACAATTTTATCAAAATTGATATCAGATAATGAAAATGTTATAAAAGGTTTAAAAGATGAAATAAAAAATTGGTTTAATCTAAAAAAAATAAATTTAGAAAATACTATCTTAATTAACGTACATGGTAGTGATACAGGTGAACAATATAGATTAAAAAACAATATAATATTTAATTCAACAGATGGTTCATATTGTTACACGGATATTTTGTTAAAATCTAGTCTTTTAAATTTATACGAGTCATTAAATACTATTTTTGTAGGAGAAGATCTGGATACAGGGATTATCAAAAATTTCAAGAATCCTAATTTCAAGAACCGTAGTTTTAACAAATTTTTTGAAAATCACTATACTGAAGAAATAATATGGAATGTTAACAATTTCATATATGAACCTAAAGACAAAGTTATTAATAATTTATATCTTCATATTACTAGGGATAATTACGACCTTTTAATATGTCAAGATGGTAAATTTATAGATTATTCTGAAATTTTTTTAAAAAAAACGGGGTTAAACTATGGGAGAAAAATAAAATTAAGTGATTTTATAAATTTAGATATAGATGGCTCTAAATTTTTTGAAAATAAAAAAATTATTTTTATTACATGTCGGGGGTCTTATATGATAGCAAATAGCGATGAAAGACTTTTACAAACATTAAAAAGAGATATAGAACAAGAAAAGAAATTCTTAATATTTTTAGAAAAACCATTGGATAGATTGCGTAAAGCAAAAGAATTATTAAATGAAGGATTAATTGAGCAAGCTGAGTATGATAAAATTAAAAAAGTAATTATGGCACAGTTAAAAGAAGAAAAGATTACTAAGGAATCTAATTTAAAAAAACCATCAGTAGAAAGAAAAATATGGAGAAATGGTAATCCTAAAAATTCACTTCTAGATGGAATTACTAGTTCAAAAAATAAATTTAAAAAAAAACTTGAAGGTTTAAGAGAATATTTATCACTAAATTTAGAACAAACTGATAACCTTATTAGAAGTATTAATAAAGAAATAGAAAAATTAACTTATATAAAAAATGGAACCAAATATTTTTATCTTAATAGCTATACACAAGACTATATAAATCATATTTTACATATTTTACAAACATTTAACACTAAGGCATTACTTTCTGCTGGAGATAAAAATAAAATTTATGAATATGTAAATAAAGGTGTAAATTCTTCTGCAAAAGAATTAAAAAAAAATATTGCCTTACTTATAAATAATTTGTAAATAATTAAAACTCTAAGTTTTTTATAAATGAACAATTTTTAATCATTTATAAAAAAAATTGAAAAAAATAAACTAATTACGCTTCATTAATTTATTTTTTATCCACTTTCAATCTAAGATTGAAAGAAACGCCGTTAATAATTTACATTTTGATAACTCTTAAGTTACTATCTCCTTACCTCAGAGAGAGAAATAGCATTTGATGCATCTTTATGTATTTTATATTATTATAAATTTTGAATAATTTGTCCATCATAATATCATATTATGTATTATTATAAATTTTAAATAATTCACTATTAAATTTTGAATAATTTACCCCTCCTAATATCATATTTTGATAATTCTTAAGTTACTATTTCCTGTACTTCAGTGAGATACCTAGCTTTTGATGTATCATTACATGATTTTTAATTTTTTTTTAGATAAAAAACAAAATTTTTTGTTTTGTATTTACTTTAAAAATCTTTAATAATGAGAGTATTATTATATCCATGGTTTGGTAGTACTTTTAAAAATCATAATAAATATATCCAAACCTATAAATACTTATTTGGAAAAAAAGACTATTGTAAATACAGTTCCATATAAAATTCCAGACGCTATTTTCTATAAAAGATGGAAAAATATTAGAAAAGGAGGTTTAACAGAACCTGAATATAATGAGTATGATTGCATTCATATGATATCAGGAGGATGTTTGATAGCATATAATCAAATAAATTACTTTAAAAAGATAGAAAGTCCAAAAATGATATTTGATAGTGGTCCTTTTTTCCCATGTAACCATCTTACCGCTAATTTTTTATATCATAATATTAATTATCTGCCTAAATTATCTGTATACCCAATTGCTACTACTTTAGGTGCATATTGGAAATATGTTGAGAAATATGATATTGAAGGAAATATGATAAAATATACAGATTGGTTAAATCAACAGGAAAATAGTTTATGTATTATAAATCAAGATGACCCTTTATTAGATAAAGAAAGAATAGATATTTTTATCCAAAATAGCGGTTCTACTATAGTTAATTTTGATGCACCACATGCTTTCCTATTAAAAGATAAAGATAAATATCACCAAACCCTTTCTGATTATCTGAACTAGTATATATATTTTATACAATTAAATTATAAATGTATAAATATAATTAAGATGGTTAAACATCAATGGAATTTAGAAGCTATTAAATTTTATGATTATATTTCAGATGTTAAAAGAAAAAAAGAACTCTTTAAAAAACTAAGAGAGTCTGATGTTACAATAGCTGTAGTAGATGATGGAATTCAATATCCTGATAAGGATAACTCGAATCCAACTGTAATTGATGATTTTAATAGTTTTAAAAAAGATTTAAGTAAAGGTACAGATAAAGTAGGTTTAAATGATATTTGGTGGCCTAATTCAGAAGATAGTCATGGAACTAATTGTGCTAGTGTTATGATTTCATCTGGTAATAAACTTTATGGTACAGCTCCTGGATTATCGTTTTGTTCTTATAGAACAACTTTTGAAGAAGCTTCGCTCTCATTGCTATTAAAAAATAATATAAATATGATAGATATTTTTAATTGTAGTTATGGACTGGATGAAGGTGTAGTACAAACTAATTTTAAACAAAATGAATCTATTATAAAAGGTGTTACTGATGGACGAAACGGCAAAGGGTGTATTTATGTATTTTGCTCAGGTAATGAATCTAGTATGAGAGACCATGCACATTTTGACCCTATTCTTAATTTACCTGAAACATTAGTAGTGGGTGCAACAAACATGAGTAATAAAAGGTCTAATTATTCAGATACTGGGTCCTTGTTATTATGTGTAGCACCAAGTGGTGATTTAGATAATGATGATATGGGTTTATTAGTATTTGATAGTAATTACACTTTAGATGATGTTGAAGGTACATCGTTTTCTGCACCTCAGGTATCTGGTATGGTTGGAGTTATGTTAACTCTAAGACCTGATTTAATGTGGCATGATGTAAAAGATATTATATCTAGGTCTTGTATGAAAAATGATCTTAATGCAGGAAAGGGTGGTAATATTGACGACACTCCTTGGTTTACTAATATGGATAAAAGACATTTTAATTTACAATATGGTTTTGGATTAATAGACTATGGTAAAATTATTGAGAATACTATGAAACATAAATTACTACCCGAAAGGTCTTCATTTTATATTAATTTGCCATTTACAGAAGCTATTAATAATGCTGTATTAGGAGAACAAGAAAATATTTCATTTAAAATTAATCCAAATAAAATTATGAAAATATTAAATAAACCTATCGTAAAAAATTTAGAAAATTTTATTATTCAAGAAATTAGTCTTATTTTTGCATTACCTGAAAATACTAATAGTGCTAAAGTTCATGAATTAGATATTAAAATTTCAGTTAATAATAGATATGAAAATGATTACAACAAACAAGATGTTATTATTGGTAGAGGAGTTGATTTTGAAGTATATAATGATGATATATTTTTACCAATTACAATAGAATTTATGAAAGGAGAAAAATTAATGATAGACGGTAAGTTTAGTGAATGGACTGTACATATTAAAGATATTAATCCTGAAACACCTCAGATAGGTTCTCTGATAGGCGTAGAATTTCATGGATATGAAATTCCTGCTGTTATACCTGTAGTAAAAGATATTAATATGAGAGAAGATATTTCTGCAATAACTAGTTATGATGGTTCTATAGTTAAAGTTAAATCTGAAAATAATAATTTCTCTTTTATGATTAATAAAAAAAATAAAAAAGATGAATTTGTTGTATTAAATAAAATTAAAAAACCTATGTATAATTTACTAAAAGATAAGTATAAAAATTAAATAAATTGATTAATTACAGAAATTAGTTTAGAGTATAACCTATAACTATAAAGATTACAACTTTTATCTAAATCTCCTGGAATGGGAACATTTCTTAAATAATCACTATCACATATAGTTATATTCTTCATAATATAATTATCTAATTTATTGATATATTTTGATGAAATAGTTGATGCTACCATGTCATCATATTTCATATTATCTTTTTCTGACATTACCAGATATAGTAAATGATAAGGTCTAATAATAATTTTATTCGTATAATTATAATATCTACCAAAAGTTTCAAATAATTTACCAACATTAAAATCTGATGTATCATAATTATGATTAATATCAATGTTCTTTAACAATACTTTTTGATCTTTACATATATTCTGGTATAAATCATTATTCATAGTTAAATTATGATATGCATATTTGAAATAAATATGATTTATTTCAGATATAAATATTTTATCAATCATAATTAGGTTTATCTTATTATTTTTAGGAGAAATAAGTGTTTTTCTTTTACTGGAACGTGTTCCCATAATACTGAATATATAAATATTATATATTCAATATTTTAACTGCGTGTTACATTCTTTCATACTAGCACGCAATAACCCCCCAAGTTAAGGTTCTCCCCCACCCAGTAGGTAATTATTACGTAATAGCATAGTATAATATGATAATATTATATAATAACTCCCCAAGGTTCTCCCCCAGTAGATAATTATTATATAATATTACCATATTATAATAGAACGGGATTTATATCAATAATATATATTTACAATTCTTTAAGCTGATTATTTTTATTATTAGTACTACCCAAAAAGAAAATACCTGATACTACTGCAACCATTACAAGTCCTATTATTAGCATATTACTAGAGTTATTATTGGAACTTTTGTTATTACTTTTAAAATTTTTATAGTAACCATTATTCAAAGATTTACCATTAACTATTTTACTTTCAGTCATAACACTTTCTTCTTCTTTTTTAGTGACTATTATAGGTTTAACTTTTACAGATAAATTAAATTTTATTACACCACTTACACTACAATTATCTAATATTATCATACTTCTTCCGGCAGCATTTATTGTAAGATCTTGATTAATTTCACAATTTTTAAAATAAATAATTTGTTCTCCTATCTGATCACTATTTACATCAAAACTTTCTAAAGTTAAATTCTTGAAACATTTTATATGTAAACCAGTTGCATAATTTTCCATTTGTTTTTCTAAACTTTTAACTTTTTCAAAAAATTCATTAGTTTTAGAATAATTTTCTATAACATTATGAAAATGATTAACCTTAAATGAAAAATCTTTATTATAGTTATTGAATTGAAATATATTAAATAATCCATTGGTTTTGATTGGGTGAATATTTATATTATTTCCATGAAGATTATCAAAAACCAAGTGATTAAAATCACTATTAACTTTTAAATTTCTAATATTAATATCACCAAAAGTAAGTTTATTTTTTATTTCTACCTTATTAGAATTTTTTTTAAGAGTAGAAGGAATACTCTTTAAAATATTATCCATATATATATAATAATGAGAATTTTTTTATTACTTTTTATTTTATATCTATACAACTTTTATAAATTAGGAAATACTCTATTTAGAACAAATAGCACAGGAATTAAAGTATTTTCACCACTTTCTATAATAGAGTCGTTTATTGGACCAATTAGAAGTTTATTTATATTATTAATATACCAAGATGTTAGTGCATTCATATATTACCTACAATTTGAACTTACAAATATAGCTAGTCCATATTTTTACATAATAGTATTTATTATTATAAAAAAAATTAATAAGGAATACAGCAAGGATTACCAAAAGAATCAATTGCTCTAGTACAGTAAATATACTCGCCCTGATGTTTATAACTAATATCTTTCTTATCTATTGAAATCTTCTTTGGATAAAACGTTAGCTTAATCATATATAGTTTAAGTTCAGGATTATGATTCATCCAATTACTAATCATTGGTTCAATCATACTAATAGTACAATTTGGATTAACCTTATTTGTTAGATGTGGTTTTCTTGGCTTATTATCTACAACATATTGAAGCATATCATCCTTAAAACGTGTCAACCAATAAAAAACTTTTTCCTTATTTTTCTTATCTTCTTGTATATCTTCGTGATAAATAATATTATCTGTATTAAAATTATTAATCTTTTTCTTAAGATGATAATACAACATTAGATTATCATATTCCAAGTAATGAAAAATATAATCCAAAAGTTGTTTTCTTGTATAGTCATTCTTAATAATATTTACCAGCTTTGTCGAATACAAATTAATACAATTAGTGTTAATTTTTTGAATCCTATAATACTCTTTCATAATCAACCTATTATTCTCTTCTTGTTTTGCGTAAATAGAATAGTAATCAACTGATGCTCTGTAAGTATAACTTACTGGAATAAGTTCAATTGAATAATAATCAATTAATTTTTCATGCGTATTGGATGTCTTGAGATGCACATCATTTAGTAGAGTATTAATCATATTAGAAACTACTGAAATACCAAACTCACCCATGTAGGGAAATCCTACAACCTTACCATCATCATTAATACCATAATACAGTTCTCCTATTTCCAACTCTGCGTTCATAAATGCAGTAAAATACTTGAGAAAGTAAAATTTCATGGACTTTATAATATTTTCTAAAATTGCCTTATTAAAAATAAATCTGTTGTTTTTTAGTAAGATGATAGCATCATCATCGTTAATATCAGTTCCGCAATAATTCATACTCGGAACCTTAAATTCAAGTTGAAGTGTCTCCAACCCAATAAAATTATTATAGGCAAATTCATTGTCCATATATGGTAATAATTTAATATTTTTCAATTTTTTTAAATATATATATATATTTAAAAAATTATTATTTTTATATTTAATGGATTATTTTAATGAAATGCATCAAACCTGTGAAACTATTTGTCAACCAGGTAAGGGAATTTTAGCTGCAGATGAAAGTAATGGAACAATAGGAAAACGTTTCAGTAACATTAATGTAGTAAATAATGAACTTAATAGACATCGTTATCGTGAATTACTTTTTACTACACCTAATTTAGAAAAGAATATTTCAGGTGTTATTACTTACGAAGAGACATTAATGAAAAGATTACCAGATGGGTCTAAATTGATTCAACCATTGCTTGATAAAAATATAGTGGTTGGAATTAAAACCGATAAAGGTGTGGTTGAATTAGATGGAACTAATGGCGAAACTGTTACACAAGGAATTGATGGAATGAAACAGAGATGTCAAGAGTATTATAATATGGGTGCCAGATTTGCCAAATGGAGAGCAGTATTAAGAATTAATAGTGAAAAGAATCATCCTTCAGAACAATCTATTAGTGCTAATGCTTACACACTTGCAAGATATGCTAGTATTTCTCAAAGTTGTGGATTGGTTCCTATAGTAGAACCGGAAATTCTTATGGATGGTAACCATACTTTTGAAGAAAGTTATCATACTAGTGTTAGAGTATTACATGCAGTATATAATGAACTGGTAAAACAAAATGTAAGATTAGACTGTACCTTACTTAAACCAAACATGGTAAGATGTGGTGTAAATAGAAATGAACCTTTTAGTGCTGAAAAAATTGGTGAGTATACTATTAAAGCTCTTAGAGATGGAGTTCCAGTTAGTGTTCCTGGAATTGTTTTTCTTTCTGGAGGAATGAGTGAAATGGAAGCATCATTGGCTCTAAATATGATAAATAAAATGAAACAAGATTCTCCTTGGAGACTTACATTTAGTTATGGAAGAGCGTTACAAGCATCTGTATTAAAAGCATGGTGTGGTAATGACTTGAATGTTACTACTGCTCAAGAAGTTTTGTTAAAAGTAGCAGAAAGAAATGGTTTGGCATCAGATGGTATGCTTGTAGCAGAGCTACCATGTGATAATCAATCATTACATGAAAAAAATTATTCATATTAATCTATTATATTAATAATTTTTGTACCAGATGATAGGGTTAATTTTTTAAAAACAATTCTATTACCAATAAAACCTTTTTTAAAACATTCATGACAATTAGTAAATCCACCCCATGATACATGTTTATTTTCAATCCTATCTTTACTAACACGACATGGTTTTTTACATTTACTGCAAATATTATAGTATTTATCTCTAAAAAAACTAAAAATAACGCCTCTAAGATCTGGGTTATTCATAACCTTTTCCATATTATTAAGAGTTATAAAAAAATTATTTCATCTCTTCAAAGTTCCAATGACCATAATTAACTCCATGTTCAGCTGCATCTTCTTGTGATTGACAAACATTACCACAATTAGAACATTTTAAATTTAGACTATTAGATAAATCTACATACTCACCATTTATTTTAAGATTATTAGCATAAGCTTTAAAGTTAATTAGAATACTATCATCATTAGTGTCAAAAATTTTTATATCATTATTAGTATCTTCAGTCGTTGCCATAACAAGAGGATCATAATGAACACCATTATATAAGACAAAAATCCTATGAATATAATTTTTATCTTGTCCAAAAATATCAGCTCTATTAAATTGAATATCAAATGATACTATTTCTGTTTGGAAAAGTTCAGAAAATAATTTTAATTCAATAGCACCTCCCCAAGTATTAATATTTATCATTTGATTAATATAATCTTCTTTAGAAGTACCTAATGTAGCTATATCTATGTTTGCATTTTCTAAATAATTTATCAATAATTGTCGATATTTTAATTTACTATTTTCATCAAATTTATCATCTAATAAATAGGCAATTGATGAAAATAAACATGAATTATCGGCATCAACGAATCTTCTAGTTGGATACATATTTTAAATATAATGATATTTAGTTCAATTTTTTATATATAGAATCTGGAAAATCATCATCTACCTCATTAGAATCATTATCTGAAATATCACTATCTTCCAAATATGGTTGAAAATATTGTCGATTAAGAATTTTTTTTAATCCTATATAATTCGTTTTATATATATACATGATTGATAATATATTAGATGATAGGAATGTAATAAACATCAATTGATTTAAAAATACACAAGCGGATTCTTCTATTAAAATTGGTATAAAAACGAACCCATTCATAAAGTTAAACATATAAATTAAATTTATAAAGAATAACTCGAACATTGATTTATTAGTTGTTGTTATTATTTCATATGACATTATAATAATATATAATAAACAAATAAAATATGTGAAATAAATTCTCATAATAAATTCTATAATCAAAATACTAAGAGGTAAAATATTATGAAATACTGCTACTAAACAAGTTAATGCTAATGGTAGAGATAATAAAACTAACTCCATATATATATATTAAGTTACATTTAATTTTTTATTAACTAACGAAATATATTTAAAATCATCGTTAAAATCAAGTATTAATGGAATTAATTTATTAAATTTAAAGTAAAAATCTTGATTTTTTTTTGCTAATTTATAACTTAAAACATAACACTCTATTTTTTTATTTTCTACTAACTCTTTAAGTTTTTTAGAATATTTATTATCTCTAATGTAATTCGGAATAAAATATTTACAATCACTTCTTTGTAGTACAAAAATTAAAATACTTCTATTTTTTTTTGAAAGTTTTTCTAAAGTTAATAAATGTTTATATGCTCTTTCACTTACTAATTCAGTTCCTGGTTTACTATAACCATCTGGAAAAACGCCATACTTTATATTATTTTTCATATTTATAAAAAGCTTTCTTTTCTTACCATAAAATTTTAGCATCTCAGGATTATTAGTCTCTTTTATTGAATAGCTAGCTAACGGAACATTTTTAACTTCAATATATACTGGTTTATTTCCATCATGTGTTCTAAAATCTATTCTAGAATCCAATATTTTAACTTCTGGTTTCCAATCATCAATATTAGTTGAAATATTTTTTAAAAATTTATTATTTAAAAAAGTTTTTTTTAAAAAAGTATTCATAACCAACTTATTAGCTAGTACTGGATTAGCTCCTAAATAAATTTTTCTTTTATTTAAAAAATTTTTTACTATAACAATTCTAATTCTATATTGACTAACACATTTAGGATTATCACAATATTCCACATAAACATCTGCAGATGGATTTATCATACCTGACATACCTAATGCAGGAGAATGAGCCATAAAACTTTTATTATCTATCATTACATCAGCTAAATATGGGCTTTTATTAATTTTTGATGGTCTAGCTAAAATTTTTCCTTCTACTAATTTTTTTAATATATATATTGTCATATATAGTAATATGAAAATATATTTATCTAAACATTTAAATCCTTAGAATATTTTATATCAATAGAAGAGTCATAATTAGTCTCTGTATTATGTAAAGTTTTTAATTTATGATATTTATTTTTATATTTATAATATTTTTTATTAACATCATTTAATTCTTTTTTAAGTGTATCTATTATATTTTCTTCACTAGAAAAACTAGTTGGTTCATTATAACTACTATTAATATGTTTAGCCAGGTAACCTAAATTTAAATTATTATTATTTAAAAATTCTTTTATTTTTATATTTATCCTATATTCTTCCAAAATTAGATTTTTATTCTTTTTAGCCAAATTAACTAATTCAACATATTTTTTATTAGAAAAACTCTGTTCCTCTATTGTATTTATCAAATATAACATTTTTCCTAAAATAGGATATTTATTATTTGAAATATTAAACTGATTATAATATAGATTAATTACATGAGAACCTATAATTTCAATCCACTTAACGTAATCCTTGTCTGATTTAAGAAATCTAAACATTTCAAGAGGTTCTTTGATAATTTTTTTTAATCTATTATCACAGTTATCATTTAATATATTTTTATTTATTCTGTCTTTGTAAAAAATTATATTTTTATTATTCAACAATAATTTAAAAATATTAATTTTTTTCGGAATATTCTTCCAAGTTACAATACTATTAGCAAACCTTAATTTATTTATTAAGGTAAACTTTTTAATAATCTTTGATAAATTAAAAACTTCTTCTAAAAAATTTAAACTAGTTTGTTTCTCACAAATAATTTTTAATACTTCAAAATGTATACTATCAGAAAATAATTTTGTATTATAATAAATACTATCAAAATTATTTTCTTTACTTTGATAAAATATTTTTAAAATATTAAAATATAATGTTTTAACTTTATTAGGAACATCTGATATTATTTCAGGATGTAAATATAATTTTCCATCAATTGTAATTAAAATTTTATTTAAATTTTTAATTGAAAATAGAATTATTTCTTCAAATACATCATCCAATCCTCTCCTATTATATTTAATTGGGAAAGTATAATCTTTAAATTTATTTTTTAAATGTTCATAAACATTTTTAATTACAATTAATTCACCAGAACAATTTTCATTATAATTCATTTTTTTTAATTTATTTGACTCAGATACTAAAAAAGAAAAAAAGTCTGGTTTTTTACATATATCTGATAAATTAGGAGGATAAAACGATAATTTAATTATATTTTTATCTAAAATAATTTTATTATTATTTTCTATAATTTCAACTGTTTTTGAATTAATTTTATTAACGATTGTTTTTCTAAATTTATCTTTATTAGATATAAAATATTTATTAGGTATTTGAAATTTAAAATTATTATTAATTGCTTTAAGATGAGTTTCAATTCTGAAATTATCGCTCGTTTTAAAATGTAATTTATAATTTTTTAAATTATTAGTATACGTTAATTCTTTCTTAGAAATATATTCAGAAAATATACTAGATTTTATAATTTTATTTGTATAATCTTCAAATTTATATAATATTAATAAACTTTTATTAAAAAAACTTTCATGGTCTATTAATTTAGTATTTTTTGTTAGTTTTTGAAAAAGTATTTCTACAAAATTATCATTATCTAATAGACTAATAGGGGGTATACTTAAATTAAATTTATCAATAAAGGAATGGAAGAAATCTAAAATAATATTTTGACTTTTGAACATAATTTCAATTATTCTATCATTTACTATATATTTCTTTTTTTGAAAAGTCACAATTTCAAATTTTAGAGGAAAAATAACTTTCATAAAATATATTGCATCATCTATATTTACACATGGTATTTCATAATCAGAATTATAATTATAAGTTTGATCTGGAGCAATAGACAAAATAAGTTCATTAGATGTCCTTTGAATCTCAAAATATAAGTCAACTAATTTATTATTTGACTTTATTTTCTGTAGAATTATCATAATAGTATATAATAAGAATTACTTTCTAAATATATAATATTGTTATTTTAATAGACCTTAAAAATGTATTAATACCAACCTCTAAGACTACCATACCATGGTTTCGAATTTCCATCAAGACCAAATCTTTGTTTACGTTTTCCTTTATGTTTGAATTCTATAAGATTGGTTGCATCATTAGTTTTATTTAAGGTTAATAGTGAAACACTACTTCCTGATATATTAACTTTACTTGCATTAGCAGTGCTTGTATTAACAGTACTAAATGTTCCAGTATTACCTTTAATTCTAGAACTATTGTTTTGAAATTGAACTTCACCTGCACTTGAACCTAATGCTAAATGTTTTCTACTTTCTGCATATATACCAGGTACATTCCAAACACATCCAACACGTAACTTACCACATTTTTCACTATCAGTAAAATAATATCTTCCTCCGCTAAAATTACCCCCTCCTTTAGTGGTAATTTTTTTATTTATAGTGATATTACCAGAAATATTTACATCTTTACCAACAGTAGAATTACCGGAAATATTAATATCTTTACTAACAGTAGTATTACCTGAAATATTTACATCTTTACTAACTCTAGTATTACCAGAAATATTTACATCTTTACTAACAGTTAATGGACCCTGAATCTCAAGTCCACCAGGGATGATTAATTTATTATTAATAGTAAGCTCATTAGCCAGTTTAGAAAGATTCCTAATTGAATCAACGTCAATACGGTACTCATCTTCTATTAATTTTTTAATATCGTTATTTGACATTTTTTCATAAGAGGGTATTCTAAAAAATAAGTACATAACAAAACAAAAGATAAATAAATTAAAGTATTTTTGTAAAACATTCATATATATATATATATATATACATAAAAATTTTAAAATTTAAAGTAATAGACTTGTTCTACGATATCCACAACTACAT
>Ga0206131_10001625_pt1 | contig 28611 bp, 29 predicted proteins | sample Helgoland_Spring_FD_148636 | JGI IMG/M metagenome (GOLD analysis project Ga0206131, IMG submission 148636) | Pelagic subsurface seawater microbial communities from Kabeltonne, Helgoland, North Sea - Helgoland_Spring_Bloom_20160517_1 | ecosystem: Environmental > Aquatic > Marine > Epipelagic ...
GTAACGGGGTTTGATTGGGTTGTTGTCAAAGCCCTTCTTCGCCCTATGGCGGGCAGCCTTCGTCAAGAATCCGGCTTGCTAGCCGAAGCCTTGGCGAAGGCTGGTGGAGGCGGCGGGAGTCGAACCCATGAATGATCGTTATATATACTTGGTTTATAGTGGTTGAGTTGAAAAACACACGGTTAACACACGCTTGTTGTGATGATTATTAGGGAAGTAGTGAATAACTCATTCCAGATAATACCCCTTGGCAAAGCACCAGAAAGACCAACAGAACAAACTCAACCGAGGTCGTGATGAACCGATGATGTGATCAGGTATAGCAGTGTTTAGAACTCAGCCTGTTCCAATCTTAGCTTAACGGCTTTCCAGTTTGGGTAGACTTCACCCAATAATTGATAGAATGCTTTGTCGTGGCTTGGGTGTTGAAGGTGGCAAACTTCGTGCGCGATGACGTAGTCAATGCAGACTGACGGTGTGCGGATTAGATCCGGGTTGAGATAGATACGACCATCAGTATGAGCACTGCCCCACCGTTTGGGCATCGTGCGAAGGTGAAGTTTAGGTAAGTGTAATTTTCTGTGCGTGCACCAAGGTTCCCATCGAGCGAGCCGTTTTGAGAATTGCTCTTTGGCGTGTTGCCTCAGCCATCGAGTCATCAGTCGCTGAACTTCATCGGAGGATTTGTTTGGGCTGACGATATGAAAAAATGGCCCTTTGAGTTTTACACTGGATTCATCGCCCTTGTTTATTTTTAAGCGGTATTGTCTGCCGAGGTATCGATGTGTGGCTCCCGAATGGTATTTTAATGGAGGATGCTCGCTATTCATGTTTGAGAACTCCCATCGCTGTTTCCTTACCCATTTTGAACGTCGTTTCACCTTAGCGGCGACATCGGATAGCGCCGCATCCTTGGGTGCTACGAGTTCTACTTCTCCGTCAGGCAGCACGCTGATAGCGAGGGTCTTACGGTCAGATCTACGCAGTTGGCATGGGCCTACCACTGTATCAATGGTTGTAGCCCTAGACATCTTGTGTGCGGTTGCGAGAGATACGAAGAGCGGTTTCGATGAAGGCATCCATTTGGTCGAGACTGAGTTCGATGTTGCGTTGCGACTGGAGATCAAAAAGATAATCATCCATATCATTTCGCATTCTGTTTTGCGCATCAGTGTTGTCCCGCCATCCCACGATACTGTGTTTGCGAATGATGTCCTCTATGTGACAAGCTGCTTCCGAGAACAGTTCGTCAGGAGTTGTTTTTTTAGCTGACTGGTTACCTGAAAGGTATTCAGTAAACTCTTCTTTCACGATGCCGCCACTGAACGTGTTGTCTATACTGGAGCCGAGTTGTTCTTTGAGCGAGCCGAAGAGGGCGCGTGCCAGATCCCGTTCTCGAAGAGCGTTGGGCACGTCTTCGGAGCGTCCTTTGCGCACTTCCTCCATATACTCCTGCATCTTAGTGAGATATTCGGCATCGGAGATACGTTCGTTTTTGTAATCCTCAATTGCCTGTTGGATCAGCATGGAAAACTTGCGGTAGAAAAAGGGATCTTCGTCCATTTTCTCCGTGATAGTTTTCTTTGTGCGGTTGGCGATAGTATCTGCCTTGGCTCGTGGCGACTTGGCCTTGTCGACCTCCGCCTCAAATGCTTCACGTTCGAAGATGTTGACGGGGTCAACAACTTGCACGACTTCGTCAGCCTGCACGTAGGTATTGAGCATTTTGACAATTTGGGATTCATACTCACGGTAGTCGATTTCTTCGGCATAGCGGAGTTTGACACTGGCGCGTAGACGTTGAAAAAACAGGGCGTCTTTTTTGTAGCGCGAGATCTCTTGTTCAGAGGTGTCGCTGATCCACTGAATACTCGCAACAGCGAGTTTTAGTGTGCGGTTGTAGGTGGAGAGAGCCGTATAGAAATTCTCACGGATTTGATCATCTGCCAGTATCAGTTCGTAGGCTTCTTCGTCCTCCTTGTTTGTTACATTGGCAAAGATGTTCCAGAGAGCTGCATGTTGATCCGGAAGTTTTTTGAGTTCAGCAGAAATATCGGTGAGGGTGCCATCAAGATCATCAGCATCGAATTTTTCATCCAGTGCTGAGTAGAGTTCTAGGGCATCGTGTAGCTGGCTGACAACGCCGTAGTAATCCACGATCAGGCCATGATCTTTACCGGGATAGAGGCGGTTTACTCGGGCGATGGCTTGGAGCAGAGTGTGTTCCTTGAGCCCGCGAGCGATGTAGAGCACTCGGTTGCGTGGGGCGTCAAATCCTGTGAGGAGTTTATCCACAACAATGAGGACTTCTGGCTCCTCGCCCTTTTTGAACGATTCGATGATGTTACGGTTATACTCCTTTTCCGTGCCGTATTTCTCCATCATGCCTTTCCAGAACCGGAGCACCGTTTCTTCAGCAGATGTCGGGTCATCGCCTTCGCGGTCATCGGGACCGGAGATGATGACCTCCGAGCTGACCTTGCCAAAGTCATCCAGCATGCGTTTGAGCATGATCGCCTCCTTTTTACCTGGAGCTGTGAGTTGAGCTTTAAAGCCCGTGCCTTGCCAATGTTTGGAAAAATGCTGGGAAACATCCCAAGCGATGAGATACAGGCGGCTTTGTAGGCGGTTCAGTTCATCGCGCCCCGTGAACTTCTTTTTTAGATCCGCCTTTTGCTCCTTATTCAAACCCTCGGAAAGAGCTTCGAACATGTTGTCGATGCCCTTCCGATTGACGTCCTGCATGATGTGACGACCTTCGTAGAGGAGGGGGACTACGGCACCGTCTTCCACGGCATCACGGATAGTGTAGGCAGGGTCGATGAAGCCGCCAAACTTGAGTGCGGTGTTCTTTTCCTTTTTCATCAATGGAGTACCTGTGAAGCCGAGGAAACAAGCACTAGGCAGAGCCTTCATCATTCGGATGTTAGCCTCACCGTAATTTGACCGATGGCTTTCATCCACGAGCACGAAGATGTTGTCATCATCAATTTTGAACCCGGATGAACTCTTAGAGGCAGTCTGGAATTTATTAATCACAGTAGTGATTACTGATGCACTATCTCCCTTGAGAAGTTCCATTAGGTGCATGCCTGTCTTGGCCTGTTGTGGGTCTTTGCCGCATTGATGGAAAGTCTTCCAGATTTGTTCATCCAGATCAATTCGGTCGGTCACCAAGACAATGCGTGGGTTCTCGATATTTTTGTCCATCGCTAATGCCTTGCCAAGTAAGACCATCGTTAACGACTTACCAGATCCTTGAGTATGCCAGATCACACCTCCTTTGCGTCGACCTTCGGGATCGCGTTGCCGCACACGCTCCAGTGTGCGTTTGACGGCAAAGTATTGCTGGTAGCGAGCGACTTTTTTAACTGCACCACCTTCATCATAGAGAATAAACTGGCGGGCCAGTTCGATCAGGCGTTCAGGCCGACAGAGCGACCACAGGAAGGTATCTTGTCCAGTGGCTAGTTGTTCGGATAACGCCTTCCGTTCAAATTCCTCTTTGGCAAACGCAAAGATGCCACCAAAGAGTTTTTCATGGTCATCGGGCCGAGGTGGGGTGTTGACAATGCGCTGCACTGGCTCCGTGACATCCGATGTTTCTCGCCATTTTGCCCAGAACTTTTTACTGGTTCCAGTTGTCGCGTAGCTTCCCTCGTTTTTGTTGATGCCAAGTAGGAGCTGGCTGTAGAGAAACAGCTGAGGAATTTGCTCCGCTTCTTGGTTGCGGATATGCTGCTTGATAGCAGCCTCAATCGAGTGCTTTTCATCGGGACGTTTACATTCGATGATCACAAAGGGGATACCATTTACAAAGCAAACGATGTCCGGGCGGCGGGTCTTTTGGCTTCCTCGTCTTTCTACCTCGAACTCAGCAGTGACATGGAAAGTGTTATTGTGAGGGTGCTCCCAATCAATGTATTGCAGTTGGGGGCTTCGGGTGTCCCCATCGACTTTTTGCTCAAAGCTTTCACCGAGAGTGATTAGATCATAGACTTTCTCACTGGTGCGCACTAGGCCATCGTAGAGCGGCTCTCGTAGTAGATCGACAGCTTTGTTGATACTGTCTTCCGAAAATTCTAATTCACGCCCTTTGACCGTAAAACGGTTCATGCGCTTGAGTTGGGCGGTGAGAATCTTTTCCAGAAGAACGTGCTGGATTTTACCCCGCCGTTCGACCGCTACATCCTCTGGGCTAAGGTAAGTGAAGCCGAGCTTTTGCAGAAGTTGCAAAGCTGGAATTTGGCTAATGGGAGCCTCTGTGAAAGATGGAGTGATCATGTCTTAGTATAGATTTAGCCTAGATGACTAATAGAAAGTCCTCCCCATTTTTCCTGGAGATACTCAGCTACAAGTCTTCGATGACAATGGTGGGGTTTGTCTTCGCTACATAACAGACACCCGTTGGAAATGAGTTCAGGGTTAATGCGCTTTTCAATTTCGCGCTGTTTCATGAGATCTAAAAATGCAGGTTCATAAACGCTCCAATCACCTTTGTGTTTTTTGTAGGCATCTAGGATCTCTTTAGTTGGTGCTAGCTCAGGGAGATGAACATAATCAATGTCTAGGATCTCTTTTAAGAAAAACTTGAGATCATTTCGTTTTGAAAAACCCGCAAGCTGTGAAGCATTATTGAGTCTAACGTCTACTATCCGCTTGGTATTTGTAGCTTTAAGTAAATCGAAGAATTTTTCTGCAGATTTTTTTGTAAAACCAATTGTGTATAGTTCTGAGTTCATAGAAGTTATATGTAATTTTTCTTATCGTAGTTGATTTGCTCACCCCTCAATTTGTAAGCTTTGGCCAATTGTTTCTCGGGGGTAGAGAACATATCATAGAGATTGATTTTCAGTTTATCCAGTAAGCGTGATTCGAGCTCTCGATGTGTTTCAAGTGAACCATCGCTTAGAATATGCTGTACGTCTGTGAAGGCTTGAGCATGGCGTGCTACGAGGATCGTTCGATGACAATCGATAGGGTCTTTTTCAGCACACATTAGAGAGATGCGGATCTTTTGAAGACCATGCTGGATGCGCTCAATGCCTTGCTTGAATAATTCACATTGTGAAATCAAATCATAGTCGGCGCGTGTTCCAATATAGCAACATGGCTCATCACGTCGGGCTCCAAGCTCTTTACCCATGAAGACATAATGTATCCCGTGTTCTTTGAGTGTTTCTTGTAGGCTCTCCTTGTTGAACCATGGGAACCTTTTACTGTAAGGCCCTGAACGAACATCTGCGATTGCCTCGATTTGATGTTTTTTGAGAAGTTCGACAAAACAATCAAATTCCTGGGTCGAATGACCGATGGTGTATAACTGGTTCATGGTGCCTCAAAAATTGCCGCAATTACTCGATACTGTAGGTTTTTATTTCCAATGGGCGGAGTAAGGCTCAGCACAACATAGGAGCCCTCTTTCACAATAACATGTTTAACTTCATTTTGCGAGATGCGGGTTGAGTAGAGCCAATGTTTATGTGAGAATTGGGGGTCTGTAACACCGCAGTCGTAACAATCAAACTGAGCCCTCCTTTTAAACTCCATCTTGTCTTTCCATGGATTGTGGGAATGATAGGCCGATACTTTTATATCCTTCTGCAACTTGATTAGTTGAAGGGTAATAGGATATTGACCAGGTGTAATGCCTTTTTGATCCCCCCAACGATCCCAATTGCCAGCCGAAAGCTTATTCAAAATGGTGCTTTCATAGCGCCCTAAGTGCCTCCACTCAGTTGAGTTATTAATTATCCAGTCTTCAGGGTGGGTAATGTCTTGTGCATTTTCGCTAAAATCTACTTCTATGACATCAAGTGGTGAAACTTGAGCATGAGAAATGCAAGTGGTAGTCTCTTTGAGTGTTCCCTCCCTCTGGGTTTTGTCAATTGGGCGAATCCATTTCCCGAATACAGGATTTTTAAGGTCTTTATTGACTATTTCGATGCCTGCCACACATCGTCCACCACCACCCTTAATGGAGTTGGCTAATACAAGAATCGTTTTGTTCATAGCTAAATTTTATGTTTAACATCTACATCGAATCCCTCTTTGTTAATGGGGGATTTAAGTCGGTCGTTATTGAGGATCGTTAAAACGGTCTCGATAGTTTCTTCATTGACTACGATTTGACCATTTTGATCGAACTTGATAGTCCATTGTTCAATTTTTGATATTCGCTTCATATCTGCTAGGAATTGACTATTACGGAAGTAGCCTGATTTGTTTACTTGCGAGAGCTTCCTTAGTCTTTTCAGATTATCTCCAACTAATGAACCTACTTGCGAAGCGTCTTTGAAAATTTGCAGTTTTGAAAATTCGGCGACTATGTTGTCACGATTTTTTTCCATGCCAGCGCGGAAATTCATGGCAGCCTCGAAGAGCTTTTTGTCACAGATGAAGATGTCGTTAATATAAGCAAAAAAATCGACTTTGCTATCAATGCGAAACAATTCTTGGTCTCCAATGTCGTAAAGTATTGAACTTTTGAACATTAGTGCCGTTTTCTCTTTAATTCGTTTCGTAGTCCAAGAATCTGACACCTTACGAACTGCGTAGAGAGGTTGCATATTGGGAAAATCGATGCGTGCGATATATGACCAGGAACCGATAAGATCATTTTCATTAACAATCTTCTTTGGAGGAGAGGCAGCTTGGATCTTGCCTATGATTTGAGCCATATCCGTGTCATTAATTTCAATTGTAAGTAGCGTTTGATCTTGATCAGCCGTGAGGAAATCGTAATCCTTCATATTATTGGATTTATCGATTTTATTTCGGGCATTGGAGATCAGGCGCTTTGATAATTTAGTATCTATATCGACCTGAAATACTTCATAATGGGCTTTGCGCGAAACTAGCCTGCGTTTAGTAACATAGAACGTCGCTGACGCCTTGTTCCAAGGGAGTTTCTTTAGTTTCTTGATAGTAGTTTTAGCCATGATATTAGAAATTGTCGTGATGTCTTATTGTTAGTCTTTCAGATAAATGAGCTAGCTGGCAATGATCTCCTTGTTGAGGACGATCTCCTTTGGCCAGTAAGAAATCTTCAAATTCATGAGCATCTCGTTTGTAAGTTATTTTGTATAGGTTGTATCCAAGGAAGCATAGTAGGGGGTTGATGAATGTGTTATGCGTTCTGACAGTTATGACGAACATGATGAACATGAATAAACAGAAACTGAGGAGGAGAGAAGGGTTACCTAAGTCCATCACGAAAAATGAGACCATGTAAGGGATACTATAGTTGATCAGTTCCCCTGAGTAATAAGATACCTTTGTGATTATAACTGGGACGTTTCTTGCGGCTTGTTTCTCTAAAAATTTAATGGCTCGGAAGGTGACGATTATGCAGATAAATGATGCTACAAGGATCGAGAAGGTTGTTTTTGGGTGCGCTAGCTGTTTAGTTTCCCAGCAAAAATCTTGAAGCGCGAAAATGATCGATAAAGGTGAGTAGGCACTCATGAATATGAGGAGAGCTACCCACCATTTTGGGAAAGATATATTACTTTTACTCATAAGTCGTTACTCGGGTTTTTCCTGTCAAGAGTTGTTGCATGAGACCGCGTTTTTGCTTGTCGATGGTTTTGCGTTGCTTGTGTAGCAGGTTGAGTTCCTCGTCACAGGTGGTGAGAATATTGGCTATGGTGGTTTGCTCTTTGGTGGTTGGAGGAATTGTTATCTCGATAACTGCAAAATTGGGGTATTTGAGATTAAGCGTATCGGCCACTAAGCCTTGAGAGTAGCGATGGAACAAGGAAATCGTGTGGGGAAGTTTGAAAAAATGGGCTGTAAATTCCCCCGTGATATTTTCGTTCGGAGTACAGATGGTGTATGCAGGGCTGACGATTCCTTCTAACGAAGATAGGGCAGAGACGCCCTGCCACATACGCATGGTATTATACCCGATGTCTCCCGGTGCTATGCGCTGGTATTTGGATTTGTCGGCGTTGGATGAATCTTTTTTAACCAGTTGATCACGATTGATGACTCCTTGAGATGCTGTGATTGATAGGAGTGGCAGGTCTCCCCGTTTAGTTTCCTTTCGTTGTGTGAAAAGGTTGCCCAGCTTGTAGGTTTTCCATTTCTCCTTATACCCCGGTAGGCGTTTTTTGCCGGTGAGTAGTTGCTGTATGAGGGCTTGTTTGCGTTGTTGTTTGGCTAGGATGAGGCTGTCGAGTTTTCCTATAGCCTCGTCCCAGGTGGTGAGGGTTTTGGTGATTTTACGCTGTTCGGTGAGGGGAGGGAGAAGAATAGGCAGTTTAATCAGAGCGTCTTTTGTTAGTTTGAATCGGCCAACCCCTTGCCTTGTTATAAACGGCGAAAGGTCAGCATGCATGTAAAAGTAAAAAATCCATTCTGTTAGGCACGAGTCTTTCCCTTTGAAGACATGAGCGTGATTGTTGACATTATATTGGCCGTCGACGAGTAGAGTCATGGATTTTTTTTGACTCTTGAGAAAATGATCCCCGTCTTCACCGATTAAAACGTGTGGACCTTCAATTCTAAATTCATTAATGTGATCTAAAATACCTGTTGGTCCGTAATAGCGATATTTGCCAGCGATCAATTGCCTTTCTTCTCGGCTGATGGGATAGCGTAGATTATTGCAAATTTCAGCAGCTTCTCCAATTGTGGATAGATGCCAACCAGGTATGGTTTGTTTATGGAGTTGAAGTAGGCTCATTATTTTTGGGTTCGATACAGGGTGAACTCTGCGTTTATTGGTATTTGATGGTTCTCATTTTCCACTGGTCGCTCCAGACTCGTGCTACATTTGAGTCGGGCACGCCAATTTCTTCTAGAATGGCGGCTTCGACGATCCAGCGGAGCTTTTCGTTAAAGTCCATGAGGTCGCCGCCGGAAAGAACCTGCTCATCTGTTTCTGGTGAGGGTTCTCCGTAGTGTGTCCAGTAATTGCGGGATTTACGGAATGTTTTTCCGAATGAACCTCTATTCCCTAGTAAGTCTTGAAGACCAGAGGGTGCATTTAAGTAAGCCTCCTTGGCAGCTTTTCCGACATCAACTTGAGTTGTTTGACCACTGCGTGCGCGGTGCAGTGATTCGACGGCTTGTGCGAGGAAGAGGAATTCTTCATTCACCCAGAGGTCTCTAGGGCCTGCCACTGCAAAAAATCGATGGAGAACTGCTGCCCATGGTTGTTGAATATTTTTCCATTGGGATACGATGGTCGAGAAGTCATCTTCGATAGCAGTGAAGTCAAAATGGAAGTCGTGCTTAGTACGTTTTTCGTGCAGAATTTTAGGCGCATGTGGACGAGCTATCCACACGGGTATCGGCTCCATGGTATCTTCTCCTGCATCGTATAAAGTGTCGCTACGATAAAGAGACAAATGTTCGATATCGATCGTGCTTCGAGTTGCTAAACTGAAAAACCATCGCCACTTATGGACTTCTGCGAGAGCGTCGCTCCAACTGGTTGGTTTTTTAAAATGAAGATCAAAAAAAACGCGGTTTTCCAGTTTGAAATCGTTGATTTTACCTAATGTCATATTCCATGCGCAGAAAAACTCACTGGATTGGTAGCCTGACAGGTTTAAGGGGATGCCTCCTTGTTCTGCAACTGGAATTCTGATTTCTTTGACCTGTTTTTTACCATCCTTGTCTTCCCTGAATTCACCGTAGCGACCGAAGGCACTCCTACCGACCCATTCGTTCATGTGATCAACGTGTAGGCGTATGCCATTGCATGATAAATCATCAGGTGCCATGTGCACACCAAAGATGGCGGCTCCAGATCGGAACCGTCTGGTTGCGTGGATCATGGTGCTGTTGGAATTCGATGAGTGGCAATTGATGAGAGTAATCGGTTTTCCATGATCATCGTGGCCATGAATCATGCGGTGAGCAGGCCAACGCATCGCATCGTCCATTTCTTTGCCTTGTAGTTTGAGGGCCTGTCCCTTTTCTCTCTTTGGGGCACTTGGGAATAAGGCTTCCATGCCCTTATAGTGGAATTCAGATGTTTCCAGCAGAGCGCTTTTGCTGGCTTCGAGGTGTAACACGCCAGAAAAGGTTTCGTCCTCCTCACCGGGAAACCAAAACATACCTCGGATGGGATCGTGTGTCTTATTGAGCTGATAATCTCTGGCCATGACGAAGTGGTTGACGTTGTTTTAGAGCCCTAGTTCCTCCAAATATCCGTCCATCTTGGAGCGGACTTCGCTTAGCTCATCTTCGAGCTGGGAGATTTCCTCTTTTACAGCATTGAGGTCGATTTCCTCTTCATCTTCAAAAGTATCGACGTAGCGTGGAATGTTCAGGTTGAAATCGTTGTCGATAATTTCCTGAGCGGTGGCGCGGTAGGAGTATTTGTCGATGGTTTCAAGCGACTGATAGGTGGATACGATCTTTTCAAGATGTTCCTCGGTGAGGTGGTTCTGGTTTTTTCCGTCTTTATATTCGCGGGAGGCATCAATGAAGATGACGTCACCTGTGGTTTTTCCTTTGTTGAAAATAAGAATGGCTGCGGGAATCCCTGTGCCGAAGAACAGGTTAGCCGGAAGCCCGATGACGGCTTCGAGCAGGTTTTCCTCGATGAGTTTTTTTCGGATTTTTCCCTCGGCAGCACCTCGGAAAAGCACGCCGTGGGGCACGACGACGCCAACCCGGCCTGAGCCTTCGCGGGCGGTTTCTATCATGTGCAGAATAAAGGCGTAGTCACCTTTTGATTTAGGAGGAATGCCGCGCTGGAATCGCAGGTAAGGGTCAGCCTCAGCTTTGTCTTGTCCCCATTTGTCTAGTGAAAAAGGAGGGTTGGCGACGACGATGTCGAACTTGGTCAGTTGATCGTTCTCATGCAAACGAGGGTTGCGGAGTGTATCGCCCCATTTGATGTCGAATGAGTCCATGCCGTGCAGGAACATGTTCATTTTGCAGAGGGCAAAGGTAGTGCCGTTGCTTTCCTGCCCGTAGAGAGCAAAGTCGCGATCATCGGCCTGACGCCCGACCTTGATCAGCAGCGATCCGGAACCACATGCGGGGTCACAGATGGTGTCTCCCTTCTTGGGTTTGAGTAATCTCGCCAATAGTGATGATACCTGGCCGGGGGTGTAAAACTCCCCTGCTTTCTTTCCGGCTCCAGATGCAAAACGTTCCAGTAGATACTCATAGACATTACCAATGACGTCTTCCTCCCCGACGATGGATGGACGTAGATCGAGCTTCGGGTTATTAAAGTCTTCAAGTAGATGTTTCAGGCGAGAGTTACGATCCTTGGTCTGGCCGAGCTTGTTTTCGTTATTGAAATCAACCTCGCGGAAAACACCTTCGAGTTTCTCCTTATTGGCTTCTTCGATCTGCTCAAGTGCCATGTTCATGCGCTCGCCGATGTCAGCTTCATTGCGCTTGGCGTATAGTGAGAGGAAGTCGGCTCCATCAGGGAGCTTGAAACGTTCACGGGACATCCGTCGGTTGACCCGTGTTTTATCTCCGTCGAACTCTTCCATATAGCGGTCGTGATGGTCACGCCAGAGGTCGGAGATATATTTCCAGAACAGCATCACGAGGATGTAGTTTTTGTAGTCGGACGGGTCAACAACACCACGGAAGGTGTCGCAGGCGTTCCAGGCGACGGCATTGATTTCGGATTGATTGGTTTTGGACATTAGATTAGTTGGTTAGTAGCGTGTGACTTGGTTCCAGAAGTCTTCGTCTCCGAGGTAGTAGGTGCACTCATATTCGTTTTCAAGGAGAGGTCGAAGAATGTCCTCGTTCTCGTTCATGTATGCTGTTAGTTTCTCTATAGCGGTGACGGTTTTTTGGATTTTTGGATGTTCGTCATTAACAGTTAATGGAGGGTCGCCACAGAGCATATTTTTCTTTTCAGCCTCACGGATAGCACTCCAATTTTCGTCAGTGTCGGAACGAAAAGAGTCAGGTGCAGGTAGGTATTCACCTCGCTGGTAATGAAAAAGTGCAGCATCCATAATTTTGGGTAACTTGTTCAACTGTTTGCGCAATTCGGTGCTTAGTTCCTCGAAGACTTCATATTCAGAACAGTCATTCATTTCTATCTCGTGAATTTCATCGGCGTCTTTTAGTGCAGATATTTCCTTAATTAATTCGTCTTTGTCTTTCAACTGCGTTTCCATCTCTTCCAGCTCCTCTTGGGCATCAGAGTAACGCTTTTTTAGTTTATCGTGTTCTGCTGCGGGGATAGGCGTTGTGTATTTTTTCTTTTTAACTAGTTTCTTCACTCTAACTAGGGCTTGATCTCTCTTCCTCTCCCATTTAGATCCTTTGAAATCGATGTTTATTGCGCGTTTGATTTCGTCACTGATTTCACCCCAGTCGGAAGATACCTCTATCTTTCTTGCATGAATTCCCGTAAGGACTGAATCCAGTTCACTTCTTGATACCGGGTTCACTACGATTGGAATGACGATGACTTCATCGTCATTTTCATGGGTGCATTGCTCTGCGATCACCCAGCTTGCACCGAGTTCTGCGAGGCAGAAGTGGCTAGCAAAGTAATTCTTTGTAAGTAGAAGGATGATGACCTTACAGCCTTTAATCTCGTCTTTAATGTATTGGACGAAATTTTTTCCTGAAGGGATACCTTGACCTTCTAGCGAGGTGCAAAAAATATCTTTCTCGGCGTTTATCCCCATGCCGGTACTGAAGAGATCCGATATTTCTTCGGCTAGTTCATGATCGACTTGTGCGTGACTAATAAATATTTTTTTTGACATTAATTTAGTGGGTAACAGATTTTTTGCCTTTGCCTCGATTGCACTCGAAGCAGGCGGTGACTAGATTTGAGAGATCGGAAGATCCACCATCGTTTACTGACTGTGCGTGATCGATTTCTAGGATGGCTCCCTCATTTGGGCCCTTCCCACAATAAACACAGCGGTGCTTGTCTCTTTCTAAAGCGGCAAAGCGGTCTTTTGGACGGACGCTACGAGCATTATTCTTTGAGATTTTTGAATTGCCCGAGTTTGAAAACTCTGGGCATTCAGAGTAGTGACCGTGTGTGACCTCCTGGAGGGTAGATGTGGGAGCGATCCAATCTGCTCCTGTAATAGCTTCTTCAGGAATAAATGAAGGGGTGGTGCTTCTGAAAAAAAGCGGCACCTCCGGGCAGAAATGATCAAAGGTTTCGGTGTCGTTATTGCGACTGTGCCACGGAACTTCTGGCAGAAGCGGAATGCGTGTTTGCTCAAAAGTAGGGGGGATGAGTCCTTCTGACTTAAGGCGGGAAAAGGAGTGATCGGGTGTTTGTGAAGTGTAAAATTCTAGGGTGTAAGCCCATCGCGGACATCTTCCTATAAGCGGACATCGAGGAGTCAGCTTTAATTGGTTGCTACGGTTGATGTAGTCAGTTTTATTCATATTAGGAAGAGTGGGGTGACAGATGGACACAGGAGTGGGGGTGACTTTCGCCACCCACACCCGCCGTGCTAACAGGAGTGAAACAGTTCAGGAGACCAAGGACTGCAATAATGATACTGATGTATTTTTTAAGCATAACGTTCTCCTTTGTTTTTGGGTTATTAGTTGGTTGGGCCGATTTGCCCAAGACTGGTTTCTGGCCACTCGACCAGTCCATGTCGTAGGTCTCGAAAGACCAGGTAGTTTTGGAAGTTTTTACTGTTAAACGGTCTTCCAAGCCGTGATGTGTTTCGGTTACCTGACTGTGGTATTCCCCACGCCTGTATCCATCTGCTGAAAATTTATTGTGTGGTTCTATTGGTAATTAGTGCTGAGAGTGATCCGTTCAAGTGTTGTTGCCGCAATTTGCTGATCTTTTTAACGAGCTGCCTTTCTCTACCCGCTAGATCAGCCAGCTCTTGGATTTTGTGTTGGGTTTCCAGTGGAGGGATGGCGACTTCGAGCTTTCTCATCACTGAGATCGGCATGGTTTGCACGTAACTACCTCGGAGCTGGGAGGTGAGTCGGTTCTGTGTGTGCGGAGAGTTGAGGAGCCAGTGCAGGTATCCAGAGAGAACTTCGTCTGTTTTCGGTCGTATGGTGAAAAGCTGACCCCCAGCAACGGCCTGAATGTCATTCGTGACAATGGCGGCTGTGGTTCGACTTCCTCGGTTGGCAACGACAATGTCGCCCTCTTTGACCTGGTATTTTTCGGAGATAGCGGGGGATGCTTCGATAATGTGCTCATTCTCGATCTGAATGTGCCCTGTTTCCGTGAGGTCGCTGATGCGGAGTAGATGCAACCCCTCCTCGGAGGTGCGCAGGGATGCGTCTTTGCCCCGTAATGTGAGGCCAGTGCGAACTTCTGCAATATCTTCGAGGAGAGGAGGCATGTGTTTAGTGGTTATTATTATCTTCTTATCCTGCGTGCTGCTCGTTGCAAGGAGGCTTGAAGTTTGTGATCAAGTCCTTTTCCTCAGCGAGTCGCGCGGCTTCGGTTGCGTTGGTGTGCGCGTGGATATGAGTTGCCCCATTGCGTTTTGCACACGCTTCCTTTTCGTGGTCACCCAGTCTTTCGTTCAGATTGTTGGTCTGTCCGATGTATTGTGGGGTCCACTTGCCTGCGGCATTCTTTTTACAGAAGATGTAATTGCCTCCTTCAGACTTGAACGAGGCGTTGTTGATTGGATAGATCCAGTATTGGTAAGTCTTCCCAGACTTACCTGGCCAGCTGCATGTGTTATTATCACTCATGGTGTTTAGTTTGGATGGAAAGGGGAGCCGATTTTCCTTGATTTCCAACCTAAGATGAACGATGCTCTGGCCTGTCTACAGCGTGAGTCTCGTTCATCGAGGTTTCCGTTTTGGCCCTGCTCTGCAACTCGCAGGTGGGGCCTTTTTCGGAGGCTCGGCCGAATTACAACATGGTTCTGGTGCAGTGTCGAGCTTTTTCGGTATATAATTTTAGCACAACGTTCAATTGTGCAGATAGGGAGGGTAGACTAGCAGGGCTGTTTACCCCTACAATTTCACCCCTGAACCTACTCAGCCCCTATTTCGGTTCTTATCTTGGGGGACAGCGGATAGTCTCGGAAACCAAGCCAAACAAAACCAATGCCCATAACGATATTGATAGATCAGAGTATCATGGCTCGCACAAGCTGTATGCGGTGGATACGGCGAGAAAATCCTGCCACTCCATTTGCGAATAAGGAACTTGGAGCTGAACGACTATCGCTTGAGCCCAATGACAACAGGCAAGCAGAGATCGATGCCATCTACACTATTGGCCGAGAAATGCGAGAGACTCGACTCTCTGCATACTCATCTCTCGAATTAGCATTTGAAAGGCGTGCAGACGATTTTGGACAAAATCCTCTAGATGCGTTTGAAGGATGTGAAATCGATTCCGTAGAAGTTCCGATCAGCCGAGGGCATTTTTTCCAAGGACCGCTTGATGAATTTATCTTAAAAGGAGGAAAGAAAGACCGAAAAAATGGTGAGAATGTGGGACTCTCACAAATATCCTTTCTCAAATGGCTCTGCTCATTGGAACCTAAGACAATTGATAAAATTTTGGTATCTCCAATCGGCAGACAACTCTCAGAATTCGAAAAACAGAGCTTTGGGCAGCTTGATTGGTTTAAGTCGCTGGCAAATGAACTTAAAAGCGATGAAAATCTTCCTGATGGGCTGCATATATGGACAGCAGAGAGAAACGAAATAGATTTTTTCCTTACCTTGGATCAACGTCTCATAAACCAAATTGACGGTATCGTTTCGCGTCGAAAACCTTTCGAATTATCCACTCGTGTGGTTTCACCCTTGCAGCTTCTTGATGAATTAGGCGTGCCGTCTCTAGGATCGCCCCCAATCGAACCTAACCGTTTATACTATTTCACAGAAATTCCCCAAAGGTGGCCATGATGACAGTGTTCTATTCAGACCTATGACGATGGGAGGCATAGGACGAGAGTTATAATTAGAATTTTTGACGAATATCAAAAATTTCACCCATGCCTGAAGAGTTACGTAGTTCTTCGAATGCTTCGTTAACCCCGGTTAAGTTGAGCATTTGCTGATCGAGTTCATTGCATCGCTCGATAGAGCACCAATACGCAGTTGATGCGAAGCTAATGTGTTTCCGACATACAAGAGGTCTATGCTCATAGATAGAGCAGGCATTATCTCTCAGAAACGGGCATGGTTGGTCGTGGAAATTTTGAGGAGTAGAAGTAATTTTGGCTTTTATCCCTGTTTGTTTTTCGATGTGGCGGACCTCTAATTCACTAATAGAAACGGGAATATGACAGCACGAGGAGCAGCCTTTTGAGCAGGCGGTAAACTTGTTTATGTGGCTGAATATTTCGTCTACATCGCGATATAGAGTTGTCAGCATCTTAAAGTGATTACCGCGAACTTTTCGAATGCGTTTAGGTAGGTTGTTTTCTTTTCGAATCAGCTTTAATGGAAATGATTGTTCCATCTTGGAGCTGTTTTTGAGCATTGCTTTTTGAGCATCACCTTTAGATTCCATGGAGTTAGATACTAAATAAGAACTTGGGTTAGGCAATATGAACTTTCCATTCTGAACAATATTGGTAAGTAATTTTAATACCTAGAGAGTAGTTCATATTAGGCATAAACTACCCACAGAGTTTTGTCTCCTTCAAAACCTCTAGTTTATCAAAGCGGTAGCGTCCGCCGATGAGGTGGGCTGGGATACGGCGATCAGAAATCATTTGATCGAGAGTGCGGCGTCCGCAGCCGAGCCAGGCGGCGGCTTCGGCAACGGTTAGGAGTCGATCATCCTTGGCGATCTCTTCGGCAAGCACCGATAGCTCGGAAGCGTGCTCAGAGAGCCCGGCATCTTCCAGCCTTCCGGATAGCTTGAGGAGTTCGATGGAGATTCGATTCATAACGCAGGGAGTGTCCCTGCTTGAAAGAGTCCAATGGCTACGGTTTTAAACCGTAAATTTGCCTAAAATGACTACATTTCAAGATCCATGTCGTTCTTCTGCTCTAGACGTTGCTTCTCCGCAAGCTGACGTTGCCTTTCAGCTTCCATGACTTGTTCTTGGACAAGATTCTGCTCGGCTGCAGGTAGCGAGGCCTCCATCAACTGATGTTGGGCAAGTGCTTGCTGATAGAGTTCTGCGATTGCAGGCTCGTTCTCCACACGATCCATGACCTCGTCAAACTGCACCTGATCGGCCTGGCCGGTGATGGCGAGCTCGATGAGGTAACCGATTTCGAATTCTTCGGGATTGTTCATGATGTTAGTGGGGTAAAAGTTCTTTGGCTAATTGAGGGTCAGTTAGGGCGAGTGCTTTTCTTACTTCTCCCGTGAGAGTATTCGAGACGATTTTTTTGATGGTTTTCCAGGCGTTTTGAGCTGAGCAACCTAGCTCTGATCCGATTTGCTCGTATGTCCATTTCTCGACGTAGTATTTTTGCAGCAGGTCACGTTCTAGCACTGAAAGGTTGGCATAAGCGGATTGGAAAGCCTTTCTTATCAGAGGTTCTTGATAGATGTCGTCCTCATCAGGAATTTCGGGGAGATGCTCAGGCATTTCCACTTCGTTGCGGCGAGTGCGTTCACGAAACCGCTTGTTGGCGTTGTTTCTGATAATGGTAAAGGCGTAAGCCTTGGGGTTTAGAATCGAGTCGGGTTTCTTTTCGAGAGTTCTGACTAGCGCAATCAATCCATCCTGAACGGCATCTTCAGCATCATGGCTTGATAACCCCAACGAGAGCGCAAAACGAGTCAGCGGGCTTCGTAGCTCGTTGATCCAGTCATTGGGGTTTTTAGATTCTTGTGATGATTTCATACTCTGGTGGGGGAATGCCCCATATGAAGAGAGTATCGAGAATGAGGATTTAAACCAGAAATATGCAAATTGATGAATTTTTTCACTGAAACAGCATGAGGCCACAATATGAGTGGTTGTTCTTCGTGTGTATCTGTCAGGAGAGGGCGGCGACCCTCTCCTTGTTGTATTTATCTGTGCCAAAACACGTGAGTCTCTCCATTGTGCTTAATGGTAAAGACGTCGTTGATCTCGATGTCTCTGGCGTAGGCTTCGTAATCGAAATAGAAGCGCAAATTTTCAGGAATCGATTCTAACTGGCCGGTTTCTTCGAGGAACTCCTGGCACCAGCTAACCAGATTAGTTGAAGATCCTGCAAAACAGTCTTCGTAAGAGCTTATTTCCTCCGAGCATAGATCCTTGCCCAAGTGGCTGCAGAACTCGCAAAAGAGTTCCCAGTCGACCGTATTGGCTTCAGCCGACCTGTATGCCTCGGCAATGTTGTTGAGGCTGTCCATGCCAGCATATTCACTCAGTTGACCGCAGGACTCGTGATCGTGCACGGCATACTCTTCGGCATCATCGGAAGGGGAGGCTGCAAGCATCGCCTTGATGGCGTCCCCAATATCAATTGATCCGTCCAGAGTGATCCATTCACCATGGAGAATCCCAGCGTTGTAACTGGCAAGACAAGCAACGTATATTCTAGGTTCAGTGTTCATATTTTTCTCCTTTTTAAATTAAGCATAGGCTTCATGCCCGCTCATGAAACCTTGCCTCCTGGCGAAGGTGGGGGGTGTGAGGTCAAGGGGAGGGGAATCACCCGGCTTGCACAAACGAATGCAATGAAGTGCGGAAAGTCGGGGAAACCCCTTTACCTCAGAGGGGGGCAACGCCCCCCTTCCATCAAAAACCCGGCGCACGGTCATGGTTCGCGTAGCGAGGCCATGACGGTGAACGGAAATAACGGATGGCGTGAACTGGCGTTGGTCGGAACAAAGAGAGGAGACGTTAGCAGGGCGAGCCTCCGTCTTTGTGCAGAGCCAACGCGAGTGAGCACGGGGCGTGGAGCAAAACAAGCCGGTCAGTCCATATGTAATACGGCAATAGCCGTCATCTTAGAGGGTTTGGGAGGTCGCCTCCCAGGAGAAGGGGTAGCAGCACACGCAGTAGCTGTGAGGGGAAGGCTTTCCCCGTCCGAATCAATCAAGAATAGTATTTGGAAAATGTTAGAAAAAGGACTGGTTTTCCTAATGATTCCAACTGCTTACATCGATAGTATTTTAATTCTATGTACTTTTAGGGGGCTGCTATTCACCGAATTCGTTCGGCACCATGACAGTGGTAATAATCCGGTTTGGCTGTGTGATGATGAGAAAGCGTTCTCCGCTATGAGGAACGTTATAAGCCGATAGAATCCAGCCTCCATTACGGAGAGCATGCTCGTTACATTTCTTCTCCCGGTTGTCTAACACACCCCAGTCGCCGGACTGATGCCGACGCAACGCGTTGACGATTTCATCATCTGCCACAGTGCTTGCGGCACGGGGTGTGATCTTTACGCGGCCTAGGTGAAATCTGAGAGGTTTTTGTAACGGCATCTGGTCATTACCAGATGCCGCTTTGCGCTTGCCCACGGTTAATTATTATCCTTTGTGGCTTCCGCAGCTTTTAATTCCTGAATCGAAGTATGCGCGTCTGCGGCGATCTTTGACAGAGTCGGCAGGTCTTGTTCGCGGAATGAATCTGTTTGTTTCCATTCCTCATCCTGCTTGAAATGCCTAGTAAAGGTAGTATTGAGGAAATCGCCCTTTTCCCCCTTGTTTCGCCAAATGGCCGCCTCAACACTGCCGTATCGCAAATTGTGTTCAGGTCTTTTTGCTTGTTGTTCTGCTCCCATGGTTATCCTCCAAAATAGGTTAAAATGAGCAACGAGCGTATCATATAACGCCGTTCTAATCACAAGAACCGAGTGGGCACTCTAGAAATAGTGCTCAAAATGGCACACATTGGCTTATGGCAGCATATTAGTGCAACAGCGTAGTAATGGTCGGTGCACTAATTACGTTAAAAAGAGCGGTTATTTAGAGCTTTCTTCGCTCTCGTCGGTTGTTAGGGAATCATCATCCTTGGCTGGTTTTTCACGCTCCTTGGCTTTTGGTTGTTTCTTGCCTTTGGCTTGTTCCATACGTGCTCTCTCTTTGGCTTCGTCGTAGCCACACATTTCAAGAAATGTCATGGTGGCACCCTTGGCCTGCCCTGCTTTCTTCTTCACCCATTGAACGGGTGATGATCCTGACGATTTCGGCATTTTTTCCAACTGGCTACCGCGAAGGTGCTTTTCGGTGTCAGAGCCCTCATCCTCCTCTATGGCCTTGAGCCATCGATCCCAGTTGTTCAAGAAAAACAAATCCATGAAAAGGCCTCCGCCTTTAAAGATCAGAACGAAGATGCCCAATATCGGTTTGATGATCAGAGTAGGGTAAAATTTCCATGTGCACCAAAACCACTTATACTGCAGATCCTCCAGATAACTCCGAAAACCACTTACAAAAGACGAACCTGTTATTGTATAGGTGGTGCTGAGCTTAAATCGAGGATGATCGTCATCAGCATCAGCATCGAATCCGTCTTCAAACCGGCGGAAGCAGGCGACAATGCCTAAAATGGGTAAGGAAGCCAGTGCCGCTATCAGGAAACCTCCCGAACTCGCAATGGTGGCGATAAGCAATATGTGGAACATCAGGGGACGACGAATCCTCTGGTAGACCGCCAAGGCCATTCTGGCCTCTTTGGCATACTCTCTGTAATTTGCAGGTGACTGGAAACTACTCTCTGGATGGTCGTTTCGCATTTACCCTAAGTCGTCTCCTGTGATTGTCCGCTGTATTTCAGTATCGCGGTGGTGATCCGGTTCAAGAAAGCTTTTGCCCAGCACTTCCTCCAGTCGATTTCTGATGCTATCAGGCATTTGTGGTTTGAGTGCTGAGATTTGTTTGAGGCCAGCGATGCCTAGGCGGCTAAAATCACTTTCGTCCCAATCCGTAAGGCGCGTATGTCTAGGATCGAGCGGCACTTCATTGGGGAAATCAGAATGTTCATCAGGAACACGGTTGTAGGTTCCCTCGTCGGTGAACAAATGCTTGCCCTGAATATTGCTCTGATAAAACTGGCTGTTGATACGGAAAACCCCCTGACACCCGTCTTCCAAACTCACCTTTGGTATATCGGAGCTGAATTGCGCAGGCAACCAGACTGGCTCTGATTTGATCATGTGTGTTTTGGATTCGCTGTGGCTATTTTGAGGGCCGAAATTTTCACTCTCGGAATTTTGTGTTTCGAGAAACTCATGCTGACCTAACACCTCGGATGCCCACTTCTGGGTATCAGGTTCGGTGCTGTTAATGTGTAATATTCCAATATTGGAGCAGTTGCCGATGATTTCACGAGACTTTTCTTTGCCGTAAACCTCGTCGACGCCAAAGATATCCTGAAAACCTAACACAAGGCATGATCCCTTGCTGCGTCCAAGGCCTGCCAGATCCGACATACTGTCGATTTTCCCAAGCTCCCTGAATTCATCCAAGAAAAAGAAATTGTGTTCAGGCCTATCACCTGGGCGGGAAAGCACTTGTTTCGAGAGGAATGATAGTAGCACATTATTAAGCACAGAAATCGGAGCTTTTTCTTTCGGGCTATTACCAAGAATAATCACGCTTTGCTCATTAAGCCAATTGGACAGACTCAGTGCCCTTCCCTCTCCACGTGACTTGTGCCAGGAGGATGCCGCTGTGGATAATTTATCAAGTTCTTTGGATAGCGTGCTCCTGACGCTGCTGAACGTGTTCGCGGGTTCAAAGTGTTCCAGCAGACCTTCGGTCGCGGTCGTGCTGGCGAGCAGAAAAGCCAGGCGTTCCACGGTTTTGGTGGCAAGAATAAGATCCCGAAGCTCCCAATGCTCAGGGCAATGTTGTTGAAATACCTCAATCAGACCCCGCAAAATCCGTTGTGCCGCTTCCGGGAAATACGGTTGCTTTGAACCTCGTGGAAGCGGAATAAGCGCGGAGGCCAAGTCCTGTGCTTCAGAGGGTGAAACCACATCGCGGCAGATGTCCCAGGCATAAGACCGTGCATCAAGAGGATTCATGATCTTAATGCGGTCGGGGCTAACACCCATGGCTGCGATCTTTGATGTGATGTCCGTCTTAGAGTCATAGACTACGGCTCGCACCTGACTACCCTCTTCCATAATGCGCGGCATCACCGTTTTCATGAGTAATAGAATCTGCACGGTTTTTCCAGAACCGGGAGAGCCAACTAATACGATGCTCTTGCGTAGTTCAGAAAAGGAATGGAACTGCTGCCCAAAAAGATACGGGTGTTCAGCATCTGGAACCAGATGGTCCAGATTGTCTGAATGAAGCTGATTCCCTCTCATGAAAGTTCTGTGATTTCTATCACCCTTGAATAAGAGCCATAAACCTAGGGCGAGACAAGCCGCAAATCCTATTATGACAATGGCAACGTTGTTGTACTGCAAACCTTTCTCCTAGATACCTAAACCCTTACGTGTTGCCATGCTTTCAGTAACCCGCTTTCTTTCCTGCTCCTCTTTTAACTTCGCTAACGCAAGCTCCTTGATGTTGTCGCGCTCCATGCGGCGCACTAGGTCTGTTAGTTGATCCCCGGCCTGATCGCGTGTGGTAAAGATTTGTGTGCGTTGTTTTGCCCGGCTCATCTGGACATAGCTGATCTGCCGATCCATCATGGTTTCGTTCGTGAGCACAAAGGAATTTTCTACGGTAGCGCCCTGAGATTTATGGGTGGTGACCGCATAACCAAGACGAATGTCGGCATAATCCTTCACCGAAAACGTGCGAACCTGTGTGCGCTTCTTTTCCTCTTGATCGATTTCAATGGAAATAGTTCCCAAGAGTTCGTTATAACGTCGAACCGTGCCAAATGTTCCGTTTTTCACATCGAGCGACTTATTGTTGCGGGTGAAGACCACCCGGTCATTTTCATGAAAATCGTAGATGCCAACCTTCAACGACTTGGTCGAAAGTTTCTCCCTTTCGAGCCTTTCAGCCTGAGCTTGCTGGTTCAACTCGAACACATCGAGGTTTGTTGCTGCAAGCATCAGATTCTCGGCTGGTCGTTCACAACCCTTTGCAGACCATTCTGTAACGAGATTTGAGATAGCCATGGCCCTTTCATCTGCGACGTTTAAATCCCCTGCTTTGGCATAGCGTGTTAGAGCTTCCCTCACATTGCCCTTCGCCATGGCTTGTACGGTTTTCTTGGCCTCTTCGCCTTCCTGCCGAAAAACTTCAGTGAGGCGTTCCTGTCCTATCTCCTCGGTGATTGCCTGAAACGCACCACCCTGGGTTATCGCTTGCAGCTGCTTGCTGTCACCGATGCAAACCAGCTTGGCACCACTTTCCTTTGCGTAGCTAACGATCCTGGCAAAGCTCCGAGTATCCACCATGGCAGCTTCATCAATAACCAGCACCGTGTTTTCATCCATGCCCTCGGCTTGTTTCATTTCCAAGTAACGTTGCTTGGCCTTGTCCGCGTTCCAGACGGGATTAAAATTGTTAGCTTTGTCAGGATCGAGTGTTTTCTTTTTCTCTTCGACCCATTGCTCAAACTGCTTTTTCTCCTGCTGCTCATTCCATGTGCTTCGGATTTTGTCTTGCTGCCATAAATAGCTCGCGATGGTTTGTGACTCAATGGCCGCGCCTTCTTCGAGCCCCTGGGCAGCTTTTCCTGCCAAGGCCAGTCCTCTCACTCGATAACCCGATGCTTCCAAAGCTTCTCGGACTGGATTTAAAATCGTTGTTTTTCCGGTGCCTGCATCACCTGTGATCGCTGCGATCTTGCCATCACCAGAAAGAATATGCCGTACGGCTTTTTCTTGCTGTGGGGTAAGTGGCTTTCCCCCCTCGGCAGATGCACGAATGGCATGGTCGATGGCCCTGGCCTTCACGTCCATGTTGTCGGATTGCGCGAGATCGTGCACATCCGATATCATAGTTTGTTCGATCTGAAGGTGCTCCTGAGTGGTGTAATAATACTCGCCATCGGTTATTCCCAACCGAACGAGGTGCTCTTTTTCTAACTCCTCTCGCACAGCCTCGATTGCGCACTCAGCTGGCACACCACGACCCTGGGCGTTTTCACAGGTGTAACGGATGGCTTCCTTTTCTGTAAAGCAGGACTGGTTATCCATCACTGCTTCGATAGCCTCAACGGCAGAAAGCTCAGCGAGGTTCTCAATAATAGCATCAGGTTGCGGTTGGCTCATCCCAAGGAGTGTTTCTAACTGCGCAGTGCTCCAGCCGTAGGAAATCCCTGTTTGCTTCCATGATTCGATCAATTCGGATCGGCTTACCTGTTGTTTGGAGGTTCTTGTTGTCACGGCGGCAATGGAGCTGGCGATAGCCCCATTAAGACCCTTCTCTTCCAGCGCCTTTTCGATTTCCTTGCGTCTCTCAGAAAAATAATCACAAAGCTCGTCCTGAACTCCGACTATCTTGAAGGAAAAATCATCTCTGATAATATCAAGCCCGAGCCGCTGCTGTAATTGCGCGGCAAGCTCGGCGCGGTAGATGGCTCCAGCTGTCATCTTGTGCTGATAGAGTTTTTCGGTTTTCAAGGTTCCTGTAGTTCCATCCTGACGAACGCAAGTGTTGATCATCAGGGCATGGGTGTGAAGTTGAGGTTGTTCGGCCCGGCTAGTACCATGCTCAAAGGTTGAGAAAATGCATTTGGCCTGTTCAACGATACGACCGCCCTTGCCTCTCCGAGTATATCCACACTCTTCCTCGATATACTCCAGAGCCGTCTCCACGGCTTCCTGCTGGGCTTCTCGAATTGCCTGAGCTGTGCTCACGTCGGATTGGCTCCACGCCACAGACACTGATTTAGGGGCTGAGAAAGTTAGATCCCAACCTGCACAGCGGGTTGACTCGGATTGTTGAACCAACCGTTTGCCTCTCAGTTCCCCCGCAAATAGATCAGAAAACTCCCTACTACGGACATCACCGGAGAGATTCAAGGCAGAGGCACCTTGACCAAACCATTTCCCCGGTGGCTCCCCTCCTTCGAGGTAATAATCCTCCTTGGCAAGCTCGTCATAATAAGCGTGCTGTCCAACGGACATTTTTCCAATGGAAAGCATCAATGCAGCCTCCGTGTTGATAGGTTGTTTTCAACCCATGAAATGGCCTCGGATTTTGACAATTCAGCCTTGCTGCCCACCAGGATCAAAAGTGCTTTGGTTGCGGCGATCTGATCACGACGCAGAGACAGCAATTCGTCCAGAATGTGTGATATGCCATTGCCATCGAGTTTTTCCAGAATGGCCTCCAGAATGAACTGGGTGGAGGTGATGCCATCACGTTCAACAGCGAGTTCCACCTGCTGCCAGATTTCAGGATTCACCCGGAATGATTTGAGAATTTTAGACATGGGGATGGTTCTCCTTTTTAAAACAGCGTTCTAGTATACGCGATAAGCCCCTGTGGATTCAACGGTTTCGGGCTTTTGTAGAATGACCATGTCATACGGAACGTATGACAGCGTTTTAGGGGCATATAAGCTGATGGATGAGCATTCCAGCGTCCCTCTTCGCACCAGCGTATGACATTCAGGTGCATCAGGTGTGATAATTTCCTACTCATTACCCTTTGGAGTCCACCAAAGGGTAATTTTCATCCAGAGATTTCAGTTTTCTGAAATGCCTCTGGATGATTGAGAGCCATCCGAACGCCTATTCGGATGGCGATGATCGACTGGCTACTTGTTGGACAGTCGATCCTTCAAGTGACTGATCATTGTCCAGTAGATCACGTCACTGCCAGATGTTGGGAACTGATTTTTGGCCTTCTGTTCGAGAGCATTTTGTTCCTGCTGAGAAAGGGATTTGAACACGGTCTCAGCCTCGGCAAACTGCTTTTCCTCCGCAGCTTTTTCGGCACGGATTTTCGCCTGTTCAGCCTGCTCCAGTTTAGCGCGTTTTCGGGCACGTTGCTGGTCTAGTTTTTCCTGCTGCAATCGCTCAGCCTGAGGGAGGTAATTAGGTGGCGGAGGCATATCACGGCGGATTGATTCCGCCAGAAATCCAGCAGGATTTGTCTTGGCATCGCGGAAGGGAAATTGATCGATCTTCTCCTCCAGATACTCTACGGAATATTCAGCTACAAACTTCTTCACCTCCGAGGGGATAATTCCAAGCTTGATGAGCTTGTCTTCCACGGGAGAGTTTGCCAGCTGCAAGGGAATCACTTTCTTTTTTTTAGATACTTGTGAGGCTCGAATGAAATGGATTTTCCATTGTCCTCGCTGAATTTTTTCATAGCGATTTTGCGGTCGTGCCTGCTGTAAAAACCCGGCGGCTTCAAGCTCGTGAATAGCGGATTGAAGAACACGTTTGATTTGTGCCGCATCCTTGTATTTTCGAGAAATGCCAATCTTCTCAAAGGCGAGCACACGGAGGTCACATGAATAGCGAGTCATGCCTATACCAAAGCGTTTATCGAGGAAGCGATACAGCCGCTTGGCAATTGAACTACGCAGGCTCACAAAACGGTTAAAGTCGAGTCCCTTCAAATTTCCCGTCTCCAAGCTGCGGTGGAAGTCGTCCGACCATGTCACCTCGCAGAGTCCCGATTTGGTGGGTTTGTCCGCTTCGTGAATTTTGAGCGACTGAATATAAGAAAACACCAGACTCGGGATCCATTCCTGATTGGCTTTGTCTCGCCATCCGTAGCGATAGTTGTAGGTCGTGGTGCTGAGTCGATGCAACGCTTGATAGATGCGCCGATAACTTGCCCCACCGACTGACCATCGCAGAAGCTTGCAAAGCTGATAGCGTGTGAAACAAATCTTTTTCGGCCACCCTGCAATATGGCACAGTTGTAAGAGGCCAACCATTACATCGTCATCCTGCGCGGCAGGAAGCCCCCATTCCTCGGTTCCGTGAACCGTCACCCTCCGCTCTACCGCGGCTCCAGTGGAACGGTCATTAATCGTGTCAGAGAACTCAAGTGTAAGCTGACCGGGTTGTGCTGATTCTGCTACCACTGCAATGGGAAACTCGGCGAGGTTCAGTTCGTCCTTACCCTTCTCGAAGGATTCAAGGTCACTGTCCCTGAGATGAAGTGATAGTGATTCTTCTTTTTGTTCCGCCTGAACATTCCCCATTATAAAATCCTATTATAAATAACACCAAACCAAGTGACCGAAATCCTCTGAGAGAAACCGAGTGTTGTTGGTTTGTTTATACATAGTTTAATGTTTAGCTCCGCGAATCCCGAAGAATTCCGCGCACTTGGCGCGATGAACCTGTGCCATTTAACAATAAAACCTGTGCCGTTTAACAAGTGGCCCTGCATGATTTAACAAGTCAAACCTGCACGGTGCACCAATACGGCTTCCCTTTCCTGTATGAAATACCAATGTTTGGGCAATCATGCAAGGGGCTGACCACATGGAGCACGCATATTCCCGTTTCCTTTGTTAAACCGTGCAGGAAATTTCCAAGGGTCTAACGGTATATATGGAATGCTTGCAAAACAGCATGCTGTAAAAGAAGTATGCTGTCATGAAGGCATACAAGCAGATCAATATACTGGCATGACATAATGCAAGCATGATGGCTCGATGGCAAAATATGATGCCAGCAAAACAGAATACCGCATTGCTTGCATACTGGAAAACTGCACCCCTTGCGTGCTTGTTTGAAAGCATGTTAGGTTTGAGGTTATGATCATCGCAACTGTCAATCAAAAGGGTGGAGTGGGGAAGTCCACTATAGCCGTCCATCTCGTAACCTGGCTTCGTGAGCAAGGTATCGAGACAGCGCTTGTCGATGCCGATGTGCAGGGCTCATCGAGTGAGTGGACAAAGGAAATCGATCCTGAAACACCCGTCTATCGTTTCCAGTCAGCTGACGAACTTTTGGACGAAGTTAAGTTGTTGGAGGAAAAAATGATCGTCATTGATGGGCCAGCAGGGCTAGGGGAGGTGACACGGGCAACACTTCTGGTTTCAGATGTTGCGCTCATTCCATGCGGTCCGTCTGTGTTAGACGTTCGAGCAGCAAGTGATGCGGTCAAAGCCCTTGATCAAGTCCACGCTATCAGGGGTGAGCGTCCAAAGGGCATATTCATACCTAACAAGTTACAGAAAAACTACCGATTGTCAGACGAATTGCTTATAACGGCAAAGACCCTAAAATTGGAAGTGGCGCCGGGTCTGGGACTCAGACAGGCATTTGCCGATTCAGCTGGGCAACAATCAGTTGTCTGGAAAATGAGCCGACAAGCGGAGCCTGCTGCCAATGAAGTGCTTGCACTGTTTGATGCTCTTTTTCCTGTCGTGGAGTTATAATGATGGTAAAAAACAAGCGGTATTCCATGGCTGATGCCCTGAAAGACAGGGCGGAGGTGAGGGCATTTTTAGAAGCTGGCAACACCAGCCCCAAGGTTGAAAAAACTCAACAAGAAGCGGCGCAGCGTCCAGCCAAGAAACCGAAGCAAGATGCCCAACGCCGTATTGCTGTCACCCTCAGGCTCACCGAAGAAATAGCCCATGCTCTCATCGACGCCTCAGCCGAGCGGAGAAAGAACAGAAAGAAAAATTGGAGTCAACAGGATATTGTTGAAGAAGCTTTGGAACTGCATTTTCAATCACGCGCATTGTGAATTCAAAAGATTTGTTGACAACGCAGGATCGTGATACTATGTGTAAGACTTCTAATGCGAAAGCTAAGCTCCATCCTCATTGTTTTATTATTCTTCACCGCTTATGGGCGTTGTGTCGCCGACGGCTTTGGTATGCTGCACGCTAGTAATGCATCTTGTTGCCAAGAGATCATTAAGACAGACGTAGTTAACGA